>Ga0075364_10001982_pt1 | contig 11412 bp, 12 predicted proteins | sample EndMetdeltDD1764_FD_71517 | JGI IMG/M metagenome (GOLD analysis project Ga0075364, IMG submission 71517) | Populus endosphere microbial communities from Tennessee, USA - Endosphere MetaG P. deltoides DD176-4 | ecosystem: Host-associated > Plants > Roots > Endosphere | place: USA: Tennessee...
GCCCCATCGTCTAGTGGTTAGGACACCAGGTTTTCATCCTGGCAACCGGAGTTCGACTCTCCGTGGGGTCACCAAGAATTTATTCCAGGTATAAAAGAGTTCGACAATTTATTCTGTCTAACTCTTTTGTTGCTTCACCTCTGTTATGGCGACTTCGATTCTCCATGGGTAGAGGTGCTATTGCGTAAGAATTCTTTCCAAAACTCAGCGTAGTAGTCACTTATCTGCGATTGTACTTTTGCTGGATCATCAAACTTAATGCCCTCAACTTCGTCTTCTTGAAGCTGAAAGCTGGTATTTTCATCTAACTCTATTGCGTATAGATAGATAAGCAATAGATTGTCGTGTTCTTCCCGAAAAGCTGTACCAACAATATGTAAATCAGTTGACACCACAGAAAGTCCTAGCTCTTCAGTCAACTCACGTACAGCCGCTTGTCGTGGTTCTTCAAAAGGCTCTACGCCACCACCGGGCAGTTGCCATGATTTTTTGTAGGTAGGTTTAACGAGAAGAATATTACTTTGCGTTGATTTGATGATGACTTTAACCGCAACTGATTTCTTGGGTAGGCCAGCCAGCCATTCTTTATTTTGTTGTTCTGTAAAATGTTTCATTATGTTATTTAGATTAGCATGTCTAGAGTGTTAAGTTTGTAGTTAAGCTCAATTAGATCGTCTATGAGGGTTTCGACCCAACCCTCCCGTGGGTTCACCATGAGATTATTCAACTCTTAACAGAGGTAAAAAGTTCCAGGAAATATAGCCTGGAACTTTTTATTTTGCATGCCACCTCTGTTATTCAGGTGTTCGATTCACTATAGGTTATTATAAGGATATGTATAGTTCTCATCACATCGCACTCAGCGTCTCTAGCCAGTCAGTATCAACAGAATTTTATAAAAAGCTAGGCTTTAAGGAACTTTCTTTTTGGCAGGCCGAAGACAAAACTTTTAGTATTACGCACCTTTCCCTCAATGATCTGGTTCTGGAACTATTTTGCTTTGCGAACCCAAAACCGGCACCTGATTCAATCCACTCAACCATGGCGGACTTGCCCGTCATTGGGACTAAGCACTTCGGGCTTAAAACAACATCTATAGAGGATGCGAAAGCGGATCTAATTGTGAAAAGTATTGCCTCAGAGGATACTGCGATTAAGCAGGGCAAGTGGTATAAGTATTTCTTTATTGAAGACCCGGATGGTATTCTAGTCGAAATAACAGATGAAACGAGAGTCTGAGCTGCTCCAACGCAATAGTAGCAGCATTCCACTGAAAAGCACTTTATAGGAACTAGACAAATGATTCATAGTACTCTATAATTTCGGTATAGAATTATAAAGTACTATGAAAACAGATCCCACTAAACCAAATAATAATTTGCCCAAATTACCACCGCAGGTTGACCTGAAAGATCAACGGCTTTTACTTGCGGCGCTAGAGGCTGGCGAAGCTATAGCAGAATTGAAAACAATGCTGACTATGAGTAGCCGCAGTATTAGTAATACTGTCGATTTGCTATCACCGCTTTTTGTGCCGGAAGCTGTTTCAAGTTCGGGCGTGGAAAATATTATTACGACCAATAACAGTGTGTATGTCGCGAAGATCCTTGAAGAAAGAGAACTTAATCCAGCCGAAAAAGAAGCCCTTAACTATACTGACGCACTCGCAGGCGGCATCCATACACTTTTAACAAAGGGCTTTTTGGCTACCAATGACTACATTAAAATGCAAGGTATACTTGAGCCTACAAAGAAGGGTCTACGGAATATTACAGGTATACAGCTTGCAAACCCTGTCACGGGAGTAGTCTACTACACACCGCCTGAAGGCGAGGCGCGCATCCGAGATCTGCTTAAGAATTTTGAAGACTATTTTAATGATGATGCGCCTGTGCATGAAGTCTTTTCCCGGATGGCAATACTTCACTACCAATTTGAAGCTATCCATCCGTTCCTTGATGGCAATGGCCGCACTGGGCGCATGCTCATGCCCCTTTACCTTATGAAGCAAGGTCGTCTGCCGCTACCCGTATTATTCATCAGCCACTATATCCTTGAGCATCGAGATGAGTACTACAAGAAACTTCGAGATGTAACGAATAGGGGTGCTTGGACGGAATGGATATTGTACATAACGTATGCCACAACTGAACAGGCAAGATATACATGCCAGATTCTAGAGAAAATCAGAAGAGCAATTGGTTTGGTTAAGAAGACTGTTAAAGAAAAAATACCTTCTGTGTATAGTTCCGAATTGATTGACTTCTTATTCTCAAATGCTTACTTCACTCAAAAGGGCTTTGAGGAGGAAATTGGAGTAAGTCCGATGACAGCACGCCGGTACTTACGGGAGCTTGAAGCTCAGAAAGTGGTTGTAAAACAGAAACAAAACGGCAAAAATCGATACATTTACATTACCCCACGATACATCAATATTTTACGACAAGTTTAAATATTCGAAGCCATCTACGTGTTTGGCGATTCGCTCCAAACTAGCCTGCAAAGTGTTCCAGTTCTGGCTCCGCAGGGTCACCAATAAAAAAGAGCACCATCTAGTGGTCTTTTTTATTGGGTGCAATTCCCAACAGGGAATTGCGAACTCCGGAGGAGTTCGATAGCGACCGAAGCGCGCAGAAGTTTACTTCGAGCACTGGAGGGAGATATATCTGGATACTCTCCGTGGGGTCACCAAAGAAAAAACGTCACTTTGTGTGGCGTTTTTTCTTTGACATATATTGCAGTGTGTAAACTCAACGAGACGTATATCTACTCTGCAAAATAATCCATGGCCTTATCAATAATCTTCATTGCGTCACTATCATAATGAGCTCTCTTTTCGAGCTCGCCAAAGATCTTCTGATACTCGGCTACCACGCTGGGATCGGCGGAGTGTAGCTCATTGGCGGCAAAAATGATGGTTACAGATTCAGAATCGTACATCGTGAAGTTGCTGTTCTCTATTCCCAGAAGTCCTACTTCTACCGGTATGATGCCAATTCGTATATTTTTTGCGGTCGACAAACGCACTAAGCGGTCAAGTTGGACGATATGCTCCCTGCGACTCGTAGGAAGATCGTAAAGCGCAGCCTCGTGGATGATAAAGTGAAATTCCCGTCTACTGTCGAATAACAGATCCTGCCGATTGAGGCTTTCCTTCATCTTCTGAGAGAAAATGGTTGGAGTAAGATGCCATAACTTTAGAATCGCTGCCCGATAAGCCGAAGTTTGTAAAATTGCAGGCAGCGGTTGAAATAAGAAATAGCGAAGAGAAGATGCATCGCGCTCCCTTTTAAAGACTGTCCCAGGCGCATTGATAATGGGCTGGAATTTGTGAGTAGTAGTTGTGCCATCTTGTTTGAGTGCGGCAAATACTTGTTGTCGAATAGTCTTCGGACATTCCAGAATATTCAAAATAACCTCAGCCTCCTTGAGTGATACTTTGATGGCTCCATTTTCAATCTTAGATATCTTAGATTGACTCATGCCCGCCCTGTTGGCTAGTTGGGTGCCAGTTAACTTTCTTCGCAGTCGGAGCGCGCGAATGGTTTTGCCAATATCGAGGATGGTTGCTGTTTGTATATTCATATTCTTGAATATTCCTATAGATAAACCTTAAACAAAATTACCATATTTTGGAATATCCAAATGTGATCTAGAGTGGTTGCATGAAACGAGATAAGAACCGTAATGCAAAGACCACTTCACAATCTTTAGGCAACAAGGAAGTGTTTAAGAAAAGTAGCTATTCCGGTGGTGGAGATTGCGTAGAAGTCGCCAAAAGTGCCGATGGGGCAATCTTGGTGCGAGATTCTAAAAACAAGTCTGGGCCTAAACTCTCTTTTACCACGCGGGAGTGGAATGCTTTCTTGGGCGGTGTGCGCAAAGGGGAATTCGATATATAGCGCAAGCCAAATTGGGTAACAGGAGGATTATAGTACATCGCCAACGGCCTTGTGCGCGGCTTGGCGGAGGCGCATAGCGTAATCATGGTGATAAGGACCATAGGCGATACGCATTGCAGTTGAGCCGAGGTGCGCTAGCGAACGATCTCTTGGCGAGAGCGCTTCTTTCCTTACTACTCCTTCTAATTTCATGCGAGGCTTGAAGCGGAACACGCTAAAGCGTTTATTAGCTCGTGTTGCGAGGGTTTGAATGGTCGCCTCATCTAGGGGTATATGAATCATGCTGCGAGTCTGGGGGCTAAGACGCGTATATGCTGCTTGCAGCGACTCCATGTCCACATACGGCCTACCTTTTTTAGAAAGTTGCACTGCGTTGGCAACAAGGAGATTGAGGGCAGTGCTGGTTTCGGTGGCTTGGTCTTTGTTGGCTAGATCTGGGGTAAAGCCAGTAAAGGCATCCAGACTACGTTTGGCGAAGTGGCGGGCATCCTCTTCGGAAAGATGAAAAGCGCCGTTCTTATCCTGCTCGAGACGCTCCAGCCCACGTAAGGTTCGAAGGTGAACGAGCTTTCTATACTCGGCTGTGCGCAACACTTGATGACCCATCCTCCAGGCAGGCACCTCATGACCCTGTGTTTCAAAATGTTCTTTTTGACGCTGAAGTCCATCCAGAATACTGCTCGTGAGCCATAACAAGCTTTGCGATGCATTGTGTTGCAAGCCTTGGCTGCGTAGTTCGATATAATCTTCGAGCACCCGAATGGATCGACGTAGTGGCGAGATCTTATATGTAGAATGGGTAGTATAAATATCCTTATTTCTAGCCGTATCCAGTGTCATCCAGGCACCTTCTTTGAGTGCGGCCATAACTCCCGAGAGTGCATCTTGGGTAGTGGCGTCCCGATCGGCCGCGCTTCCTAATAAAGGCACCGCTTGCTGCTCATTGCCTTCGTTCATGATGGCAAAGGCGCTTAGATTCGTGTGAATCAACGGCGAATGCACAAACATGCCGTATTCGCCAGCAATGTCTACAAAACGTTGGGCAATAATTTCTTGGCGCCTCACGGCTTCTACTGGTGGGCATGGGTTTTGGCGTATCTCTACGCCTTCTGGATTGTCGTACCATCCTTCTTGGTATATGTCAGTTCCAAAACGAAACTCCAGCCATCCCTCCGAGGCTTCCACGGCTTGGAGTTCTTCGTAGGTGGCGTGTTTTTTGGGGCCCGTAGGGCCAAGTGTTGGCTTGGAGAACTCTTTGTATAACCGAAAGTTCACTAATTCAACCAAGCCAAAGCTTGGAATTTGGTCGAGCCAACGTTGTTTACGCGCGCTTTCTGCCGGGCTGCGTGCTGAGATTGCCTGTACATATTCCGCAGCCTCCTTATGAAATACCTCTAAAATATCTTTTTCTTTCTCGGGCGTTGGAGCGGGGCGGTATTCTTTGGCGGGTGCTATGTTATGATCGCGCAGATATTGCGGCATGCGCGGATCGTCTTTATGCTCCCAAAAAGCTATATGCGCAGGTGGAGGATCTCTGAGTACTAAATCAGTTTCAAAGCTGGCCATAAACCGCACTGCATAAAGGGTATGCTCGCCGGCTTCAGCTTCCTTTTGCACTGCCTCGAGGCGATCATTAATAAGTTCGACTTCGTCGAATGACGCTTCATGGGCAGTTGTGGTGGTTTCCATATTCTCTTGTTAGTATATCGTAGTACGCTTGGCCTTGAGGTATGGAAAGACACGGTGGTTACGCTGTTGTATCTGCAGCCTCTACTTTGTACTTCTTGTCTTCTTCGTTCACTTTTTCCCAAGTCTTTTTGATGTTTTCGATAGCTTCTTCGGTGGTTAGCCCCTTAGCATTGCTGGTGGCGACTGACTTTTTGACATCGTCTACCACTAAATTGTCATCGTCACCCATTTTGTCGTACGGCCGGCCGCAACCACATTGTAAGCACATAGAGCCCTCCTTAGATTTAACGATAATTCTATTATAAGCTTCATGAAAAGCGCATTGGCTTGACTAGTCGACTGCAATAGGGGCGGATAGAGCAGGAAAGCATCAAGTAAGCAAAATTAAAAAGGATTGTTGTAAAGATTATTGGCGTCTACTAGCCATTAGCGCTATAATAAATCCATTATGGCGCGCCTTCCTACACCCGGTGCAGATAATGGATCTTGGGGTAATATCCTCAATGATTATCTGCAGGTGGAACACAACAGTGATGGTACTCTCAAAGCCTCCGGGAGTTTGGGATCTAAAGCCGATGACAGTTCGGTAGTACATAAGGCTGGCAGTGAAAATATTAACGGCACCAAAACCTTTGCTGCCTCACCCATTGTTCCGACGCCCACCAATAATACCGACGCTGCGACCAAGGCATATGTTGATAGTGTCGCCTCTTCGGGCGCACCAGATGCTACTACATCCACCAAGGGCCTCGTGCAGTTGGCTGGTGACTTGGGTGGCACGGGCACGGCAGCCGCGACACCGCGCATCACGAATGGGGCAGTCACGAGCGCCAAGATTGCCACAGATACTATTACTGACGCAAATATTTCGCCCAGTGCTGGTATAGCACAATCTAAGATTAGCGGGCTTACTACTGATCTGGGCAATAAACAGGCCGCTGACGCCACCCTTACCGCCCTGGCTGGCATGGATAGTGCTGCCGGGCTAGTGGTAGAAACCGCGGCTGATACTTTTACCAAGCGAACCTTGAGCGCTGGTTCGAGCAAGGTAGCAATTACCAATGGTGACGGCGTTGCGGGTAATCCGGCAATTGATGTAAACGAGGGTAACCTCAACCCAGCCAACTTTGCGACTAACCCATTGGCTAGAGCTAATCATACTGGTACGCAAACTGCCTCGACCATCTCTGATTTTACCGAAGCAGCCCAAGACGCTGTAGGCGGTAGCCTCGCTGACAGTAGCACGGTCGATTTCACTTATAGTGACGCAGGGAACTCCATTAGCGCTGCTGTCATCGATAACTCTAACACTCAAAAAATAGAAGTAGCCAAAGGCGGCACTTTGCAGGGAACGCGTAAACGAATCAATCTGATCGAGGGAAGCAATGTTACTATCACGACTGCTGATAACGGCGGGAGTGACCGCGTGGATGTCACTATTGCAGCGTCGGCAGCGGCAAGTTACCAACCAATCGTACGTTCGAGTTATATTACCACTGGCGATGTTACCCCGCCTAATACCAGTGGCGCGTGGCAAGCTATTAGTGGCTTTGAGCTGCAAATTCCTGCTTCGGTGGGTGAATGGGTGCAGATTAGTATTGATTGTCTCATTGCGCCGATTGGTTCGACCAGATACGATCTGGGCGTTATTGTCAGTTCTTCTATAGTGCGATACCTTAGCTCGGGAACTGGCACGCCGGCGGTAGATGGTGAGCCTAGTCTTTACCCCGACAATCAACCCACAAATTTTCTTGAAATACCTGGGCCTAAGGGTTTCACCGTCACCTCAGGCGATCGCGATGGTGGTAACGTGAGATTCGTTATGCTCACTAAAAGCACTGGGAGCGGTACACTGTTCGCTTCAACTAACTACCCCTTTTACTGGCAAGCAACTAATCTTCGAGTAGTTGGATGATTAAAATAGGATAAGGAGAGTTACACAATGATTGTCACATTTAGTGCCGCATATACATCCAAAGCGATACAGGATCTAGTTGTCGGCGATTGGATTCGGATTACGCAGCAAGAGTATCACGCGTTTGTAAAGTTAAGCGCGCATACGGCCGGCGGATACATGATATTGCTCGATAACGGACAAACGCTCCAATATTTTGCCAACCTTACTGATACAGTAAATGTCCTCACTTTTTAAAATCTAGGGTCTTTCTTTGGCGAGCCTTGAATGTACGCATTACTACGTAATCTTACGTTATTTTCAGCTTTATATATTGTGAAATATAGCCATACTTGTTATGGTTAAATCAACAACTAATATAGAAGATAAAAACTATGGTCAAAAAACAAACCACCAAACCTATTGCTAAGGGGAAGAAAAAGCAGGTGCAGGCGGCAAATAAACGTCGTGGTCTAATGGCGGCTATGGCTGTGCTGGTTATCGGTATTGCCAGTCCGCTGCTCTGGGTGAGCGCCGCCACGGCCACATATAGTTTATGGCCCAAAGATACCAAGCCCAAAGTTGCCGATTATGCCGATCCAAAGCCGGTGACTGTTGGGGTCAAGTTCAAGAGTAAATACGCCGGCAAAGTGACGAGTGTTCGTTTCTATAAAGGAACGAGAAATACCGGCACGCACACTGGGCAACTCTGGAATGACCGCGGGCAGTTACTCGCTTCGGCTACTTTTAAAAATGAAAGCGCCACGGGATGGCAGACGGCCGATCTGGCAAAGCCTGTCGATATTGCTGCCAATACCACCTATGTGGTTTCGTACCACGCCCCCAAGGGCTACTACGCCGTTGACACTGGCTACTTCAGAAAGGCCTATAAACAAGGCCGGCTCCAAGCTCCAGCCAATGCTGGTGTATATGCGTATGGCGACAAGATGGCCTATCCTAGCAGCACATATAACTCCAGTAACTACTGGGTAGATGTAGTGATGACCAACAAGCGCTTTACACCTGCTGAGAAGCCTCAGGCACCAACTAATCTACAAGGAGTTTCGTTATCAGGATCAGTTAACCTTACATGGAAGGCGAGCACGACTGCTAGTATCGCAAGTTACGTTGTCGTGAGGGATGGTCAGGCAATTGCCACGCTCAATAGTCAAACTACGGGGTATAAAGATACGAGTGTACTGGCCGAGCAGACTTATTCTTACCAAGTGAAGGCGGTTGATAATAATGGACTTTCATCTGATTTGACTAAAGTCGTAGAAGTGAAGGTGATCGCTCCTTCGAACCCTAACCCCGACCCTAATCCACCAACACCCCCAGCGCCTGCTCCGACTACCGGCTTCCCCAATGGAAGCAACACTGGGTATCGCAATGCGCCAGGTTATCCCGGCCAGCTCACTAAGTTCACTGGCTCGGTCCAAAGTGGGCAGACCTATAAGTACATGGAATTTCCCGATGGAGTCTATATTGACAGTGATATTAAAGATGTGACCTTCATTGGCTGCCGATTCACCTCTAATAACGTCCTTGATGCCAATGTGCGGGTACTTGGCGACAACATCACCTTTGATTACAGCTCATTTGAACCGAGTGCAGTCTCCAAACCGCCAGTGGCTTATGGTAAGGGGTATCAATACGGTATTGCCCAACCGTACAACGGTAAAGGCAAGATTACTGTTAATCATTCAGATTTCTGGGGATTTGGTAATGGTATAGAGCTCTTCAACTCGACTCAGGAAAAACCATTTACGGTGAGCAACTCCTGGTTCCACGACGCGAGTGCAGACGGAGGAGGCATCTATCACACCGACGCTATTCTTTCCAACGATGGCGGCCCAAGTTATATGGTTATTGACCATAACACCATCGTGAGTGAAGGCAACACCAACGGCCTAGCCTTCCAATATGATGGTTCTGGCTATTCAAATGTGAAGGTTACCAATAATTACTTCTCGGGCTTTGGTTTCACGGTGAATATTGGGGGATCTGGTGCCAAGAATAAGAATGTCACTTTCACAGGTAACACTTTTGGAACGGATATCAAGCCATACTGGGGGCCACTCTATGGCTGGGAAGATGGCAATGGTAATACCTGGCGTAATAACAAATGGCGAGTAGTACCAGGAAGCTACTGGACTACCGCAAGCGACGACGGAAAATACTGGCTTCCAGACGGTAGTGCGCCTTCGACAAGCGACTACACCAAATAACAAGTACGGAGAGCTACAAAAAACCGGTCTACATTGACCGGTTTTTTGATTGGTCTTTAGCCGATTTTCTTGGACCAATCTTGGGGGTAATTACTTTATGAGATCGTGGGACATGCGAAGGCTTGATGCGCATAGCCCGCTTGAAACGATTAGCGGCGGTGGTATCGGCATAGCGAACGATCGGTTCGTAAACAAGCGCCTGTCGGCTTTTGGGTTGCTTTTGGTCGTGGCGCTGCAACAGATCAACGGCAAACTTTTCCAGTAGCCATTCGCGGCCTGGAGGGGTGCCACCGGTAACGGTGATTTGGCAGACATCATCGGCTAGCTGCTTAGAGTCAGTAATTTCAAGCGGCGCAGCCAACATGGTAGGGTCGACAATCATAATCTTTTTAAGGTGATCAACCAACTTGAGGCCGTTTTCGTAATCATTGACATAAAGGTCAATAGCTAATGTCCGAACGCCTTTCGGGGCCACAGATACACGTTGAACGTATTGATTGTGTACCCAGGAAATTTCGCCATTCAATTTACGAATGCGCGTCGAGCGCAGATTGATCCGTTCGACGACACCACTTTCTTGGTAATATGGATCAAGGGTAATAAAGTCACCCACGTTGTACCATTTCTCCAAGATCATCAGACTACCAGCGGTGATGTCACGAAGGGTTGGAGTGAGTGTTGCACCGGCCAATACAATAAACACAGTACTGGCGCCAACGATACCAAGAGGTTCAATGCCAGATGGTTGCGTATATACCCAGGCGATACCGGTTGCCAGCAAAAACACGATCACCCGCTCGATAGCAATCGCCACACTCAAATATGTTTCAGCCCGGCGAAGACGAAGCGTTCGTTCAGAAGTTTTGGCCATCTCGCTATAGTGTCCGGCTAAGTGGGCCATTTTCTTGATGCCAAAGGCTAACAGTTGACTCACAAGATATGCGGCAGCCAGTGCCACGATAAACACTAATAGCGTCCGCAAATTAAATGCATCGGCCAAAACTGACTCGATGGCATGTTCCAAATCGTTCATAGGTATCCGCCCTCACACTTAGTACTTGTATTGTAGCAGTTAAAAATCGCGAGCAACTAGGTGCTACTAAGGTGCCAGCCCTGGCAGTAGCGGCACTTGTAGACCTTTAATTGAGTGCCGTAACGATGGGCCGTAACTGTAGCCGCTGCCTGAGCTTCGGCACGGGTGGTAAAGAAGAGTTTTTCGGCGCAAGGAAGGGGTGGTATTTCACTAGGCTTATGTGGGTCGTGGTTCATCTTCTCTATTATACCTTCTCTAAAATAAGAGGAAATCGACATGCTTATGGTATAATTAAATCAAGATTTAGGGGTAACGGAGAGTTAATTGCATGCAGCGACAGTGGGTTAAGGCGTGTATATGGATGCTACTTATCTTGGTGGTAGTTGGCGGCATCATATTCATTCCTCGATTAAACAAAAAAGAAAGTCCTTCACCTCCTCAGAATAAAGCTTCTGAGACAAGTAATGATCAATCTACACCAGCGCCGACCGTTGCGCTTACTGATGTGACTGACGGGGAGACTGTTTCGGGTACGATTACGTTTAGCGCTGATATAGGCAGTTCGCAAGACGTCCGGAAAGTGGAATATTATATTGATAATGTATTTGGTGGCGTCAGTTATGCACCGCCTTTTACCTTTTCTTTGGATACTACCAAGCTTACGAA
>Ga0075364_10001984_pt1 | contig 11406 bp, 8 predicted proteins | sample EndMetdeltDD1764_FD_71517 | JGI IMG/M metagenome (GOLD analysis project Ga0075364, IMG submission 71517) | Populus endosphere microbial communities from Tennessee, USA - Endosphere MetaG P. deltoides DD176-4 | ecosystem: Host-associated > Plants > Roots > Endosphere | place: USA: Tennessee...
ATGGGCGAGACCGACGTCGTGCTGCTGGAGCAGCACAAGCTGACCGACGGGGCAACGTGGCACGCGGCCGGCCTGGTCGGCCAGCTGCGCTCGTCGCGGAACGTGACGCGGATGCTCGAGCACTCGGTGGAGATGTACGACGGCCTCGAGGCCGAGACCGGGCAGGCCGTCGATTGGCACCAGGTCGGAAGTCTGCGCCTGGCATGCTCACCCGACCGGGTGTTGGAGCTGCGCCGGCTGACGACGATGGCGAAGAGCTTCGGGTTGCCGATGGAGATCGTCTCGCCGGAAACGGCCCAGGCGATGTTCCCGTTGATGTCGACCGAGGACGTGCTGGCCGCCGCGTTCTTGCCGACCGATGGCTACATCGATCCGGCGAGCGTCACGCAGGCGATCGCCAAAGGGGCGCGGATGCGCAACGCGCGGATCGTCGAGGGCACCAGGGTCACCAGGGTCACGGTCGACGGGCGGCGGATCACGAAGGTCTCGACCGAGCGCGTTGGGTTTGGTGACCGCGAGATCGAGTGCGAGATCGTCGTCAACGCGGCCGGGATGTGGGGATTGGAAGTCGGGCGGTTGGCCGGCGCCCGTGTGCCGGCGATCGCCGTTGAGCATCAGTACATCCTCACCGGACCGATCACAGAGATGCCCGCCGCGGAGATCCGGGCGATGCCGACGCTGCGCGATCCGGATCATCTCGTCTACTACAAACCCGACGGCCAAGGCCTCCTCGTCGGCGGATACGAGCCGAACACGCTGCCGTTCGGCGAGACCGGCATCCCCGTGCCGTTCCAACGCCAGTTGATCGACCCGAACCTCGATCGCTTCGAGCAGCTCGCGGTACTCGCCGCCAAACGCACGCCCGTCATCGAGCGGGCCGGCATCCGCACGGTCGTCAACGGGCCGATTCCCTACTCCGCCGACGCCGACTTCGTGATGGGCAAGGCACCCGAGCTCGACAACTTCTTCGTCGCCACAGGGTTCCTCTACGGCATCGCGGCCGGTGGTGGAGCCGGCAAGATGATGGCCGAGTGGATCCTGGAGGGACGCCCCTCACTCGACCTGTGGCCGCTCGACGTGCGGCGCTTCGCCTTTCATCACACGACTCGACATTTCATGTACCCGCGTGCGGTGGAGCTGTACGGCCACCACTACAAGCTCAGCGCGCCGGGCAGCGAGCACGAGACATCACGAGGGATCCGCCGCAGTCCACTGCACGAGAAGATGGCGGGTGCCGGTGCGGTGTTCGGTTCACGCGGTGGATGGGAGCGGCCGAACTGGTTCGCGCCCGACGGCGTCGAGCGCGTCGATCGGCCGTCGTTCGCCAAGCCGAACTGGTTCGATCACGTCGGGGCCGAACACGTCGCCGTCCGCGAGCGAGTCGCGCTGGTCGACCAGACCTCGTTCGCCAAGTTCGAGATCACCGGTCCGGGCGCGCTTGCCGCTGTGCAATGGCTCTCGGTGGCGAACATGGACAAGCCAATCGGCACGATCACCTACACCCAGCTGTGCAACGAGCGCGGCGGCATCGAGTGCGACCTGACGATGTCGCGCACCGGGGAGGATTCCTGGTACGTGGTCACCGGTGCGGCCTTCGGCGCGCACGACATGGGCTGGATCCGCGCGAACTCGCCGGCCGACGGGAGTGTGATCGTGCGTGACCTGACGTCGGCCCGCGCCGTCATCAACATCTGCGGCCCGATGTCGCGCGCGGTGCTGCAGTCGGTCTGCGAGGACGACATCAGCAACGCTGCGTTCCGCTACGGGCGCGCCCGCGAGATCACGGTCGGCTCCGCACCGGTGTGGGCGATGCGCATCGGCTACACCGGCGAGCTGGGATGGGAGCTGCACATCCCGACCGAGTACGCGGCTCATGTCCATGAGCTGCTGCACGCCGCGGGCCAGCCGTTCGGCGTCGCCGACGTCGGCTACCGGGCGATCGACCGGCTGCGGATGGAGAAGGGCTACGTCTACTGGTCGACCGACGTCACGCCGGACACGACCCCGTGGGAGGCCGGCCTCGACTGGCGGGTCGACCTCGACAAGGGCGATTTCTGCGGCCGTGAGGCACTGGTCGCGCAGCGGGCCGAGGTCGGCGGCGTCGCCCGGCGCCTGTGCACCTTCACGCTCGAGCAGATGGCATATCCCGTCAGCGGAGAAGCGATCATCGCCGATGGCACCGTCGTCGGCTTCACGACGAGCGCGAACTTCGGGCACACGGTGGGCAAGCCGATCGCATACGGCTACCTCCCGGCTGCGTTGGCCGAACGCTCCGACTTCATCATCGAGGTGTACGGCGAACCGATCCCGGCCACACGCCACTCCGGCGCGTTGTACGATCCGACCAATGCCCGACTCCGCAGCTGACGACCCTCCCGTCGGCAGCGCACCCGACCTGGCCGAGCGCGACCTGACCGACGCGCTGACGCGGATTCCGGTCCTCGTCGGCGCCGACGCGTCAGCAGCGGTGCGCCTCGGTGGGTTGACCAACCGCAACTACCTCGTCGACCACGGCGGACAGAAGTACGTGGTCCGGCTTCCCGGCGCCGGGACGTCGGAGTACATCGACCGTGCCACCGAAGCCGTCGCGGCACGCTCGGCCGCGGTCGCGGACGTGAACGCGGAGGTCGTCTTCTTCGACGAGACCGACGGGTTGATGGTGACCCGCTACATCGATGGGTCGACGACGATGGATCCTGAGCGCTTCCGAGATCTCGCGGCTGTCGCTCGCGCCGGCGTCGCGTTCCGCAACCTGCACGACAACGCGGCACCGTTCGCGACCGACTTCCAGTTGTTCCCGATGATCGACGAGTACAAGGCGTTGCTCGCCGCCAAAGGCGCGGCGCTGCCGGACGGCTACGAGGGCACGCAGGCTCAGGCCGATGTCGTGCGGGCTGTGCTCGAGGACCACCCGGCGGCACTCGTGCCCTCGCACTGCGATCCGCTGTGCGAGAACTTCCTCGACACCGGCGAGCGGATGTACATCATCGACTACGAGTACTCCGGCAACAACGACCCGATGTGGGATCTCGGTGACCTGTCCGTCGAGGCAGGCTTCGACAGCGAGCAGGATCGAGCGTTGCTGCGGGCCTACTACGGCGGCGATCCGCCGCCGCAGCAGGTGGCCCGGATGGTGATGTACAAGGCCCTGTGCGATCTGCTGTGGACGCTGTGGGGGGTGATCCAGCACGTGAACGGCAACCCCGCCGAGGATTTCTGGGCCTACGCCGTTGGTCGCTTCGAACGATGTCAGCAGTTGATGGCGACACCCGAGTTCGCCGATCAGATCGAGGTGCTCAGCGCCTGATGTGCGCTCAGTCGGTGGTGCGGATTCGGTAGCGACGCAGCGCGGCGGGCACCGCGAGGGCGAGGATCAAGGCGCACGCGATCCACGAGGCGAGCACGGGGTGATCCATCGGCCAGACGTGCTTGGTGACCGGGGCCAGCGGGTTGCCGAACAGCGTTCGCACCGCAGCGACGATCACGCTCACCGGGTTGTACGACGCCACCCACTGCAGCCCGTTCGGCAGCGTGTAGATCGGCACGAACGCGCTGCTCAGGAACGTGAGCGGGAACACCACGATGAACCCGACGCCCATCACCGCGTCGGGCGAGCGCACCATCATCCCGAGCCACGTGCCGATCCAGATCATCCCGGAAGCGAACACGAGCAGCAGCAGGATGGCCTCGGTCAGGTGCAACACATCGGTGTGCGTACGCCACCCGACGATCAGCCCCGCGGTGAGCAGGACCACGATCGACAGCACCATGCCGGCCAGTTCCGAGACGTAGTGACCGAGGAGGTATGCCGCGCGCGTCGCCGGCAACGACCGGAAGCGGTCGATCACTCCCTCGGTGAGATCGGTGGCCACGCCGGTGGCCGGACCCATCATCCCGAAGGCCAACGACTGGATCAGGATGCCGCCGATGAGGTACTCGCGGTAGTTGCCGCCCGGCACGCCGATCGCACCGCCGAACACGAACGCGAACAGGAGGACGAACATCAGCGGCTGCACTGTCACGTCGAGCAGCTTCTCCGGGATCTGGCGGATGTGCTCGAGGTTGCGGCGGGCGAACATCAACGTGTCGGACACCAACGTCGACAGGTTGCCGCGCTCGTCGAGCTCGTCGTGGCGGCGGACAGGGGCAGCGGGAGCAAGGGCGGCGGTCATACGGAGACACCTTCTTTGTGGAGTTCTGGTTCGATCTCATCGGTGGTGTCGCCATTCGAGTCAGCACCGCGCGAGGGGGAAGTGAGGGTGAGGAACACGTCGTCGAGGGTGGCCTGGCGGCGGTTCATGTCGACGGCATCGACGCCGGCGTCGTCGAGCGTGCGCACAACATCGATCAGGCGGGTGCCCTCGTTCAGTGGGGCGGAGACGACCAGCGTCTCGCGATCGATGCTCGGCCGGCTCGATGCGAAGACGCCGAGCGCGGCCGCGGCGGGGGCGAGGTCGTTCTCGTGGATCACGGTCACGTCGAGGCGGTCGTTGCCGATCTGCGACTTGAGCTCGTCGGGCGTGCCGTGGGCGACGGTGAGGCCGTGGTCGAGGACGACGATGTCGTCGGCGAGACGGTCGGCCTCCTCGAGGTACTGGGTGGTGAGCAGCACCGTCGTTCCGTCGCGGACGAGGTCGCGCAGCATCTCCCACAGATCGTTGCGGCTGCGCGGATCGAGGCCTGTCGTCGGTTCGTCGAGGAACAGCACCTCCGGCGCCGACACGAGGCACGCGGCAAGATCGAGCCGGCGGCGCATGCCACCGGAGAACGTCTTCACCAGCCGTGTCGCCGCGTCGGCGAGGTCGAGCCGCTCCAACAGCTCGTCGGCCCGCCGGCGGGCTTCGGGCTTGCTCAGGTGATGGAGGCGGCCGATCATCTCCAGGTTGAGCCGGGCATTGAGCAATCCGTCGACCGTGGCCTGCTGCGAGGCGACACCGATGCGGCGACGCACCGCGGCGGCCTGACCGACGACATCGAGCCCGGCGACGCTGGCCGAGCCCGTGGTGGGCTGGGACAGCGTGGTCAGGATGCGGATCGCAGTGGTCTTGCCGGCGCCGTTGTGGCCGAGCAGGCCGAGCACGGTGCCGGGGGCGACATCGAGGTCGAGATCGCGCAGCGCCCACAGGTCGCCGAAGCGCTTGCCCAGGCCCTGCGCGCAGACCCCGCCCGCCGAACTGCCCGTCGGGGAAGTTTTCGTATGGTGTACTGATTGTTCGTACATAGTACGACCAACAATAGCAGTACACTGTACGACGTGCCAGCGAATTCCTCGAAAAAGCGAAAAGGCCCAGCTGATGCGGCCGCGATTCGCCAGATCGTGCTCGACCGGGCCCATGAGGCCATCCACGACAAGCTCGGTGAGCGGTTGAGCGAGACGATCAACGACACGATCAACGAGAAGATCAACAACAGGATCAACGAGTCCGTCAACCGCAGCGCGGACCGGGTTGCCCGCAAAGCCGCGCGGCACATCGAGAACCTCGATCGCCTGGCCGCTCATCTCGAGGTGCTCGATGTGTGGACCCGCACCGAACCCGGCAGCCGCCGGCCGCGCTTCACGCGTGAGGAGATCGCGACCGCAGCGATCCGCATCGCCGACGAAGAGGGGTTCGATGCCGTCTCGATGCGGCGCATCGCCGCCGATCTCGGCGCGGGAACGATGACGCTGTACCACTACGTCCGCACCAAGGACGAGTTGCTCACGCTCGTCACCGACACGCTGATGGCCGAGCTCGTGGTGCCGGCCGACGAGATGCCATCCGGGTGGCGGGAGGCGATGACCACGATCGCTCATCGCTCGCGCGCCATGTTGCAACGGCACCCGTGGGTGCTCGACATCGCCGACGACCCGAACCTCGGACCCAACAGTGTCCGCCACTTCGACCAGTCGCTGCAGGCAGTCGCCGGCCTCGACGTCAGCCTGGAGGACAAGCTCGATGTGATGACGGTCGTCGACGAGTACGTCTTCGGCTACTGCCTCCACGAGCGCACCAACTTCCACGACGACAGCGAGGAGATCGCGTCGCCCGAGCTGATCGAGTACGTCAACGAGCTCGCCGCGACCGGCGACTATCCACACGTCTCCAATCTGTTGGCCGAGCAAGGCATCGAGCAGGCGTGGTCGCGGATCACGTCGAGCGCGTTCGACCCGGAACGCTTCGAGCGCAACCTGGGCCGCATCCTCGACGGGTTCGAGGCCGACTTCAAGCGAAGGCAGACGTGACGGACGAGCCGGGCTCGCCGGCGTTGCGCTACGACCAACGACCCGCCGACGACACGCCGATCACGACCCAGGACCTACCGGCCACACCGACCCGCGACCGCAACATCGTCGCGACCGCGTGGGTCGACGCTCCCGACGAACTACTCCACCTCGGTGACGATCTCGACGGCAAACCGGTGGCGACCTTCAAACGTCGCATCGCCGAGTGGCTGCTGTGGCGCGCCGGGCCGGCGTCCGGCGACCACGCGCGCTACTGGGCGGCCGACGCCCGCGAACTCGGCCGGCAGAGCACCTTTCGTCTGTTCCCCGACGGCACCGGCGAGGGTGTCGGCCCGAGCGGCGCCCGCCACACCCGGTTCCGGACGTGGAAGGAAGACCTCCTCGGCCGCACCGAACCGCTCCGCTGACGAGGTGTGGCTGACGGCACCTGGGGCTGCATGACGTTCCGGCGGTGGCGAAGGTACGGTGAAGCGTGCTCTGTCAGGATCTCGACGGTCGATGAAACCTCCTCAGCCGTGGCGGCGATGGGTACCGGCCGGCGCGGCGATCGTGATCCTCGTGATCGTCCTCGTCGCGGCGATGACCGCCGGCGGTGACGACTCCGCGACCGACGCCAGCGATCTGACCGCAGCCACGGCGATGGCGACATCGACCTCGACCACCACCCCCGCGATCATCGTCGAGACCAGCCCCACCGTCCCGCACTCACAGCTCGGCCAGACCATCGGCTACGGCAACGCCGGCGACGACGTCAAGATGGTGCAACAACGGCTGACCGACCTCGGCTTCGCACCGGGCCCGATCGACGGCCAGTTCGGCAGCGGCACACAGCAATCGGTGTGGGCGTTCGAGAAGCTGGTGCTGCAGACGCCTCGCGCCGACGTCACCGGCAAGGTCACCAACGAGATGTGGCAGACGATGCAGGACAACCTCAAGATCATGCCGCTGCGACCATCGGGTGCCGGCACGACCCACGTCGAGATCTACGTGCCCCAACAAGTGCTCATCGTCTTCACCGACGACATTCCAAAGCTGATCACGCACATCTCGACCGGCCTGCAGCTGCCCGACGGCACGCCCGACCACTTCTGCGAGAACGCCGAGTACAACACCGATGCCAACGGCAACCCGCTCCCGGAGATGGTCGTCAAGTACGTGTGCGCTGACACGAAAACTCCCGGTGGCGTGTTCAAGATCGACCGGATGCTGCCCGGGCATCACGTCGGCCCCCTCGGCGGGATGGACAACCCGGTGTACTTCAACTACGGCATCGCCATGCACGGCGCTGAGAACGTGCCGAAGGAACCCGTGTCGCATGGCTGCGTGCGGATGAACAAGACGATCTCGCTCACGTTCCCGAGCTTGGTCAAGGTCGGCGACAAGGTGTACGTGTGGGGCCAGGACGGCAAGCAGCCCGAGGACTACACGCGCAACGAGTCATTGCCGTCGTTCAACCGGGAAGAGATCGATCCCAACGCGACCACGACGACCAGCTCGACGACGACCACCACCATCGCCGAGACGACCACGACGAACCCGGCGACGACCACCAGTGCGGCCAAGCCAACCACCACCACGTCGACCCCGGCACCGACGACGGTCGCCACCACCGAGGCCGCGAGCCCCAGCGAGACGACGACGACCGTCGGCGGTTGAGTTCGAATCCGAGGATCGCTGTCACCTCAAATCGCCGGAGCGGCCATCTGAGCTGCCAGCGTCGGGTGAAACCCCGAGTCGTCAGCTCGACCGGGCAGCAAAAGGTCACGAGCACGCCGGAGATCTGTCGTGCGTGGCGACGATCAGCGGCGCTCCATGCCGAGGGGTCGTCGGAGCCGTGCCGGCGCTTCCGAGCAACGTCGCGTTGTCCGGCTTCCCACGGGCGATGCTGTTCGCGCCATCCGGAGCGCTTGGCCTACCGCCGGGTCGGCATCAGCGGGCGCGACGAGTTGGCCGCCGCGCTCGCCGAGGCTCAGCGGCTGAGCACGTAGTCGTCGCGGTCGGGCTGCTTGGTGCGCTGCCAGTACTCGAGCAGCGTGAACGGCCAGTTCTGGGCGACGCGCCCGTGTGAGTTCTTGTACCAGCTGTTGACGTTGCTCCACCCCCACGCCATGCGCTGGTTCTCGGCATCGACGATCTCGTTGAACGCGTCGTGGACGTCGGCCTTGACCTCGATCGCCGCCGCGTCGTCGGCGAGCAGCAGCTTGATCAGCCCGAGCACCAGGCGCGTGCCGCACTCGGAGAAGTAGATGATGCTGCCGTTGATGACGATGTTCGTGTTGGGGCCGTACAGCATGAAGAAGTTGGGGAACTCGGGGACGGTGATGCCGAGATAGGCCCGAGCATCGCCAGCCCAACGCTTGTGAAGATCAGCACCGCCACGACCGACGACCTGCATCGGCGTCAGGAAGTTCGACGCCTGATAGCCGGTGCCGTAGATGATCACGTCGACGTCGTGATGGGTGCCGTCCGCCATGCGGATGCCCGTGGCGTCGATGGCGGCGATGCCGTCGGTGATGAGGTGCGTGTTCGGGCGCTTCAACGTGGTCGCCCACACCCCGTTGTCGCGCACCAGCCGCTTCGCGCCCGGCGGGTAGTCGGGCATCACCTTGGCGAGCAGGTCGGGGCGATCAGTGAACTGATCGGTGTAGTACTGCGCAAGCACCTGCCGCGTGATGTCGCCGGCCTGGCTGATCGACACACCATCGCTGTCCCAGTTCGGATCGACGCGCACGGCCTCGAGGCCGGCGTCGCCCATCCGCCAGAAGATCGAGAAGCGGTTCAACTCGCTGTACGTCGGCACATGGCCGTAGAGCCATGTCAACCCGGCACCGACCGGTTCGTGGTAGTCGGGTGTCGCCGCGATCCATGGCGGTGTGCGCTGGAAGATGAGCAGCTCTCCGGCGCTCTCCCCCACGATGGGCGTGAATTGCAGCGAGCTGCATCCGGTGCCGATGACCGCGATGCGCTTGCCGCGCAGGTCGACGTCGTGGCGCCACTGCGCCGAGTGGAACGACTCGCCGCGAAACGTGCGGATGCCGTCGATGTTCGGCCACGACGGCCGGTTCAACTGACCAACCGCGCTGATCACTGCATTCGCTCGGATCTGATGCTCGGCGCCGTCGGCGGTCGTGTAGGTGACGGTCCACGCCGCGTCGGCCTCGCTCCACGTCGACGTCTGCACGCTCGCACCGAAGCGGATCCGGTCGCGCAGCCCGAACACCTCGGTGCAGTCGCGGAAGTACTCGTGGAGAACGTCTTGGGTGGAGAAGTGGAACGGCCAGTCGTGACGTTGTGCGAACGAGAAGCTGTAGTTGTGGTTCGGGTTGTCGACCCGGCAGCCCGGATACACGCTCTCGTGCCAGGTGCCGCCGACATCGTCGTTCTTGTCGAGGATGACGAAGTCGACGCCGGCCTGGTCGAGGCGATGGCCGCTGAGGATGCCCGACATCCCGGCGCCGATGATCACGACACTGAAATCGCGGTCCGGGGCCAGTTCGTCCTTGTGCCAATCCGGCGCGCGCCGGTCCTCGCCGCGATAGGCGAGCTCTTCCTCGAGCAGTGGGAGGTAGGCGGCCATCTCGGTGCCGCCGACGGCGAACTCGAGGATCGTGAGGAGGTCCGCATCACTCGGCGGTGTCGCCGGGATGCACCCGCCGTCGCGATAGGCAATCAGGACCGCCAGCGCGATCTCGCGGATCGCGCCCTGCTGCTCATCGGTCAGCCCGCCCTGCGGCATCGCCAACAGCATCGGGTCAGGTCGCAGCTCGGGACGGAGCAGCGACATGTCGCCGGTCAGATACGCCAGCGACGGCAGCAGCGGGGGCAACTCGGCCTCGGCCAGGGCCTCGCGGATCTCGTCGTCCGTCTCGACGATCGGGTCGACGCCGGCGACGAACGGGCTCGGCGAGGATGACACGGTGAGCGACATGTCCACCGAACGTAGTGGCGCGCCGTTGCGATTCAGGCGTCGAGGATCGCGAGCACCTCGCCGAGACGTTCGATGCTGGCCTCGGTGATCGGATCGACGACGAGCTGGATGTGGGTCGCGCCGACGTCCGCGAAGGCGGCCAGCTGTTCCGAGATCTCGGTCGCGTCGCCGCGAACGGGCTGCGCGTCCGACGAACCGGAACCGTGCGACCGGCCTGCGCCGGTGTCGAGCTGCACGTATACGGCTGCCGTGGCCTCGACTTCGTGTGGTGCGCATCCGACCTCTTGCCCGATGGCCTCCACCGTCTCGCGAACGGCCCGAAACCCCGCGGGTGTGTTGCCGTAGATCGACCACCACACGTTCCACGAATCGACGTACGGGAGCCCGATTCGCAGCATTCGCGGGCTGGTGGACCCGAGCATGATCGGCGGCCCGCCGTCGCGGGCCGGTGGTGGATCGAGCACACAATCAGCGACCGTGTAGAACTCGCCCGCGAAGTCGACGCGGTGGTCGCGCAACAGCGTGCGGATGATCGTGAACGCCTCCTCGAAGCGCGACACCCGGCGGTCGTACTCGAATCCGAAGGCCGTGTACTCACGTTCGTTCCATCCCGCGCCGAGACCGACGATCAGACGTCCGCCGGAGATCGCGTCGACGGTCGCCGCCATCTTGGCCAGCATCGGTGGAGCGTGGAAGCTGGTCGACGCGACGAGCGGGCCGATCTCGATCCGAGTCGTCGCGACCGCCACCGCGGCGAGCGACGTCCACACCTCCCACGGTCCGCGAGGGTTGCCGTCCGGTTGGTCGTACAGGAGGTGATCGCCGAACCACAGCGAATCGAAGCCGACGTCTTCGGCCCGCTTCGCCATCGCGATCATCTCCGGCCACGGCACGAAGCGCTCCACCTCGGGCAGTTGGATGCCGATCTTGAGAGGGCGGGCCATGCGCTCTCCTCAGCCGCGCTCGCGGAGCAGGCGGGCAGTTTCCTCCGACACCGGCGCGGCGAGGAGCGCGGTGACGAGATCGATCAGATGGCTGGTGAACAACAGGTCGTCGCGGCGCGGTTTGCCGGCGGCGCGGCGGGCGAGCTCGGTGGCGCTGACACGGATCGCCGTGAAGCGGTGGTGCAACGGGCGGACGGCGATCTCGGGGAGCAGCGGGGCGACCAACTGGCGCCACCGCGCGATGCTGTGGGTGTTCTTGCGTTCGTCGATCCGGATGTCGGGGCGGTTGACGAGCTGGGCGTTGATCTGCA
>Ga0075364_10001988_pt1 | contig 11390 bp, 6 predicted proteins | sample EndMetdeltDD1764_FD_71517 | JGI IMG/M metagenome (GOLD analysis project Ga0075364, IMG submission 71517) | Populus endosphere microbial communities from Tennessee, USA - Endosphere MetaG P. deltoides DD176-4 | ecosystem: Host-associated > Plants > Roots > Endosphere | place: USA: Tennessee...
TCGCTCGTGCCCACTTCCCGCTGGATGAGCGAGGTGGCGCCGGCGTCGAAGAGCGGCCGGCTGGCGAGGACGTAGTCGAGCCGCCAGCCGATGTTGCGCTCCTTCATGCTCCGCCAGGGCGCCCACCACGTGAACATCTGGTCGTTGTCGGGCTCGAGCGCGCGGCTGGTGTCCACCAGCCCGTTGGCGATGATCGACTCCAGCAGCGCGCGCTCCTCGGGAAGCTGCCCGATGGCCCGCGGCTTCCGCTCCTTCGGGTGCACGTCCATATCGGTGCGGGCGATGTTCAGATCGCCGCAGAGCACCGCCCGGCGCCCGGAGGCGTCGAGGGCCGCCGTGAGATTTCGCAGGTCCTCGAGAAAGCGCACCTTGGCGGGATAGTCCTTCCCGCCGTTCGGCACGTAGATCGACGCGAAGGTGACACCGCGTACCTCGACGGTGACAATCCGGCTCTCGTAGTCGAACGCGGGATGCTCGAAGGCTGGACGCTCGGGTGCGAGCGCCTTGCTGACGTGGAGCGCGACGCCCGAGTATCCCTTCGCCCCGTGCCAGTAGCACCAGTAGCCCTCGAGCTCGCACAGCCACACGGGGAGCTGATCGGGCGTCGCCTTGATTTCCTGGAGACAGACGACGTCCGGCCGTTCACGATCGATCCAATCCTGAAGCTGAGCCTGCCGCGCGCGGATACCGTTGACGTTCCAGGTGCCGACCTTGATCACTCCGCCGATTGTACGTCGTAGGTAACGGCCTGGATGTTGCTGGTGCTCTCGGGCACCCCGCGAGAGCAACGCGGCCGAAAGTGGAGGCAGACTCGTCTGACTCTCTGCGGGACTTTCGTGCCGAAACCGATAAATCGGATCGCAGGCGGCGCAGGTACGTATTTTTTACAGCACCGTGCGCAGGAGGGTGCAGCAGTGGATCGGCGCGAGCCGTTACTTCTGCGTGGCGGTGGCGCCAGCCAGTTCGGGAACCTCGTTCCCGGGCACATGCGCCGGGTCCGCACAGCGTTCGCCGCGATCGTCGAGGAGCGTGACGACGGCGCCGTCGTATGTTTCGTAAACCCCGGCGATGCACCCGCACGGCAGCAGACGGCTGGTGAGTCCGCGAAGAATTCGCATCGTGCGTCTTAGACACCATATCGGCGCAACAGGTTTAACCGGCTATGGCAACAAGTGATCTCTCCTTTCTCCCCTGGGTGATTGCGGTTTGCGTCGGTACGTATTTCCTGATCCGGATCGCCTGGATCGCGCGGAAAGCGTACAAGGCCGCCCGCGCCGGGCCGCGGCTCCCCTCCGGCGCCTATGCGGTGCTGTGGCGCGACCCGGGCATCGTCGACAAGCTGGATCTGGTGGCCGGTCCCGGCGGGCGCGACGGCATCCCGGTCCCGCCCTTCCAGTTCATCGAGGAACACTCGACCGGATCGCAGCCGTGCGTCTCGGTGCGCGACGCCTACGGCCGGCGATGGCGCGTGAAGTGGGGGCACGAAGTGCAGCCGGAGACGTTCGCGGTGCGCCTGGCGTGGGCGTGCGGCTACTTCGCCGAGGTCACGCACTTCGTCCCGTCCGGCCGCATCGAGGGCGCCGGTCCGCTGACGCGCGCCGCGCCGTGTGTCGACGAGAACGGCGGCTTCGCCGACGCCCGGTTCGAGCTCGACGATCCGGCGGTCGAGAAGTTCTTCGACGAGCAGAGCTGGTCGTGGACCGACAATCCGTTCGTCGGCACGCGCGAGCTGGCGGGCCTGAAGGTCCTGCTGATGCTGATCTCGAACTGGGACAACAAGGACCAGCGCGACGTGATGCGGGGATCCAACACCGCGATCTACGTCACCACGGTCTCTCGCCGCCGGCGCGAGGCGCAGTATCTGATCATCGACTGGGGCGGTTCGATGGGCCGCTGGGGGCAGACGCCGATCACCCGCGGACGCTGGGACGCCGACGGCTTCGCGGCGCAGACGCCGCGGTTCGTCACCGGCGTCTCGGACGGTCTCGTGCAGTTCGGCTACGCGGGACAGCGCACCGCCGACGCGCGCGCGAACATCCGGGTCGAGGACGTCGCGTGGCTGGTCCGCCGTCTCGCGCGGATCACCGACCGCCAGCTGCACGACGCGCTGCGCACGAGCGGCGCGTCCGACGTCGAGGCCGCCTCGTTCACGGCGTCGCTGCGCGCGCGGATCGATCAGCTCGTCGAGGCCGGCTCCGCGCGCCGCGCGGCGTCTACCGGCGGGGCTTCGCTCGCGACGTGGGCGGCGCCGTCCACGGATCCTCCGGCCACGGATGCCGAGGGTAGCGTCCGCGAAGCTCTCGTCTCACGTCCTGATACGTCGTGTTCCAGAAGTTCCGGAGATCCCTCGTCGTCTGCACCGGCCGTCCGCTGGGCGCCAGCAGCTCGAAGGTGATCGGCTCGCGCCGCGGGCCGATGCGGGGCGATTCGGCCAGGCCGAACAGCTCCTGCAGCTTGATCGACGCGACGACCGCGCCGTCGGCTTCGTAACGGAGCGGCCGCATCCGTCCGCTCGGCGCGGGGAAGGACGCAGGCGCGAGCCGCTCCAGCTCGCGCAGGTCGATCGCGGCGGCGAGCTGCACCTCCGAGAGCGATCGCCGTCCGTAGGCGGCCGCCTCGACGAGCGCATCCTCGTCCACGGCCATGCCGGCGAATCGCATCCGCCGCAGCAGTTGCACGTCCTCCTCGGAGGCGCCGCGGGCGCGCCACGCATCCGCCAGCAGGCGCGCGGCCGCGGCGGCATCCACGCCGGCCGGACGCTCCTTCAGGACGATCGCACCGTAATACTCGCGCTCCATCGCGCGCACGCGTCCCGAGGCCTGGTCGTACTCGTGGACGATCGTGACGCTCGACTCGTGACCTCCGTCGAGCCATCCGGCGTCGATCGCGCTCGCGATCCGGATCGTCGCCTCCGCGTTCTCTCCCCGGCGGGCGGCGTGCACGTCGACGGCGGCGACGAACTCGGCGTCGCGAACGCCGCTCTCGCGGCCGAGCACGGCGCCGTGTCCAGAGGCGAGCAGGAACCGCTGCGAGCCCGGCGCGCGGCGCCGCGCCACGCGATCGGGATAGCCGGCGAGAATCGCGCGGCGAAAGGCCTCGTCGTCGAGCGCCGTCGCGCTGCCCTTGTCCTCGCGCGCCACCGTTTCCAGCCGTGACGCCACGTCGCGCACGTGCGGCGGAAGCAGGCGCTCGTCGTCCACCGCCGACAGCAGATCGCTCGACGTCGTCGCCGGATGCGCCGGCGCGGAGCGGCGCTCCGAGAGCAGCGCGCACGCCAGCGCGATCCGCCGCGCGCCGCCGGCGTGCAGGAGCATGCGCGCGAGCCGCGGATGGAGCGGCACGCGCGTCATCCGATCCCCGAGAGGCGTGACGCGGCCGCCGCGCACCGCGCCGAGGGACTCGAGCAGCGCCATCGCCGCGTCCAGCCGCTCACGCGAGGGGCGGTCGAACCAGTCGAACGCCAGCGGATCGCCTCCCCACGCCAGGATGTCGAGGACGGTGTCGGAGAGATCGACCCGGTGGACCTCGGGCTCGCCGTGCGGACGCAGCCGCGCCGATTCCTCCCACAGCCGGCGCGCCCGTCCCGGGCCGAGGCGCCCGGCGCGGCCGGCACGCTGCGTCGCCGATGCCGCGGGGATCCGCTCCAGCTCCAGCGAGTCGATGCCGCGGTCCTCGTCGTACCGCGCGATCTTGTGCAGGCCGGTGTCGACCACCGCGGTGACGCCGGGCACGGTCAGCGACGTCTCGGCGATGTTGGTCGCGAGGATCACGCGGCGCCCCGCCGCCGCGATGGCGCGATCCTGCTCGTCGGCGCCGAGCGAGCCGTGCAGCGGGACGACGTCGAGGCCCGGGCCGACCGCGGCGCGCACGCCGTCGAGGGCGCGGGCGATCTCGCCGGCCCCCGGCAGAAAGCACAGGACGCTGCCGCTCGTCGCGGCGGCGAGCTCGGCCACGGCCGGCGCGAGCGGCTGCGACGGACGGTAGTCGATCTCGACGGGGTGCTGCCGTCCGGGTACGTCGACGTGCGGCGCGCCGCCGAGAAACGCCGCGAGCGGCTCGACGTCCAGGGTCGCCGACATGACGACGAGCCGCAGGTCGCCGCGCGCGTGCCACGCCTGTCTGGCGAGAGCGAGGCCGAGATCGGCGTGGATGCTCCGTTCGTGAAACTCGTCGATGACGATCGTCGCGAACGTGCTCAGCAGCGGATCCTGCTGCAGGCGCGCCGTCAGGATGCCCTCGGTGGCGAGCAGGACGCGCGTGGCCGGCCCGAACGTCCGCTCGAACCGCACGTGCCACCCGACCTCGCGCCCGAGCACCCATCCCCGCTCGTCCGCGATGCGCCTGGCGATCGCGCGCGCGGCGACCCGCCGCGGCTGCAGCACGATCACCGGTCCGTCGGCCGCCAGCGCCGGCGGCACACGCGTCGTCTTGCCCGCGCCCGGCGCCGCGGTGAGGACGACGGCGCGGTGCGCGCGCACCGCGGTGACTATCTCGGGAACGTGGGGATCGATTGGGAGGACAGTCACGCACTCACGCGGAGATCGCAGAGAACATCTTAGTGTGCTCTGCTTCGTCCGTCTCGTGACGGGATCGTGCCGTCGAGCGACGCGTCTCGCAGGCTTCCGCTTCCGTCGAAACTTCTGCTGCCGGGAGGAAGCGTGGCGACGTCCACGGAGATCTCGGCGAACGCCGCCGCAGGCCTACTCGGCTCGCAGCGTGGTGGCCGGGTCGATGCGCAGCGCGCGGCGCGCCGGGACCCAGTGCGCGAGCAGCGCGACGGCGATCAGCAGCAGCGTGGCGCCGGCGAACGAGATCGGATCGACGTGGCTGACGCCGTAGACGAGCGTGCCGAGCAGGCGCGTGGCCGCGAACGCCGCCGCCAGGCCGAGCCCGACGCCGAGTGCGATCAGCGTGAGGCCGCTGCCGAGGACAACGCGCAGCACGTCGCGCGGCTGCGCGCCGAGGGCGAGCCGGACCCCGAGCTCGCGCGTTCGCTGCGACACGCCGTACGACACGACGCCGTAGAGGCCGATGGCGGCCAGGAGCACCGCCGCGCCCGCGAACGCCGCCAGCAGCCGCGCGACGAACGTCCGCTGCGCCGACGACTGCTCCACCAGCGACGACAGCGTCGCGACGCCGTAGACCGGCACCGTCGGATCGAGGTCGTGCAGCGCGCGGCGGGCGGCGCCCGCGAGCGATGCGGGATCGCCACGGCTCGACTTCACAATCGCCGTGAGGTACGCGCCGGTGATCTGCGACTCCGGCGTGTACATCGCCGGAACAATCGGCATCGCGACGTCGTCGGCGCGCACGTCGGCGACGACGCCGATCACCGTGCTCGGCGCTCGCGAGCTGCCGAGCCGCACCTGCGCGCCGATCGGGTCCGCCGCGCCCCACACGATCGCGGCCGTGGAGGCGGAAATGACGACGACCCGCTGCGACGCCGCCGTGTCCTCGCCGGTGATGACGCGTCCGGCCAGCAGGGGAATGCCCATGACCTCGAAGTAGCCGGACGAAATGCCGTAGCGCTCGACGCATGGGTCGTCCGCGGGGTTCGCCTGCATCCGTCCGGCCGCGTGGAAGCGCCAGCAGTCGCCGACGCCGCCGCCCGCGCGCGCGAACGGAATCTGTCCGGCCAGCGACGCGCCGGCGACACCCGGCAGCGCGCGCAACCGCTCGAGCGCCTGGTGCTGAAACGTCACCAGCGACTGGTCGTCGCGAAACTGGCTGCCGGTCAGCGCGAACTGCATCGAGAGGATGCGGTCCGCGTCGAAGCCCGGATTCACCCGGGTGAGAGACGCGACGGTACGGATCATCAGCCCGGCGGACGCCAGCAGCACGAGCGCGAGGGCGAGATCCGCGACGACGAGGAGTGCGCGGGCGCGGGAGCCGCCTGCCGTACCTCGTGCGCCGGTCGCCAGCGAGCGGCGCGCCTCGTCGGCGCCGGCGGACCAGGCCGGCAGGATTCCGAAGACCGCGCTCGTGACGACGGTCGCAACCGCGGTGAAGAGCAGCACGCGCCCGTCGACGGACGCGTGCTCGAGGCGCGGAAGCGTGACGGGCGCCATCGAGACCAGGCTCCGTATCGCAGCCATCGCGAACAGGACTCCGCCGGCGGCGCCGCCGAGGCCGAGCAGCAGCCCCTCCGTCAGCAGCTGGCGGAAGATGCGCGCGCGATCGGCGCCGAGCGCGGCACGGAGCGAGAGCTCGCGCCGGCGCGCGACGGCCCGCGCCAGCAGCAGGTTCGCGACGTTCGCGCACGCGATGAGCATCACGGCCGCGACCGCCGCGAGCAGCACCAGCAGCGCCGTCCGCACCCGGCCCGTCACGGCCTCGTGCATCGGCACCACGGAAACGCTGCCGGCCGCATAGTCCGCGGGATGCTCCCGGCGCAGCTGCTCGCGGATGCCGGTCAGCTCCGCCGCCGCCGCGTCGGGATCGACGCCCGTCTTCAGGCGCCCGATGCCGAGAATCGGACGGCACCGCAGGCGGCACCCGGCCTGATCGGCGCCCATCGGCGCCCAGACCTCGGCGCCCGCATTGAAGTACCGACGAGAGTCGAGCGGCTCGAACGAGGATGGCATCACGCCGACGACGCGGAAGGCCTGATCGTTGAGCGTGATCGTGCGGCCGACAATCGAGGGGTCGGCGCCGAAGCGGCGTCTCCACAGCGCATCGCTCAGCAGCGCCACCCGCCATCCGTCTTCACGATCGTCGGCGGCCGCGAAGTCGCGGCCCAGGACCGGCCGGACGCCGAGGACGCCGAAGTACGTCCAGCTCACACGCGCCGCGGCGAGCTGCTCCGCTTCTCCGCCGGCAATCAGCGTCGGCATCCACAACCGCATCATCGCCAGCTGCTCGAAGCTGCCGCTGCGGTCGCGCCAGTCCACGATCGTCGCGAGACCGACGCCCGATACCGAGCCCTCCGCACTGCGGTCGCCGGCCACGACGAGCCGCGCCGGATCCGCGTACGGAAGCGGACGCAGCAGCACCGCGTCGACAACGGAGAAGATGGCCGTGTTGCCGCCGATCCCGAGCGCGAGCGTCGTCACCGCCGCGGCGGTGAAGCCAGGCGATCGCCGGAGCATGCGCAGGCCGTAGCGGACGTCCTGCCGCAGCGCGTCGAGCACCGGAAGGCCGCGCTGATCGCGCCAGTCTTCCGCGATCTGCGCGTCGCCGCCGAGGGCCACGCGGGCCGCGCGGCGCGCCGCGTCCGCGTCGAGGCCGGACTCGCGGTACTGCGCTTCGAGCATGTCGCGATGAAAGGCCAGCTCGCCGGCGAGCTCGTCGTCGCGCCGCGCCAACCCGATCGCGCCCAGCAGCCGCCGCCAGCCCTCACGGAACGTCATATGACGCCGCCCTCGGCGAACTGGCCGTGACAGGCATGTCGATCGGTTCGCGCCAACGCGAATCTTCACTCCGCTCGCAGCGCAGTGGCCGGATCGATGCGCAGCGCGCGGCGCACCGGCACCCAGTGCGCGAGCAGGCCGACGAGGGTGAGCACCACCGCCGATCCTGCGAAGGTGGCCGGGTCGGTCGGACTGACGCCGAACACCAGCGAACCGAGGAATTGCGTCGAGGCGATCGCCGCGGCCACGCCGGCGGCGACGCCCGCCGCGACGAGCGCGGCTCCGCTCGACAGCACGAGCCGCAGCACGTCCCGCGGCCGCGCGCCGAGGGCGACGCGGACGCCGACCTCGCGCGTCCGCTGCGCGACGCCGTACGAGACGACGCCGTAGAGGCCGATCGCCGCGAGCATCACCGCGATCGCGGCGAACGCGCCGAGCAGGCGCGCGACGAACAGCTGCGACGAGGCCGCGTCGACCACCAGATCGGGCAGCGCCGCCACGCTGGTGACCGGCACCTTCGGATCGATCTCCCGGATCGCCGCGGCGAGCGGCGCGGCGAGGCTGGAGGCGTCCGTCGTCCCCGACTTGACGAGGGCGACCAGGAACGAGTCGGTGAACTGCTCTTCCGGCACGTACATCGCCGGCGTCACCGGCACCGTCACGTCCGCGTGGTGCACGTCGCCGACCACGCCGACGACCGTCCGCCACGGTCCGCGATCGGCGCCGCCGATCCGTACCTGCGCGCCGATCGGGTTGTCGGCGCCGAACACCTCACGCGCGGCCGCCTGCGACACCAGGATGACGGGCTGCGCGGCGGCGGTGTCGGAGTCGAGCAGATCGCGCCCCGCGAGCAGCGGAATGTTCATCAGACGGCGGTAGCCGGGCGTCACGCCGTAGCGCTCGATGCACGGATCCTCCTCGGGATTCGGCTTGATGCGGCCCTGCGCGTGGAAGCCGCGGCAGTCGTAGTTCCCCCCGAACGGAATCTGATCCGCCAGCGCGGCGGATTCGACGCCGGGCATCGCCCTGAGCTTCTCCAGCAGGCGGTCCTGGAAGGCGCGCACCGCGCCGTCTTCCGCGTAGGCCTGTCCGACCAGCGAGAACTGCGCCGACAGAATCCGCTCGGCCCTGAACCCCGGATCGGCGGACGCGACCGCCCCGACGGTCCGCAGCATGAGCCCGGCGCCGGCGAGCAGCACCATCGCGAGCGCCAGGTCGACGACCACGAGCATCGCCCGCGCCCGCGAGAAGCCGCCGACCGTGCCGCGTCCGTCGACCGCGAGCGACTGCCGCGCGTCGGCCGAAGCGCCGCGCCACGCCGGCAGCAGGCCGAAGGCACATCCCGTGACGACGGCGATCGCGACGGTGAAGAGGAGGACGCGCGCGTCGACGGCGACGTGCTCGAGACGCGGCAGCGCCACCGGCGCCAGCGCCGCCAGGCCGCGGACGGCGGCGAGCGCGACGAGCACGCCGAAGAGCGCGCCGCCGAGGCTCAGGAGGGCGCTCTCGGTGAGCAGCTGGCGGACGATCCGCCGGCGGCCGGCGCCGAGCGCGGCCCTCAGAGCCAGCTCCGATCGGCGCGTCACCGAACGCGCCACGAGCAGGTTCCCGACGTTGGCACACGCGATCAGCAGCACGAAGGCGACCGCCCCCATCAAGACGTAGATCGGCCGCTGCACCTGGCCGGTCAGCGCCTGCCGCAGCGGGACGACGGCGACCGAGCCGGTGTCGAGATCGGTCGGATGCTCGCGGCGCAGCTGTTCGCGAATCGTGTTCAGCTCCGCCGCCGCCTGATCGATCGTGACGCCCGCCTTCAGGCGGCCGAAGCCGCGCAGATGGCGGCAGCCGTAGCAGGAGGAATCGCCATCGCGCGCGTAGCCGAGCGGCGCCCAGAGCTCCGCGCGGGCGTCGAAGTAGTGCATCGCGTCGAGCGGCTCGAACGAGGGGGGCATCACGCCGATGACGCGGTACTCGCGGTCGTTCATCGTGATGACGCGTCCGACGATCGACGGGTCGGCCCCGAAACGGCGCCGCCACAGGCCGTCGCTGAGGAGCAGGACACGCCAGTGATCCGGCCGGTCGTCGTCGGCCGTGAAATCGCGGCCGAGCGCGGGGCGCGCGCCCATCATCCGGAAATAGTTCCAGCTGACGCGGACTGCCTCGAGCGCCTCGGCCTCACCGTTGGCGAAGAGCGTCGGCCCCCAGCCGCGCATCAGCGCGAGCTGATCGAAGCTGCGGCTGCGGTCGCGGAAGTCGGCGATGGTCGCGAACCCGACGTTCCCCGGGAAGCCGTCCGGCCCGCGGTCGCCGACCGTGACCAGCCGGTGCGGCTCGGGATAGGGCAGCGGCCGCAGCAGGACGGCGTCGAGGACGCTGAAGATCGCGGTGTTGGCGCCGATGCCGAGCGTGAGCGTGAGGAGCGCGGCGGCGGTGAACCCCGGCGTCCGCCGCAGCATGCGGATGCCGTAGGTGACGTCCTGCCGCAGCGTGTCGAAGAACGGCAGGCTCCGCTGGTCGCGCCACGCCTCCACGATCTGGGCGCCGCCGCCGAGCGCGAGCCGCGCCTCGCGGCGGGCCGACTCGGGATCGAGGCCGCGCCGGCGGGCGTCGGCTTCGAGCATGTCGCGATGGAACGCGAGCTCGCCGTCCAGGTCGCGCTCCGACGGACCGAGGCCGAGCGCGCCGAGCGCGCGGCGCCACATCTCGCGGATCGTCATGGCGTCCCCTCTCCTTCGAGCAGCCGCGCCATGACGGCCGCCATCCTCCGCCAGTCGTCGGCCTCGCGCTGGAGCTGCTTGCGCCCGGCGCGGGTGAGCGCGTAGAAGCGGGCGCGGCGGTTGTTGTCGGACGTGCCCCACCTGGAGGCGATCCACCCCCGCTGCTCGAGGCGGAGGAGGGCCGGATAGAGCGTGCCCTGGTTGAGCCGGAGGACGTCGTGCGAGACCTGCTGCAGCCGCTGCGCGATGCCGTACCCGTGCTGCGCGCCCATGGTGTCGAGCGTCTTCAACACCATCAGGTCGAGCGTCCCCTGGAGCACGTCGGTCTTGTCGCTCATGTTGGATATCAACAGGAGCATATGCCGCCTTCCTGTGGTACGTCAACAGGAGAACGGCGGGCGACGAACCGCCGGCCCGTGCCCGCCGTGGTAGAAAGGCGCATGCTGCCACTGCTGCTCACCGCCGTCTTCCTCGCGCAGGACGTCCGGGTCGGGACCGCCGCCGCGCCGCGCGGGCAGATCGGACGGGGCGCCATCGAGGTCCCCGCCGGATCCGACGCCGCGCTCTCCATTCCCGTCGCCGTCGTCCACGGCGCCAGGCCCGGGCCGGTGCTGGCCATCGTCTCCGGCGCGCACGGGACGGAATACGCCTCGATCGTCGCGGTCGAGCGGCTGATCCAGCAGCTCGATCCCGCCGCGGTCAGCGGCACCGTGATCCTCGTGCCGCTCGTCAACGTCCCGTCGTTCGAGCAGAAGATCGCCCACGTCAACCCGATCGACGGCAAGAGCATGAACCGCTTCTACCCGGGGAAGGCCGACGGCACGCAGACCGAGCGCGCGTCGCTCGCGATCACGCGGGAGGTGGTCGAGAAGAGCGACCACCTGATCGATCTGCACGGCGGCGATCTCGACGAGAGCCTGAGGCCCTACGCCTACTGGACGAAGACGGGCAACGAGAAGCAGGACGCGATCTCGCGCGAGATGGTGCTCGCCTTCGGGCTCGACACCATCATCGTCTCGGCGGACCGGCCGAAGGATCCCGCGGCGTCGCGCTATCTCGAGAACACCGCCTCCACGCGCGGCAAGCCGTCGCTCACCGCCGAGGCGGGCCACGCCGGCACGGTCGAGGCCGAAGACGTCCAGGCGCTCGTCGACGGCTGCCTGTCGGTGATGCGCTACCTCAAGATGCTCGACGGCGCCCCGAAGCCGGTCGAATCGCCCGTCTGGATCGAGCGCGTGGCCACCATCGCCAGCGAGGCGACCGGCATCTTCTATCCCCTGGTGAAGCGGGGCGCCTACGTGCAGAAGGGGGCGCGGGTCGGCTA
>Ga0075364_10001989_pt1 | contig 11387 bp, 13 predicted proteins | sample EndMetdeltDD1764_FD_71517 | JGI IMG/M metagenome (GOLD analysis project Ga0075364, IMG submission 71517) | Populus endosphere microbial communities from Tennessee, USA - Endosphere MetaG P. deltoides DD176-4 | ecosystem: Host-associated > Plants > Roots > Endosphere | place: USA: Tennessee...
GTTTAGGGCGCAGCACGCGGGGATTGCAGCGTTAATTCGGATTTCACCCACCTGCGGCAGGATGCCCAAAAGGACGTGGGGTTCTCCGATGCAGATCCTTGAACTGGCCAGGGCCAACGACGACGAAACCGACGTCAGCGCGCTCCACGGCCACTATGACGAACTGCTCTGCGACTTCCGCCGGCGCATGGACACCGCCCTGAGGGCCCTGCGTGAGTACGAGGAGGCGGTGCGCCAGGGGGAATATCTGTGACGACCACCGACCGGTCCATCGCCCGCAGGGTGCTGATCGTCGACGACGAGCCCGTGAACCGCATGGTGCTCGGCCGGATGCTCGAGCATTTCGGCGTTCACCCCAGCGAGGCCGCCAGCGGACTTGAGGCCCTGGAGCTTCTGGGGACCGAGGTCTTCGACCTGATCCTGATGGACATCCACATGCCGGTCATGACCGGCATCCAGACCGTCGAGCGCCTGCGCGCCACCTCTGGGCCCAACCAGGACACCCCGGTGGTGGCGGTGACCGGCGACACCACCCGACAGTTGCACGAATACCTGGCCGCGGGCTTCGACGGCTACGCCAACAAGCCCATCTCGCTGGCCCTGGTGAGCAGCATGCTCGACGCCAGCCGCCAGTCCCACGCCGCCCAGGCGCCCCGCGCCGCCCACGGCTGAGCACGCCCCTCCGACCGAGGCCGCCGTCCTGCGGGTCCCCGAGCCGTTCATCTTCACGGAACAGGCGCGCCCCGTGGCGGTTCTCCACGTTCGGCAGCAGGTGTTGGGACTGGGCATGGCGAGCGATCCACACGGGCCTTTCGACGAACCGCTGAAGATCGTCTGGGTCGAGGGCGAAGTCGTCGTCCTGGGGCCAGGGCACATGCACGGCGCCTTCACGGTCGAGGCGGCCGAGGTCAGCGCCGCCCGCCTGGCGCAGATCGCCGAGGCGGCCCGGGTCGGGGAAGACGATACGGGAGAGAGCGGCTAGCCCTCGCAGACGTGGATGTCGGCGGCGGCGATCTCCGCGCGCGCCTCCCGCACCGCCGCATGGCAGCAGCAGGCCGCCCGCTCCAGGGCCGCCTTGTCCAGCACCTCGATCTGCCCGCGGACGCTGCGCAGGGCGCCCTGCGCCTGGAGCTGCGAGACCGCCGCCGTGACGGTGGTGCGCTGCACCCCCAGCATCTCGGCCAGCACCTCCTGGGTGGCCGGCAGCACCCGCCCGTCGGTGCTGCGCTCCAGCGCCTCAAGCACCGAGCGGCACAGGCGCGATTCCACCGCGTGCAGGGCGTTGCAGGCGATGAACTGCCGCGCTTCCGCCAGCAGGATCTCCACGTACTTGTGGACCGCGGTGCGCAGGTTCTCGGAGGCCTCGTACATCCGGCGATAGTCGTCGGCGGCGAGACAGCAGGCCGGGCCTTCCACCTGAACCTCGGCGAGGAAGGCGCTCTTGCGCGAGCCGCAGGCCTCGAAGACCCCCAGCGCGCCGTCCCAGCCGAGCATGCCTGTCTGCACCGCCTCGCCGCCCGGCATGTTGCTGATCAGGCCGACCAGCGCGCCCTGGGGAAACCAGACCTGCCTGATCTCGTCGCCGGCCTGCAGAAGGGTCTCGCCGCGGCGAAGCTCCACCCGGCGCATGCGGGGCTCGAACCGCGCCAGCACCGCGGGCTCCAGGGCCTCCAGAACCCAGTTCCGACGTCTCACCATGGGCGCTCCAGCCGCAAGGCGCGCACCCTGCCATGGCCCGTCACCGCATGCACGACAGGACCCCTGGATTTCCTCGCGACGAGTCTAGAAGCCTGGGCGAGGCGAGCGGTTCCTGGTCTTAACAAACCGCATGTCCGGCGGGCTTGGGCGCGCCGGGTTTGAGCCGGCGGGGGCTGCGTGCTACCTCCCGCGCCTTCGAGAGGATCTTAAAGACCCCATGGCCCTGAAAGTCGCGATCGTCGGCCTGCCCAACGTCGGCAAGTCGACGCTGTTCAACGCGCTCACCCAGACCGCAGCGGCCCAGGCCGCCAACTATCCGTTCTGCACCATCGAGCCCAACACCGGCGACGTGGCCGTGCCCGAGCCGCGCCTGGAGAAGCTGGCCCAGATCATCCCCTCCAAGGAGATCATCCCGGCGCGGATCAACTTCGTGGACATCGCCGGCCTGGTGCGCGGCGCCTCCAAGGGCGAGGGCCTGGGCAACCAGTTCCTGGCCAACATCCGCGACTGCGACGCCGTGGCCTTCGTCGCCCGCTGCTTCATCGACGACGACATCACCCACGTCGAGGGCAAGGTGGACCCGCTCGCCGACCTCGACACCATCGAGACCGAGCTGATGCTGGCCGACCTCGAGAGCCTGGAGAAGCGCGTCGTCAACCTCGAGAAGCGCGCCAAGACCGGCGACAAGGAAAGCGCCCAGACCCTTCGCCTGGTGCAGCAGGCGCTGACCGAGCTCAACGCCGGCCGGCCCGCCCGCCGCGCCAAGGTGGCGGCCGAGGACGAGAAGGCCTGGCGGATGCTGCAGCTCCTGACGTCCAAGCCCGCCCTCTACGTCTCCAACGTCGACGAGGCCTCGGCCAGCACGGGCAACTCGCTTTCCAACCAGGTCGCCGCCCGCGCCAAGGAGGACGGCGCCGATCACGTGGTCATCTCCGCCCAGATCGAGAGCGAGATCGCCATGCTCGATCCCGCCGAGCGGGCCGAGTTCCTGGAGACGCTGGGCCTGACCGAGCCTGGCCTGAACAAGCTGATCCGCGAGGCCTACCATCTGCTGGGCCTGCAGACCTATTTCACGGTGGGGCCCAAGGAGGCGCGCGCCTGGACCATCCACAAGGGCGACACCGCCCCCCAGGCGGCCGGCGTCATCCACACCGACTTCGAGAAGGGCTTCATCCGCGCCGAGACGATCGCCTACGACGACTATGTCCGCCTCAAGGGCGAGGCGGGCGCGCGCGAGGCCGGCAAGTTCCGCCAGGAAGGCAAGGAGTACGTCGTCCAGGACGGCGACGTCCTGAACTTCCGCTTCAACGTCTAGGCCTTGGCGGTGGGCCAGGCGATCACCCTCACCAGCAGGTTCGACGGCTTCGCCCTCGACGCCTGGCATGTGGCCCCCCGGGACGCCCGGCGCGGCGGCCTGGTGCTGGCGCAGGAGATCTTCGGCGTCACCGAGCACATCCGCGAGCTCTGCGAGGGCTTCGCCGAGGACGGCTACGAGGTGATCGCGCCGGCCTTCTACGACCGGCTGGAGCGCGGCTTCGCCACCGATTACAGCGAGGCCGGCATGGCCAAGGGCCGCGACTATTCGGCCGCCACCCCCTGGGATCAGGTGCAGGGCGACCTGCAGGCGGCCATCGACGCCCTTGCGCCCCCGGTCTTCGTGGTCGGCTACTGCTGGGGTGGGACGGCGGCCTGGCTGGCGGCCTGCCGCTGCGAGGGCCTGGCGGCGGCCTCCTGCTTCTATGGCCGACGCATCAGCGAGCTGGTCGACGAGACGCCCAAAGTCCCCACCATCCTGCACTTCGGCAAGGCCGACGCCTCGATCCCGCCCGAACAGGTGGCGGCCATAGGCGAGCGCCATCTCGACCTGCCCATCTACCTCTATGACGCCGGCCACGGCTTCGTCTCCGACCGCCGGGCCGACCACCACCCCGACAGCGCCCGCCTGGCCCGCCTGCGCACGCTCGCCCTGTTTTCCCGCAGCGGCGGCGGCCGGGGGGAGATGTGAGGCCCCAGCCCTAAGGAGGGCCTGCGAAACGCGCTATGCTCGCGGCGAATCCCGTGCGCCGATCAGCCCTCCTCGCCGCCGTCCTCCTGATGAGCCCCCTCGCGGCGCGCGCGGGCGAGACCGCCTGCTGGCACGAGGCCGGCGTCCTGGTGGTCCCGGCCGAGGTGGGCGGGATCGCCGGCGACTATTTCCTCGACACCGGCGAGCCGCACACCCTGCTGGAGGAGACCCAGGCCCAGGCCCGGGGCTTCGCCGGCCCGCGGGCCAGGGTGCGCCTGGCCGGCCTTGCGCTCACCGCCCGCAATGTGACGAGCGCCAAGCTCGATGCGCGCTTCTGGGGCCTGCCCACGCCCGTGGCCGGCGTCATCGGCGCCGACCTGCTGGCCGGCCTGGTGCTCGACGTCCGCTTCGCCCCCTGCCGGATCGGCCTCTGGAAGCCCAGCAAGGCCCCGCCGTTCCGCCCCGCCCAGACCCTGCCCCTGGCCTGGCGCGAGGGGCGGCCCACCGTCCTCGCCCGCGTGGCGGATGGGGCCAAGGTCCTCAGCGGCGCCTTCGTGCCGGCCACCGGCTCGGACACGCCGGTTCGGCTGCGCGACGACCTCGCCGATGCGCCCGGCGCCGCCAAGCGGGCGGGGCTCTATCCCTACGGGCCGCTGCGGCCCAGGCTTCGGGCCCTCTCGCTCGCCGGCGTCCTCGTCGAGAACGCGCCCGCCGGCCTGCTCGACCACGCCCAGTTCCCGGCGGACGGCGAGATCGGCGCGCCGGTCCTCAGCCGCTGGCGGCTGCGCTTCGACTTCGCCGCCGGACGCCTCGAACTCGCGCCATGAAAAAGGCCCGCCGGATCGCGCCGGCGGGCCCTTTGTCGTGGCGGCTCAGCGCCCCCCCTAGTGGGAGACGTTGCGCCAGATCGCCCGGTAGCTCGCATAGAGCAGGCCGGTGAGGATCAGGAGGTAGATCATCGCCCCCAGGCCGAAGCGCTTGCGCTCCTCCATCTTGGGCTCGGCGGCCCACATCAGGAAGGCCGAGACGTCCTTGGCCTGCTGCTGCACCGTGGACGGCGAGCCGTCGTCGAAGGTCACCTTGTTCGGGCCCAGCGGCGGCGGCATGGAGATGAAGCCGCCCTTGGGCGCCGGGCCCTTGCCGGTCCAGAACGAGCTCAGGTCGCCCGGGTAGTAGGGGTTGTAGTGCTTGCCCGGCGGCACGGTCAGGCCGGCCGGCGCCTCCTCGAAGCCGCTCAGCAGCGAGTAGATGTAGGCCGGGCCGCCTTCGCGGGCCTTGGCGATCACCGACAGGTCCGGCGGCAGCGCGCCCCCGTTGGAGGCCCGCGCCGCGGGCTCGTTCGGGAAGGGGCTGGGGAACTTGTCGGCCGACCCCGCCGGACGCTTGATGGCGTCGCCGGTCTCGGAGTCGATGTCCCCGACCTGGATGTCCTTGGCCAGGGACTTCACATAGGGGTTGTCGTTCGGGTTGGGGTACTTCTCGTCATAGAAGGGCCCGCCCGGCTGACCGAGGTTGCGGAAGTACATCAGGTTCATCGCGTGGCAGGCCGAGCAGACCTCGCGATAGACCTTGTAGCCCCGTTGCAGCTGGGCCTTGTCGAACTTCCCGAACGGGCCTTCGAACGACCAGTGGACGTCCTTGGGCTCCTCGAAGGTGGTGGCGCCCAGCGCCGGCCCCGCGAGCATGGCGAAGCCCAGCGCCGCGATGGCAAAACCTTTGCGCAGCATCTTAGGCTCAATCCTTCTTTTCAGTCAGGACAGGCTCGGAGATCGACTCCGGCACGGGCAACGGGGTCTCGGTGAGCCCCAGGATCGGCGTGATCACCAGGAAGTAGGCGAAGTAGTAGAGGGCGGCGATCCGCGACAGCCACACGAAGCTGTTCAGGTCGGAGTCGATCAGGATGAAGCTGGTCACCCCGGGGATCACCGGATCGTCCGGCAGGCGGGCGCCGCAGAAGCCCAGCACGATGCAGGCCAGGACGAAGATGAAGAAGTAGAGCTTCGCGGTCGGCCGGTAGCGCATCGAGCGCACCTTGGAGGTGTCGAGCCAGGGCAGCACGAACAGGCAGCCGATGGCGCCGAACATGGCCAGCACCCCGCCCAGCTTGTTCGGGACCGCCCGCAGGATCGCGTAGAACGGCAGGAAGTACCATTCGGGCACGATGTGCTGCGGCGTCACCAGCGGGTTGGCGGGGATGTAGTTGTCCGCGTGGCCCAGCGCGTTGGGGCTGTAGAAGACGAAGTAGGCGAACATCAGCAGGAAGACGCCGATCGCGAACGCGTCCTTCACCGTGTAGTACGGGTGGAAGGGGACGGTGTCCTCCTTCGACTTCACGTTGACGCCGGTCGGGTTGTTGTTCCCCGGCACGTGCAGCGCCCAGATGTGCAGGCCGACCACGCCGGCGATCATGAACGGCAGCAGGTAGTGCAGCGAGAAGAAGCGGTTCAGCGTGGGATCGTCCACCGCGAAGCCGCCCCACAGCCAGGTGGTGATGGCGTCGCCGATGACCGGCAGCGCACCCAACAGGTTGGTGATCACCACGGCCCCGTGGAAGCTCATCTGGCCCCACGGCAGGACGTAGCCCATGAAGGCCGTGGCCATCATCAACAGGTAGATGACGCAGCCCAGCAGCCAGAGCACTTCGCGCGGCGCCTTGTAGGAGCCGTAGTAGAGGTTGCGGAAGATGTGCACATAGACCGCGATGAAGAACATCGAGGCGCCGTTGGCGTGCATGTAGCGGATCAGCCAACCGTAGTTGACGTCCCGCATGATGCGCTCGACCGAGGCGAAGGCGTAGTCCACGTGCGGCACGTAGTGCATCGCCAGGACGACGCCGGTGACGATCTGGAAGACCAGCATCAGCGACAGGATGGCGCCGAAGGTCCACCAGTAGTTCAGGTTCTTCGGCGTCGGGAAGTCGACCATGGTGTCCATGGCGAACCGGATCACCGGCAGGCGCGTGTCCAGCCAGCGTTCGATGCCGGTCTTCGGCTCGTAAGTGGAATGTCCGCTCATGGCCGTCAGCCCACCTTGATCTTGGTGTCGGAGAGGAAGGCGTAGTCGGGCACGGCCAGGTTCTTCGGCGCCGGGCCCTTACGGATCCGCCCCGAGGTGTCGTAGACCGAGCCGTGGCAGGGGCAGAACCACCCGCCGTACTCGCCGCCGCCGAAGGTCGGCACGCAGCCCAGGTGGGTGCAGGTGCCCACCAGGACCAGCCACTGCGGCTTGCCCGGCTTGTGGCGCTCGGCGTCGGTCTGCGGGTCGCGCAGCTCGGCGTGATCGTCCTTCACCGCCGCGGCGATCTCCTTCTCCGTGCGGTTGCGCACGAAGAGCGGCTTGCCGCGCCACTTCACCGTCACCTGCTGACCAGCGGCCACCTTGCCGAGGTCGAACTCGATGGAGGCGAGCGCCAGGGTGTCGCCGGCGGGGTTCATCTGGTCGATGAACGGCCAGGCCAGCGAGGCCACCGCGCCAGCGGCCACCGCGCCGGTGGCGATGTAGATGAAATCGCGGCGGCTCGGGTCGTCGCCCGAGACGTGCGGGTCGGGATGTTCGCCCACGTGGGTGTCGGCCACCTAAAACTACCCCTCGAGTTCGGCGTCCCGCTCTCGAAACTGCGGGAAGCGCCTCGGCTTGCCCGGCCAGACGAACTGGCGGCGGGCGGTTCTTCAATAGACTAGCCAGGGGCAGTTGGATCGCGGAAGTTCCCGGCCGCGGATGACCCGCGCTCCGGCTCCCGATGATTCGACTTTCCGCCCCGGCCTAATCCGTGGCGGATCGCTTAGAATGCGTTCGCCCCTTTTTCAACCGGACAATCCGCAAAACCTTGGCCATGGCCTCCAAGCCACGCCGCCAGGCGCCCGCCGGCCGGGCCGCTCGACGGCTCCGTAACACCCGCAAGTTTGCAGCCATCGCCATCCGGGCTAATCCCCCGGGTCATGAGCAACACCCCTATCCTCAGCGAGAAGAGCCAGCGCGCGCGGGCCTGGTTCGACGCCCTGCGCGACCGGATCGTGGCCGAATTCGAACGTCTTGAGGACGAGGCGCCCGGCGACCTCTATCCGGGCGAGCCCGGCCGCTTCGAGCTCAAGCCCTGGGCGCGGGCCGAGGGCGGCGGCGGGGTCATGGGCTTCCTGCGCGGGCGGCTGTTCGAAAAGGTCGGGGTCCACGTCAGCCTGGTGCACGGCGCCTTCTCGCCGGAGATGGCGGCCAAGACCCCCGGCGCCCTGGAAGATCCCCGCTTCGTCGCCACCGGCGTCAGCCTGATCGCCCACATGGTCAATCCCCGGGTGCCGGCGGTGCACATGAACACCCGCTACATCTCCACGACCAAGGGCTGGTTCGGCGGCGGGGCGGACCTGACCCCGGTGATCGACGCCCAGCGCACCCAGGATTCCGACGACGCCCGCCTCTTCCACGCCACCCTGAAGGGCGCCTGCGACCGCCACGATGCGGACTGGTACGCCAAGTACAAGGCCTGGTGCGACGAGTACTTCTTCCTGCCCCACCGCAATGAGCCGCGCGGGATCGGCGGGATCTTCTACGACCACCACGACAGCGGCGACTTCGAGCGGGACTTCGCCTTCACCCGCGACGTCGGCGAGGCCTTCCTGGACGTCTATCCCAAGATCGTCCGCCACCGGATGGACGAGCCCTGGACCGAGACCGACCGCGCCGAGCAGCTCGTCCGCCGCGGCCGCTACGTGGAGTTCAACCTGCTCTACGACCGCGGCACCATGTTCGGCCTCAAGACCGGCGGCAACATCGAGTCGATCCTGAGCTCCATGCCCCCGCTGGTGGCCTGGCCTTAGGAAGCGCCGCAAGCCCCCTCAGTCAGCTTCGCTGACAGCTCCCCCGCGAGCGGTGGAGCAATTTGCGCGCGGTCCTCCACCGCTTGCGGGGGAGGTGGATCGGCGCGCAGCGCCGAGACGGAGGGGGCGTGCCGCCCCTCCGCTCACCCCGCGGCGACCAGCCCCTTCAGCTTCGCCAGCGCCGCCTCACGCCCCGCCTGGAAGTCGCCGGCGATCCACCAGGCCTCCACCTGGCGCAAGGCCTCGCCGACCTTGGGCCCCTTCGGCAAGCCGGCGGCGAGCGCGTCGGCGCCGGTCACCGGCAGAACCGGCCGGCTCCATCCCTGTGCGGCGGCGAGCAGTTCATCCCACCCCCTCTTGCCGGTCCTGGCCCAGGCGAGCCTGACCCGGTCGCCGAAGGCCTGAGCCCCCTCGCGGTAGAGGAAGGCCCGGATCGTCTGGGGCGAGGCGCCCGGCCCCGGGACCTGGGGGTCCAGCGCCGCGGCCAGCCGCTCGCGCTCGGCGTTGGAGAGCCTAAGCGCCTTGGCCGTGCGCAGGCCCACCTCCGGGTCGTCGGGCAGCAGGGCCGCCAGCCGCAGCAGGGGATCGTTCTCGCCGCGCGCCCGCTCGATCTCCACCAGGGCGGTCAAGCGCGCCAGGTCCTGCGCCGGGGGAACCGCGACCGCCAGCACCCCGGCATGGTCCATCAGCCGCAGCGCCTCGCGCGGATCCTCCGCCGCCAGCAGCTTCATCAGTTCGGCGCAGATCCGCTCGGCCGCCAGGCTCGCGACCTGGTCTTTCAGCTTGCGGATGGCGGCGAGCGCGGCGGCGTCCGGCGCGCCGCGCCCGTACCAGGCCAGGAAGCGGAAGAACCGCAAGGCGCGCAGGTGATCCTCGCGCAGCCGCGCCTCGGGATCGCCCACGAAGACGATGCGGCCGGCCAGGGCATCAGCCACGCCTCGCCCGGTGGGGTCGTAGAGATCTCCATTCCGCTGCGCGTAGAGGCAGTTGAGGGTGAAGTCGCGGCGCTGCGCGTCCTCGGCCCAGTCGGTGGTGAAGGCGACCACCGCCCGCCGCCCGTCCGTCTCCACGTCCCGCCGCAGGGTGGTGACCTCCACCGGCTGGCCGCGATGGATGGCGGTGACCGTGCCGTGCTCGATCCCGGTCGGGACGGCCCGCAGCCCCGCAGCCGTCAACGCCTTCGTGACCTGGTCGGGTGTGAGGGTCGTGGCCACGTCGATGTCGGCGATCGGCGCCCCGATCAGGGCGTTGCGCACGCAGCCGCCGACGAAGCGGGCGCAGTCCGCGCCCCCGGCCGCCTCCAGGGCGTCCATCACCGCGCTGATCGCCGGCGCGGTCATCCAGGGGAGCTGGCCCAGTCCCTGACCCTGGCCCTGGGTCACCCCGGGGCGCCGCCGTAGAGCCGCCCGTGCAGGGCGCGCAGGATGCGGCCGGTGACGCCCCAGATCCGCTGCTCCTCGTGGATCAGCGCCTCGTAGTGGCCGCTGCGGCCCTCCGGCAGCTCGAAGTAGTGGGTCTGGTAGTTGGCGGGATCGACCACCAGCTCGAAGGGCGCCTCGAAGATGTCGGCCACCTCGTGCGGATTGGCCGACAGGGTGAAGCCCTCGCGGACGAAGGCCACCACCGGATAGACCAGATAGCCGGAGCCGGTGGCCATGGGCGTCGCCAGCCCCACCGGGTCGACGAAGCTGCGGTCCAGGCCGATCTCCTCCTCGGCCTCGCGCACCGCCGCCGCCCAGGGCGTCTCGCCCGGATCGCAGCGGCCGCCGGGGAAGGCCACCTGCCCCTTGTGGGTCCGCAGCGTCTCGGCGCGCCGGGTCAGCAGCACGGTGGGGCCGCTGGCCCGCTCCACCACCCCGATCAGGACGCCGGCGCGCACCGACTCGGGCCCCAGCAGCCCCGGCCCGTCGGGGATGAAGTCGACCCCCGCCAGGGGCTCGCGGTCCTCGAGAGGGTCCAGCTTGGGTATGATCCAGTCGCGAAGGCTGCTGGCTTGGGCTGCCTGGCTCATGGGCGCCCCTCGACCCGCCCGACCGCAAACCAGGACCCGTTGGAGCTGACGCCAAGCTCGGTCCCGCCGGCGTCCGGGCGTTCTTCCGCCAGCGCCACCAGCTCATAGAAGACCGGCCGGGTGATCAGCGCCTCCAGGCCGTTGCGGACATGCAGGTAGGGCCGAGGCTCGCCGCCGGCGTCCAGTTCGACGCGGATGGCGTGGCCGGGGCCCGCCTCCACCTCATCGCCGACATTGGTCAGGAAGCGCAGGGCCTCCCCCGCCCGGTCGACGCGGATGGCGGTGAAGGGGGCGTCCTCCACCTGGATGCGCAGCTTCTCGTGCGGGGTGACCAGGAAGGTCCCGTCCGGGTCCTTGCGCAGGATCGAGGAGAAGAGCTGCACCAGGGCCTCGCGGCCGATGACCCCGCCCTCGTGCGTCCAGCTGCCGTCCTTGCGGATGACGATGTCGATCTCGCCGACGTTGGCGGGGTTCCACAGATGCACGGGCGCTGGCCCACGCCGCCGGGGTTGCTGCCCCTGCGCCGCCTCCGCCGCCTGCACGACATCCCCCAACCTGCCCGTCGTCTCGCCCATGGACGCAGGTTAGGGGGCGCGCACGGCTCCGTCGAGCCGCTCGCCCTCCGGACGGAAGGCGCGGACCATCACCCGGCCCTGGTCGACGGGGCCTGGCATGCGCACCTGGGCGGCCAGGTCGGGCCGGAAGCCGAAGCGGGCGAAGTAGGGCGGATCGCCGACCAGCAGCACAGCCGTCTCGCCCGCGGCCTGGGCGGCCTCGCAGGCCCTGGCGACCAGTTCGGCCCCCACCCCGCCGCTCCAGCGGTCGGGCTCCACGGCCAGCGGCCCCAGGAAGACGATCTGGG
>Ga0075364_10001990_pt1 | contig 11385 bp, 9 predicted proteins | sample EndMetdeltDD1764_FD_71517 | JGI IMG/M metagenome (GOLD analysis project Ga0075364, IMG submission 71517) | Populus endosphere microbial communities from Tennessee, USA - Endosphere MetaG P. deltoides DD176-4 | ecosystem: Host-associated > Plants > Roots > Endosphere | place: USA: Tennessee...
CCCATCGTCGAAGACGGCGTGATCGGGTAGATCGCGATCACGTCGGAGACGCGATAGGCCACGCGCGCCACGGCTTCGTTGCCGTCCACCGTCGTCCATTGGATGTCACGCATGCACTGCCCCCGGGACAGCCGGTAGCAACCTGTGTGCGCAGGCGTTTCAGGCCGGGATTCCGCCAATGCGGCGCCGTGGTGCCGGATTCCCGGCATCTTCCGGGCGGACGGCGCGCGCCGTTGCCGCAAAGAACGGGAATTCGTCGCATGCGGCAGCGGCATCGGCGTTGCTCGTCCGTACCGGCAACAGGAGCGTGCGCGCATGGTCTCCCGCCGCGACTTCGTTCGAATCTGCACGATGGCCGGCGCCGCCGTCGGCCTCTCCGCGACGGCGGTGTCGCGGATCGTCGAGGCGGCCGGGAAGGGACTGAAGCCCTCGATCGTCTGGCTGCACTTCCAGGAGTGCACGGGCTGCACCGAGTCGCTGCTCAGGACGTCGCATCCGGACATCGCCGAAGTCATCTTCGACCTCGTCTCGCTCGACTACCACGAGACGCTGTTCGCCGCCGCCGGCCACCAGGCCGAAGCGGCGCTGAAGGACACGATCGCGAAGAACGCCGGCAAGTACATCTGCGTCGTCGAAGGGGCGATCCCAACGAAGGACGGCGGGATCTACTGCCAGGTCGGCGGCCGCACCGCGGTGGACATCCTGACCGACGTCGGATCGAAGGCGGGCGCCGTCATCGCGATCGGATCCTGCGCCTCGTGGGGCGGGATTCCGTCGGCGGACCCGAATCCGACCGGTGCCACGGGCGTGCCGATGATCCTGAAAGGCAAGCCCGTCGTGACGCTGCCCGGCTGTCCCTCGAATCCTTACAACTTCCTCGGGGTCGCGCTGCAGTACGCCACGCTCGGCACGCTGCCGAAGCTGGACGATCTCGGCCGGCCGCTGTTCGCCTACGGGCGCACGATTCACGAGCATTGCCCCCGCCGCGCGCATTTCGACGCGGGACGCTTCGCCGAGAAGTTCGGCGACGAAGGACATCGCCAGGGCCACTGCCTCTACAAGCTCGGATGCAAGGGGCCGATGACGCACGCCAACTGCTCGACACTCGCCTTTGGCGAGGTGGTCGACTGCTGGCCGATCGGCATCGGCCATCCCTGCGTCGGCTGCACCGAACAGGCGATCGCCTTCCGGATCCCGATGCACACGACGGTGCCGATCGATCGGCCGACGCCCCCGGACACGTATCCGCCGATCCACGCGCCGCAGGGCGGCATCAGCCCCGCCGCCACCGCGGTCGCGGGCGTCATCGGGGGCGCGATCCTGGGCGCCGGCTACGTCGCGTCGCGGCGCATCGACGACCGCGACCGGCCGTCGGACGCCGACAGGGGGTGAGCGATGGCGATCTCACGCCGCACCGCGTTGAGAGTGGCGCTCGCCGGGGCCGCGGCGGCACTGGCCGCGCCGGTGAAGGCGGCGGCGCCGATCGCCGCTCCCGCCGACGCCGTCGGCCTGCTCTACGACACGACGAAATGCATCGGCTGCAAGGCCTGCGTGGCGGCGTGCCGGGTGGCGAACGGGCTCGAGCCGGACACCACCTGGTCGGAAGGCCGATACCACGCCCCGCTCGATCTCAGCGCGCGGGCCAAGACGGTCGTCAAGCTCTACGACGACGGATCGAAGAGCTCGTTCGTGAAAGCGCAGTGCATGCACTGCCTCGATCCGGCCTGTGCGAACGCCTGCATGCTCGGCGCGTTCAAGAAGCGCGAGTTCGGCATCGTCACCTATGACCCGGAATACTGCATCGGCTGCCGCTACTGCGAAGTGGCGTGCCCGTACGGCGTGCCGAAGTTCGAGTGGTCGAAGGCGGCGCCGAAGATGGTCAAGTGCGAGCTGTGCAATCACCGGCTGGCCGAGGGGAAACAGCCCGCCTGCACCGAGGTCTGTCCGCGTCAGGCGGTGATCTTCGGCACGCGCGAGGACCTGCTGCGCGAGGCGCACCGCCGTCTGGCGGAGCAGCCTGGCACCTACGTGCAGAAGATCTACGGGGAACACGACGGGGGCGGCACGCAATGCCTCTATATCTCGCACGTGCCGTTCGACGCGATCGGCTTCCCGGCCCTCGGCGAGGAATCGACGCCGACGCTGCAGCGCACCATTCAGCACAGTATCTACAAGGGCTTTGCCGCGCCGGTGGCGCTCTACGGCCTGCTCGGCGCGGTGATGCTGCGTAATCGCCGGAAAGGGGAGCCGGCATGAGCGGGCACGTCCGGCCCATCGGCGGAGCGCTCGTCACCAAGCCGCTCAAGATCCTCCTGGCGCTCTTCGGCGCCGGCGCCGTGCTGATCCTCTATCGCTTCGCCACCGGCCTCGGACGGGTCACGGCGATGAACGACGGCTACCCGTGGGGCCTGTGGATCGCGTTCGACGTCGTCACCGGCACGGCGCTCGCCTGCGGCGGCTATGCCGTGGCGCTGCTGGTCTACGTGATGAACAAGGGCAAGTACCACCCGCTGGTGCGGCCCGCGGTGCTGACGAGCGCGCTCGGCTACACGCTGGCCGGATTCGGCGTGGCGCTGGACATCGGGCGCTGGTGGAACATCTGGCGCGTCCCGCTCTTCTTCTGGCGCTGGAACTTCGATTCGGTGCTCCTCGAAGTGGCCCTCTGCATCACGAGCTACATGTTCGTCCTCTGGATCGAGCTGTCGCCGGCCTTGCTCGAGAGAGCGGAGCAGACCAGCGTGCCATGGCTCAAGCGCGCCGCCGCGCGGACGAGGCCCGTCGTCGAAAAGGCGCTGCTCTGGATCATCGCGCTCGGCATTCTGCTGCCGACGATGCACCAGTCGTCGCTGGGGGCGCTGATGTTGATCGCCGGTCCGCGCCTGCACCCGTTGTGGAACACCGGCTGGCTGCCGCTGCTGTTCCTGATGTCCTGCATCGCGATGGGCTATGCCGCGGTCGTCTTCGAGACGGTCCTCGCGAGCTGGCTGTTCAAGACCGTCCCCGAGCGCGGCATGCTGGCGAGCCTGAGCCAGGCCATGGTGCCGCTCGGCACCGGCTACGTGCTGCTGCGGCTGATCGACCTGGCCGGCCGCGGACAACTGCCGGCGCTCTTCGCCTTCGATTTCTACAGCGTCATGGCGCTGCTGGAGTTCGCGCTGTTCATGCTCGCCATCGGACTGCTGCTGCGCGACGCCGACCGCCAGAGGCTCGGCAACATGTTCAGGGCGGCGATGGTCTTCATGCTGGCGGGCAGCCTCTACCGGTTCGACACGTATCTGGTCGCCTTCCGCCCCGGGGCGCACTGGTCCTATTTCCCGAGCGTCACCGAGATCTTCATCACCGTCGGCCTGATCGCCGGCGAGCTCATCGCCTACATCCTGATCGTCAAGCTGTTCCCGATCCTCACCCTGGAGAAGCGAGATGCCGCGTATCACCATTGATCCCGTCACCCGCATCGAGGGACATCTCCGCATCGACGCGGAAGTCGACGGCGGCGTCGTCCGCAAGGCGTGGTCGTCGGGCCAGATGTTCCGCGGCATCGAGCGCATCCTGCAGGGGCGCGATCCGCGGGAGGCGTGGCTCTTCACGCAGCGGTTCTGCGGCGTGTGCACGACGGTGCACGCGATCGCCTCGGTGCGCGCCGTCGAGAACGCGCTGCAGCTCGAGGTGCCGCTCAACGCGCAGTACATCCGCAACCTGATCCTGGCCGCGCACGCGATGCACGACCACATCGTGCACTTCTACCACCTGTCGGCGCTCGACTGGGTCGACGTCGTCTCGGCGCTGAAGGCGGATCCGGCGAAGACCTCGCAGCTGGCCGAGAGCCTCTCCACCTGGAAGGGCAACAGCACGATGCAGTTCACGGCGGTCCGCGACCGCCTGAAGGACTTCGTCGACAAGGGGCAGCTCGGGATCTTCCAGAACGGCTACTGGGGGCATCCGGCGATGAAGCTCGCGCCGGAAGTGAACCTGCTCGCCGTGTCGCATTACCTCGAGGCGCTCGAGTACCAGCGGAAGGTGAACCAGGTCGTCGCGATCCTCGGCGGCAAGACGCCGAACATCCAGAACCTCGCCGTCGGCGGCGTGGCCAACGCCATCAATCTCGACAACCAGGCCACGCTCAACATGGAGAAGCTCTACCAGGTGAAGGACATCCTGGACGAGGTCCACGACTTCATCCGGCAGGTCTACTTCGTGGACGTCTGCGCGATCGGCGCGATGTATCCCGACTGGCTGACCTACGGCAAGGGCGTCACCAACTACCTGTCGGTGCCGGACCTGCCGCTCGACACCAAGGGCACGCAGTTCGACTTCCCGGGCGGCGTCATCATGAACGGCGACCTCGGGCAGGTGCAGGAGATCAAGACGTTCGGCGAGCCGTTCTTCAGGGAGAACGTCACCGAGTGCATCGCCCGCGCGTGGTACGACGGGTCGTGGACCAAGCATCCGTTCGACGAGGACACCGAGCCGAAGTACACGACGTTCGAGGACAACGGCCGGTACTCGTGGGTGAAGGCGCCGCGGTTCAAAGGCGCGCCGATGCAGGTGGGGCCGCTCGCGCAGGTGCTCACCGGCTTCGCGCTGGGCCACAAGCCGACCGTCTACTGGGCCGGCAAGACGCTGGACACCGTGGGATCGATCGCCGGGAGGACGCTGACGCCGGCCGTGCTGCACTCGACGCTCGGCCGCCACGCGGCCCGGATGATCCGTACGCAGGTGATCGCCGATCTCGCGCAGAAGCACTGGAACCTCCTCGTGAACAACATCGCCAAGGGGGATACGACCATCTTCAACGAGCCGGTGTTCCCCAAAGGCGAGCAGCGCGGGTTCGGGTTCCACGAGGCCCCGCGCGGCACGCTGTCGCACTGGATCGTCATCCGCGACGGCGCGATCGCCAACTACCAGGCCGTGGTGCCGTCGACGTGGAACGCGGGGCCCCGCGACGACAAGGACCAGCCGGGCCCGTACGAGGCGTCGCTCGTCGGCAATCCCGTCGCCGACGCCCAGCGCCCGCTCGAGCTGATCCGCACGGTCCACTCGTTCGACCCGTGCCTCGCGTGCGCGATTCACACGGTCGACGTCGACGGCAACGAAGTCGCCAAGGTGAAGGCGCTGTGAGCGATGCCGGACCTGAAGGTCCGGCCTACGAAGAGAGCAGACGTATGCCGGACCTGAAGCCCCGGCCTACGAAGAGAGCAGACGTACGCCGGACCTGAAGCTCCGGCCTGCGAAGAGAGCAGACGTAGGCCGGACCTTCAGGTCCGGCGGCGAGAGGAGATACCGATGATCCGCGTAATCGGGCTGGGCAACGTGCTGATGAGCGACGACGGGTTCGGACCGTTCGTCGTCCGTGTGCTCGAGGCGGCCTACGAGTGTCCGGCAGGCGTCGAGTTCCTCGACGCCGGTACGCCGGGGCTCGATCTCGTCCCGTACCTGCTCGACGCGGAGGCGGCGATCTTCATCGACACGATCTCGTCGCACGGCGTTCCCGGCGAGATCCGCGTCTACGATCGCGACGCCATCCTGAGAGTTCCCCCCCAGGCCCGCACCGGCGGCCACGATCCTGCGCTGAAAGAAGCGCTGCTGACCGTTGCAGCCGCCGGTGCCGGGCCCTCGCGCGTCACTCTGGTCGGTGCGATCCCCGAGTGGGTCGCGACCGGCGTCGTGCTGTCGCCCAGGCTCGAGAAGGCGGTCGCGCCTGCCGTTCGCGCTGTCGTGGACGCGCTGGCCGGCCTCGGCGTCCGCCTGACGCCGTGGTCGCGCCCGCACGCGCCGCACATCTGGTGGGCCGCCGCGCCGCAGAATCTCCCGCGGCCAACAGCGAACTAGTCCGCAGGCCGGCAGACGCACGGGCGGTGATGGCCCGGAATGACGAGGGTTTTCGCGCCAGCCGCCGTGGCACCGGCCTTGCCCTCATGTCGGTCAACCGTGCGCATCCCTTCCATGACCGGCCGTCGCATCCGCGTGCAGGGCACCGTGCAGGGCGTGGGCTTCCGTCCCTGGGTCTATCGCATCGCGCGCGACGCCGCCGTCACCGGCCGCGTGAGGAACGACAGCGCCGGGGTCACCATCGAGGCCTTCGGCGCGCCGGCGGCGCTCGACGAGTTCGTCGATCGGCTGGCGCACGACGCCGCGAGACCGCCGGCCGCCGTCATCGACCACATGATCGAACAGCCGATCGCGTTCGAGCCGGCCGCCACCTTCTCGATCGACGCCAGCGCCGTCACCGCGGAGGCACACGTCTCGATCCCGCCGGATCTGGCGACGTGTCCCGCGTGCCTCTCCGAGATTCACGATCCCGCGGATCGGCGCCATCGCTATCCCTTCACCAACTGCACGGCCTGCGGCCCGCGCTTCACCATCGTGCGCTCCGCTCCGTACGACAGGCTGGCGACGACGATGGCGGCGTTCGCGATGTGTCCGGCGTGTCAGCGCGAGTATGCCTCGGTGGACGATCGCCGGTTCCACGCGGAACCCAACGCCTGTCCCGTGTGCGGCCCGCGGCTCGATCTGCGCGGCGCCGACGGCCGGCCGCTCGCCGCCGCCGATGCCGTGACGGCGGCCGCACAGGCGCTGCAGGACGGACTCATCGTCGCGCTGAAGGGCATCGGCGGATTCCAGCTTGCGTGCGACGCCACGTCGGAGGACGCCGTCGCGCGGCTGCGCGCGCGCAAGCACCGCGACGAGAAGCCGTTTGCGGTGATGGTGCGGACGCTGGCGGACGCCGAGACGCTCGCGGACCTGGGCGCGCCCGAGCGGACGCTGCTCCTGTCGCCCGAGCGTCCGATCGTCCTCGCCGCCCGCCGCGCGGAGTCGGGCCTGGCGGAGGCGGTGGCGCCGGGCAACCCGCTCGTCGGCGTCCTGCTCGCCAATTCGCCGCTGCACGACCTGTTGCTGGAGGCCGCGGCGCGGCCGCTCGTGATGACGTCGGGCAACGTCTCGGACGAGCCGATCGTCACCGGCAACACCGACGCGCTCGACCGCCTGCGCGGCGTGGCCGACCTGTTCGTGCTGCACGATCGCGAGATCGTCACGAGAGCGGATGACTCCGTGGCGCGCGTCGTGGCGGGACGGCCGGTCGTGCTGCGCCGTGCGCGCGGCTACGTCCCGCGCGCGATCGAGTCGCCGGTGGCCTTCGAGGCGACGGTGCTGGCCTGCGGCGCGCAGCTCAAGAACACGTTCTGCTACGGCCGCGGCACCGAGGCCGTGCTGGGACCCCACATCGGCGACCTCGACAGCGTGCGCGTGTTCCGCGACTACGAAGCCGCGATCGCGCGCCTGGGACAGTTCCTCGGCGTGACGCCGGAGATCGTGGCGCACGATCTGCACCCCGACTATCTCTCCACCCGCTACGCGCTCGGCGTGAACCACGGCGCGGTGGCGGTCGGCGTCCAGCATCACCACGCGCACATCGCCAGCGGCATGGCGGAGCACGGCCTGCGCGGGCCGGTGCTCGGCCTCGCGTTCGACGGCACCGGCTACGGGACCGACGGCGGGGCCTGGGGAGGCGAGCTGCTGCTCGCGGACTACGCGGAGTTCACGCGCCTGGCGACGTTCCGTCCGCTGGCGCTGCCGGGCGGCGACATGGCGATCCGCCAGCCGTGGCGGACCGCGCTGGCGATGATCGACGACGCCTTCGGAGGCGAAGCGCCGATCGAGGGCTTCCCGCTGTTCCGCCGGATCGCGCACGCCGATCTCGACGTCGTGCTCCGGATGGTCCACCGCGGGTTCAACACGACGCCCGCGCACGGCGTCGGCCGCTACTTCGACGCGTTCGGCGCGCTGCTGCTCGGCCGGCCCTTCGCCTCCTACGAAGGGCAGATCGCGATCGAGCTCGACGGCGCCGCCGATCCCGCGGAGCGCGGACGCTACGACTACGCGATCGATCAGCTGCCGAGCCCCTGGCAGGTCGATCTGCGGCCGGCGGTGCGGGCGGCGGTCTTCGAATTCCTCGGCGGCGAACCGGCGGGGCGCATCTCGGCGCGCGTGCACAACACGATCGCGGCGGTGAGCGTCGACCTCGTGAGAGCGGGCGCGCGCGGGGCCGGCCGGCTCCCGGTCGTCCTGTCGGGCGGCTGCTTCCAGAACGCGCGGCTGGCCGAGTCGATTCTGCGCGGCCTCCAGCCGGAGTTCACGGTGCACCTCCATCAGCGCGTCCCGCCCGGCGACGGCGGCCTCGCGCTCGGCCAGGCCGTCGTGGCGGCGGCGCGGGCAAGGAGTCTCTGATGTGCCTCGGCGTGCCCGGACGCGTGATCGAAATCCGCGACAATCTCGCCCTCGTCGACTTCTTCGGCGTGACCCGGCAGGTCCGCCTCGAGCTGGTCGACGAGCCGGTGGCGCCGGGTGACTACGTCCTCAATCACGTCGGGTTCGCCATCCGCCGGATTCCCGAGTGCGACATCGAGGGCACGCTGGCCATGTACCAGCAGCTGCTGCGCGAGGCGGAGCACGATCTGATGGCCGCCGACGTCCAGGGCGAGCTGAAGGGGACCCGGGCATGACGGCGAGCGTCACCGCGACGACGCACGACGCCGGCGCGCGCGAGCTGAAGTTCCGCGATCCGGCCCGCGGCGCGTCGCTGGCGGCCGCGCTGGCGAAGACGGTGGGCGAGATCGGCCGGGCGCCGGTCTCGGTGATGCACGTCTGCGGCAGCCACGAGCAGGCGATCGCCCGCTTCGGGCTGCGCACCGCGTTTCCGCACGACCTGCACGTGATCATGGGGCCCGGCTGCCCGGTGTGCATCACCGATCAACCGGAGGTGGACGAAGCGGTGGCCCTGGCGCGGCAGGGCGTCCGCATCGCCACCTACGGCGACATGGTGCGCGTCCCGGGCACGGCGGCGTCGCTCGCCGACGCGCAGGCCGAAGGCGCGCGCGTGGACGTCGTCTACAGCATCGACCAGGCCGTCGCGCTCGCCGCCGCGTCGCCGGATCCGCTGGTATTCTTCGCCACCGGGTTCGAAACCACGGCCGTCGCGACCGCGGCGGCGATCCTGTCCGGACTGCCGCCGAACTTCTTCGTGCTCTCGGCGCACAAATACATCCCACCGGTCATGGAGATCGTCGCGGAGATGCCGGGCTCGCGGATCGAGGGATTCCTTGCGGCGGGCCATGCCGCGACGATCACGGGCTGGGGCGTGTTCGACGCGTTCGTCGCGCGCCACGGCGTGCCGGTCGTGGTCGCCGGGTTCGAGCCGCTCGACATCCTCGCGGCGCTGGTTCGCCTCACGGAGCTGATCCGCGACGGCGTCCGCACCGTCGAGAACATGTTTCCGCGGTGCGTCACGCGCGAGGGCAACCTCGTCGCGCAGCGGCAGCTCTGGCAGGTGTTCACGCCGATCGGCGGCCGATGGCGCGGCATCGCGCACGTGCCCAACGGCAACCTGCGCCTGCTCGATCGCTGGGCGCACCTCGACGCGCGCCGCCGCTTCGCCATCGACCTGACGCGCCTGTGGGACGAGGCGCCGTCGCTGCTGGCGCAGCAGTGCCAGTGCGGCGACATCATGTCTGGCCTCCGCACGCCCGCCGACTGTCCGCTCTTCGGCGCCGAGTGTCTGCCGGAGACGCCGGTGGGCGCGTGCATGGTCAGCAGCGAAGGCACGTGCCGCATCTGGCACGAATACGGAGTGCCCCGATGATCACCATCGCGAACGAGCGGGTGGCGATGAAGCACGGCGCCGGCGGGCGCGCGATGCGCCGCCTCATCGAGCAGGTGTTCCTGCGCGGCGCGCCGCCGGAGTCGGCGGCCATGGACGACGGCGCGGTGCTTCCGCTGGCGGGCGGCGGGGCGCTGATCGTCACGACCGACGCGCACGTCATCCAGCCGATCGTCTTTCCGGGCGGCGACATCGGACGCCTCGCCATCTCGGGCACCGTCAACGACCTGGCGATGATGGGCGCCACCGAGCCGCTCGGACTGGCGTGCTCGGTCGTGATCGAAGAAGGGTTTGCCATCGACGACCTCGAGCGGCTGCAGCGGTCGATGCGCGAGGCCTGCGCGGAAGCCGGCACGAGCGTCGTCACCGGTGACACCAAGGTCATGCGCCGCGGCGAGCTCGACGGCGTCGTCATCACCACGACCGGCGTGGCGATCACCTGGCGGCCGGTGCGCGACAGCGGCGCCGTCCCCGGCGACGTGCTGATCGTGACCGGCACCATCGGCGATCACGGCATGGCGGTGATGGCCGCGCGCAATCAGTTCCAGTTCGGAGAGACGCTGCGGTCGGACGTCGCGCCGCTGAACGGCCTCGTGCGCGCGGCGCTGGCCGCCGGCGACGTGCACGCGATGAAGGATCCGACCCGCGGCGGCGTCGCGAGCGCGCTGCACGAGATCGCCGGGAAGTCGCGCGTGGGTATCGTCGTCCGTGAGGACGCGATCCCCGTCAGGACGGGCGTCCGCGCGGCGGCCGACCTGCTCGGGATCGATCCGCTGTTCATCGCCAACGAGGGCAAGGCCGTGCTGGTGGTCCGCCCCTCGTCGGCGGACGCCATCGTCGCCGCGCTGCGCGCGCATCCCTACGGTCGCGACGCCGCGATCGTCGGCGAGTGCTTTGCGGAGAGCCCGGGAACGGTCGCCGTCGACACCGGGTTCGGCCGCCGCCGTCTGTCGGAGCCGGACGGCGAACTGCTGCCACGCATATGCTGACCTCTCCCATCCGCGTCGATCGCGACGGGGCCGTCGGGGTCATCACCATCGACCGCCCGTCCCGCTTCAACTCGCTCGACGTCGCCACGGCGCGCGACCTCCGGCGCGCGGGACTGCAGATGGCGCGCGACGAGAGCGTCCGCGCGGTGATCCTGCGAGGCACGGGCGGCGCGTTCTGCAGCGGCGCGGACCTGAAGTACATCGCCTCGGGCGGCGACGCGGACGATCTCGCGTACCTCACGCCGGAGGAACGGGCGGTGCCTTCCGGATACGGCGAGCGGTTCAAGCAGATCCTCGAGTACCTGCACAGCACGATCTCCGAGATCCGGCGCGCGCCGAAGCCCTTCATCGCGGCGGTCGACGGCATTGCCGCGGCCGGCGGTTTCGGGCTCGCGATGTCGTGCGATCTCGTGTTCGTGTCGCCGCGCGCGAGCTTCGAGTGGGCCTATGGCAAGACGGCGCTCTCCGGCGCCGAGAGCTCGACGTTCCTGCTGCCGCGCCTCGTCGGCCTGCGACGTGCGATGGAACTGGTGCTGCTCAATCCGCGCGTCAGCGCCGGCAAGGCGGTGGATCTCGGCCTTGCGACCGCGGTGCTCCCGGCGGAGACCTTCGACGACGACGTGATGGCTGCCGCGCGCCGCATCGCCGGCGGACCGGCGGCGGCGTTTGCCGCCGCCAAGATGCTCGTCAACCAGGCCGCCGGGATCGATCGCCTGGATCATCATTTGTCCGTCGAGCTGC
>Ga0075364_10001993_pt1 | contig 11370 bp, 15 predicted proteins | sample EndMetdeltDD1764_FD_71517 | JGI IMG/M metagenome (GOLD analysis project Ga0075364, IMG submission 71517) | Populus endosphere microbial communities from Tennessee, USA - Endosphere MetaG P. deltoides DD176-4 | ecosystem: Host-associated > Plants > Roots > Endosphere | place: USA: Tennessee...
GGTGTTGTCACCGGCGTTTCAAGAAGCGGCGCGCAGTGCCAGGTGCAGTGGGACGACGCAAGGTTGCCGCAACTTTACCACGTCGATTTCCTCGAGCGGAGTGCTGCCGAGCCGTCGGGCGTCCAGTGATTGCCCGCGTTGCAACATCGTGTGGTCGCACCGATGACCCGACAAGTAGCGGGAGAGAAGGCCTGGCGAGGTCTGCGTCAACGGGATGAGCGCAGGAGCCGGTGCTCACGCTTTGTTCAACGTTGCCCCTGCATCGTGGTGCTAAATTCGCGTCGGGCCACGGTCCCAAGGGACGCGAACATGCGGATCGGAATTCCTTCGCTCACGGTCTTTGCGGCTGTCGCATTCACCGTTGCAACCTTGCTATCCGCCTCCGCGCAGACCGCGACGGTCTATCCCTGGTGCGTGCTGCATAACAGCACGTGCAGCGGTGATTGCTCTTTCACAACCATCGAGCAGTGCCGCGCAACGGCCTCTGGCGGCGTCGGCTCCTGCTACAAGAACCCGGCTTTCGCGGTAGCTTGTACTCGACCAGAGTGCGGGAATGGCGCGAGCACGATGACCGCAGAGACGATCGCCATCAGCAGGCCGGTCCGGACGCGACGCTGAATTGCGTTCCGATTTGTTCCGTGGTGTTGCGCTACGCGAACACCAGAATGAAGCGGAACGCCACAAAATTCAACGACGGCGGTCGCCATTCAGCTACGTCGGTTCTCCGGGGGCATCGTGGCCGTTGCTACTGACCTCCGAGCGCGAGCAAACGTGCCACCGGATCTTCGTGTATTCTCGCCTAGGCTCGCTGCTTTCCAGCAAAGAATCCATATATCACCAGCAGGATGATCGCCCCTACGACCGCACCAATGAAACCGGCGCCTTCGCCTGCCTTGTACCAACCGAGCGCTTGCCCAAGATAGGAGGCAACGAGCGAGCCCACGATGCCAAGAATGGTCGTCATGATGAACCCTGATGGCTCGTTGCTTCCAGGCATGAGGAACTTGGCAATAACGCCTGCGAAGAAGCCGACGATGATGGTCCAGATTATGCTCATCCTGCTATTTCCTTCCGTTCGATGAATTCAAGCGTTGCGAGGAGGCAGACGGCCATCCGGGGTGTATTTGTCGACGGCCGCTGGCAGTTCTCGCGAAAGACGGGCGAGCAGATCTTCCTGCGAAAGACCCGTCTGTTGCACCAGCGTCGCCAAAACATCCTGCCCGATAGCTTGCTTGAGTTGGGGAGTCGAAATCTCCTTGTTTGGGCCAGGGCCGATCCATGAATCCGCAGCCTCCCCTTGGCCGTTCTTGGTGAATTGTTCGAGCAATTCGTTCAGGCCGCCACCAAGCAGGCCTCCGACTCCTCCGCCACCCAGCATGCTGCTCAAATTGCCCAGCATGTCATTCTGTGCTCCTGCCTGTCCGCCGCCGGCGCGGTTGGAGAGGGACCCTGCAACATTGTTGAAAATCTCGGCGAGCTTGTCGCGATTTTGATATCCCGCAAGGGCGAGCATCCCAAGCAGCGCGGTCATTGATGGCATTCCGCGGCTCATGTTTTTCCTCCTTCACAAGGGTGTTTGACGTCTGTCACGCCCATCGGCGTTATCAAAAGCCAAGAGCGCTTGAAATTTCGGCCAAGGTCGCTTTCTCAGCCTCGCTAACCTGAACGCCCCCAAAGCCGAGCAGGCCGCCTCCTTCGCTGGCCGCTTCAGCGGTCGTTTGGCTGATCTGGCGCAACCAGCTTCTGAAAGCCGCAGCATCGCCCGGTGCCTTTGCCTCCAACAACGGTGACACCTGGCGCAGAGCTTCTATCGATTTGGTCTTGACGTCTGAAGGTTGGCTGTTGGCGAACTTGGCCTTGAGGCCATCGCGCGCTGCGCTCCGCGCCTCGCCCGCAGAAAAATCGGCAGCGACTGCCTTCACCAGCGGATTTGCGTCAGGGGCACTTATGGCTTTCGCCAGTGCCGTGCCGCCGGCGAATGATTCTTTCAACAGACCCCAAAGCCCATTCGGGTCGGCGGCTGTGATTGCCATGCCCGCCAGCATGGGGCTCTGGAGCAGCAGCGTCCACTCGTCCTGCGTGAAGCTCGACTTGTCTGCCACGACCGCCTCCCTGAGTTAAAAGGTCACATCGGAGATCGATCTCGCCTGCAGCGAGAATCCCGCCACCTACGCATTGGGTCGCGGCCATGGAAAGCGACCTTTATCCAATACAACGACTGAACGGCCGAGATTTGCTTGATTTGAATCAAGGGAGTTGGCGATCATCGTTGAGGGACCAGGGGTCGTGGGTTCAAATCCCGCCGCTCCGCTCCGACCATTTTCCAGGCAAGAGAACAGCCGCCGTCCGGCACTGGCCGCGTGTGGGAATTCGATATCGACGCGAGCTGCGCATCCTGCGAGCGATCGAGCAGACGCTGCTCGACACCTATACCGGGGCTCGCTTGCAGGAACGGCAATACTCAGGGAAGCGTGAGCAGCGCGGCGACCGTCATCGCGACGCAGGCAATGAGGACTAGAATGCTCAATGCAACTACGCGGTCCATGCCGGCGAGTGTCGCGAGCGTTCTCTGAACAGGAGATGATCCACATCAAGCCGAGGTCGAATGTGAACACATCTACGGAACGGCGAAAACAACCCAAGCAAGAAGCGCAGTACTAAGGATTGATGTCCCGATCTGCAGTACAACGTAGTAGCGGCCCCATAGCTCGCAATGGGTGATTGCGGTGCACTGCACTATCAGTTTGTGCCAGCGGGCTGTTCGAATGGCGGTACTTGCGTTGCGCATTACTTATCGGAATTTTCGCTGAAATCGGCTTCCTTCCGCCACGGCTCTGTCGGAGCCGGTCTCCTCTTGAGCGGCCGGGCGATCCGGATGAACCAGGTCAGCCTCTTCGCCAGCGCATAACGCTTCGCATCGGCGTGTCGAAGGTCGAGAGCTTCTTCCCCCATCGACGCCTGCCGTGTCGTCCTCGCACACGGCGCCGGCGACAGCGGATGGTGTCAGTCATCGACGACGTCGGGCATTCGGTCACCGCATAACATCGTGGGGCGTCGTAGCGCCCCGTCACCTCGACCACCATTATCCGCATCCGGAACGCGACGTGAGCAAGTCGGCAAACTTTGCCGCTCCGGAACCGCAAGCCGGTAACGCTCCATCAACCCGGTGCGCGCATCGTCGGTCCCGTCCTTTCTGGACACTGGTATTGCGTAAACGAGAAGCCGTCACCGTTCCCCGGTGACGGCTTTTTGTCGGGAGGACATGAGATGGGCGGCGCGGCCGACATCGCGAGCGGGAGCGAACGAGCCGTTGTGGCGCAGGGAGTGGCAGGCCGCGAATCTTGAGGAACCTCTCCTATTCGCAGCACTTCATGTGCACTGGCGAAGTGAGCGAAATGCAAATGGGCGAGCGTGTGTTCATCGCGGTGATTATCCTGACAGGTCTCTCAGCAGCGGCGCTCTGGGCGGTGGCCCTCTTCAGCTTCTGAGCGGATAGTCATCCGGGCGTGTTAGCGGCGGGCCGCGCGCCCACGTTGCTCGTATCATCTTGCCCCGCGGCGTCCGAGCGCCCCGGCACAACCAAATCAACTGCTGCATAGCCGGCGATCGAGAGCAAAGCGGGCAACCGCGACAGCACTAAGAGCCGACCGTAACCGGACGCATTTGCTCGTAAGCGTCAACCAGGAAATGATCGAAACTCTCGATGCGAATGAGGCCGAGGCGCGGGTATTCCATGTCGGTCACGATGTAGAGCGCAACGGTCAGAGTTCCGGCAAAGAGCACCATGTGTATCCAGCTATGCCCCGCGTTCGCGGCCATGCCGAACCCCGCAAGCAGGGAGCAACCGAGACCAAGCCCAAACAGCATGAAGTAGATGATCTGCGGCGGATGCTTTTCGGCCGCGCCAGCGCGCAGAAGTGCCACCTCGAACAGGCTATTCAGCGCTGGAAGCGACAAAGCGCATGCCGGACGGTAGTTCGGTTGCGGGCAGGCTGTTACGGCCGCATCCCATAACTGGTTCTTGAGTTCACGCACCTTCCTTTCTTGCTTGTCCGAAAAATCTTCCGTTCGCTGGAGCAACAGGAAATCATGCGCCATTCGGTACAGATCGGCCCGAGCGCGGATGTATTCCTTGAGGCTCGTCTGGAGCCTGCGTGCTTCGTCTCCACCGAACAGGTTCAGCCGGTCAAACGCCGTGGTGGCCGACGTCGCTTCCTGAATGACCAACTGACGGCGGTCATCGAAGCGTTGCAGCGCCCCTGAGATCGTGAATGCCAGCAGCAGCCCCATCAATCCGAATATTGCACCCTCGACGGTCGCCAACCCCCCGGTGCCCTCGGTGCCGCTCCGTTTGCGATAGCGCAAGCCGAGGTGCTGCCCCCAACCAAGCAAGATGAGCGAGCCGACAAAAAACACGACGGCAATGGCTACGGCAAACAGCATGAAGATCATTGCCCGGCTCCATTGCGGCCCGTCCAGTGCCCGATTATGGCTGCCAATCATGCAAGCACTGGGGCGGACTTCGCACTGGCGGAAGCGGAGCATGCTGCGCGACATGACGCGGTTCCGTCGCCCCTTTGTGGGTCGGGAACAAACGCGCGCGGCCGATCATTTCAGCCGGCATGACACCGCGACCCAATAGAGGTCTCTGGAGCGCGGAAGACATCGAGCGGCTACGGCAGCACAACGAGCGCGGCGGTTCGGCGGCGCGAGTCTGCGGCAATATTCAAGCGGACCGAACCGGCCGTAAAAGCGCGGGCGCGCGAACCTGGGCTGAAATTTCCCACGATCAACCAGCTGCGGCGTCGCGCGCGCGGGGCGATCTCTCGCCGCCTGCTGCGTGAGCTTTCCTCTAGCGTCCGCGCGACTTTCCCGATTTCAAGCTTCCTATCACTGCACGATCCGTCTTGCAGAATGTCGAAATGCGCACTATCGAATGCAGATATTTTCAGATACCGCTAACGCGCGGACGGGAAACAGAAGAAGCAAACGTACGTCTGGGCGGGGGCTCCCTTGGAGCCGGAGCAGCATCACCGCTCCGGCTTTTCCTTTTTGTGTGCACTTTCGCACACGCAAATAACTGCATTCCGTGATGCAACGCGCCGGCCCTGCGGCCAGAAAGCGAAAGCTCCAGCACTCGAAGGGGGCAGTCGGGCATTGCCCGCTAAAAAACGCGCCGCTCTTCGTGCCGGCGTTTTGCCGAGCCCGCACTACACTGCGTAAAAGCCCAACCACGCGAGCAGTGTCGCGACCCCACCCGCTGCGAGGCCGACACCGAGGTTACCAATGCCCAGTCTGCGAATACCGATCGTGCAGCATTCGTCGTGAAATGAAACCTCGTCGATGTAAAACAGGACGACGCCTATAAGCAGCGCCAAGATCGAAAGACCGATCAGCATTTCAGCCCCTCGCGTTGCAGGAGCCACCCAGCCTTTCCCCACGTAGAACCCTGCCACCGAGTCTCTTCGACGTAAATTGGTTTGACCGGTTCCGTTAGAACGGCCAACCAGTTGTGTGGTGTTTGCAACGGGGAACCGAAAGTACCAGGTCATCGCCTGGGGCGCGGCGCCGTCGTAACGATCGCGGGGCGATCGCAGGTCGCCGGTGGAACTTTCAGGCGAGCCTCAGCGAAAGCTGCCGAGCGAGACGGCGTGGCATCTGGTCCAGGGAACGCCCGCATTTTTCCGTTGCACCAGGATGCTGCACAACGCGCTGCAGGGCGAGCCGGCCACGCTGATCGCCGAAGAAATGGCGATCTACGAGGAGGTGCTCATCGAGAGCTTGATGCGACTGCATCTCGAAGATTGTGACGTCGTGATCGTGCACGATCCGCAGCCGTGGCCAGCGCCTTCGAACGAGATGTTCGGCCACTTCCAGTAGTGGTGATGCGCCCCCACGTCGATGCCAAACGTCGGATGCTCTTGTTGTACCTGGCGCGCGACAGCATCACCCATCTGGCAAACCGTTCTGCCCGCACTATTTGCTTCTCATGGCAGAACGCCGCGATACGCTGCGCATCAGCGTGACCGCGCGAGAAGCTGTCGAGATCGAAGGCGGCCTCGTGCTTCCTCCCGGCACCTATCCCGGCACGAGAACGCGCGTTGGCGTCGCTTTGGGTGGCCGCACCAGCTGGACGCCGCCCCGATACAAGATCGAACTGACGGGTCTGCAGTTCGCCGACATGGGCGCGCCAAACGCCGATCCCCTGGTCACGATCAATTTCGACGTCACACCGCTGGTCAATACTGGCAAGCTGAGGGTGCTCTAGGCTGGCTCAGTCGCGCGACAGCGTGGCCGGAAGCTCATCCACGGCAAGCCGGTTCTGGATGAGCTTCCGCGAGGCCATCAGTTCAGAAGCGCCCTGACCAGGACCATTTTGACCTTCGTTTTGACCTGATGGACCTTGTAGCCGACCTTCTCCTCGAGCGACATGTTGGCCATCCGCTGCTGCATCATCTGCTGCTTCTTCATCTGCATCATCCGCGCCTGTTGCATCTGCGCCTTCTTCATCTGCATCTGCTTTTGACGCATGGCCTGCTGCTGCGCCGCTTGCTGCTGTGCTGCTGCCTGCTGGTCGGCCGCCGACGGCTGCGAGACCGGCTGTTGCGCCACGGGCTGCTGGGCGATCGGCTGTTGCGCGACGGGTGCGGCCTGGATTGCTGACGTATCGGCGGGCAGGGCCGGTTGAGTCGCCTGCGCCTTGTAGGCCGGCGCCTCGACCGGGCTGGGTTGCGTAAGGCTCAGGCCGCGGGAAGCGCCTGCGTGGGCGGAAACGCTGGTCGAGAGGATGAGAGCGGCAATCAGGATATGTGTGCGCATTGGAAATCCCCTTTGTTTTGTGAGGTTCAAAGGTGCCTGGGAGTCGGCCGTTTCGATGTGACGTGCGTCACAAGGAAGACGATCGGCTCTTCGTTATGCGCGAGGCTCGGCAACCGCAGGCTGCGCATTCGTGGTGCATGGCAGAATGCCGCGATCACAAGAACTCCGCGCGGGCTTGGGGAGATGCGGGCAGTCGAGGAAAAGCTCGGCGGGCGTCATTGGCTCGGCGTTGCCCGGGACTATCAACCTGCGTATCCTGCCGGAAAGTTTTGCAAATGGGCGGAGTGCTTCCAAGGCAAGCTTTGCAGTGGCGCCGATCGAAATCGATAGTTTCCAGGTCGAAAACGTGGCGGAGCACATGCGTGCGCGAGTGGTATGTCTGATTGCAATTTTGCTGTCGATCTATACCGGACCGGCATGGGCCGAAAAGCGTGTCGCGCTCGTGGTCGGCATCTCAGCCTACAGGCATGTGCCGAAGCTCGCCAACACGGCGAACGATGCAAACGACGTTGCAAAGGCGCTCGGCCGCCTGGGTTTCGCCGTCGATCTCGTCCTCGACCCTGACCGCGCCGTGCTGGAAAACGCCGTGCGGTCCTTGGGCCGGCGCGCCGAAGGCGCCGAAGCCAGCGTGTTCTTTTATGCGGGCCACGCCCTTGAGGTGAACGGACAAAACCTGCTTGTGCCTGCGTCCGCCGAGGTCCAGTCCGATCGCGACTTGCGCTACGAGACGGTCGACCTGGAGCTGGTTCTCGACAGCATTTCGGGCCGCTCGACGGTGGCGCTGCTGTTTCTCGACTCATGCCGCGACAATCCGTTCGCCAACAAGCTGACTGGCGGCCGCTCGGTTGCGGTGCGCGGCCTCGGTGCAGTCGACGCAGCTGCCGGCACGTTGATCGCCTTTTCCACCGCGCCCGGCAAGGTTGCGGAGGACGGTTCTGGAAAGAACAGCCCGTTTACCACGGCGCTGCTCAACCACCTCGAGCGTCCGGGCATCGAGGTGCGCCAGATGCTCGGCCATGTGCGGCGCGAAGTGCGTGAGATGACGGGCAACAGGCAGCTGCCATGGGAGAACTCGGCGCTTGAAGGCGAGTTCTACTTCAAGCCCCAGCTGGCCAGCCTCTCGATCCGGCCTGCCGGGGCGCCGGCGCCCGCGCAAAATCCGGACGCGTTTCGGGAAGCGTTTTCCACAGCGCTGAGAACGGCAGTCCCGGATATATCCGACCAGACGATCCAGAATCTGTCGCGACTTTACCCTGACGAAAAAGTCCACAAGGCGCAGGCGGGTTCGCGGCAGGCAAGAGCCTCCTGGCGCGTGCAGGGACGCGAGAGTGCAATGATCGCCGAGATCGCCGCGCTCGAGGGTTGCCAGATCATGTACAACGACCCGTGCGTGCTGGTCGCAGTCAACGACACCCTGCTTCCGCCGCCGCCGGACGGCGCCTGGGCCTTCCGTAGCATGAGCCGCGTCACTCATGACGGCCAGTTCGATCCGAAGCAGATACCGGTCATCGGGGCGAACACGCGCGCGCGGGCCGAGATTATCGAGTATGCGAAAGCGGACGGCGCGAAGGCCGTCGCCATGCATCCCTGGGGCGGAGGACGTATCTTCGTGGCGCTCAATGCTGCGGACCAGCGCGCTGCCGAGACCGATGCCTTGAAGCGGTGCAATGACGATCCGGAGCGCCGTGGCCGCGACGGCAGCTGCTTTCTCTACGCGGTTCGCAACCGCGTCATCCTGTCGTTGCGGATGCGGGCGCCGCATGAGCCGGCGAAGACTGTCGCCGACGCGCTCAGGCTCGCAGCGCCGGGCAGGGCAGCGATCAACTATCAGGAAGGCGTGGCCGGCAAGGCCATCGCCGTCGATCCCGATAGCGGCGAATATTACATCTGGCAGCGCTCCACCCGGCTGAATATTGCGGAAAACAGCGCGCTGGCGCTGTGTCAGATCGCGGCGCGCAGACCGTGCGTTCTGCTGGCAACGAACGACCAGTTGCACGCTCCCGATCCGTTCGATACGAAGCCGCGCGACATCGAGGTGCTGCGCTACAGCGGCCGTTTCGACAAGAGCAAATTGCCCTTTGTCGGCTTTGCGAGCCAGGAGGCGATCGACCGCTACGACAAGCTGACCGGGCCGAAGGCGCTCGCGCTGAAGGTGCTTCCACCAAGGCTAGTCGAAGGCGTCGGCGCGACGAGGGGTGAGGCCGAACGCGTCGCGCTCAAGACCTGCAACGACATCGTCGGCCGCGCGCTGCCGTGCGTGCTCTATGCCGTCGATGGTGACGTGATATTTCCGCAGAATCGGACCGCCGCCGTCGACTGAACGCTGCGAAAGTCACGCGCGAAGCCAATACCCCGCATGATGGAAAAGGGTTGGATTGAACGCTTCGCAGGGGAAGTACCGGGTCACCGGAGCGCCTTCCGCTTGAGGATCACCTGAACGCCCTGACTTTCTTGCTTGATCTGGCGCAAAGCCAGCCATCGCAAGATGGCCATTAGCTAGGCGCTCGAGTGCGCGGCCCATGTTCGCAGCCGGCGCACCCCGGAGGCCGGCCGTGCGTGAGCTTGAGAGTACGCTCGCTGAGCTACGAACCTTGATAGTACACTGCCAAACTGTGGCGCAGATCTCGCACGACGCGCTTCAGCAAAGAGTGGCAGCGAACCTCCTGACGCTCTTGTGGTCGATTGAGGCTGATATCCTCGGCCTGCTGCAACGTGTAGAAGCAGTCACGACCGAACGCGAGGCAGCCCTGATCAAGATAGCGGCCGACTTCAAATCAGTGAGAGACTATCTTGAACAACAAGCAACCGGCAAACCACACTGACCGACAAAGGCGCGCTGACGTCTCACGCGCTCTTGCCGTCGAGAAGCAGGAGTCGTGATCAGCGGTAAACCGCCACTCTGTCCGGTTGACCGGCCAGGCTTCAGCCCGGCGTCGGATACCGTCGCGTCCGCGTCGACTCGGCGTATTGTCGACGCCAGCTTTGGGCCGGGGCTTCTCCTGCTCGGGGTTAGGGCCGGTGCGGAATTCATCCTTCCGCACCGGCCCGACGATGCGCGGCCGAACGGCGATTATCAAATCCGCAACGGCTCCCAATACGAGTGCGTTCCTGCGCCGACTGCTCGAGATCTTCCCTCAACCCGCTGATTGCGGTGTGACGTCGCTCACAGCGAGACTCCGCGACTCGATCCAATGTCAACGTCGCAGTCACAGCGAGGGACCTGAAGATGCCCAGTCTCGCGGCCATGTTCGCCTGGTACAAATCGTGGTTTCGCACGAGCGGCACGCTCGAGTTCGACGCGTACGCCCTTCACATTGCCGCCGCGTTCGGCTTTTTCTTCGCCTTCGCGCTTCTCGGCATGAGCGTGTTCTTTGTTGGCGTTTCGCTGCTGGTCGCCTTCGGCGCGTCGGGCGTGTTAGCCTGGCTGCCCATTATGATTTATATGCCGGTAGGACTGCTGGCGATCGGCTCGTGGTATGGCATCATCATCACGTCGACCATCAGATTTGTCCGCTATCTCATCGCGACGTTTGCGTCGTAAGAGCAGCGTCAGTTCGAATTCAGCCGCGGTCTCCCATCCAATGACCGCCCAAATCCGCCAGCCCGCGTTTTATCATTCACTTTCGCCGCAATCGCGGCCGTGATGTTCGGCGTCCTGGTGTTTGCAGGGACCCGAGCCGCGATCACGAAGACCGCGGCGCGGACTTTCATTTCTTCACGCAAAGCCCGACTGCATTTCCGGAGGCGCACTTAGGACCATCGGACGGACCGCCAGCCGGGCAGAAGACCGATGCCAGCACTTCGGAGCTCTCACATGAAACGCTGCTGCCCTCAACGACTCGCACGTTGACTGCACCGGGTTCGCCCTTGTCTCCCTTGTCTCCCTTCGCGCCAGGAGCGCCCTGCGGGCCCTGAGGGCCTTGGGGACCCTGGGGACCTTGAGCACCCGCTTGCCCTTGCGCGCCGGGTACCCCTTGAATGCCTTGCGCGCCTTGCGGACCTGCCGGTCCTTGAGGTCCTGTATCCCCCTTTGGACCGGGGTCTCGACCGCACGCAGCGAGCGCCAACGAAGCCGAGACCACCAAGGCAACCAAGATCACACGCATGACGCGCCCCCAATGTCTGACAATCCAAGGTTCTCGCCATGAACCGTGAGAGTCAATCGGTCTTCGTTGGCTTGCGCCCCTGCGATCATCGGCGCCGCGGTCATCTTGATCGCGACGTTGGCTGTGCCTCTGGTGACCAACCGTTGGATTTGGCCGCAGACCGGTAACGTCGGCATCCCAGTCCATCGGCAACCGTTGGACGCTCCTGGCGGCCCGGTGCGTGCGCCCACTTGCAGTTCAATGGCGTGCTTGCCCGCCGACTACTGAATCACCGGCGCGGCCGCATCCATCAGCCGGAGCATCTTGTCGGCCTTCGGGTTGCAGTTGGTCTTCAGTGTCACGGGCCGGCTATCGTTCGCCGCAACCGCAAAGGTCGATTGGCCCGCCGCAACCGTGAAGATGGAGATGGCGACAGCCATGGCCGTCGCCACGACCAGGGAAAGGA
>Ga0075364_10001995_pt1 | contig 11367 bp, 11 predicted proteins | sample EndMetdeltDD1764_FD_71517 | JGI IMG/M metagenome (GOLD analysis project Ga0075364, IMG submission 71517) | Populus endosphere microbial communities from Tennessee, USA - Endosphere MetaG P. deltoides DD176-4 | ecosystem: Host-associated > Plants > Roots > Endosphere | place: USA: Tennessee...
GGATTCGTCCTGAGGACCCAGTAGTCGTATGAGCCTGCTGACTCGCATCTTCCGCCGGACTCCGTCGCTTCGGCAGCGAGTCGCGTTCACCAGTGCCATCGCCGGCGCGATCGTCGTCGTCATCGCGGGCACCGTTGTCTGGTTCGGGATCACCGACGCATGGAACGAACGGCTCGACCGCAGGCTCGACGAGGCTGCCGGATTCGCGATTCCGTTCCTGCCCCGTGGGCTCGACGAGATCCCGAAATCGCCCAACGATCAGGACGCCGTCATCACGGTGCGCAAGGGCGGGCAGGTGACGTCGAACTCCGACGTCGTCCTGCCGCAGCTCGAGCCGGGCTACGCCGACACCTACATCGACGGCGTCCGCTACCGGGTCCGCACCGTGGACATCCGACTGCCCGAGCCGATGTCGGTGGCCGTCGGGGCGACGTACGAAGGCACCATCGCCGACATCAACAACCTGCATCGCCGGGTGATCATCATCTGCACCCTGGCGATCGGCGCGGCGACCGTCGGCGGATGGGTGCTCGCCGCGTTCGCCGTGCGCCCGTTCAAACGTCTCGCGCAGCAGACCCGGCAGATCGATGCCGGTGACGAGGACCCGGACATCGACGTGCGCGGCGCCACCGAAGCCGTCGAGATCGCCGAGGCCGTGCAGGGTCTGGTCGAGCGGGTGTGGACCGAGCAGGACAAGACCAAGGCGGCGCTGACGTCGGCCCGAGACTTCGCGTCGGTGTCGGCGCATGAACTGCGGACGCCGCTGACCGCGATGCGAACCAATCTCGAGGTGCTGTCCACCCTCGATCTGCCCGAGGAGCAGCGCAAGGAGGTCGTCAACGACGTCATCCGCACCCAGTCGCGCATCGAGGCCACACTTGCTGCGCTGGAGCGGCTGGCGCAGGGCGAGCTGACCACGTCGGACGACCACGTGCCCGTCGACATCACCGAACTGCTGGACCGCGCCGCCCACGACGCGATGCGCGTGTACCCGGACCTGGACGTGTCGTTGGTGCCCGCGCCGACGGTGATCATCGTCGGGCTGCCCACCGGTCTGCGGCTGGCGGTGGACAACGGCATCGCCAACGCCGTCAAGCATGGCCTTGCGCACCGCGTACAGCTGTCGGCGGTCAGCTCGCGCGCAGGCGTGGAGATCGCGATCGACGACGACGGCGTCGGAGTTCCCGACCAGGAACGCACGATCGTGTTCGACCGTTTCGAGCGCGGTTCGACCGCGTCGCGCTCAGGCTCGGGACTGGGACTGGCGCTCGTCGCCCAGCAGGCCGAATTGCACGGCGGCACAGCGTCTCTGGAGGAGAGTCCGCTCGGCGGTGCCAGGCTGCTGCTGAAGCTGCCCGGTCCGAGCTAGTTCGGCCGGCGAGGCCCTCGCGAGCAGACGCAAACCTGCCCAAAATCCGCAGGGAACGGGCAGCTTTGCGTCTGCTCGCGGCAGAAATTACCTGGTCCCCAGCATGTCGATGACGAAGATCAGCGTCTTGCCCGAGAGCCGGTGCCCGCCGCCCGCGGGCCCGTACGCCTGCTCCGGCGGGATCACCAGCTGGCGTCGGCCGCCGACCTTCATCCCGGGGATGCCGTCCTGCCAACCCTGGATCAGACCGCGCAGCGGGAACTCGATCGACTCGTTACGCGCCCACGAACTGTCGAACTCCTCGCCGGTGTCGAACTCGACACCGACGTAGTGGACCTCGACGTTGCCACCGGGCACCGCCTCCGCGCCGTCGCCGACGACCAGGTCTTTGATGACCAGTTCGGTCGGAGGTGGTCCGTCGGGAAACTCGATCTCGGGCTTCTGTCCTGAAGTGGAAGTCACCGTACTCACCGTAGTCGGGCACACTGAACCAATGGCGAAAGACCAAGACATTCTCGATCAGGTCAACAAGCTCGTCGCCGAGGAAAAGGAGCTGCGCGCTGCGCTGCAGCACCGCGAGATCGACGAGTCAGAGGAACATCAGCGTCTGCGAGCACTCGAGGTCCAGTTGGACCAGTGCTGGGACCTGTTGCGTCAGCGTCGGGCACTCCGGGAGACCGGTGGCGATCCCGGGGCGGCAAGCGTTCGGCCGCCCGACGAGGTCGAGGGCTACCTCAACTGAGCTCCCCTGACACCCGAGCCGCTCGGTCGGCGACGTACGACGTCGTCATCGTCGGCGGCGGGCACAACGGACTGGTGGCTGCGGCATATCTGGCCCGCGCCGGTCGACGGGTGCAGCTGCTCGAGCGACTTGACCACGTCGGTGGTGCCGCGGTGTCCGCCCACGCCTTCGAGGGCGTCGATGCGCGCCTGTCTCGCTACTCGTATCTGGTGAGTCTGCTGCCTCGGCGCATCGTCGAGGACCTGGGTGCCCGGGTACGACTGGTACGGCGACGGTACTCGTCCTATACGCCCGACCCGACGACCGGCGGCCGGACCGGACTGCTGATCGGGCCGTCGTCGACGTTCGACGCGGTGGGTGCCAGAGATGACGAAGCGGGCTTCGAGGAGTTCTACCGAAGGGCGCGCGGGCTCACTTCACGACTGTGGCCGACCCTGTTGCAGCCGCTGTGCACCCGCGACGAGGCACGCAAGCACGTGGGCGATGACGCGGCGTGGCGGTCGATCATCGACGAGCCGATCGGACACTCGATCACCGACGCCGTGTCGAACGATCTGGTGCGCGGCGTGATGGCCACCGATGCACTGATCGGCACGTTCGCCCGCCTCGACGATCCGTCGCTGGCGCAGAACATCTGCTTTCTGTACCACCTGCTCGGCGGAGGGACCGGCGATTGGGACGTGCCGATCGGTGGCATGGGTGCGGTCAGCGGTGCGCTGGCTGCCGCGGCGACCGGCTTCGGTGCTGAAATCATTTGTGGTGCAGAGGTTTACGCCGTCGACCCCGGCGGCCAGGTGCGGTACCGCCGCGACGGGCAGAACCATCACGTCGAGGCAGGGCACATCCTGGCCAACGTGACACCGAGTGTGCTCGCCGCACTACTCGGCGAAGCCGCTCCCGATCAGGCGCCCGGCGCGCAGGTGAAGGTCAATCTGATGCTGAGCAGGCTGCCTCGCCTTCATGACCAGTCCGTCACCCCGGAGCAGGCGTTCGGCGGAACATTTCACATCAACGAGACCTACCGTCAACTCGAGACGGCGTACACACGCGCCGACCACGGGGTGGTGCCTGACCCGCTTCCGTGCGAGATCTACTGCCACTCGCTGACCGACCCCACCATTCTGTCCGATGATCTGCGGGCCTCCGGTGCGCAGACGCTGACGGTGTTCGGTCTGCACACACCTCATTCGTTGATCGCGACGGGCGACCCCGACCGGGTGCGGGACACCTTGACGTCGGCAGCGCTCAATTCGCTGAACTCCGTTCTGGCCGAACCCATTCAGGATGTGGTGATGCAGGACGCCGCTGGGCGGCTGTGCATCGAGGCGAAAACGACGACCGACCTGGAGCACGCGTTGGGTATGACGGCGGGCAACATCTTCCACGGGGGGCTGTCGTGGCCCTTCGTCGAGAACGATCAACCCTTGGACACCCCCGCACGGCGCTGGGGCGTGTCCACAGACCACGATCGAATCCTGTTGTGCGGCTCGGGATCGCGCCGAGGTGGTGCGGTGTCGGGCATCGGCGGACACAACGCGGCGATGGCAATTCTCGAAACGTGATTCGGGTGCGCTAACGACCGCTGAGCGACTGTACGCGCACCAAAATCGCCTTCAGTGAACGGAGTTCGGCGGGGTCGAGGCTCGCCAGCGCATCAGGCGCCGGATCCGCGATCGACTCGATGTCGCGCACCATCGCGCGGCCCTGGTCGGTGAGCGAGACCACCTTGCACCGTCGGTTGGCCGGGTCGATCTCGCGCACGACGAGGCCACGACCTTCCAGATCGTTGACTGCCACCGTCGCCGCGGGCGCATCAATGGTCGCCGCGTGTGCCAGTTCCTTGACCGACATCGAGCGCCGGCTCAGCCGCTTGAGGATGCGAATCCTGCTGAATGGCAAGCCCGATCGCTCCACCACGGCCCGCTTCCAACTGTCGCGATTGTCCATCACCAGAGCCGCCATCGCGCCCCAGACCTCGTCGGCCAGCTTGTTACCTGACATCGGCACCTTCTCGTCGCGTATCGGTTCCAGCGATCAGCGGCGCGAGTCGATCTGCTGACCGTAGCCCACGTGCCGAAGTCGAATAGATGCCGAGCGCGACTATCGTCAGCCCGAGCACTGCGCAGATCAGCCAAAGCACCCGCGCCGCCACCGCGAAGTCCGCGCCCTTCGTCACCAGCGCGGAACCGGCGATTGAACCGCACAGTGCCACACCGAGACTGACGCCGACCTGGCGGCTGGTCGACGCGACCGCCGATGCGGCCCCGGCGCGATCGGTCGGCATACCGCTCACCGCGGCGGTGGTGATCGGCGCGTTGACCATCGAAAAACCGATACCGAACACCGCGAAGATCACCAGCAGCTGCCATACCGGCGTCGACGCGGTCAGCGTGGCGAGCAACACCGCCGCTGTCGTGATCAGAGTGCCCGCGATGACGATCGAGGGCCTGCCGCCGAAACGACCGACCATGCGGCCCGACAGGGGCGAGAAGACAAGCGCGCCAATGGCTACCGGCAGATAGATCAGGCCGGTGTTCATCGCCGAGAAGCCGCGCTCCTCTTGGAGGTAGAGCGACATCATGAACAGGAACGCGCCCCACGCGGCGAACGCACACACGGCGATCATGGTGGCGGATGCGAAGGGAATGCTGCGGAAGAACCGCAGATCGATGAATGGGTCGTGCCGGCGCGACTCGTACGCCAAGAAGCCGATCAGCGCCAGGACTGCAGCGAGGGCCACGCCGATCATGCGTATGTCGGTCCAGCCAAAGTTCGGACCTTCGATGAGGACGTAGACGAGGCCGAACAGGAACGCCATGCCGAGACCTTGGCCCACCGGATCGACGTCGCGCATCGTGGCCGACTTGGACTCGGGTACGAAGATCGCGGTGAGCACGATCGCGACCGCGCAGATCGGCAGGTTGATCCAGAAGACCGCGCGCCAGTCGACGTACTGGATGAGCGCCCCACCGACGATCGGACCCAGCGCCATCGAGATGCCCACGACGCCACCCCAGATGCCGATCGCGCGGGCGCGTTCCACCCGGCCCGTGAACACCTGGGTGATGATCGACATCGCGATGGGGTTCATCATCGATCCGCCGATGGCCTGCAGGAACCGCGCGGCGATCAACGTCTCGATGTTCGGCGCGAGGCTGCACATCAGCGATCCGACCGCGAAGACGGTCAGGCCGATCTGGAACGTACGCCGGCGGCCGAACCGATCGCCGGTCGCACCCGAGAGCAGCAGCAGCGAGGCCAGCACCAGCGTGTAGATGTCGATGACCCACTGGATCTGGCTGGCCGAGGCGTTCAGATCCGCGCGAATGCTGGGGATCGCGACGTTGACGATGGTCGCGTCCATCGACACGATCAGCAGGCTCAGGCAGCAGGACACCAGGATGATGGCCTTGCGCCGGCTACTCATCGACCGGACGATGGTTTCATTCACACAACTATTGTGAAACTACAACTATCCGGTTGGCAAGGCAGACCGTCCGTGATGTACCTCGCAGCGCGAGCCGCTACCTCGAGTCGGCGCCGACGTAGTCGCGTTCGGTGTACCCGGTGTAGATCTGGCGCGGACGGCCGATCTTGCCGCCGCCCTCGTCGTGCATCTCGCGCCAGTGCGCGATCCACCCGGGCAACCGGCCCAGGGCGAACAGCACGGTGAACATCCGGGTCGGGAAGCCCATCGCCCGGTAGATCACGCCGGTGTAGTAGTCGACGTTCGGGTAGAGCTTGCGCTCGATGAAGAACTCATCGGTCAGCGCGATCTCTTCGAGCTCCTTGGCGATGTCCAGCAGCTCGTCATCGCCACCGAGCTTGCCGAGGATCTTGTCGGCCTGCTCCTTGACGATGCGCGCCCGCGGGTCGTAGTTCTTGTAGACCCGGTGGCCGAAGCCCATCAGCTTGACGCCGTCTTCCTTGTTCTTCACCTTCTTGACGAACGTCTGCACGTCGTTCTCGCCGACGCGGATCTTCTCCAGCATCTCGAGCACCGCCTGGTTGGCTCCACCGTGCAGCGGGCCCCAGAGCGCGTTGATGCCACCGGAGATCGAGGTGAACAGGTTGGCCTGTGACGAGCCGACCAACCGGACCGTCGACGTCGAGCAGTTCTGCTCGTGATCGGCGTGCAGGATGAACAGCATGTCGAGCGCGCGGACCAGCTCGGGATCGACCTCGTAGGGCTCGGCCGGTAGGCCGAACGTCATCCGCAGGAAGTTCTCGACGAGGCTCATCGAGTTGTCCGGGTAGAGGAACGGCTGACCCACCGACTTCTTGTACGCATAGGCCGCGATCGTCGGCATCTTGGCCAGTAAACGAATCGTCGACAGTTCGACCTGCTCGTCGTCGAACGGATCCAGCGAGTCCTGGTAGTAGGCGCTCAGCGCATTGGCCGCGCTGGACAGCACCGGCATCGGATGCGCATTACGCGGGAAGCCGTCGAAGAACCGCTTGAGGTCCTCGTGCAGCAGGGTGTGCCGCTGAATCTGGGTGGTGAACGCCTCCAACTGATCCGGCGTCGGCAGCTCTCCGTAGATCAGCAAGTAGCTGACCTCGATGAAGTTCGACTTCTCCGCCAGCTGCTCGATCGGATACCCGCGATAGCGCAGGATTCCGGCGTCGCCGTCGATGTAGGTGATGGCGCTCTTGGTCGAGGCGGTGTTGACGAAGCCGTCGTCATAGGTCGTGTAGCCGGTCTTGGAGAGCAGCGAGCCCAGTGCTATGCCGTCCGAGCCCTCCGTGGCCTTGACGACGTCCAATTCAAGCTCACCACCGGGGTAGTGGAGAGTGGCGTGCTCGTCTTTTTCGGCCACGGGGATCCCTTCTACGTTGCAAGGAATGTCGAGAACATCTCGGGTCTGTCCCTCAAAAGGTAGTCCCATTCCAGCACTCCCGCCCGAGGGGGGGTTGCCAGACGGTCACACTGCCTGTCGATTGCCGGCGATGAGGCCGGTGAACTCGGCAAATGTGACCTCCAGACGCTCGACGACGTCGTCGATGGTCAGCATTGACAAGTCCCTGCCCTCGGAGGCGAGGTCGGTCACCGCCGTCATGAGCATCGAACCCCAGACTGCCGAGACGAGCCGGGGCGCACGATCGCCGACCCCGGCGCCCATCCGCTTGGCGATCTCGAGGTCGACGGAATTGGCGCGGAATTCCAAGGCCGCCTGCCGCAAGGCGGGCGACGACAGGATGATCCGCACGATGCACATCACGCGGTCGGCGGACAGCTCGCCGGCGGGCGCGACCTTGGCGGAGTTGGCCATCGCGATATAGGCCCTGAACAAGGCCTCGAAATGGTTGAGCTCCAGCGGTTGGCGCGCCAGTTCCACCGCCGTGCTGTCCAGCACTTCGTCGATGAGCGCCAGCGCGATGGCGTCCTTGGTGGCGAAGTACCGGCTGAAGGTGCGTGGCGACACATCCGCGATCGCGGCGATCTGGTCGACGGTGGTGCGGTCGAACCCCTGCCGGTCGCAAAGATCCACGGCAGCATCGATCAGTGTCGCTCGCGTGCGCAGTTTCTTGCGTTCACGCAGGCCCAGGGACGCATCCCCCCTGACATCACGCACGATCGGAGATGCTAGCCAGCCAAGATAAGAGCCTGCTGAGAATTTGGCACGCACCGGCACTTGGCCCTCTACGTCACGGTTTGTCGTCATCAGGTGTCCGGTAGCGGATGAATGCCGGCGCCAGCAACGCCGCGGCCACCATGCCGATCACCACCAGCGCACCACCTCCCGCCGCCGCCACAGTGGTGCCGACGACGGCCGCGGTCGCTCCGTGCGCCGCATCCGCCAGGCGCGGTCCCCCGGCGACGACGACCGTGAACACCCCCTGCAGCCTGCCGCGCAAATCATCGGACGTGGCCTGCTGCAGGATGGTCGACCTGAACGCCGCCGACACCATGTCCGCGGCACCGCCAATCGCCAAGCAGCCCAACGCAATCCAGAGGACGACGCCCGCGCTACCATGCGCGAATCCACCCGCCAGACCGAAACCGATCATCGCGACGCCCCACACCACGATCGACGCGACGACGGCCACCCCCTGACGCCGGACCCGGGGCAACCAGCCCGAGAACACCCCACCTGCCACCGCGCCCACCGACATGGCCGCGGCCAGCAGCGCCATGGTCAGCCCGCCCTCGACCGGTCCCCCGAAGCTCTCGTGCGCCATCTGCGGGAACAACGCCCGCGGCATCCCGAAGATCATCGCGATCAGGTCGACGACGAACGACATCAACACCACCTGGTTGCCCGACAGGTGCCGGAAACCGTCGAGGACGGCGCGAAACCCCCAGCCCGAGGAGTTCTCGTCACCCCCGCTCGGCGGCATCGGCGCAAGGCGCAGCGTCGCCCAGATCGGCGCAAAACAGAAGACCGCGTCGATCAGATACAGCGTCGACAGGTCGACCCAGTGCAGCATCACGCCGGCGAGCAACGGGCCGACGATGGCGCCGAATTGCATGACGGTCATGTTCAGTGAGTTCGCGGCTGCCAGCTGATCGCCGGGCAGCATCCGCGGGATCGCGGCGGCTCTGGTCGGTGAGTTGATCGCGTAGAAGGCCTGCTGCACCGACAGCAGACTGAGCACCACCCACACGTTGTTGACATCCAGCGCCGCCTGCAGCCACAGCAGGACCGACGCGGCGGCCAAACCGATGGACGCGATGATCAACAGCACCCGACGGTCCATCGCGTCGGCCCAGGCCCCGCCCCACAGGCCGAAGACGACCAGCGGGACGAGCGCGAACACTCCCGACAGTCCGACGTAGGCCGAGTTCTGGGTGAGTGCGTACAGCTGCACCGGCACCGCGAAGATCGTCAGGTTGGCGCCGATCACGGTGACGATGCCCGTCAGCCACAGCCGCCGGAAGTCGGGCGTGCGAAGCGGTGTGGTGTCGGCGAAGAAGCGGCCCCGCGAGCGGGGAATTCGCCCGAGCACTTAAGGCTGCAGCCGTTCGATTCGGCTGTTGTGCATGGTTACCGGCAGCTCGGGATCGGTCCAGTAGCGAATCCTGTTGTGCACCCGGTTCTCCCGGCCTTGCCAGAACTCCACGACCTCGGGCGCGATGAGGTAACCACCCCAGTGCGGGGGCACCGGGACCTCGTCGAGGTCGGCGAAGCGCGCCGTCACCTCGGCCAGTTGCTCCAGTAGTGCCGCGCGCGAGGCGATCGGTTTCGACTGCTGCGACGCCCACGCGCCCAGCTGCGAACCACGCGGGCGTTTGGACCAGTAATCGGCGGTCTGCTCGGCGGACACCTTGGTGACCGGGCCGCGAACGTGGACCTGCCTGCCGAGCAGGTACCAGGGGAAGGTGGCCGAGGCGTAGGGCACCGCGGCAAGCTCTTCACCTTTGAGCGAGTCGTAGTTGGTGAAGAAGGTGATGCCGTCGTCGTCCACGCTCTTGCAGAGCACCGAACGGGTGGACGGCCGTCCGCGGGCATCCACGGTGCCGACCACCATCGCGTTGGGCTCGGCCACCCCGGCGTCCTCGGCGTCGGCTAACCACTTGCGCAACAGCGCAACCCAACCGTCGGCGAGCCAATCCGCGTCCAGGTCGCCGCTGCCGTCCTTCTCCGCCGAACCGTATTCCACCCGCATCCTGGCCAGGTGATCGTCATCCCGAGGGGCCACGCGATCACGCTACGCCCCGGCTGTTCGTCGACCTGTTACCGACCGGTAGCAGGAGACATGGGGACGGGTGCAAGAATTTGCGCCATGACTATGACGTCGGCGGTTCCTGAGGATTTCGTGCCCGGACTCGAAGGGGTCGTCGCCTTCACCACGGAGATCGCCGAGCCCGACAAGGACGGCGGCGCGCTGCGCTACCGCGGGGTGGACATCGAGGATCTGGTCGGTCAGCACGTCACGTTCGGAGACGTGTGGGGCCTTCTGGTCGACGGAAAATTCGGCCACGGTCTGCCGCCTGCTGAGCCGTTCCCGCTGCCGATCCACAGCGGCGACGTCCGCGTCGACGTGCAGGCCGGCCTGGCCATGCTCGCCCCGATCTGGGGATACAAGCCGCTGCTGGACATCGAGGACGAAACGGCGCGCAACCAGTTGGCCCGCGCATCGGTGATGGCGCTGTCGTATGTCGCGCAGTCCGCGCGCGGGATCTACCAGCCCGCGGTCCCCCAGCGGGTTGTCGACGAGTGCTCGACAGTCACAGCTCGTTTCATGACCCGCTGGCAGGGCGAGCCCGATCCCAAGCACGTGGAGGCGATCGACGCCTACTGGGTGTCGGCAGCCGAGCACGGCATGAACGCATCGACGTTCACCGCCAGGGTGATCGCCTCGACCGGTGCGGACGTCGCCGCGGCGCTGTCGGGTGCCATCGGTGCGATGAGCGGCCCGCTGCACGGTGGGGCGCCCGCGCGGGTGATCCCGATGATCGAGGAGGCCGAGAAGACCGGCGACGCGCGTGCGGTCGTCAAGGGCATTCTGGACCGCAAGGAAAAACTGATGGGCTTCGGACATCGCGTTTATCGCGCCGAGGACCCGCGGGCACGCGTGCTGCGCGCCACCGCCCAGCGGCTGGAGGCGCCCCGTTACGAGGTGGCCGCTGCCTTGGAACAGGCCGCGCTTGCCGAGTTGCGCGAACGCCGCCCGGACCGGGCGATCGAGACCAACGTCGAATTCTGGGCGGCGGTGATCCTCGATTTCGCGCAGGTGCCGACGCAGATGATGCCTGCCATGTTCACGTGCGGCCGCACCGCGGGGTGGTGTGCCCACATCCTCGAGCAGAAGCGGCTCGGCAAGCTGGTCCGCCCGGCCGCCATCTACGTCGGTCCCGAACCGCGCAGTCCCGAGTCCGTCGAGGGTTGGGACCAAGTCGCCCGGTCGTGACGACAGCGACGTTCAGCTCCGCGGCGGAGAGCTTCGCCGCACTGGTGCACGAGATTCCCTCCAACGCGTGGGATCGACCCGGGCTCGGCGCATGGGACGTCCGCTCGCTGGTCGGGCACACCTCGCGATCGCTGATCACCGTGCGCAACTATCTGCAGAACACCGCCGAGCGCGTCGACATCACCGCCCCGGAGCAGTACTACGTACAGGTGACGGCGTCTGCGCTGGGGATCGATCCCGCCGACGTCGAGGAGCGTGGCAGGCAGGCCGGTAGCGAACTCGGCGACGATCCCGCGGCCGCCGTGGACCGGCTGGTGACAGAGGTCACTGGGGCGCTGGCAGCGGCCGACGACCCGGTGATCACGGTGATCGGCGGACTGGGCATTCGGCTGCACACCTA
>Ga0075364_10001996_pt1 | contig 11363 bp, 11 predicted proteins | sample EndMetdeltDD1764_FD_71517 | JGI IMG/M metagenome (GOLD analysis project Ga0075364, IMG submission 71517) | Populus endosphere microbial communities from Tennessee, USA - Endosphere MetaG P. deltoides DD176-4 | ecosystem: Host-associated > Plants > Roots > Endosphere | place: USA: Tennessee...
CGCACACGCAGACCAACCAGATCCTGCTGCACCATGCCGCGCTGGCGCCCGACGGCTCGTTCGCGCGCGCCGACGAGCGGCACTCGACGGCCGACGAGCCGACGCACGACGATCTCTGCGAGCGCGAGCAGCGCTTCCTGCTGAAGGCCATCCACGAGGACGCCGATCTCGGCGCGCACATGAACGACGCGGTGAAGAGCCTGCGGATCGTCCTCGGCGCCGATCAGGCGGTGCGCACGGGCCGGGTCGTCACACTGTAGACGCGCGCGCTTCGAAGTCGTAGATCAGCAGATCGACGTTGCCGGGCGTATAGCCGAGCACGCGCAGGAGGAGCGCGACCTGGCCGCGGTGGTGCACGGCATGGTTCGCGGCGTGCTGGAGCAGCTCGCCGATCGGCATGATGCGGGGCCCGATGCGCGGAATGGTGAACTCGACGAGGCGATCGAGATCCTCGTCGCGCAGCGTGTCGAGAAAGCCGCGCAGGAGCGCCTCGACCTTGGCCCACGCCGCGGCGAGCGCCGCCACCGTGGGGTAGTCGTCGGCGCTGAGCTGCGGACCGCGCGCCGGCCCGCCGCAGCGCTCCAGCCAGCCCCACTCGGCGCTCAGCACGTGCACCATGGTGTTGCGGACCGAGCCGTAGCTGCCGGCCACCGCCTGCGTGAACTGATCCTGCGTCATCTGCTCCATCACCTGGAACAGCTTGCGGTTGGCCCAGTAGCCGTAGTCGAACAGTCGGCGAACGTCTTCGACGGTCATCGGTCCTCGATGGACGTCATCCCCGCGGTCCCCTGGGGACGTACGACTGCGACTGGCCGCGCGGGATGCTCAGGCTCGTCCACCGATCGCCGCGGAACGCCTTGGCGAGATACACCATCTGGCCGACGTGATACGCCGTGTGCGCCAGCGATCGATGGAGGGCCTCGTGCACCTTCAACGCCTGACCGCGAATCGTCACGGTGTCCCGGAGATGATCGTCGGTGAGCCCGTCGAGCGCGGCGAACAGCGCGCGCCAGCCGTCCTCCCACTTGGCGAGGAACTCGTCGCGCGTCACGGCGCGGTCGTCGAACTCCTCTTCGCGGTTGCGCCACGGCTTCTCGCCGTCGGTCGTCAGGAAATCCGTGAAGCGCGAGCGCAGGTTGCCGGACAGGTGCCAGCAGACGATCGCCAGCGAGCTGCTGCCGTTCGGCCCCGGCCGCGAGAGCTCGTCGTCCTGCACCTGGCGGACGGCGCCGTCGCCCAGGGATTTGTAGCGTTCGTACTCGCCGCGGATGGACTCGATCAGATCGCGCATGGATGTCACTCGTGCTGCCTGGTCCGGCGAAGCACCTCCGCCGCGTCCGCGAACCGCCCGCCGTCGTAGACCCCGCGATACGCGGACGGCAGCAGCTCCGCGATCGCGAGACCGATGGCGTCCATCACGATCTGGCGCCTGCCCCTGGCGCACGCCGCCAGGCGGTCCGCGTCGATCGGCCGCCCGATGCGCATGCACACGCGCGCCGGATGGACGGTGGCGGCATCCACCGGAAACAGCGACTCCGCCCCGGTGAGTCCCGCGGGCAGCACCCACGTGCCGGGCCGATCGAGATATCGAGCGACGCCCGCGAGCATCGGCTGCATCGCGGCCGTCCGGCTGCGCGTCCCTTCGCCGAAGAGCAGCAGCGCGTCGCCGGCGGCGAGCCGTCCGATGGCGACGCCGATCGCCTGCCGCGCGGCGCGCGCGACTTCCCGCGGCTGGAGCTGCGCTTCGCCCGACGACACTTCCGTGCTCTGCGGCACCTTGATGGTGCCGAAGCACAGGCTCGAGAAGCGGCGTTCGCGGCTGGTGAACACCTTCGGGCCGGCGATCGCGGTCAGCCGCCGCGCGAGGACTCCTGCGCCGGCGCGCTCGAGGAGCACGTCGACGACGTTCGCGTCGGCGTAGGAGAGATGGTTCGCGAAGATCGCGAGCTGGCCGGGGCCGACCGCGTCGAGATGCTCCAGCCCTTCGACCGTCGATCCACCCTGGAGAAACCGATCCGCGAGCAGATGATGGATGCGGCGGGCGAGCGGATCCGGCGGGTAGTACGTCCACCCGTCGTCGGCGCCGAGGTGGAGCTTGAGCGACACCAGCGCGTCGGGTCCGGCGGCGTCGATCTCACGTTCGAGCGCCACGCGCACGTCGTCGAGGGGCAGCAGGCCGCCGCGGCCGAGGAAATCCAGGATCGCCGATACGACCGTGTCCCGGATGGCGAGCGTCATGACGTTCCCAACGATTCTATCGTTTGAGCCCCCCCACGACCACTGTATCCGGCGCGCGCCGCCCGGCGGACTCCGCGGCGCTCGGTCCGCGTGGCCCGCTCACGCCGGTCGCGTCCGCCGCTGCCGGGAACGCGTCTCCCGGTCGCCGAGCCGGCGCACGACGGCGGCGCTCGTCAGCTCCCGCAGCGCGTCCTTCCCGACCCAGCGGGCGGCGGGCTCGTCGGAGGCGGCGAGGCGCCGCGCGACGGCAACCGACGGTCCGTGCAGGCTCTTGCTGCGGCGGCCCACCCCGCGCAGCGCCCAGCTCACGCCCTTCTTGACGAAGTTGCGCTCGTCCGCCGCCGCGCGCTCGACGAGCGGCAGCGCCGCCAGGAACGGCGCGTCGGGCGCCGTCTTGTCGTGCAGCGCAACGCTGGCGAGCAGCGCGAAGGCCGCGCGCTTCACGAATTCCTCGCGGCTGCGGCTCCACTGCGTGATCTTGCGGAACGCGTGCGGCGTGCGATCGAAGAGGTGGAAGCAGGCCGTGTCACAGATCGCCCAGTTGTCGAACTCGCGCGCCCAGCGGTCCATGAGCGCCGGCGTGGTCCGCGCCGGATCGGCGACGAACGTCGCCAGCATCCGCGCTTCGTACCATCCGGTCTTCCAGAGCGCTTCCGCGAGCGGCTGATCGCGCCCGAGCCTCCTGCCGAGCGCGCGCAGATCGCCGACCGACACGCCGTACGCTTTCGGCGCGACGATGGCGTAGCGCGCCATGCCGTCGCGATTGCGCTTCGTGCCCTTGCGTTCGAGCCAGGCGAGAATTTCGGGAACCGTCACGATCCGCCGGCGCCCGCTACCGGACGACCCGGGTGCTGTCGAGTCCCGGCGGAGTGGCGACGGTGCGTGCAGTCATGGCGGCAGATCCTAGCATGCGGCGATGGCTCGATCATTCCGCGAGCGGCTTCCTGAAGCAGCGGATGCGCTCGACCTCTTCGAACCCGAGCGCCGCGTGCGCGGCGGCGCTCGACGTGTTGTCGATCGTCGTGTCGGACGCGAACTCGCGGCAGCCGCGGCCGCGCGCCCACGCCTCCGCCGCCGCCACCAGCGCGCGCCCCACGCCGCGTCCGCGCCACTCGGGCAGGACGAACCAGCCTTCGAGAAACCCGACCGGCGTCGTGCTGCAGCCCTCGGCGTAGGGACGAAGCGAGAGCTCCGCGAAGGCGACGACGTGATCGGCGTTGGTTTCGTCGACGGCGACCAGGACGGTCTCGAGCATGAAGCCGCGGCCGTCGAGATATGCGTGCGCTTCGGCGGCGAGCTCCTCGCGCGGCTGATCGGGCCAGAGCGCGTGGCGGAGATCGATCCAGCCGCCGGCGTCGCGGCGTTCGACCCGGCGGATGCCGTACGAGGTGTTCGACGTCAACGCAGTGGCGCGCGCTCAGTGCACCCGGCGCCACATGACGAGCGCGGCGGCGATGGCGAGCCCGCCCGCCACGGCGAGGACCGTCGCGAGCCCGATCGCGGGTACGTTCCACGCGACGACGCCGGCCATTGCGACCAGTCCGAGCCCGCCGATCCCGGCGACGCGAATGTGCGCCATGTTGATCGGATCGGTGCCGAGTCGTTCTTCCTTCATGGACGAACCTCCGAGAACGTGAGGAACTGCCCGTCGCCCGTCCTCACCCACCGGCGCGCCCCGATCGCGATCGGCAGGCCGATCACGAACATGTGCACGAGCACACCCGTGACGAAGACGGAGATCGGCGGAAAGGGCCGCGGCCCGATTTTCGACAGCGGGATGACCACGTAGTTCATGACGCAGTAGACGCCGAGCCCGTAGATCGGCCCGGTGATCAGCACGTTGCGCGTCAGCCACGGCAGGCGCCGGGCGGCGAGGAAGAAGATCGCGGTGATGGTGAAGGCGATGAAGAAATGGAATCCCAGGCCGGCCGCCGCCGTCGCCCAGCCGCCGTCGAACGCGGCGCGGCCGAACCAGCCCGACGCGACGCCCTGGAGCAGACGCTGGGGCGACGTGCCGTTGCGATAGTACGAGATGGTGATCGCGTAGGTGATGTCGAGGGTGCCGACGATCAGCGCGGTGAGGAAATAGATCATGGCGCGAGAGTCTATGCCCGTTCCCGTCCGCCTGGGACAAACCTTTGACGAAGGGACGAACGGCGAGACCGGCGGCCTACCGCCGCTGCCAGCGGATTTCGACGCCCTCCGACGTGCCCAGCGCCTTGCGCAGCACGCCCATCAGGTGTTCTGTCGCCTGTCCGTCGCCGATGACGTCGAGCGTGGCCTGATCGATCCAGTAGTCCTGATCCTCGGACGACTCCTCTTCGAGATGATCGGCGAGGACCTTCAGGTCCGCCTCCGTGATGGTGCCGACCAGCTCGTTGGTTTCGTTGTTGTAGACGTCGATCATCAGCAGTCACCTCGTCGTCAGGGGACGACCTCGTAGTGCACGACGCGATCATCGTATCGCAGCAGCAGCGCCTGCGCCGCCGGCGGCACCACCGCCGCGTCGACGTCGGGTCCCGCGAACGCTCCGATGGCCTGGCGCGATCGCCAGACCGTCTCGATCTGGAATTCGGTCCCGTCCTCGAGCTCGCGCCGCATGATCACCGCGTGCAGGAATCCCGCCAGTTTCTTCAATGCCGGGAACGTCTCGTCCCGCAGGTGCCGGACGTAGTCGTCGGCGAGCCCGGGCTTGACGACGCCCTTCCACTGGCGAACGACGACGCCCGGCATCGGACAGGATTGCGCGCCCGGCTCGACCGCCGGATCCTCGGGAACGCTCCGCAGGTGCGCCCGAAGCGTGTCCGCGTCGATGCCGGCCTCGCGCAGGGCGCGCGACGCGGCGCCGGCCGTGCGCACCAGGACGCCGAGAAGGATGTGCTCGGGACGGATCCAGCGATTCTTCAGCTCGTCGGCTTCCATCGCCGCGCGCTCGAGCACGGCCTTGCTCTCGTCCGTGAACGGAATCTCGGCGGCGACCGGCACGGTCTGATTGGTACGGCACGCCGCCTCGATCTGCGCGCGCAGCAGCCCGATCCCGCGTGCGTCTCTGAACACGCTCGGGATCACCGATACGTCGTGGAGCGTGCCCAGCACGAGGTGCTCCGGCGTGATCGTGGCGCCACCCAGCTCGGTCACGTCGTAGCGCGCGAAGAACAGCGCGCGCCGCGCCCGGTCGTCAAAACGCTCGAACATGCCCGTCCCCCCTCACTTCGCCAGCGGGTCGGGCCGCAGCTGGAACTTGATCACCTTGCTCGTGGCTCCCTTCCCCGTCTCCATGTGGAACGGCGCGCGCGTGCTCACGGTGGACCAGAGGCCTCGCCCCTTCCAGCCGGCGGACGGATCGTCGATGCGCCCGTCCATCCACTTCGTGTAGTAGCCGAGCGGGTACGGCACGCGCATCACGACCCACTTGCCGTCCTTCAGCGCGAGCAGGCCCTCGGCGGCGTTGCCGGTGTTGATCGGCGTGTTGGCGCCGAGACCGGACGTGTCGAACTGGTCGACCCACGTGTAGTAGCTCGCGCCGGCGCTGCCGGCATCGGTGACCCCCTTCATCTGCGGCAGCGGTTCCGCATAGAGCGTCCACCCCTCGGGACAGTGCTGGCCGGTCGCCTTCGGTCCGTTCAGCGCGCCCCGGCACTTGCGCCGATCGAAGCTGGCGAGGTGCCCGCTCGCGAGCGCGGTCCAGTAGACGCCGTGGCGGTCGACGTCGCCGCCTCGCGGCGAGAAGCCGGGATTGACCGGGTCGTTGAACGGCGGCTCGAACACTTCGGCGAGCGCCGTCGCCGGCGGATTCGCGCCGGGCGAGAGACGCACGACCGCGCCGGGCATGCCCAGTACCGTCCCCCAGATCGATCCGTCGGGCGCGGGGGCGACGGCGTAGAGCCCGCCGCCGTAGCGCATGTCCTTCGCCGGATCGAGCGGCTGGTTCGGCTCGACGTAGGCGTCCCGCGTGCCGTTGCCGTTGGTGTCGAGGATCAGCGCCGTCCACCCCTGCGACTTCACCTCGTCGTGCGTCTCGTCGAACATCTTCGTGTTCAGCCAGCCGACGACGGGCCCGCCGCCGCTCGTCCACAGCGTGCCGTTCGCGTCTTCCGCGAACATCAGGTGGTGCGTGCTGAAGCAGGTGCTGATGTGCGTCAGGTGCTTGGTCTTCGGATCGTAGACCGCCAGATGGCGCGACGCGTTGTTGAGCGGATAGAGTTTCGCCGACGGATGGTCCGAGCCCGCCTTGCAGAAGTCGGGATTCGCCGCGGGACGCACCGTCGACGTGATCCACACGCGGCCCTTCTCGTCGAGCATCGGGTTGTGGACGTTGTTGTGGCTCGTCCAGACCGCCTCGTCGCCCCACGTGAACGACGGCGCCCCCATGTCGGGAGGCGTCGGCGGCGTCGCGGGATCCCGCACGGTCAGCGGCACGCGGCTGATGGCATGGTGCACCGGATCGAGGACGGGGAGATAGTCGGTGCTGAGCTCGGTCGCGCCGTAGAGCAGCCCGTTCGGATTCAGCCGCGGGTTGCGGCGATCGGTCGAGACCTCGTCGTGCAGGTAGGCCTTCGGATCCGCCCAGTCCCACTCGGTAATCACGATCGCCCGCTCGATGCCCTGCGGCCTCGGCGGCGCGGGCGGCACTTCGCCTTCCGCAATCCGCTCCGACCAGTCGGCGAGCATCGTCAACGCACGCTGGACGCCCAGCGCCGAGAGGCCCTGCATCATGTTGCCGCCCGCCTGGCCCGAGAGAATCCGGCGCTGCCAGGCGTCGCGCGGCGCCATCCCTTTGATCGCCGCCGGAATCTCGCGCGTCGTCTTCGTGCCGAGCGCGTGGCACGCCCAGCACGTGCCCGACTTGAGATTGCGCAGCCAGTCCTGCTGCGTCTTCATGTTCGGCCCGATGCCGTTGGCGCCGGTGCCGGGAAACTCGCTCCTGGCGGGCACCTGCATCAGCGAGAACCAGTAGCCCGCCGGATAGTACTGCGCGGCCGTCCGCGCATCGGGCGCGGCGGCGGCCTTCAAGTCGAGATGCGTCCCGGGATCGCTCTTCACGTGCGCCGAATCCACGAGCCCGTAGCCGCGGACCCAGACGTCGTAGCTCGCCTTCGGCAGGTCGGGAATCAGATAGCGTCCGCGATCGTCGGTGACGACGATGCGCGCGAACCTGGTGGGCAGATCGCCGGTCTCGGCGATCACCCACACGCCGGCTTCGGGCCCGTTCGGTCCGGTGACGACGCCGCCGATGTCGTCGGCGTCGATCGCGACTTGTGCCGGGGCCTGCGACGCGGCGCGGAGCCAGACCGATTGGGCGAGTCCGAAGCCCAGGGCGAGCACGGCGGCAGTGAGAGCGGCGGGCGTCCTCATGACGCGAAGTATCGCAGCTTTTCGGCCATAATGCGCTCCATATGCTGAGCTTGAAACGCCTTCTCGCCGTCCTGCCGCTGTGCGCGTGCCTGGCCTCGCCGGCGCTGGCGCAACACCCGCTCGATCCGTTGTCGGCCGCCGAAATCGAAGCCGCCGCCGGCGTGATCTCCGCGGCCCCGGGCTTCCCGGCGGGCGGCAAGTTCGCGACGCTCGTGCTGAAGGAACCGGCGAAGGCCGACGTGCTCGCCTACACGCCCGGCGCGGCGCTGGCGCGGCAGGCGTTCGCGACCATTCTCGACCGCACGCACAGCCGCACCTTCGAAGCGGTCGTGGACGTGCGCGCGCGCCGCCTCGTCTCCTGGACGGAGGTGAAGGGCGTGCAGCCCGCCGTCCTCGATTCCGAGTACGACGTGCTCGTCAGCCTGGTCAAGGCCGACCCGCGCTGGCAGGACGCGATGAAGAAGCGCGGCATCACCGACTTCGACAAGGTGCAGATCGACAACTGGGCGGTCGGGCAGGTGGCGCCGAAGTTCCGGAAGATGCGGCTGCTGCGCGCGCTGTCGTACTACAAGGGCGACCAGACCAACTTCTACGGACGCCCGATCGAAGGGCCGATCGCGCTCGTCGACATGAACGCGGAGAAGGTCGTCGACTTCGTCGACACCGGCGTGCGCCCGCTGCCGCCGCCGAGCCAGGAGCTCGACATGAAGTCCACCGGCGTGCGCGAGGCGCCGAAGCCGCTGGTGATCTCGCAGCCCAACGGCGCGAGCTTCACCATCGCCGGACAGGAGATCCGCTGGCAGAAGTGGCGCTTCCGCTACACGATGCACCCGCGCGAAGGGCTCGTGCTGCAGCAGGTCGGCTACGAAGACGACGGCCGCGTCCGGCCGATCCTCTATCGCGCCGCGCTCTCCGAGATGGCGGTCCCCTACGGCGACTCGGATCAGAACTGGCGCTGGCGCAGCGCGTTCGACGTCGGCGAGTACGGCATGGGCCGCCTCTCGAGCTCGATCGAGCCCAACACCGACGCGCCGCCGAACGCCACGCTGCTCGACGCCACCTACGCGAGCGACGACGGCAAGCCGTACGTGCTGAAGAACGCCGTCGGCATCTACGAGCGCGACGGCGGCATGCTGTGGAAGCACTACGAGTCGTACTCGAAGACCAACGAGTCGCGCCGCGGCCGCGATCTGGTCGTGTTCTTCATCGCGACGATCGGCAACTACGACTACGCGATCAACTGGATCTTCCACCAGGACGGCACGCTCGACGTCGACGGCGCGCTGACCGGCATCATGCTGCCCAAGGGCGTCGCCGCCGCGACATCGGGCGGACACGGCGAGGGACACCTCGTCGCGCCGAACGTGGTCGCGCCGCACCACCAGCACTTCTTCAACTTCCGGCTCGACTTCGACGTCGACGGCCAGCAGAACTCCGTCGGCGAGATGAACACGACGGCGATGCCGGCCGGCCCCGCCAATCCGTACCTGAACGGGATGGTGATGAAGGAGACGCTGCTCGCGACCGAGGCCGTGGCGGGACGTCAGCTCAACCTCCCGACCGCGCGGACGTGGACGGTGATGAACCCGTCGGCGCACAACGCGCTCGGCGAGCACCCCGGCTACATCCTCGTGCCCGGCGTCAACTCGATTCCCTACGTCGGCCCGACGTCGGAAGTCCGGCGGCGCGCCGGCTTCATCAACCATCACGTGTGGGTGACGCGCTATCACGACGGCGAGATGTACGCCGGCGGCATGTATCCGAACCAGAGCCTCGGCGGCGGCGGACTGCAGTCGTGGGCCGCCAACAACGAGTCGATCGCGAACCAGGACGTCGTCCTCTGGTACACGATGGGCATCACGCACATTCCGCGTCCGGAAGAATGGCCGGTGATGCCGGTGACGCACGTCGGCTTCCGGCTGATCCCCGCGGGCTTCTTCCCGCGCAACCCGGCGCTGGACGTACCCAAGTAGCGAGACTGAGACGGACCGACGGTAGCGGGCACAAAGATCACGAAGGTCACAAAGATCACGAAGACCCTATCTTGGCTTCGTGGTCTTCGTGGCCTTTGTGATCTTTGTGTCGCTGCCGTCGGCTCGTCTCGCGGCAGGCGGTAGGGCTCAGAAATCGGCAGGGCGCTCCGCAGCCACGCCGAACGCACGCTCGAGCGCGACGCCGACGCGCCCCAGCAGGCCGTCGTCGAACAGGCGGCCGACGAGCGTGATGCCGTGCGGCACGCGGCGGGGCGGGGAGAACGTCGGCAGCGGGTTGGCCGGATCGGGCGCCCAGTCGCTGCGCGCCTCCGATACTTCGACGAAGCCGGCGCGCAGCGTCAGCGACGGGTGGCCGGTGAAGTTCGTGATGGTCAACTGCTCGTCGCGCAGCGACGGCACCAGCAGCAGATCGACGCCGCCGAAGACCCGCGCCATCTCCAGCGCGACCTTGCGGCGCAGGCGATCGGCCTGCACGGTGTCGACGGCCGACAGGAACCGCGCCTCGCGGAACAGGTTCGGCCAGGCGTCCTTCACCTGCACCTTCAACGTGCCGAGCTGATGGTCGAGCGCGAGCGCCTCGAACGACGCCGCTCCCTCGGCGAAGAGGATCGGATTGAGCGACGAGTACGGCCAGTCGGGCAGCGCGACTTCCGTCAGCGCCATGCCCAGCGTCTTCATCGTCTCCATCGCGGCGCGATCGACGGCGGTCGAGGGCGCCTCCTGCATCCACTTCGGGACGTAGCCGACGCGCAGGCCGGCGACGGGAGCGGCGGCATCGAAGTCGAGGCGGCTCGGCACGCTCGACGGATCGCCGGCGTCGGGGCCGTCGATCGCGTGCAGCACGAGCATGGCGTCCTCGGCCGACCGCGTCATCGGTCCGAGCTTGTCGAGCGACCAGCAGAGCGTCATCGCGCCGGTGCGCGCGACGCGGCCGAACGTCGGCCGCAGGCCGGTGACGCCGCAGCGCATCGCCGGCGCCACGATGCTGCCGCCGGTCTCGCTGCCGATCGCGAACGCGACGAGCGCCGCCGCCGTGGCGGCGCCGGGCCCGGCGCTCGATCCCGACGCGCCTTCCTCGATCAGCCAGGGATTCATCGTCTGGCCGCCGAACCAGATGTCGTTGAGCGCGAGCGCTCCCAGCGAGAGCTTCCCCACGAGCACCGCGCCGGCGTCGTCCAGGCGGCGCACGACGATCGAGTCGGCGGACGGGATGCGGTTGCGGAACGGCTCGGCGCCGTAGGTCGTCGGGATGTCCTTGGTGTCGAGAAGGTCCTTCACGCCGTACGGGATGCCGTGCAGCGCACCGCGGTATTTCCCTGCCGCGATCTCCGCGTCGGCCTGCCGGGCGCGTGCGAGCGCGTGATCGCGCGTCACCGTGATCACGGCGCGTAACTTCGAATCGAAGCGCGCGATGCGCGCGAGGTAGATGCCGGTCAGGCGTTCGGAGGTGAGCTGCCTCGATTCGATCCAGCGCGAGAGCTGCGTGACCGGCGCATAGGCAATCGCATCTTCTGAGGCCGGCAGCGGCGCCCGATCGGAGGATCGCACGAAGCGGTCGGCCGAAACGGGCGGGACGATCCCCGGCAGGATCGGATTCCAGATCGCCGCCGGCGCGTCGGTGGCGGCAATCGCGACCGTGCGTGGGCCCGTCCGCCGCTCGAGATACGGCGCCATCGACGTCCGCCACGAGGCGGCCGCCTGCTCGCGCTCGGCTGCCGTCATCGTGACCTGCATCAGCTTTTCGGCTTCCGCGAACGTCGCCGGCGTGACGTCCGG
>Ga0075364_10001997_pt1 | contig 11359 bp, 9 predicted proteins | sample EndMetdeltDD1764_FD_71517 | JGI IMG/M metagenome (GOLD analysis project Ga0075364, IMG submission 71517) | Populus endosphere microbial communities from Tennessee, USA - Endosphere MetaG P. deltoides DD176-4 | ecosystem: Host-associated > Plants > Roots > Endosphere | place: USA: Tennessee...
AACACCAGTTCAACGCACTTTAGTGACCTGGGCTACGGGCCCGCACGTGCGCCCCAGAAGCGTGCGGCTTTCCTCTTGACAACGCCGTCGTGATGCAGTTCACTCGGAGCAGTTACTTAGTCAGATGATCAAGTAGCAGGCTTGCTCGGCATTCGCGGAGCCATCGAGGAGACCAGATCCATGCCACTCGTGACCCTTGATTCGACCGCCGCCACCGACGAAGCGATCGCCGTGATCGAACGCGACGGTGGGGTCATCATCGAAGACTTCATCGACACACCGACTCTCGCCGGTCTGAAGTCTGACCTGCAACCCTTACTGAACAATCTTGGTTGGGGCGACGACGACTTCTTTGCCGGCAAGAAGACTCGCCGCCTGGGCGGTCTGTTCAAGCACACCCAACATGGCACGGCGATCGTGCGGCAGCCGCACTTTCGTGCTGCCGCAGACCACTTCCTGGCGCGTCCTGTCTACCGCTGGGTGGGCGACGAGAAGGTCGAACTCACCCCCACCTACCAGGTCGGAGCCACGCAGGTCATTGACATTCACCCTGGCGAAGGTGCGCAGCCTCTCCATCGCGACGACATGGTCTGGTCGTGGCGTCACGGCGAGGGCGAGCGTCAGGCTCGGGTGCAGGTCATGGTCGCAATCACCGATTTCACCGCCGACAACGGAGGAACACTCGTCGTGCCGGGGAGCCACCGGTGGGACGACGAGCGCGCGCCGCGGCGTGAGGATGCCGTGCCCACTGAGATGACGGCCGGTTCCGCGATCGTGTGGATCGGGGGCACCTACCACGCCGGCGGTACCAACAACACGCAGTCCTCTCGAACCGGGATCACTGTGACGCTCGATCTGGCATACCTCAGGCAGGAGGAGAACCAGTACCTCGCGCTGAATCTCGACGAGGTCAAGGCGCTGCCTGACGACATCGCGCGGCTGATCGGATACGAGGCCTGCCCGCCACTGCTGGGGTGGGTCGAGCGCGACGGCATCATGCGTGACCCCCACATGTTGCTTGAGGATCCCTCCGACCTTGGAACCAACCAGGCCACCCTCGGTAAGCGTCAGGCCGTCTGACACTCGCCGGACCGACACCATCGTTAGTAGGAGAGACGTGACTTCACCGAAGACCCCCCCAACCGGCGGTAAGCGTGCGACGCCCTCGGTAATCATCGTCGGCGTCGGCATGGGTGGCCTGGCTGCCGCCTACTACCTCAAGCGTGCTGGGGTGACGAATCTGACGATGTTGGAGCGCGGACCCGAGGTCGGAGGAACCTGGAGAGCGAACACCTATCCGGGCATTGCGGTCGATACGTCGATCCTGCAGTACTCGCTGTCCTTCGACCCCAACCCAGGCTGGACCCGACTGTATGCGAAAGGGTCTGAGCTTCACTCCTACCTGATCAGCATCAGTCATCGCCACGACATCCGCCGCCATATCAAGTTCGGCGAAACGGTCGACGAGTGCCGCTACGACGTCCGAAACCAGCAGTGGACCGTGCAGACTTCTGCAGGGGCCAGGTACACCGCCGATATCCTCATTTCCGCGACGGGAGCCCTGAGCACACCAGCGACGCCTGCCATACCCGGATTGCAGAACTTCCACGGTCGAGTCCTGCACTCCGCGCAGTGGGACCCGTCCTTCGACGCCACCGGTACCCGCATCGCACAGATCGGAAGTGGCGCCACTGCAGCGCAACTCGTTCCCGAGGTTGCCAAGGCCGCCGAGCACGTGTACGTGTTTCAACGCTCACCAGCCTGGGTCTTTCCTCGCAACGACCGACCCATCGGTCGACGAGAAGGGAGACTGTACGAGAAATTCCCCGTAGTTCTCAAAGCACGCCGCTGGAAGAGGTTCTGGGACAACGACCGTATCGCGTACGGGTTCGAGAAACAGAACGGCACCGTTGCCAAACAGACCGCCTACGCTCTCGACTTCATCAGCAAGTCGATTTCGGACCCATCTCTGCGCGAGTCGGTCGTCCCGGACTACGAGGTGGGCTGCAAACGCCGTGTTATGTCCGATGACTGGTACCCGGCCCTGCAACGAGTCAATGTGGACCTCGTTCCCCACGCACTCGAACGGATCACCGAACATTCCGTCGTGGGCAAAGACGGCATCGAACGCGAGGTTGACACCATCATCTTCAGCACAGGCTTCGCTGTCGCGGACTTCATGCCGATGAAGGTGTTCGGGGCGACTGGACGGGAGCTGCACGACACCTGGTCCGACGGAGCCGCCACTTACCTGGGCATTTCTGTCGCGGACTACCCGAACTTCTTCCTCGTCGCCGGCCCGAACACCGGCATCGGCGCAGGATCGTCCTCATTCATGATCGAATGCCAGGCCAAATACATCGCGCGCGCCGTGCGCTACATGACCACGCGGGGAATCGGCTCGCTGAACCTGCGGCCGGAGGTGCAGAACAGGTCGTACACGAAGGTGCAACAGAGACTGGCCGGCAGCGTCTTCGGGTCGGGATGCGTCGGTTGGTATCAAAGTGCCAACGGCCGGATCGACACCGTGTGGCCGGGTCTTAACGCCGGCTACTGGGCGCGCACGAAACTGTTCTTCCCGAGACACTTTCGCCGCCGACCAATCGGTCAGGCCGGCGACGTCACACAACCACTCGAAAGCGTGTCACGATGAACACCACGACACCCGACGTGCGCCTCGGCGACGACCCCACGCCGCTGGTCTACTCCATCGGTCACCGACTTCGGCTCAGCATGCGCGATCCGGCCATCGCAGCTCTAGCGGAAACATTCGCGCTTCGCGATCTTCAGGTAGTGGTGATCGCCGACGGTACACCCGGCACGGCCACGATCTCGTTCTCCGGGAAAACCATCGCCGTGCAGCACGGGCAGACATCGGCACCCGACCTGACGGTTCACGTCGACGTCGCATCTCCCTACACCGTGACCAGTTGCGCCCCTGAAGAAGTGGGCGACGATGTCGCCTTCGGCGTCTCACGTCTGCTCAACCCAGTGGTGGGGGATTGGACGGAGGCTGCCCGGGAGTTCTGGGAACTCACCAGCGGCGACCTCGGTATGCCCGGACGCCTGATCGCTATGTGCGGCGACGGTCAGAAGGTAGTACTCGGCGACGGGCCGGTGGAGTACGAACTCCACGGATCAGCGACGAATCTGGGTCGGGTGTTCGCCGGACTCGACTCACTGTTCGAACAAATAGTGGGCGGCGCGCTGTACATGCGCGGCACGATGCCTCAGCTCTCGGTGATGGCGGGCGCTTCCTGGAAGGTGCAATTTCATGTCTGAACCCCTCGACGTCGACACCTGGCTCACTACCCACGACATCGGCACTGTGCGAATCGAAGGAACGAACCTCGATTCGGCTCTGATGGGCAAAATCATCACCGCACAGAAGTTCCGCGGTGCAGTCCAGACCGGCTTTGGCTTCGCGGACTTGGCCTTCGGTGTTGATCTTGGCAACATCCCGCATTGGGGCTTCGCCTGGCCCAGCTGGCGCGGCGACATGCCCGACATCTTCCTGCGGCCCGATCCCGCCACCCTGGTCGAGTGGAGTCCCGGACACGCCGCGGTCATCGGTGACTACTACGACCGCCACGGCAGCCCGCTACCGGTGTGCCCCCGCAACCTGCTGAGGAAGGTGACCAACCGCCTGGCAGAACAGGGTTTCACCGCCAAGGTCGCGATCGAGATCGAGGCGACTGTGTTTGAGGAATCCATTCAAGAAGCCCGCGCCATGGGTTTCAAAAACCTCACTCCCCTCGGGGGCAAAGCCGGCTTCGCCTACCACCTACCCAAGGATCAGCAGTGGCACGAGTACATGACGGCGGTATCGAGCCGTCTCGATGAACTCGGGATCGCCTGGGAAGCGTGGAACGACGAAGCCGCCTGGGGTCAGGTCGAACTGAACCTCGCCGTGACCGACCCAATCCAGGCGTGTGACAACTGGACTCGCGCTCGGCAAGTCATGCGAGAGGTCGGCTTCCAGCTCGGCCGGACGGTCACGTTCATGGCCAAGTGGTGCGACGAATACGGTCAGGCCTCGCATCTGAACGTGTCCCTCGCTCGCGACGGCGAGAACGCTTTCTACGCGCCCGGCGGGCCATCGGAAACGATGACGCACTTCATTGGCGGCGTCATGGACAGCATCACCGCGGCGACCTCGCTGGCGCTGCCCTGGGTCACCTCCTACCGGCGCCTCAACGACCTCGATGGTCCACCCACCACCGCAACCTGGGGTATCTCCAACAAGACCACCGCCCTGCGCGCTGTCGTCGGTGACCCCAAACAGTCCCGCATCGAGTACAGGGTGCCCGGGGCGGACTCCAACGCCTATCTGGTGCTCGCAGCCCTACTGGCGGCCGGCGGGCACGGGGTCGGCGAGCAGATCACCCCACCTGCAGCATTCGAAGGCATGGCCTACTGCTTTCCCCCCGGCGCGGCCCAACGACTCCCGAACACCATCAGTAAAGCCTTCAACGCACTCGACAACGCCACGACCCTGCGCCATCTCCTGGGCAACGAACTCATCGACTACTGGGTAGGCATGCGCCGCTGGGAGTGGATGCGCTACCACAGTGACGGCGGCACACCCGAATCCGACATCACCGACTGGGAAATCAACCGATACTTCGAGTTGGTGTGATGATGTCGTCCATCACCGCCGCAGTCCTCAATTGCGCCCCCGGCACGCTCGACATCGAACGCGTCACCCTGGCGCGGCCCAATTCACGCGAGGTCCTCGTTCGGGTCGCCTACGCGGGTCTGTGCCACTCTGACCTTCACGAGATGGACGGCACCTTCGCCACAACCCCTCCCATCCTGCTCGGGCACGAAGCATCGGGTGTCGTCGAGGCAGTTGGCGACGACGTGACCGACATCAACGTCGGGGACCGTGTTGTCACCTGCCTCTCGGTGTTCTGCGGATCGTGTCGATACTGCATCTCCGGCCGATTGACGCTCTGTATCTACAGGACCCGGCTCGCCCTAGGCTCCACCGACCGGCTGCACAACGCCGCAGGGGCCACCATCCGGCCCACCGCCGGCATCGGCGCCTTCGCCGAAAAGATCGTGGTGCACCGCAACGCGCTGGCGGTGCTGCCTGTGGACATGCCGTTGGCGCCCGCCAGCATTCTGGGCTGCGCCCTGGTGACCGGCATGGGGGCGGTGCTGCACCGCGCCCGCGTCCAGGTGGGCGCATCCGTGGTGGTCATCGGAACCGGCGGCGTCGGCATGTCCGCCATCCAAGCGGCTGTCATCGCCGGAGCATCGCACGTTATCGCCGTCGATGTGATCCCCGAGAAGCTCGAGGCCGCCAAGCGGTTCGGCGCCACCGAGGTGATCAACAGCCGCCAGGCCGATCCAGTCGAGGCAGTCCGTGAAATCACCAAGGGGGGAGCGGATTACAGCTTCGAAGCGGTCGGTCGCGCGTCGACCACCGAACAGGCCGTGGCGATGCTGGCCCCCGGTGGCACGGCCACGGTGGTCGGCATGGTCCCACCGGATCCTCCTATCCGAGTCGACGGTGCGGACCTGTTCTTGTCTGAGAAACGATTGCAGGGATCGTTCATGGGCAGCAACCACTTTCCCACCGACATCGCCAGCTACGTCCAGTTCTACCGGCAAGGGCGTCTGCTGCTGGACGACATGATCACGGACCAGGTGCCCTTGAGCGACATCAATGACGGCTTCTCGGCTCTCGCCTCGGGAACCAGCCTGCGCGTCGTCGCCGAGGTAGGACCGCAATGACCGCATCCACGAACTCGCCACCTCTGGTGGGAATCACCGGACGTCGGTCCAGCGGCTCGGTGTTCGCCGGCCGCGACACCCGATTCATCGGCGTGAACGTCGACAACTTCTTCGCCGACTACGCCGTCCACGTCGCTCGCGCTGGGGCTCTACCGATCTACCTTCCCTATGACGCGGTCGGACCCGCGATCATCGACCGTCTGGACGCGGTGCTCGTCACCGGCGGGCAAGACATCCACCCATCCCGCTGGGGCGGCGACGAGTACGTCGACGACTGCATGGCAGCCGACCCCACCAATCCGCTGAGCTACGACCCGGCACGCGACCACCACGAAATCGAGCTCATCAGGGCAGCGATCGAGCACTCAGTACCCGTACTGGGTGTTTGCCGCGGCCACCAGGTGCTCAACGTGGCGCTCGGCGGCACATTGATCCCTGATATCGAATCTTCTCCGATCGAGCACTACTCCAAACGCGCTGCACCGTTCGCCGGAGACGCTGACCACACCATCACCTTCACGGTGGGGTCGGTGGCCGAGTCGATCTTCGGATCGCACATCGCCCGAAACTCCTGGCACCATCAGGCCGTCGATAAGCCCGGCGACGGTCTTGTGATCACCGGGCGCGCCTCTGACGGTGTCGTGGAAGCCATCGAGATGCCGGACAAGCCGGTCCTCGGAGTGCAATGGCACCCAGAATGGCAGCCCGACAACGATCCGGTGTTCGCCTGGATCGTGGCCGCCGCCCGCGATCGCTGACCACTCCTCGCCCGTCCCACCACCTAGACCAAAAGAGGTACGCAGTGTCTGCCACCATGTCCACATCGTCGAGCTACTGGTCCGACTTCGCAGCCAAGGTCCGGCTGCCGCAGGGCATGTGGATCGACGGGCGATCGGTGTCGGCCGACGCAGAAGCACGCTATGCGCTCGTGTCCCCCCGCAACGGCGAGGTCCTCACCCAAGTGCCATCGGCGACGAGCACCGACGTCGACCGCGCCGTCTCCGGCGCCGCAGCCGCATTCGCCGCCGGATCCTGGTCGCGCATCTCGCCACGTGAACGCGGTGAGGTTCTTATCCGTTGGGCCGACCTGCTCGAAACGCATCGCGATGAACTCGCGGTTCTTCTAAGCCTTGAGATGGGTAAGCCGATCGCGCATTCGTGGTTGATCGAATTGCGCACCAGTATCGCGGTGATCCGCTGGTACGGGGAACTCGCCGATAAGTTGCTCGACGAGTCGCCGCGCGGACGGCGGGACTCCTTCGCTGTCGTCACCAGAGAACCCCTCGGTGTGGTGGCGATCATCACGCCCTGGAACTTCCCGATGACCCTGTCCAGCTTCAAGATTCCCGCCGCCCTGGTATCAGGGAACTCGATCGTCCTCAAGCCCGCCAGCCAGAGTCCACTGGCGCTGACACGCATGGCTGAACTCGGCAGCGCAGCGGGACTGCCGGCCGGAGTGTTCCAGGTGATCACCGGCGGGGGAGGCATCACCGGGCGCGCCCTGGGCACGCACGACGACATCGCTGCTCTGACCTTCACCGGTTCCACCGCAGTAGGTAAGAAACTGCTTACCTACGCGGGCGAATCGAACGCCAAGGCGGTCTCGCTCGAACTCGGAGGAAAGTCCCCGAACATCATCTTCCCGGACGCACCCGACCTCGACGACGCGATCACCACCGCGGCCTGGGCAATCTGGTTCAACTCCGGTCAGATGTGCACCGCAGGAAGCCGACTCATCGTCCACGAGTCTCTGCGCGCGGAGGTGGTGACCGGAGTGATCGATCGATTGAGCGCGCTGCGGATCGGTGATCCGCTCGACCCCGAAACCGACTACGGTCCCATGGTCAGTGAACAACACCGCGTTGACGTGCTCACCGAAATCCGCGCAGGCGTGGACGCCGGCGCCACGCTGGCCCACGGCAGCACCGACCTCCCCGACGGCCCGGGTTACTTCCTTCCGCCGGCCGTGTTCACCGACGTCGACCAGAACAGTCGGCTGGCCCAACATGAGATCTTCGGGTCGGTGCTGTCTGTGCTGACCTTCGGCGACGAAGCCGAAGCTGTCGCAATCGCCAACAACACCCAATACGGACTCGGCGCGTCGGTGTGGACCTCCGATGTGCGCCGGGTGCACCGGGTGTCCAGAGCACTGCAAGCCGGACTGGTGTGGGTGAACTGCTTCGAAGAAGGCGACGCGTCGGTGCCGTTCGGTGGTCGCAAACTCTCCGGCCATGGCTCGGACAAAAGCATCCACGGTGTCGACAAATTCACCACGTTCAAGACGACGTGGATCAACCTCTGAGACGACAGGCGAGACACAATGAAGACCTACACCATCGTGCTCATCGGTCTGGGAGCGACAGGGGTCGCCATGGGCACCTCGCTCGCACGCCGCCCCGACTGCAGGATCGTCGGCGCCGCTGACGTCGACCCCAGCAAGGCAGGACAGCGTCTAGGTGCGCTCATCGGTGACGAGTCGAGCGACGTGGTGATCGTCGACTCGATCCGGGCACTACCCGATGCCGACATTGCCTTCGTGGCCACCACCTCATTTGTGCGCGACCTTGAGGCCACACTTACCGACCTCGCACGTAGAGATATGAACGTGGTCAGCATCTGCGAAGAGCTCGGGCATTCCTTCCGAAGCCATCCCGAGGTGTGCGAGCGTCTGGACAAGGTAGCCACCGACCACGGCGTCTCGATCCTTGGTACTGGCTGCAACCCGGGCATGCTCATGGACAGTCTCCCCACGGTGCTCAGCAGCCTCACCCAATGCGTATCCCGTGTCCAGATACGCCGATCGGCAGACATGTCCGGTTACGGGGCGATCCTGCGGAAGTTCGGTCTCGGTCTCGACACGCAGGCTTTCACAGAGGCGAAAGCCGCCGGCCTCGTGATCGGGCACGTCGGGTTCGAACAATCCGTGCAAGCGTTAGCGTCCGCGCTGGGCTGGGAGCTCGACGAGATCGTCGTCGACGACCCAGAGCCCGCATTCATCAGTGAGCGCACCCGGCACGGAGATCACTTCACGATCGAGCCAGGGACTATCGCCGCTGTGCGGCATGCAGTCCGGGGAAGTCGTGACGGTGCGGTCAGGATCGACGCCGCAATTCACTTTGGGTTCTTCGAAGAGTACGACCCAGTGGAGCCAGGTGATCATTGGCTGATCCACGGCGAAGAACAAACGATTGAACTGCGGGCGTCCCGCGGCTTCGACAGCTTCCTGTCGACTATCGCAGTCGCCAGTAACTCGATCACCGCGGTCATGGACGCCTCCGCAGGAATGCGCACGATGGCCGACCTCCCAATCGGGGCGGTGGCGAGTAAAGGCGCGTTACGCACCACCTGATCGCGCTTCACACAAGTCGTCCCACTCGCCCGACGGCGCGCAGCTCGGCCACCAGGAGGTGACATAAATGACCGTTCGAGATCTCGCTGGATTCAGATCTCTCACACGCCGGCGCCTGTAGGTGTCGCAGGGAGTTCCTTACTCGCCATCTCTCACAGTCGACAACGGAAGAACCCGGAGGAAAGTGCTTTTCGGTCGGTGTGCGCATCCGACTGAGCATCACACGTCTTCCGTCAAACAAGGTAATTATCTAGGTAACCAAAGGATTTCACCATCATGTCCACCACCGCATCGGGCGTTTTGCCCCACATCAGCCTCTGTGACACCGCCGCGGCAACCGCCGAGGACGTCGCCGCGATCATCAAGAGCGACGGGGGAGTCGTCATCGAAGGTCTGCTCAGCGCAGACCAGGTTCGACGCTTCAACGCCGATATCGACCCGCACCTGGCTGCGTTGCACGCAGGGTCCAGTCATACCGACGCGAGCATTCAGGACTTCCATGGCGCGCAGACCAAACGCCTCACCAACCTGCTCACACTGAGCAAGACCTTCCGTGAGGAAATCATCGACAACGATGTCGTACTGGCGATCGCGGATCAAATGATGCATCCCTCCTACGATTCCTACTGGATGGGGACTGCCCAGGTCATCGAGATCGGACCGGGCAACAAGGCTCAGCCCCATCATCGCGACCTCGAAAACTACCCGGGGTACCTTGAAATGGGTCCGGCCGGTCCGGAGGTCATGATCAATTTTCTCATCGCGCTCACCGATTTTACGGAGGAGAACGGTGCCACCCGCGTCGTGCCCGGAAGCCACGCGTGGCCCGATTTCAACGACCGCGGCACACCCGAGCAGACCGTCCCGGCACTGATGAAGGCGGGCGACGCGCTCTTCTTCAGCGGAAAACTCGCCCACGGCGGTGGCGCCAACGTCACGACGGACGAACGACGCCGCGGAGTCGCGTTCACCTTCAACCCCGGCTACCTTGTGCCCGAGGAAGCCTACCCGTTCACCGTCGAGATGGATCTGGCCCGATCACTGTCGCCCAGGGTGCAGCAATTGATCGGATTTCGCTCGTTCTACGACACCACCCACGGTTACCCGGGGCTCTGGCAGAACAACTACGACGAAATCGCCAACTTCATCGGACTCTGACCACCACATCGCAGGAACTCGCCGCCTCGTGTTCGCCCACGGTGGGTGAGTTCACGGAAGCCGGAGCTGACCGGCCTCGGGTCGCGAAACACAGGCGGGAGCACCAGGGCGGTCACCGTGCCACAACACGGGAGCCCGGCAGCACCACATGTCCGAGCGCGCACTCGACGTCGAACAACCGAAAGAGCGTCCAATCATGACGATCGACCTGAGCTACTCACCAGAAGTCCAGTCTCTGACCGACAAAACCCGCACGTACGTACGCGAGGAGGTGCTGCCCATCGAGGACCGGTATCTGGGCAACATCACCGATGCTGGCGGCGACACCCTGCGGGTGAGGATGCAGAATGCGGCGAAAAGCGCCGGCGTGTTCGCGCCCCACGCCCCAGTTGAGTACGGCGGGGCGGGGCTGAACATGAGCGATCGCGCGCCAGTGTTCGAAGAAGCGGGTTACTCACTGTTCGGGCCGGTCGCGCTGAACATCGGGGCGCCGGACGAAGGCAACGTGCATATGCTCGCGCACATCGCATCAGCGCAGCAGAAAGAACAATTCCTCGCCCCTCTCGCCAGGGGAGAGATGCGCTCGGCGTTCGCGATGACCGAACCCGCACCCGGCGCGGGTTCGGACCCCTCGGCGCTGACGACGGCTGCGTCCAGAGTCTCGGGGGGTTGGTCGATCAGTGGCCGCAAGTGGTTCATCACCGGAGCAGATGGTGCCGGGTTCTTCATCATCATGGCGCGCACGTCCGGGAAGCCCGGTGACCGTGGAGGTGCAACGATGTTCCTGGCCCCCGCCGACACGCGAGGTATCACCGTCGGTCGCCATATCGGCACGTTGGACAAGTCGATGATCGGCGGGCATTGCGAAGTGTTCTTCGACGACGTCGTCGTCCCAAACGAGAACGTGCTCGGTGCCGTGGACGAAGGATTCGCCTACGCCCAAGTACGTTTGGGGCCGGCGCGGATGACGCATGTGATGAGGTGGCTCGGTGCCGCGCGCCGCGGTCACGACATCGCCGTCGCGCATGTGGCACGTCGCGAGGGCTTCGGCGGTGTCCTGGGTGACCTCGGGATGATGCAGAAGATGGTCGCGGACAACGAGATCGACAT
>Ga0075364_10001998_pt1 | contig 11359 bp, 7 predicted proteins | sample EndMetdeltDD1764_FD_71517 | JGI IMG/M metagenome (GOLD analysis project Ga0075364, IMG submission 71517) | Populus endosphere microbial communities from Tennessee, USA - Endosphere MetaG P. deltoides DD176-4 | ecosystem: Host-associated > Plants > Roots > Endosphere | place: USA: Tennessee...
CGACGAGCCTGTCGAACCGGTCCCGGCATCGCTGCCGCACCCCGCGCCGATGAGCGCGAGGGCGGCAGCCAATGCCGCGCGATTTGGCCTACCTCTTGGTGACATCGATGTTCGTCGACACTGTGGTGGTGCCCGCCACGATGTCGGACAGCATCGACGTCGTCAACGTGCCGGTGCCCTTCTTCTCGCCTCGAACCGTGAGGGTGTAGCTGTACGAACCTCCCGGAGCGCCAGGCGTCGTCGTCACCACGTAACTCGATGTCGGCGGGCCGGCGATGTTCGCACCGGCGGTGCCCGACGGGTTCTCCGCACCGATGTTGAGGCCGGGATCGGCCGGTGCCGGTGCCCCCAGCGTGCCGGTGTCGTAGCCGTAGGAGATGTCCTCGGGCCCGTCGCTGCCGAGCCACAGCTGCATCCGGCGGACACCGTCGGGATTGGTGTTGCCGAAGACGTGCACGTCCCACTGCACGACGATCCAGTTGTTGGTGCCGTCCGTCAAGGCACCGACGGAGATGCCGGGACTGCCGGTGCCGTCGAGGTCGGTCCAGTACGTCGCGAGCACACCGTTCGGACGCTGTGGATCGGGGAACGTCTGCGGCGCAAAGGCGATGTCAGCAACATCATCAGTGCCGCCGACGACCACGTAGCCGTTCGAATCGACGCCGATGCTGGTGTAGCTCTTGCCGCCGTACGTGAACGCCGGGACGTTGTAGTTCTGGTTGGCATCGTCGCCGATCGCGTTCGGCGCGACCCCGAACAGGGCCAGGTCGAGGAATCCACCCGCGGGCGTGTCGCCGGGTGCGATCGATGGGATCGCGTCCTTCTGCCCCGGCAGGATCAACGGGCCGGCCGAGGCCGACTCGCCGCGACGGCCGACAGTCGCGCCCGTCGCGCCGGTGATCTTGAGCTTGTTCGACACCCTCGACTGAAGCGTGATCGCGGTGTCGCCGAACGACTGGTTCGAAGCCGTCACCGTGCAGGTCGTCGACTGCCGCTCGGGGATGCTCGGCGGGGTGCACGACTGGGCCAGGCTGACGTCGCCCTGCTGGTTGAAGAACCCGACGGGAAGGTGGAGCGACGGAATGTCGTTGTGATGCCTGCCCTGCGCGTCGAGACGGATCTCACCGAAGTACTGGCCGCTGGGGGCGTTCGACGTGATCGTGATCTCGAACGTCTGGCTCTGTCCCGGCCGAATCCGGCCGCGGTCGGGCCGGACCTTGATCTTCGAACCCGCCGGCGCGGTGACCGAGACCTTGAACTCGTAGGTCGATCCGGTCACGTTGGTGGCGGTGCGATGGACCTTGACCGTGCCGGGCATCGTCGGCACGTTCACCGACGGGACGTTCACGTCCAGCGCGGTGATCGGGTCCTTGCCGAGCTCGAACATCCGCAGCGCGGTCTCGTCGAACACCACCGGCGCGGCGCCGGCCTTGGTCAGATCGACGCGACCCGAGCCATCGTCGAACGGATCGGCCGGGGTCGTCAGATCCTCCTTGACCACGCCGCCCTTTGCCGTCGTCATCAACGCCGACTTGATCGCACCCGGCGACCAGTCGGGATGCAGCGACTTGAGCAGGATCGCCGAGCCGGCGATGTGCGGCGACGACATCGACGTTCCCGCGATCGCCTGGAAGTACTCGCCGGGCGGGCCGGCAGGAACTTCGTCGGGGGTTGGCGTGTTACCGGCCAGGATCTGCACGCCCGGCGCGGTGATGTCGGGCTTGAGGAACTGGCCACCCGGACCACGCGAGGAGAACGACGCCATGACGTCGCCGGTGCCGTTGGCCTTGACCGCCGGCGTGAACGAGCCGCTGACGTTCGGATGTGCGGCCATGAACGCGAGGAACGCGGTGCCGTCGGCGAGGTGCACCGTCGGCAGGAAGTGGTTGTCCGTCTCGGTGTCGGCCAGCGGCAGGTTGTACAGGATCATCCCGACCGCGCCGCCGGCTTTGACGTTGAAGCCCTTCTGCACCCGGCCGATTCCGCCGCGCTGGCAGGCGACGATGACCCCCGCTGCGGCACCAGCTGGCAGCTCGGTCGAGCAGCCGGCGTCGTAGCCGGGGATGTTCTGGGCGAGCACGATCGGTGTCGACGCGGCAACGCCGGTGCCGATCGAGGAGCCGACGAACGTCGCCGTCGCACCGTCGGAACTGGCGACAGAGAGTGTCGACTGGAACTCGCGGGTTTGGGTCGATGCCGCGACCGTGATCACCCACGGGCTGACGTGGTCGGTCGTCCCGGCGCCGGGGCCGGAGTTGCCGGCCGAGGCGGAGGTGAGAACGCCGGCATCGTACGCATCGAGGAAGGCGAGCTCGACGACATCGGTGTACGGGTTGGAGCCACCGCCGATCGAGAAGTTGATGACGTTGACGCCGTCGAGGATCGCCTGCTCCACGGCCGCTGCCGAGTCGGAGCTGAAGCAGCCCTCGAGGCCGCAGACCTTGTACTCGATCACCCACGCGCCGGGAGCGACGCCGCTGATCGGGCCGTGGTCGACGCCGAAGATCGGCGCGTTGGCGACGATGTTGCCGGCCGCGGTCGACGACGTGTGGGTGCCGTGGCCGTTGCTGTCGCGAGCAGAGTCGGGATAGACCTCACCGCCGACGATCGCGTTGTACGTGTCGATGAACGGCTCGCCACCGATGAGCTTGTGGTTGCACACGAACGGATCGACGGCCGGCGTCAACGGGTTGTCGCCGAAGTTGCACTCCCGCGGCGTTCCATCAGCCTTGGCTGGAGGATCGCCGAGCGCAGGATTGTCGGCGAACGACGGGTGCTCGGGCCAGATGCCCGTGTCGAGGTCGCCGAAGATGACGCCATGACCCGCCAGCGCCTGGCCGCCGTTCTGGGCCCAGATCGTCGGCGCGCCGATGAACGTCGTGCTCGAGTCGGTCTGTGGCTGGCTGAGCGAGTCGAGCTGCACCGCAGCCACATCGGGCAGTGTCAGCAAGGTGCCGACCTGGTTGGCCGGCAGCGTCACGGCCACGCCACCATAAACCCGCTTGAGGCTGCGCCCGGCGGTGGCCGACGGGATCTCCGCGGCGAGGTCGCTGCGGAACGTGGAGTCGATCCCGCCCGTGTAGTTCTCGTAGGTGACCTCGGCTGGGCTGTCGCCGGTCAACTTCTCACCCGTGACCTCAGGGCTGGTCGCCGGCAGACCGGCAATGTCACCGTCGTAGGTCGCGGTCGCGTCGTAGTCGAGCTTGACGACCACGTTGACGGGGGTCGCGTCGGTACGTCCGAGCAGCGACGGATCGGTCTGGGCGAGGCGGCCGGTGCTCGACTTGGCCGCGGTGATCGTCGATGCAGGTGTCAGCGCCGTTGCGGTCAGCGTGGCCGGATCAACCGACTGCCGGCCGGCAAGCGCCTGGTTCGCGGTGCTCGGTGCTCCCGACGCGATCGTCGCGGCAACGACAAGCGCTCCCACGACCGAGCGCCGCCGACGGGCTCTGTTCCGAAACATGCAGTTCTCCTTGTGCGGCGCTGTCCGGGCCCGTTGCGGACGGACATTAGCCACATCCGCGCGCCGCGTGAATCAAATGTTCCGTCAAGATTCTGTTGCGGAAGAGGTGTGTCGATCGCGTCCGATTTGGGTACAGACGCGCCTTTTCCCCGTCAGCCTCCCGTTCAGCGGACTCGGAGGTAGGCGTCGCGGAGCACGCTCGATTTGAGTTCGAGTTCGGTGAGCTGGGCCTTGACAAGGTCGCCGATGCTGACGATGCCGGCCAACCGGCCACCGTCGATGACCACCAGGTGCCTGACGCGGCGCCGCGTCATCACGGCCATCAGGTCGTCGAGACGGTCCTCGGGTGCGCACGTGATGACATCGCGCGTCATGATCGTCGACACGCGCTCGGAGAGCACCCGTGAATCGGAACGAGCCAGCGCTTCGATGATGTCACGCTCGGAAACGATGCCGACCAGGCCGCCGCCTTCGTCGAGCACGACCAGCGCCCCGATCCGATGGGTGTTCAGCCAATCGATCGCCGTGCGCACCGTCGCGTGCGGCGAGGTCGTGTAGACGGTGGCCCCCTTCTCCCGCAGGATCTGCATGACCTTCATCTGTGGCCCCTCCATTGTGAGGTTGTGGACCCAGTATGTGCCTGGTGCGACGGTCTTTCAAGGGCCAGCGTGAGGAGGCTCAGAAGTCGAGCTGCTGACCGACCCCGATCTCGTCGGCCTTGGCCAGCAGTGCATGTCCGAGCGCGATGTCGCTGAGGCTCAGCCCACGGTGCCAGAACAGGATCGTCTCGCCGTCGTGCTCGCGCCCCACGCGGTGACCGGCAACGATCTGGCCCAGCTCGGCGTGCAGGTTGTCCTCCGTCAACCGATCGGTGTCGACGTGCTCGCGGAGGGCGCCGAACGGCAGCCCCTTGCGACACTGGCCCCAGTCGTCGACCACGACCTTGTCCATGATGTCGGTGAGGCTCAGCTCGACCGCGCTCATCGTGCCGTAGGGGACGACGAGTGCGCCAGGCTCGATCCATTCGGTCTTCAGCAGCGGCGCCGGTTCAGCAAGGCGCGAGGCCTCGACAACGATGTCGGCGCCGCGGACGCAGCTCTCCCAATCGTCGGTCACCACGATCGGCTTGCCGAGATCGGCGGTCAACCGGGCGGCGAACGCCGATCGACTCTCGGGACGGCGGGAGTGCACGCGGATCTCGTCGAAGTCGAAGAGGTGGTCGAGGAGGCGCACGTTCCAGTAGGCCGTGCCGCGCGCCCCGATGTGGGCGAGCACCGACGACGTCGGCCTGGCGAGGTGCTTGGCACCGATCGCGGTGACAGCGCCGGTGCGCATGTCGGTGATCGACGTCGCGTTGAGCACCGCGATCGGCATACCGGTGCCCGGATCGAACAGGTTGAGCATCGCCATCTCCGACGGCAGACCGCGGGTGTAGTTGTCGACGAAGTCGCCGACCACTTTGACGCCGGCCAAGCCGAGCGGGTGCACGACCCCGCGCAACACGTTGAAGTGTCCGTGCGCCGACGACTCGGGGATGAGATGCACACGCGGTTCGATCACCGTGCGGCCATCGCCCTGGGCCCGCAGCGACGCGGTGATCGCAGCGAGGATCTCATCGTCAGTGAGCGCGCATGCCGAGACGTCGGTTGCCCCGAGATACGTGAAGCGCACCGGTTCGGTCATACTGTGCTCCATGTCGCCTTCGGCTGTGGGGTGTGATGCGTTGGCACTGTATCCACGCGCTGCCGCGGCGCCGTCTCAGGCCCGGCGATGACCGGCCGGATCCAGCTCGACGACGCGTCTGATCTCACGGCTGATTCCTATGAGGCTGTGGTCTACGACGGGGCGATGGTGACCCTGACCGCGAATGCACTCGCTCGCGTCGACGCGAGCCGCGATGCGTTCATGGCGCTGCTCGAGACGGGTGTCATCTGCTACGGCGTCAACACCGGTCTCGGGGCGATGTCGACGATGGATCTCACCGCCGAACAGCGCGCCGCCCTGCCGCGGCACACCTTGCTCGGACGCGCGTCGGGCACGGGCCCGGTCCTTCCCGCGCCGGTCGGACGCGGTGCGCTGCTCGCCAAGCTGACCCAGTTCCTCGGCGGCCGTTCGGCGGTCGGGGGCGAGCTGTGCCGCGCGATCGCAGCCCGGCTGAACCGCGGCATGATGCCGGCGGTTCCCGGTCACGGCTACGGAATGGCGGGAGAGATCATCCCGCTCACCCATGCCGTGCAGCCGTTGATCGGCGAGGGTCGCGTGTTCGCCGACGATGGGTCGATCCAGTCCGCCAAGGACTGGTACGCCGAGCACGGCACCGTGCCGTACGCCCCGCTGTGGAAGGAAGGGCTGTCGCTGATCAGCGGTACGGGCGTCGGCCCGGCGTGGGCATGGCATCTCGGCCGTGAGGCGGCGGTGCTGCTGGCGACCGCGAACCTCGTCGCGGCGTGCAGCATCGAGGGCCTCGCCGCACCGACCGAGGCGTACAGCGAGCTGGCCGCGGCGATGAACCCGAACGTTCACGTCTCGATGATGTCGGCCGACCTCCGCCGCCATCTCGAGGGCTCGCGGGTGACGCGCCAACCGCGTCAGGCCCCCGTCTCGTACCGCGTCACGCCGCAGGTGCATGGTGTCGCCGCGGAAGCGATCGAGCGGCTGCGCGACGCGGCGCTGGCCGACGTGCGCGCCAACGGCGACAACCCGGCGTTCTTCATCGCCGATCCGGCTGCCGGCGAGGACGGGCTCGGCACGCTCATCAACAGCGGCAACTTCCACGGTGCGACGCTCGCGGCACGGGTCGAAACCGCGACCACCGCGATCGTGCATCTCGGAATCCTGGCCGAGAAGCGGCTGTACCGCTTGCTCGACGATCGATCGTCCGGCCTGAGCCGGCAGCTGGCTTTCGACCAAGGTCTCGACGCGGGCCTGATCTCCGTGCACAAGTCGGCCGTCGGCCACGGGGCCAGCTTGCGGATGCTGGCCGCACCGGTGAGTGTGATGCAGGCCGATAGCTCTTTCGGTCAGGAGGACATCGAGGCGATGGTGTTCCCCGCGCTCGAGCGGTTGAACGAAGCGATCCGTCTCACCGAGGTGCTCCTCGCGCACGAGCTGCTGGTGGCGACGGTGGCCATTGACGAGCGTGGAGACCAGCCAGGTGCCGATGTCGACGCGCTCCGAGAGCGGGTCCGCAGCCACGTCGAGCCATACGTCGGCGATCGGCCCTATGGCTCCGATCTCGAAGCACTGATCGAGCTCATCGGCCAAGGCGTGGTCACAGCAGGCGACGGTCGGTGGCCCACGCCGTGAGCTCGTGGCGGTTCGACAGCTGCAGCTTGCGCAGCACGGCGGACACGTGGGTCTCGACCGTCTTCACGGACAGGTGCAGCTGGGCCGCGACTTCGCGGTACGTGTAGCCGCGCGCGATGAGCCGCATCACCTCCTGCTCGCGGGCAGAGAGCTGATCGAGCTCTGGATCGGTTGGAGCGGGCGCGGAGCCCGAGAACGCATCGAGCACGAAGCCCGCCAGGCGCGGCGAGAACACGGCATCGCCACCGTGCACGCGACGGATCGCATCGGCGAGCTGCTCGGCGTCGATCGTCTTGGTGACGTACCCGCGCGCACCGGCGCGGATCACCGCGACGACGTCCTCCGCGGCGTCGGACACGGACAGGGCGAGGAACACCGCGTCCGGCCAGTCGGCCAGAACACGCTCGATGATCGCTTTGCCGCCACCGTTGGGCAGGTGGACATCGACGACGGTCACATCGGGTCGCACGGCCAGGATGCCCGCGACCGCATCATCCACCGTTCCCGCTTCGCCGATGACATCGACAAATCCGCCGATCTCCGCGCGCACTCCGGCACGGAAGAGCGCGTGGTCGTCGACGAGGAAGACGGTTGTCACGTGCGCCCCGGGTCCTGCGCCGTCGCGTGCGGGGCGCTCGTGAACGGCATCGACAGTCGGACCTCGGTGCCCTCGCCCGGAGCGCTGACGATCGTCGCGCTACCGCCGACTCGCGCCAAGCGGGCCTCGATCGACTGGGCGATGCCCCGCCCCTCGGTCGGAGCAGCGGAGTCGAAGCCGATACCTCGGTCGCGCACGAACGCGTCGATCGAGTTGGCGGTGACCTCGACGTACACCGACACATCCTGCACGCCGCTGTGCTTGGCCGCGTTCACGCACGCCTCGCGCGTCGCCGCGATGAGCGCGGCGAAGTCGTGGTTCATCGGTCGGTCACCCACCACGACGGGATCGATGCGGATGTCGTAGAGCCCCTCGACCTCGAGCACCATCTGCTGGAGCGCGCCCGACACCGTGGCCGCCGCGGTGTCGGCGTTGCCGTAAAGCCACTGGCGCAGCTCGGCCTCCTGGCGGCGAGCGAGGGTCACGGTGCGGCGCGGGTCGTCGGCACTGCGCTGGATCAGGGCGAGGGTCTGCAACACGGAGTCGTGGAGGTGGGCGGCCATCGCCTCGCGCTCGTCCAGCCGGATGCGCTGCCGGCGTTCCTCGGCCATCTCCTGCGCGGCTCTGGCGAACCACGGCCCGAGGAGCACGGCCACTCCGAGGATCGTGAGCGCCGTCGCGTAGACGCCGACGCGCAGCCCGGACGTCAACCCGCCGCTGCCGCCGACGAGCACGAGTCCGAACGCGATCAGTGCACCACCGGCGATGATCCGCCAACGCGCATGGCGACCGGCGAGCACCGCGGCGAGCGTCGACGCACCATCGCCCGCTGTCGCATCGCCCAGCGAGGATGCCTCGTTCGGGCGCAGCACACCGAGGAGTGCCACACCGGTCGCGACGACGATGACGACGATCATCAGCGCGTCGCCGGCCCACAAACCCGTGCTGCGCATCATCGTCGCCAGACCCAGTGCGACGGCGGCGACGGAGAGGTTGCGCCGTTGATCGAGCGGCTGTGCAGGTGGCAGCGGACCGTGACTGGTTGCGACCACGTGGCCGATGAAGTAGAGCACGATGCCGAGCCCACCCGCGAACGTCAGCACGACGAGCGCGGCGCGGACAACGACGACGTCGATGCCGTGCTGATCGGCGAACCCGCCGGCGACACCGAGCAGCACGCGCCGATCGGCGCGACGGTCGAAGGCGAGCGGGTTCGTGCCGAGGTGAACGATCATGACGGCTCGATTGTCGCATGGGCACCCATCGCTGTCATCAGGGGCACCCTGACCCGCCGCTCAGGGTCTCGCTCAGGGGCGTTTCAGGGTTGCTCCCGGATGTGCCCACCGGGCGATCGGCGCACCATGAGCTCATGGAAACGAACCCCACCTCCTCAGGAACTGCAACGATGGACGAGCCGATGAGCACCGACACCGATCCCATCAACCCCACCGAAGGCGAAGGCGAGGGCGACACCGGCAGCGCCGGCAGCGCCGGCAATTCCGGTGAGACTCGCTGGGATCCGCCGATCCCCCCGCCGCCGCCAATGGCCCGGCCGTCGTGGCTCGACGTGCCCATCGCCCGCGATCGCGACAACCGCAGGATCGGCGGTGTCGTCGCCGGCATCAGCCGCGCCTATGGCTTCGACCGGCGCACCACCCGCATCGCCGTCGCGGTCGGCGCGCTGTTCCTTCCCGGGGTGTTCGCCCTCTACATCGCGTCGATGATCTTCCTGCCGCGGCGCCTCGAGGACGCGAGCACGCTGCGGGCGATCTTCACCGAGCGCCGCCGGCGACCGCTGCTGATCGTTCTCGGCATCCTCGCCATCGCGACCGGCTTCGGGTCATGGGCGTTCTTCGGTGGGCTCGGCTGGGGCTTCGCCCTCGTCGCGTTCGGGGTCGTGCTGTGGCTGGCCCCGAACTTCGGCTCGACGACACCGCGTCCGACGACCTTCGCCGCGCCGGGTTCCGGCCCACAGTGGACCTTCGACTCGGGACCCACGGCCGCCACCGCGCCCGCCACGGTGCGCCGGCGCCGGTATCCGATCCAGGCGATCGGCCTCGCCGCAGCCTCGGTCGGTGCGCTCGTCGCCGGCATCGGCAACAGCGCCGACTGGTGGACCGTCTCGACGTACGGAGTCATCGTCGGCGTGCTCGCCGCGCTCATCACAGCAACCGTGGTCGGCGTGATCGTCAACCGCAGCTGGTTCGGGATCCCGATGCTGCTGATGCTCGGCGCGTTGACGGTCGGTGTCGTGATGACCCACCCGAACCTCGAAGGCGGTATCGGCGATCGCACCGTTCGCCCGACAACCGTCGCCGACGCCCAGATCCGGCAGCACCTCGGCATCGGCCGACTCACGCTCGACCTCACCCAGGTACCTCTGGGCGAGCAGGCGCTGATGGTCGACGCTGAGATCGGCTACGGCCAGGTGCGTGTGCTCGTGCCCGCCGACACCGAGGTGCGCATCGTGTCCGACATCAACGCCGGCCACATCGTCGTCAACGGCGACGAGACCGCCGCCGGCTTCCGGCGTGACGATGTCACCACCGTGCCGGCCCGCACGACAACCGGCAGCCGGCACACGATCGTGCTCGACGTCGGCGTCGGCGGCGGCGAGGTGGAAGTCACCCAAGTCGGGTAGATCTGGCACTCTGGCCAGATGACGATGACCCCCTCAGGCGTGCCCCAGCCGTCGACCCTGATGATCCGTGGAACGGTCGTGACGATGGATCCTGAACGCAGGATCATCTCCGACGGCGCGGTCGTCGCGGTCGACGGCGTCATCGTCGCGGTGGGAACGCACGCCGAGCTGGCGGGCGCGCACCCCGCGGCGATGGTCATCGGCGGCGCGACCGCGGTCGTCACGCCCGGCTACATCAACGCCCACCAACACCTCACCGGCGACCGCCTCGTGCATTCGTGCATCCCCGACGCGATCGACTCGCAGGAAGCGATCTTCGACTGGGCCGTTCCGGTGCACGGCGCGCACACCGGCGACGACGACGAGCTGTCCGCGACGTTGGCCGCGGTCGAAGCGCTCACCAACGGCATCACCTGCACGGTCGAGGCCGGCACCGTCGCTTACCCCGATCGGGTCGCGACCGGGGTGCAGAACGCGGGGATGCGGACGATGCTCGGCGAATGGGGGTGGGACATCGACGATGCGCCCTACGCGGCGCCCGCCGCCGAAGTGCTCGACCGGCACCGTGCGCTGCTCGACCGGTTCCCCTCCGACGGCGGGCTGGTCGAAGGCTGGGTGACGCTCGTCGGCCACGACCTGATGAGCGACGAGCTCGTCGCCGGCGCGTCGGACCTGGCCCGTTCGCAGGGGGTGGGTTTCACGTTCCACATGTCGCCCCACATCCGTGACGCGGCGAGCTACTTGGAGCGCACGGGCCGACGGCCGTTGATGCACCTCGACGATCTCGGTGCGCTCGGTGCGCACGTCTTGGTCGCCCACGGCGTGCACCTCGACGACGAGGAGGTCGAGGTGGTGCTGCGCACCGAGACCGCGGTGGCATCGAGCCCCTGGGCGTACCTGCGCCTGGCCCAAGGCGTGACCGTGGGTGGGCGCCACGGCGACCTGTTCCGGCGCGGTGGGCGGTTGGCACTCGGCTGCGACTCCGAGAACGCCGGCGACGCGGTCGACATCCTCCGCGCCGCGGCATTGTTCATCGGCCTCGAACGTGACCGGTCGATGGACGCGTTCGGCATCACTGCCCAGCACGGCTTGGAGCTGGCCACGATCCGGGGTGCGGCGGCGATCGGCAAGGCGGCCACGATCGGGTCGCTGGAGGTCGGCAAGCAGGCCGACGTCGTCGTCCACGACACGAGCGGGCCGCAGTGGCTGACGCGCAGCCCCGATCCGGTGCTGCAGTTGATCTGGGCGACCGATGGCCGCAGCGTCAGCGATGTCGTCGTTGCCGGCCGCCAGGTCGTCGCTGAGGGCAGGTGCGTCTCCGTCGATGTCGAGTCGCTCCGCCTCGAGGCGG
>Ga0075364_10001999_pt1 | contig 11359 bp, 7 predicted proteins | sample EndMetdeltDD1764_FD_71517 | JGI IMG/M metagenome (GOLD analysis project Ga0075364, IMG submission 71517) | Populus endosphere microbial communities from Tennessee, USA - Endosphere MetaG P. deltoides DD176-4 | ecosystem: Host-associated > Plants > Roots > Endosphere | place: USA: Tennessee...
TCGGTAAGTTCGGTAGGCGCTTGCCATTCGTCGATGTCGGCATACATTTTAAAGAAGCGATAGCTATTTTGGAGCGTACCCAGCACATTACGGCTCAGATCTTTCATGCCGTCACGGTTAAAACGCATATAGTCAGCAACTTGGGTAGCTTGGGTACTCGAGAGTAAAAAGAGTCGCAAAGCGTCGGCGCCTTCATTATCAAAAACATCTTCAATAGGAGGATAGTTCTTGAGGCGCTTGCTGAGTTTCTGACCATCCGCGGCCATGATCATGCCGTTCACTACAACGTTCTTGTAGGCCGGGCTATCGAAGAGGATAGTCGCCATCACATGCTGTACATAGAACCACAGACGGGTTTGATCCAGTCCTTCGATGATAAAGTCCGCAGGGAATGTCTTCTCGAATACCTCTTTGTTCTCGAAGGGGTAATGTTGCTGCGCAATACTCATACAGCCTGATTCAAACCAGCAGTCGAGCACTTCCTCTACCCGGCAGTAGGTTTTGCCATCTTTAGTGAAGGTGACTTTATCAATGTACGGACGATGCAAATCATCGGGCACTGCCTCATCGCCAGCCAGTTCTTTGAGCTCGGCGATGCTACCCACTACAATGTAGTCATCTTCGTCTGCTTCATTCACCCACACTGGCAATGGCGCGCCCCAGTAACGGTTGCGGCTGATTGCCCAGTCGCGCGCCCCGGCTACCCATTTACCAAAGCGGCCAGCTTTAATGTGCCCAGGCACCCAGTTGATTTCCTCGGCCGTCTTGGTAAGTTGTTCGCGAATGTCCGAGACGCGAATAAACCAGCTAGAGATAGCGCGATACAACAGCGGCGTGTCGCAGCGCCAACAGAAAGGATAGGTGTGCGTAAAGGTCTCGGCGGCAAACACCAACCCTTTGTGAGTAAGGTGATCAATAATTGCCCTATCAGCACCTTTAAAGAACTTACCTTCTACTTCGTCAAAACCAATGTTACCTTTGACATGACCGCCGTCATCGATGGTCATAATCACTGGAATATTGTTTGCCTGGCCTAAGGCAAGGTCATCTTCGCCAAAGGCTGGAGCTACATGTAATACGCCCGTACCGTCTTCGATGCTTACAAATTCAGCCGGCCAGACCTTGTATAGATTCTCACCGCCTTCTTGGTCCCTGACGCCTTCTACGGTAAAGGGCGGTTCGTATGACTTGCCCACCAATTCCGTTCCAGCTACCTCTTTGAGGATATGATAGGTTTGTTCATCCTTAAGGACCGCCTGAAGGCGCTCTTTAGCCAGGACCAGTACCTCTTCTTTGCCTTCGTCGTCCGTCATCTTGGCATAGACATATTGAGCAGTGGGATTCACTGCAATGGCTGCGTTACCCGGCGTTGACCAAGGAGTGGTGGTCCAGCCTAACAGATAAGCGTCTTCATCCACTAACTTGAACTTCACAAATAAGCTTGGGTCAGACACGTCATCTTTGTAACCGTCGTTAACCTCAAAATTACTTAGTGGCGTTTCACAGCGTGGACAATACGCGGTGGCTTTATAGCCTTTATAGAGCAGATTCTTTTGGTGCACTTGGCTCAGCGCCCACCAGACGCTTTCGGTGTAGGTGGTGTCAACAGTGGCGTAATAATTGTCATATTCGCTCCAACGACCCAGACGTTGCAGCAAACGTTCCCATTCTGATTTGTATTTAAAGATAGAGTCGCGACACGCGGCATTGAATGTGTCCAGACCAAGCTCCATGATCTGTTTCTTACCACTCACTCCAAACTGCTTTTCGATAGCGTACTCCACCGGCAGACCATGACAGTCCCAGCCGTTGCGGCGGGGCACATAGTAGCCGCGCATGGTTTTGTAGCGCAGCATAGAGTCTTTGATGCTCGAAGCCAAGCTATGGCCAAAATGCGGCAGGCCGTTTGCAAATGGCGGGCCATCATAAAAACTAAAATATGGTTTCCCTTGGCGTTGCTGGATGCTTTGCTCAAAAGTCCCCTCTTGCTGCCATGTGGCCAACATCTCTTCTTCGATCAGGGCTTGGGAGGATTTGGTTGATTGCGTCTCTTCGGCCATAGCTATTCCTTTCCCTCTTGGCTGAGTGGCGTATAGTTATATGTTTCTAATATAGGCTGAATGTCTTGATACGTCTTACCGGCCAATTTACCTGCCGCAACCACCTCATCTTGCGTGACGTCCGCAAGACAAATATCAGGTGGGGAGAATGCTGCCATTTCTTTATCGGTGTCAAATTCGAAATCAATCACCACTAATCCTGCCAAACCCCCCTGGAATACATCCACTTCAGCCGAACGACCACCTAGCTCAACAACATACCGCCGCTTTACCAATACTTTATTAGAGCAGCTAGCTAGTGCTTCGTATTCCTGCTGGCTCAGGTTGATAGTGTGTTCATGTTGGCGTGAAGAATCAGTGCCTGAAATCGGCTCTTTTTTAGTAATGCAATACTTATCACCCTTATGACGAAGACGAAGCACGGCATGATCTGCCTCTTGGGGGACGTACACATCACTAATAAGTTCGGATGGATTACTCTCTAGATCCTGAGGCACATACTTAGCTAAATAGGTTTTTTCGAGCTCTAGTTCTGTCATATAACTCCTATTTTATTGTATTAAAAAATCACTTCTTCTGACTGCTGGAACCCATAGTGGGCGGTACCATCCAGCTTCCAAAAGAAGTGATTCTTTGGCGCTTGTTTGTCACTCTTACGCGGTGATGACGTCGGGGTCTACTCGCGCACTTTATCCTGTATTTACTGCTGTCATCCTGGATTTATTTCAGGATCTATCAGGATCTCGCGTTTTCTTCCCGCTGCTTCGTGGCTGATAACCACTCACTTGCCAATAAGGCAAGACGCATTTGCTATATATTACAACAAGTAGGCGTAAGTGGCAACAGACTAGACGATTGTGCGCTGTTGTGTTCCAGCTTCTGGATTGACCGGTTGTTCGGGCTGCGGTTGCTCAGGCTGAGTGGGCGTAGGCTCAGGAGTTGGTTCTGCGGGTGGCGGTGTCTCTTTAGGTGGCGTAGGCTCAGTTTTGGGTGGCTGTTTCTCTGGTGGTTTATCAGGTTGTTGGTGCTCTTTTGGGGGTGTCGGAGCTGGCTTTTCTGGCTTTTCGGTTTCCTGGTGCTTTGGCTGTTCTGACGGGTGCGTGGGGTAAACTGTTGGCCCCTCTTGCTCGTTTATTGGTTCGCCATGCTTAGGTTGCAGCTTAGGCTCTTCAGTTTGTTGTTCGATAGGTCTATGTGTCGTATTGCCATTCCCTGGCACGACAGCCACTGCCTCATGCGGTGCTGGTTTGCCGCCATGATCAAGTATTGTCGCGCCGCCGCCCAGTGCACTAAGACCGACAACCAATGCCGTTGCCGTAGTGGCAATACGCCGACCAGCAGGCGTCAAGGGACCCTTCTCCATTAATGCTGCAGTATTCTCTTTTATTGTCGATACTAGCCCTCTAATACGACCAGGCATTTCCTTGGTAGCCTGCAAAGCTTCACCGGGCATCGCCATGACGCGTCGGGCAGCCGCGGCAGCACTCGCACCCATTTCATGGACTGACTCATTGAACGTTGGATCCTTTGGGCCAGTAGGTGGCAAGAGAGCAGTGGTGACTTCAGGGTAGCTCTCAGCAAACTCACGTGGCGTTCGAGCAACTTGCGCAGCACGATATGTAGTATGCGGCGCATGGGCTAAGGCCGCCCCTGGGGGCCCTTCCGTAACCAACCTTCTGCGCAATGCTAAACCCTCTTCATCTAGGTCTAACGCATCCGGCCCTAGATCTCTCTGTAATTGTTCCTTACCCGTAAGATCAGTTCTTTCTTCAGAGAATGGTCTGATCTGCGAGGTGGGTACTGGAAATTCCATTGTCGCATCAGGATCAAATTCCCGTTCATGGCTATTAGGGTTTGGGCTTGGGGTGGGTGCTTTCATATTTTTGTTTTTTGTTGTAGTAATTAAGTGCTTATCCTTAGTTATAGCACACTTAGCTTAACTCTGGGAATAGAAAGAGACTTCGCTGATGCGCGGTAGTGGCTCGCCTTGCCATAATTGCAGCATTGTCCCATCTTCGGCTTTGGCGATAATCGCTGGGTATGCCATGATGTCATATATTTTAGAGAGGTCAATTCCCTCAGGCGAATCAGCATCGAGCACTTCAATTTTGCGACCAGTTTGGCGTTCGTAATCGCCAGCAAAGTCGCGTGCCAAGCGTTCAGTTTCGGAATTGGTACGATACAAGAGTATAGCCTTCATATCTTAAGAATAGCAAAAAGCGAGACAAATTGTCTCGCTTTTGTGCAATGATTCTCGCTTGACTTAACTACAACCAGAGGTAGTACCGCAACTAGTACAGACATAGCAGGTACCAGCTCGAACTGTTTGGTTGCCGCAGTTAGTGCAAAGCGGTGCGTTTGGCTCAGTAGTCGGAACGCGACGAGGTTTTTTAGGCGCATCGATCGCTGTGGCTACTGGCGCGCTCGCCAATTCTGGCTGCGAGGCAACCGACTCCTTGACGTAGGTCATCTCTGTTGGCTCTACTGCCTCAGCCTTTGGGGCGGCTGGTTCTTCCAGAAGGCTCTGTTGTTGTGCGGTGAAGTCTTCGGCCGAGACCAAACCAAGTTCCAACTGGTCGTCAAAGCTGAGGTAGTCCTTGGCTAAGCGACGGAAGATGTAATCCGTGAGACTGCTCGCAGTGCGGATATCTGGATCATCGGTCATACCGGCTGGAGCAAAGTTCATGTGGCTAAAGGCTCGGACATAGCTACGGAGCGGCACACCGTGGCGCAGACCATGGCTGATAGAAATCGCGAAGGCGTCCATCACCCCGCCAAGGGTCGAACCTTGCTTAGCAACCTTGATAAACAGTTCACCAGGCAGGCCGTCTTCAAATTCACCAACGGTCATGAAACCTTTGCAATCAGCAACGTGGAATTCGTAGGTACGTGCCCGGCGCTGACGAGGCAGTTCACGAGGGGCATTAGCTTGAATGGCCACGGCACTTGGCTCAGCTTTGGTGGCAGTTGCCACCGCTGGAGCGGTCGCTACTGGTGCGGCAGCAGGGGCATCTTCGGCTTTAATCTTTTTCTTTGCCGAGCCAAGTGGCTGCGCAACCTTACAATTGTCGCGGTAGATAGCAATCGCTTTCAAGCCCATCTTCCAAGCATCAATGTGAAGTTGCTCGACGTCTTCGACAGTCACTTCTTCGGGCATATTAACGGTCTTGCTGATTGCTCCAGAGATAAATGGTTGGACAGCAGCCATCATCTTCACATGGCCAAGGTAGTGAATAGCGTTCTCACCCACTGCACAGGCGAAGACGTCAAGGTGTTCAGGTTTCAGATAAGGAGCACCGATGATAGTCTTTTCTTCGTTGACGTACGTCACGATATCTTCAGCTTCTTCGCGGCTGTAACCCAGAGCTTTGAGGGCACGAGGTACGGTCTGGTTAACGATGTCCATTGAACCACCACCAACGAGCTTCTTGTGTTTTACCAGCGCAAAGTCAGGCTCTACCCCAGTAGTGTCACAGTCCATCATCAAACCGATAGTGCCGGTTGGCGCCAATACGCTGGCTTGTGAGTTGCGAACTCCGTACTTTGTACCAAGCTCCACAGCTTCATCCCAAGCACCAGCGGCGGCACTAAGGATTTCTTCGGGAACCAATGCGGCATTGATGCGCGACACTTCGGCACGGTGTTTCTTGAGGACACGCAGCATGCCGTCACGATCCTTACTAAAGCCATCGAAGGCACCGACACGCTGAGCCATCTTGGCGCTTGTCGTGTAGCTGTGACCGGTTAGAATAGCGGTGAGCGCGCCAGCAATAGCTCGGCCTTCGTCTGAATCATATGGCAAACCTTTGGCCATCAGCAAGGCACCGATGTTGGCATAGCCAATACCAAGTTGGCGGTAGGCGCGGGCAGTACGGTCAATCGATTCAGTTGGGTAGCTTGAGTAACCGACCAAGATGTCCTGAGCGATGAAAATCATTTCGATAGCGTGCTTGTAGGCTTCGACATCAAAGCGGCCGTCGTTATCCAGGAATTTTAGCAGGTTGATGCTTGCCAGGTTACAAGAGGAATTATCCAGGTGCATGTATTCAGAACAAGGGTTACTCCCATTGATGCGCCCAGCATTTGGTGTGGTATGCCAGTCGTTGATGGTGGTATCAAACTGCATACCAGGATCGGCACACTCCCAAGCAGCTTCGGCTACTTCACGGAATAATTCACGGGCTGGTCGAGTCTTATATACTTTTCCATTCGTCACACCCTTAAGATCCCACATGCGATCTTCTTCTACGGCCTGCATGAAATCGCTAGTCACGCGCACTGAATTGTTAGCGTTTTGGTATTGTACGCTAAAGGCATCTTTACCATTCAGGCTCATGTCAAAGCCCTGTTCTTGCAAGACACGAGCTTTGCGCTCTTCAATTGCCTTACACCAGATAAATTCTTCGATGTCAGGGTGATCAATGTTCATAATGACCATTTTGGCCGCACGACGAGTCTTGCCACCGCTCTTGATAGCTCCAGCCGAAGCATCAGCCCCACGCATAAAGCTCAATGGGCCAGAGGCTTTACCAGCGCTCTTACCTAGTGGTTCAAAAGAAGATCGGATAGTACTGACATTCAGGCCAGAACCAGAACCACCCTTGAAGATCATACCTTCGTCACGATACCAGTCCAAAATAGAAGGCATAGTGTCATCAACATGTAAGATAAAGCAGGCGCTTGCTTGCTGAGTGCGCTCGGGGGCACCAATGTTAAACCAAACAGGAGAGTTAAAGGCGGCGCGTTGGGTGGCTAAGATATATTTTAGTTCGTGATTGAAGACATCAGCTTCGAGTTCATCCTCGAAATATCCTTCTTCGTACCCATGACGGGTAATTGTATCGGCTACTCGGTCAACTAATTGACGTAATGAATGCTCTCGGGCATTGGTGCCAGGTGTGCCACAAAAATACTTTTGCGCCACAATGTTAATGGCGTTGAGTGACCAAAAGTCCGGAAACTCTACTCCTTTTTGCTCAAAGACCACCTCACTGGTCATTGGATTAGTGATATTGGAATCACGCTTCACCCATGTGAGCATGTCGTAAGGGTGTACCCCCGACTTTGTAAAAAAGCGAGACACCCCTAAAGCAGTTGCTTGCTGCGCCATTTTCTTCCCCTCCTAGTTAGATACGCCCACCTCTTGGCGTATAAGTATTGTTTGTTATTGTTTTTTGCACTCATGAGCTACCTGTCACCTGAATTGTCCTGAGCCCGCTTTGTCATCCTGAATTCATTTCAGGATCTTTTCTTGTGCTCTCTTAAGGATTCTGAAACAAGTTCAGAATGACCAATGAGGCAGTCAGGATTGTTACAGGATCTAGGCTTTAGCCCCGAGACGATCGCGGATGCGCGTCAGTTCTCGTTCGAAGCTTTCCAAATCAGTAAAGCTCCGATAGACACTGGCAAACCGTACATAAGCAACCTGGTTGCATTCAGCGAGCTCATCCATGATCACATCGCCAATCTTCTCCGAAGAGATTTCATTTTCGCTGCGATCATATATATGATGCTCGATCCGGGCAACCAAATCTTCGAACTCAACTGCGGTGATTTTTGTTTTTTCGCAGGCTCGTTCGAGTCCAGCGACCAATTTATCGCGATCAAAAAGCTGTCTTACTCCTGTCTTTTTAATGACAGTTAGCGTAGGGCGCTCCATCCGCTCATAGGTCGTATACCGAGAATGACAAGCCAGACATTCGCGTCGGCGGCGGGTACTTTCCCCGCACGCAACATCACGCGATTCGACGACTTTGGAATTATTTTCTTGGCATTGTGGACATTTCATGTGGTTTGTCTCGTTTAAAGTGCGCACGACTCCTCCCCCCTGATGAGTCGTGGGGCGCTACACCTCCCCCGGCGTAGTCTATAAATTACTATATAGCGCTTTTGCTTATACGCGCAAGGGTTTTGTATACAACATATGGCGTGTATCCAGAAAGGAGAGGCACTATATGTAGGTGGTATTATTAATCTTTTTTGCGTCGGCGTAAGAAGGCGGGCATGTCAGAGTCGTCTTCTTTATCATAGTGCCAGATACTACCTGGCTGATCGTCTTCTTTGGTAAATTCTTCGTGCGCGGCTTTCATGTCGTGAGCAACAGCGTCTTCATCGATGTCGTTCACGGGAGGGAGGTCGTCTTCGTCTTCATCGGCAATACTCGATACTACTTGATCTTCATCAGTAGTAGCATCAGCTCCCTGGCTAGCGCCTAGGCCGACTGCTGGCTGTTCTTCGGTGCGCTGGTGGAAATATGCTGAATCAAAGCCGGTAGCAATGACTGTAATAGCCAGTTCTTCTTCCATATCTGGCTTGAGGGTCGCACCAAAGATGATGTTGGCATCTGGGGCGACTGCATTGGTGATAACTTCGGCAGCTTCATTGATTTCATGCATCGACATGTCGTAGCCACCAGTGATGTTAAATAATACGCCCCGAGCACCATCGATAGAAACTTCCAACAACGGCGATTCGATGGCCTGTTGAGCGGCCAATACCGCGCGATTCTCCCCGCTTGCCCGGCCAATACCCATCAGTGCCGAGCCAGCCTTGCTCATAATTGCCTTCACATCGGCGAAGTCAAGGTTAATAAGGCCATGTTCGATAATCAAGTCGGAGATACCTTGTACACCCTGACGAAGCACATCGTCGGCAATCTTGAAGGTTTCCAGCAGTGGCGTACGACGATCAATAGTTTGTAATAAACGGTCATTGGGAATAGTAATGAGCGTATCTACTTCCTTGCCAAGCTTGGCAATACCCATTTCGGCATTTTGGCGACGCTTCTCACCTTCAAACGAAAATGGCTTTGTAGCCACGGCAACCGTAAGAATGTCCATTTCTTTGGCAATCTCGGCTACTACCGGGGCAGCTCCTGTGCCAGTACCACCACCAGCGCCCAATGTAATAAAGGCCATGTCGGCACCTTCTAGGGCCTGCTTGATTTCATCTTTAGACTCCTGGGCAGCTTTTTCGCCGACCATTGGATCAGCGCCAGCTCCCAGACCGCGAGTCGCATCTTTACCTATATGAATCTTTGTACCAGCCTTGGAATTATGGAGCGCCTGGGCGTCAGTATTAATGGCGATAAATTGCACGCCTTGCAGACCAGCATCAACCATACGATTTACGCCAGACCCGCCAGCACCGCCCACACCTATAACTTTAATAGACGCGAACGTTTGTATGTCAGCTGGCTTTACTTCAGGCATGTATCAGACCCCCATCTTTTTCGGTTGTTTGTTCATTTGCTATTTATGACTATACACGATTAGTGCATGCCGCACCAAACAGGTGTTCAGCTTTTATTATACGCAAAATGAAATAAATACAAGCGTGTTCAGTCATTTTTAGGACTTAAATTTGCCCCAAAAACCTCTGACGTGCTTGAACAATTTATCAGCACTTTCGCCCGCAGCACCGAGATTTGCGCCGCCTTTTTTGTGCGCGGTTGCATGAGGCTTCTGTAGATCTTCAAGCATGAGGCCAACGGCTGTAGCAAATTCTGGTACAGTCACTTTGTCGACCAGACCAGAGACGTTGTGAGGAGTAGAAACACGAGCTGGCAAGCGCAGCCGCGATTTAGCAAAATCAATAATACCTTCCATTTTAGCCGTACCGCCAACCAGCACTGCCCCACCTGGAAGCTGTCCTGAACGACGGATTTTTTTGAGTTCTGCATCGATCATCTCAAAGATTTCGTCCAGACGGGCTTCAACAATCTCGTCGATTTCTTTAGTCTTAAAGGTTAATTCCTCTTTGTGATGCTTGATGGCAAAGTCTTTCTTCTTTTCTTTGCTCTTGCCTAACTTTACCGCTTGGAGTTTGACTTTCTCGGCAACATCCAAATCAGTCCGCAAACCAATGGCTAGATCATTAGTGATATTAATGCCACCAAGTGGCAAAATCGCTAAGTGCTGTAGATCACCTTCTTCAAAGACAGCCATATTGGTAGTTGTGCCGCCAATATCAATGAGCACTACCCCATTTTCAATCTGTTGGTCAGTAAGAACCGCGTGTGAAGCAGCCAGACTCGAAACCAACATATTCCGTACCGTAGTGTGGGTCATCTCCACAGCCTTTTGCAGATTGTGTACATGAGGGGTTAACGCCGTAATAACATGCGCATCCACCTCTAAACGAACGCCACTCATACCGAGTGGGTCCTTGATGTTTTCTTGCCCATCCAATCGGTATGACCTGGGGGTTACTTGCAAAATCTGACGATTCGCCGGAAGTTGCATAACAGTAGCTGCTTCTTCAACGCGAAGCAGATCGGCAGGAATAATTTCATGACCAGTTGCCCCAACTGCGATCACTCCCTTGGAATCCATAGAAGTAACATGCGTCCCATTAATATTAATGGTCGCTTCGTGGATCTCTTGACCTGACATACGCTCCGCAGCTTCAAAAGCTTTATCAATAGCGTGCGCCACATTGACGATATTAACTACCGAACCTTTGCGCATACCGCTGTTTGGGGCTTCACCGATACCTACAATACTCGGTGACGGGTTACTGGGATCCATCAGGCCGATCACGCACCTAACAGTCGTGGTGCCGATATCGAGCCCAACCGCATATTTCGCAGTTTCTTGCATATGCCCTAGTATACTGCTTAGGCTAAAGGGAGCGCAAGCAGAGGCTTCGTAGCATTGACAAAAGGTCACTTTTAGTTCACTATTAATATAATCATGAGTACTCCACCTGAACAAGGCCATCAACCTGGTTTACCTGATAGTGTCAGAGGTCTGATTGAACCGTTTGTTAAAAAAAGTATCGGGGCGGATCGCGACTTATCAACTAAAGAGGGGCAGCTCGCTTTTTTGCGTGATGCACAAGATATAGCTTGGGAACAGCATTGTCAAAATGTGATTCCCCATAGGCAGCTCGCTTGGGCGAACTGCCTTAGCGCCCTCAGAATAACTCCGGCATCAACGATGCAACCCCCAAGAAACAAACTTGTGGCTCTCAAGCACCAGTGGCGTTTTGAGAGTTTGACCGAAGCTGAAGATCAAACGATACTACTTCACACTACGGTGACAACCGAGACGAACTATGAGAGTATACCCGAGGAAGTCAATCATGCTACAGATTACCTCTCAACTCCCCGCAAGGGCAGACGATGCCCCCAAGAATTACTGGGGGTTGCGGCCACCGGTCGCCGGCGATCCCTTCCTGCAAACGAGTTACTGCTTGTCTGGCAAGAAGCCTGGAGAGACATGCTTATCGACGGCACCGAGAAGTTGAGCGCCCAAGTAGTCATGACAATTCCTGGCTCAGAAGCCAAGCCTCAGATT
>Ga0075364_10002000_pt1 | contig 11357 bp, 8 predicted proteins | sample EndMetdeltDD1764_FD_71517 | JGI IMG/M metagenome (GOLD analysis project Ga0075364, IMG submission 71517) | Populus endosphere microbial communities from Tennessee, USA - Endosphere MetaG P. deltoides DD176-4 | ecosystem: Host-associated > Plants > Roots > Endosphere | place: USA: Tennessee...
GCCCATAACGCGTGATGCGGATCGGCACTTCGGCCTCGTTGATTTCGACTGGCGTATTGCGCAGGAACGCCACGATCGCGCCAGACGCCTCCGAGCCGTCGCCATCAAGCGAACCGCCTGCCCCGCCGCCGACCGGTCCGATGGCGGCAATGACATTGCGCCCATCACGGGTGGTGGTGCGCACGTTCATGATGCTCATGCCCCCGGCAGGCGAAGCCGGCATGCGATCCGGCACCGCCAGTGAAAATGCACCAATGGTGGCGTACTGCACCAGTTTGCACGTCAGGCTGCGCATGCCGACAGCGGCGGGCGGCAAGGGATTGACCACCGAGCCCTCCGGCAGCACACAGCGTGCAACCCGCAGCATTCCGGCATTGAGCAGCAGCCCCGGGTTCAGGGTGTAGAGCACGTAGTTCAGCCCCACCAGCGCCAGCACATGCCGCTCACGCCCCCCGGTGGGCATATTCAGTGAAGAATTCAGTTGCGGATCACTGCCGGTGAAATCGAATGTCAGGTCGCTGCCGTGCACGCGTAACGTTAGTGCCACACGCAGGGGCCGACCCTTGACCGAATCTTCGTCAGCGAACTCGGCGAAGGCATACTCGCCATCGGGAATGTCACTGACTAGCGTGCGCGCCTGTTCTTCGGAATAGTCCAGCAGGGCATTGATGCCTTCCTTGAAGGCACGCAGTCCGAACCGTTCGACCACTTCGAGCATGCGGCGCTCGCCGGTCATCAGCATGGAAATCTGGGCGTTGAGATCACCTCGGTTCTGCTCGGGCGACCGGACGTTGATGTCCATCATGGTCATCATGGGTTCATTCAGCACGCCCGCCTGAACGATTTTGCAGGGCGGAAAACGGATGCCTTCCTGATGGATTTCGGTCAATGTGCGCGAGAGTGAGGCGGGAACCGCTCCGCCCATATCCGTGTTGTGTACATGCCCACCCACATAGCAGATGATCTCGCCCTCGTAGAAGACCGGCTTCCACATCATGACATCAGGCGTGTGCGTGGCCACGAAGCCACTGTAGGCGTCGTTGGTCATGGCGATATCGCCCGGCTCGTAGGGCCCCGCCATCCCGATCACCGAACTGAAATCCAGCCCTGGATACCACGTCGCACCCAGGGTCTTGGGCGAGGCAAAGGTTAGCCCCTGCGGTGTCATGATCGTGCAGGAGAAATCTTCGGTTTCCTTGATGAACGCAGAGTGTGACGTGCGGATCAGGGTATAGGCCATGCTCTCGGCCGCTGCCACGCAGTAGTTGGCAAAAATCTGCAAAGTCGATTTGTCGAAACTCATGCCTCACGTCCTCCGATGCGGCTGGGTTGAATCACCAGGTTGCCGTAGATGTCGACTTCGACCTCGTAACCCGGCAACACCGTCGTCGTGCAATCATCCTGCGCCACCACCGCGGGGCCCATCACCCGGTGACCGGCGAGAAGATCCCTGCGCTGGTAGAGCGGAACCGTGCGGTGGCAATCATCCATCCACACCTCTAGCCTCTGTGCGATCTTGGGCTCGCCACTGCCTCGCGCGATTTCAAGCAGCTTGGGCTTGGGCGTGGGCGAGGTGATTACAAGCTTCAGCGCCACGACCTGCAGCGCACCTTTGGGGTCGGCATGACCGTAAAGCCGTCGGTGCTCTGCGTGGAAAGCGTCGCTCAGGCGGGTCAGGTCACCGTCGGTCAACCAACTGTCATTCAAAGGCGTGTCGATCTCGAACGACTGGCCGGCATAGCGCATTTCCGCCGAAACGCTAATCTGTGCGTGGTCAGGATCACCGCCCTCGGCCACCAGCCAGTCGCGGGCCTGCTCAGCCAGAAGTTTGCGTTCGCGTTCCAGTGCAGGCAGCGTCTGCGCCGTCAGGTCGTAGTAGGTCGTCTTGACGAAATCGTTCTTCAGGTCGGCAATCAGGCCGCCCAGAGCCGAAAGCACGCCAGGTGTCGTGGGCACCAGCATTCTTTCGGTATCCAGCGCACGCGCCAGATAACACGCCATCATGGGCCCTGCCCCGCCGAACGGCATGAGCGTAAATTCGCGCGGATCGATACCGAATCGCGAGACAATGCGGCTCACGCCGGCATACATGCTGGATACGGACACGTTGACGATCGCCTCAGCCGTCGCGTGCACCGACTTGCCCAGCCTGACGGCCAGCGGCTCGATGGCGGCCACTGCGGCGGGCACATCAACGGTCACCGCGTTGTAGCCCAGCTCGGCACCACCGATGATGCCCAGCACGGCGAACGCATCGGTAATCGTGGGCTGCGTCCCCCCGCGGCCATAACAAACCGGACCGGGGCGCGATCCTGCACTATCGGGACCCACCTTGAGCACGCCGAAACGGTCCACCCAGGCAATCGATCCGCCCCCGTCGCCCACGGAGGAAACCGACACCGACGGAATATGAATCTGAAAGTCACCGATGTATTCGCCCGTCGCGTACTGTGGCTTGCCGTCGATGATCAACGCCATATCGGCGGTGGTGCCGCCAATATCCAGGCTCATGCACTTTTTGACATGGCATTGCTCGGCCACATAGGCCGCGCCAATCACACCGGACGCCGTGCCCGAGAGAATCATCTGCACGCAATTGCTTTTGCCATACTCGGCACTCATGACCCCACCGTTGGACTTGGTCACTTTCAGGTCCACGCCCACGCCGGCTTCCGCCAGGGCCTTCTGCAGGTGCGTCAGATAGTGGGCCACGCGGGGCTGCACGTAGCCGCCAATCACGGCGGTGAGCGTGCGCTCATATTCGCGGATGATAGGCCACACTTCGTGCGAGCACGATATGAACACCCCTGGCAGCTCCAATTGCAGCACGGCCTTGACCTGCTGTTCGTGTGCAGGATTGCGATAGGAATGCAGAAGAGAGATGACCACAGCCTCGCATCGTGATGCGCGCAATCCCGCAGCGGCCTGCACCACGCTATCGACATCGACGGCGGTCTCGACCGAACCGTCTGCGGCCAGCCGCTCGATCACGCCAAACACCCGATCACGGGTGATCAAAGGCCCCGGCCGCTTGGACAGCAGGTGGTACATGTCGGGAATTTTCAGACGCGCGATTTCCAGCACATCTTCGAAATGGCGGGTGGTGATCAGGCCCAGCCTCAGCCCTTTTCTTTGCACCACGGCATTCACGCCAACCGTGGTGCCATGGGTGAAATACGTCACGTCGTGCGGATCGACGCCATAGCGCTGCGCAAGCTGCGCCATCCCGGCAAGCACCTCACTGCCAGGCTCGTCCGGGCGTGAAAACACCTTCATGGTACGGATGGTTCGTGTGTCCTCATCCAGCACCGCAAAATCGGCGAACGATCCGCCAATGTCTACTCCAATTCTCAAGCCCATCCGATTCCACCACAAGTTAAGTCAACGGGTCGATGCAGTGTAGGAACGGCCCCATACGCTGACAAATTCCTATGTATCCAGAGGGCATACCTTTAAGGCATACCGTTACCGGCACGGGCGCCTGCCGAGGACTCACTTGTTCGCATGCCTGAGACGCGCAAAGAATGAGAGCCGCTTAACGTTTGGTCAGTCTGCAGCTGTAGTGTTGACCTTGTTTAAGCCCGCTTACCTTAGCCCTCCAGTTATTTAAGTCAAAGCGGAATTGCTTAAATAACGGTAAGGATCCATACTAGCGGCCATGTCCGAACCCCCGCCCAATCTCCGACTAGGCCGCTTCGTCGAAACGCCCGTTGCAGGCGAGATGGTGCGCGCCTTCATACCTCCACCCTTGCCGCCAGAGCCGTCTATAGACGTGTTGGCTCTGTTGGAACGACTAAGTCTGGCCGAGCGCGCGCTGGGACGTCTGGACGGTATCACCATGCTCCTGCCGCGCCAGGAACTGTTCCTATACATGTATGTGCGGAAGGAAGCGGTTCTTTCATCCCAGATTGAGGGTACGCAATCGACCCTGTCGGATCTGCTTCGCTTCGAAACCGAGGCGAAAGCCGGCCAACCCATTGACGACGTCCGCGAGGTCTCGAACTACGTCGAAGCCATGATGTATGGGCTTGAGCGTTTAGACGACTTACCGCTGTCGCTACGTCTGATACGTGAGATGCACGCACGCCTGCTGCAAAGCGGACGCGGCGGCACGAAAAGCCCAGGAGAATTCCGGCGTTCGCAGAACTGGATCGGAGGCACTCGTCCTGGAAATGCGCTGTTCGTTCCGCCGCCACCGATCGAGATGGATGACTGTCTCAATGCGCTTGAGCGTTTTATGCACGAGGATCATTCACGTCTGCCCGCGCTCATAAAAGCTGGGCTGCTGCATGTCCAGTTCGAAACCATCCACCCGTTCCTAGATGGCAACGGCAGGATCGGCCGACTGTTGGTTACGCTGTATCTCTGCGTCAACGGCGTGCTGCGCAAGCCGCTGCTCTACCTGAGCCTCTACCTCAAAACCCATCGCGCCGACTATTATCGTCTGCTTCAGGAGGTTCGTGAACACGGCGCGTGGGAAGCCTGGCTCGACTTCTTCCTCACAGGCGTCGCGGACACCGCCAATCAGGCGTTCTACGCCGCCACCCAGATCGTCGAATTGTTCAAGCAAGACCGAGACCGCATCACGAATGAGAGCGACCGTGCCGGTTCGGCGTTGCGCATCCACGATATGTTTCAACAGAATCCCTATCTGACGGCTAATCAAATCGTTCACCAGACGGGCCTCTCTGCCCCCACGGTCAATGCGGCACTCGCTGACCTGCAACGTTTCGGCATCGTCGAAGAAGTCACGGGCCGCAAACGGGGCCGAGTATTCAGTTACCGCGGATATCTCGCCATCCTGAGCGAAGGCACTGACCCGCTTCCCACTGCTGCGTGAGACGACCCAAGACCTTGACTGACCAACTCGAAGTTTGAGGCAGCCTCAAGCAACAGGCATCACTATCAGAATGCCTGTGCTCGCAAGCGACACATCAGGGCTGGATATTCGCCTCGGCGACGAACATGCGCCAGCGGTCCACTTCACTGTCCATAAAGCGGTTGACCTCTTCAAGCGACATCCGGGGCATCAGTGGCGTGCCCTGGCGTTCGTACTGCTTGACCAGTGCGTCATCATCGAAGCCCGCCATCACCGCATCGTGAATTTTCTTGATGATCTGCGGGTCAGTGCCCTTGGGCGCCCACAACCCGCTCCAGGTCATGGTGTCGAAATCGGTGCCAAGGATTTCCGCAATCGTGGGTGTGTCCGGTGCAACTGCCAACCTCGACTTACTGATCGCAGCCAGCACTTTCAGCCGACCCGATTGAATGAGCGGCCCAACCACCGACCATGCGTCCACGGCAAAGGTCAGCCGACCGGCAATGACCTCCGACATCACCCCCTGAGATCCCTGTTTGAAGGGCACATGCAGCAGTCCCGGCGCGCCCATGCGATTGGCGAGCAACTGGCAGGTAATGTGGCTGTGTGCGCCCACGCCATTCGAGCCATAGTTGTACTGGTCCGGTCTGGCCTTTACGCGCGCAGTCAGATCCTTGAAATCTTTGATGTCGCTATCTCCAGCCACCACCAGGAACACAGGCACGCTGGTGGTCACTGCAATCGGCACCAGATCGCGCTTGGGTTGATAGGCCAGGTCGGGATAGATGAAAGGAGCAATGGCCCAGGTGGTGGCCGTGCTGTAGAGCAGCGTGTAGCCGTCAGAAGGCGCGCGCACCACACTCAATGCGCCGATCGTGCCGCCTGCGCCTGCCCGGTTCTCGACAATCACGTTTGCGCCGTTAAAGGCTTTTCCGACGACCTCTGCCCACTGGCGTCCTGCGATGTCGGTGCTGCTGCCGGGTGAGAAGGGCACGACAAATTTGATCGGTTGGGCTGGATACTCGCGTGACGATGCAGCGGATGCGCTTCCTGTCGTGAAAAGGGCACCGCCTGCAAGCGGCGCGACGGTCAGCGCGCGAATGAAATTTCTGCGTGAGCAAGACATAACGGAACTCCAGATGAGAGGGCAGATCGGATTTGAATGAATGGACTGGCCAGGGTCATCAACTGGCCAGAATGACGTAGACCTTGCGCAGCAGGGCTTTGACATCCCATACGCCGCGCGTGCCTGCCCCAAAAACACCGTGTCTCCAGCGCGTATCTGCAGGGGTTCCCGCGCATCCTCGGTGAATGTGCATTCACCGGCCAGGATGTGCATCACTTCAGCGTTCTCTAATTGACGCTTGAACATGCCGACACCACACTCCCAGATGCCGCTGCGATTCTCGCCTCCGCCTGGCAGCATTACTTCGATACCGCTTGCGCGAACGGCGGGCTCACTCAGCGGAAAAGCCACGCAGCCCTCGGGCTGCATGCCGGTGGCCTGCGCAGACTGGACGATGGAAATGATCGGCACCGTCGACTCCTGAATGTGGAAAAGCGGTAAGCCTATGACCTGTCATTTGAGACGGTCAAATTCCAAAACATCGTGAGCTGATTCAGTTCTGATATAGCCTCACCGGAGAGCGACAACGCGATCGCAGGTTTCCGGATTTCGACCATGGTTTACCCCTAAGGGAAAGCCATGAGGAATATCGCGCACTCACGCTGCGGGATACAGCAGCGGACACGTCGAACAGTACTCCGCAGGCTGGGTCGCCATGAAATACAGACAACATGTCTTGCGCACACGGACGGTTTTCGGGGACTGGGCAACGAGATCGATCTTGCGGGGCTCAAAAAAATAACGAGCGAGCGGATTCTCAGTCAGGCCGAACACGCCGGGCGGCGCGTCGTGCGTCAGATACCTGAAATCAACCATGGCCTGGTCACGCCGGGCCGATCCTTCGAGCCTGGCGATTCTTCGCTCGTAAAGGCTATAGACCCGTACCGCCGTGTTCTCCCACAGGATGCGGGGCGCGATGCCCGAGGCGGCTTGCAGCGTGGCCCACAAGGGCGCGAGATGCCCTGCGAAAATACCCTCGACGATGCGCTCACGCCATGGGTCACGCTCCCCTGTTCCGGGGCGTTCGGTGGCGAGCGACTTCAGAATCAGGCGCGATCGCCATGCACCATCGTGATGGGTGTAGTCGGTGATGCAATTGTCCAGGCGCAGGTCCAGGCCTTCGTCGAACATCGACATGGCGTACAGGCTGGGCGAGACCACGAGAAACGCGAGGCGTTTGCCCAATAACGAGGCAGTCACCGCACGCGATGGCGAGCCGATGATCGGTCCCAGCTCATCCAGTATCGAACGGCACCGCGCCACATCCAGCAGTTGGCGCGTGTCCAGCGCGTGCCGGGGCGTCGGCTGACCCGCGCGAGCGAGTGAGAGCGAATCTGCCAACACGGCCCACTGATCAGAATCGAAAGCGGACATGGCTTAACCCCCGCCCGTGCCCGCACGACGTCGGCCCATCGGAATGCATAATGGCGTGCCGAAGACGGGATCTTCAATAATGCGACAGTCCAGCCCAAATACCGCCTTGACCATTGTCTCGGTGAAAATCTCGGCGGGCGCACCTTGCGTATCGATACGCCCGCCACACATGGCGATCATATGGTGAGCGTAGCGCGCCGCAAGATTCAGATCATGCAGCACCATCACGATGGTCTTGCCGTGATCGACGTTCAGCGTATGCAACAGCTCCAGAATGTCGATCTGGTGCGCGAGGTCGAGATACGTGGTGGGCTCATCGAGCAACAGCAAATCGGTGTCTTGCGCCAGCGTCATCGCAATCCAGGCACGTTGGCGCTGGCCACCGGACAACTCGTCGACAGGGCGCGATCGAAACGCCTGCAGTTCGGTGGCCTCAAGAATGCTGTCGACTTTCTCCTGGTCCTGTATCGTCCATTGCTGCAGCCAGCTCTGGTGCGGGTACCGCCCCATACGGACGAGCTGCTCAACCGTCAGGCCGTCGGGCGCAAGTGGGGTCTGCGGCAGGACCGCCAGCTCGCGTGCGACCTGGCTCGTCGATTTCTGGTGAATAGACGTCCCATTGAGAATCACCACGCCTGCCTTGGGCTTGAGCAGTCGCGCCATCGCCTTGAGCAAGGTGCTCTTGCCGCAGCCGTTGCTGCCCACGATCACGGTCACACGCGCAGCCTGTATGGCGACATCCAGATTGTCGATGACGGCATGACGACCATAGTCCAGCGAGAGCCCCTTCCCCTCCAATGGAAAAGAAGGGGAGCCAGGCGGCGTGTCGGGCAAGGGGCGATGCAGGTCTTCAGGTGTCATACAAGTCGGCACAGGTGCAGGTTTGAGGCGGCATGGCGTGGCGTCACCGAAATTGCCGCATCAACAGATACAGAAAAAACACGGCGCCCAGCCCGGATACGAACATACCGGCAGGCAGATCCAGAGGCAGAAACAGTGTCCTGCCCGCCAGATCGGCGAGCGCGACCAGTATCGCACCGACCAGCGCGGTCACCACCGCCAGCCCCGCAAACGTGTGTGCCACCAGCGCGCGGGCGATATGGGGCGCGATCAGGCCGACGAAGCCGATGGCTCCGGCATGGGCGACCGCGCTGGCGGCCAGGGCCACGCTCAGGCCCAGCAACAGCATTCGCACGCGCTGCACACGCATGCCCAGGCCAACGGCGAAAGCATCATCGAGTTCCAGCACGTCGACCGTGCGCGACAGATACACCAGCGCGGGCGTGATGACGCACAGCCACAGAAACATCGACATCACATCAGGCCAGGATGTGCCGAACACACTGCCCGTCAGCCAGACATAAGCGGACAGCGTCGACGATAAGGGGCTGATCACCATCAGCAATGTGACCAGCGCGGCCATTAGCGCAGAAATCCCGATGCCGGTGAGCACCAGGCGGGCGGGCGTCACGCCCTGCTTGAAGGCAAGCAGGTAGATCGAGGCTGCCGTGACCGACGCGCCCCCCATGGCGGCGAGGGGCAACCATGTCTGGCTGACTGTGGGCGCGGCAAAAGACAGAAAGCACACCGCCGCGACTGATGCCCCTCCCGTCATGCCCATGATGTCTGGCGAGGCCAGCGGGTTGCGGACGATGCTCTGCAGAATCAACCCCGAGACGCCCAGCGCGGCCCCCACCATACAGGCCATCAACAGACGCGGCATGCGCAGAATATCGATAATGAAGGCATCGCGCCTGACGCCGTCGCCGGTCAGTACCTGCAGGACATCAGCGATGGGAATGATATGTTTGCCGATCGACAGGGAGGCCAGCGCGATGAGCAGGCACACACTGAACAGACCGAGAACCACGACGACGGTGCGCACATTGATCGAGCGGGAGAACCCTGCCCGCCTGACGACGACGGCCTTACCCACGATGCAGCCCCCGTCGAATGAGCGCAATGAACACCGGTGCGCCTACCATTGCCGTGATGGCGCCGATCGGCAGTTCGGCTGGCGCGATCACCAGGCGCGACAGAATGTCTGCAGCCAGCAGCAGCATCGCACCAAACAAGGCGCAACCTGGCAGCAGCAGGGCGTGACCGGCCCCCAGCACGCGTCGGACCATATGCGGCACGACCAGACCAATGAATCCGATGTTGCCCGCGATGGCAACCGCCCCTCCAGCCAGACAGACGACCGCCACAGCCACCAGCAACCTGGTCCGCCCTGTGTGTTGCCCGAGACCAACCGCCACGTCCTCGCCCGCAGCGAGAATATCGATGTCACGAGCCAGACAGCATGCACAGAGCAGCGCCCCAAGCAGATAGGGCAGCATGGGCGCAATGGTCGAAAGACTGCGCTGTGCCGTGGATCCGGCCAGCCAGAACAGAATGCTGTCCAGCCCATCCTGGTTGATGACCAGCACCGCCTGTGTGAATGCGGCGAACATGGCGGTGACGGCGGCGCCGGCCAGCACGATCTTCAGGGAATAGGCGCGCGAACCTTTGGAGGTGCCCAGCAAACTCACCAGCGCACCCGCGGTCGCCGCGCCGGCGAAGGCCACCCACATCATGTGATGAAAGGCTTCCAGTGGCATGAAGGCGGCCACCATCACCAGGAAAAACATCGCTCCCGCGTTGATGCCGAAAATGCCGGGCGAGGCCAGCGGGTTGCGCGTGAGTGCCTGCATCAGTGCGCCCGCCACGGCCAGGCTGGCCCCCACGATCATGGCAATGACCGAACGGGACAGTCGTGTGGTCGTGACGATGATGTGGTCCACGTTCGTGGGATCGTGCGCCACGATGGCCTGCAGGATCGTGGCGGCAGATATGGCGCGCGGGCCCGTGGCCAGGCTCAGCACAAGCAGCAGGATCAGCGCAAGCACGCCCGCGGCCAGTGCCATGGGAGGTGCCGGATGACGAAACTGATGCATTGTCGTCGTCATGTGGGCAAGGCGAGCAACCGGGAAATATCGTCCAGCATCAGATTCGCACCCAGCACACCGCCCGAGAGGCTCCAGGCAACGTTATCGACTTCGTACACGCGCTGATGCTCAGGCGCGTCCAGTCGCGCCCAGAGCGGATGCTCACGCCACGCCAGATAGTTGCGCCGCACCGACGGTCTGTCCGAGCGCATCAGCACGAACATGATCTGCGCGTTCAAAAACGGAATGGCTTCGCGCGAAGTGATCTTCTGCAGGGTCTCGGTGCTGTCCGATTGATGTTGCGTGCGGCCGAATCCCAGCTGGGCCAGCACATTGCCGGAAAAACTGTTGGGCAGATAGGCACGAACATGATCCTCACGAAAATCCAGCACCGACACGGTCAGGGGCCACTGAGAGGCGTAGACCCGCGCCAGCCCGGTGCGCATTGATGACACCCTTGCGGCCCACTGCGCACGGATGGCGTCGGCTTGCGGCACCCTGCCCAACGCGCGCGCCATCAGGTCGAGCGACTCCTCGAAAGAAAACACATCGCCAAGCGCGATAGTCGGGGCAATGTGCGAGAGCAAGCCGTAGATCCGCTCATTGCGAAACCTGGAGGCGACGATGAGGTCAGGTTCGAGCGAGACAATATCTTCCAGGCTGGGCTGGGTTTCGAGACCCACCTGCGCGACACCGGCAAGCGCAGGTCGCAAATAGGTATAGACGGGCTTCTCTGTCCAGGACTCCACCACACCGATGGGCGTCACACCCAGGCTGACGGCGGTATCGGTCGCGCCCTGAAACAGCGTAATGACACGCTGGGGTGTGGACGGCACCGTCGTCACGCCCAGCGCATGCTCGATCTTGCGGGCTTGCGATGCCTGGGCTCTGGCACCGACGCCCATGCCGGCCATCGACAGGACACCGGCACCCATGGCCTTCAGCACATGCCGCCGCCGGCCAATATCACTGTCGCATGGATGGTCGGACATGGGCCTCAGAAACTCAGCGAATAGCCCAACGTGACGGTGCGCCCCCGACCGGCAAAATAGCGATTGGGCTCCACCAGGGCGCTCTGCGAGTAATACGTGATGTATTGCTTATCGAAAAT
>Ga0075364_10002001_pt1 | contig 11355 bp, 7 predicted proteins | sample EndMetdeltDD1764_FD_71517 | JGI IMG/M metagenome (GOLD analysis project Ga0075364, IMG submission 71517) | Populus endosphere microbial communities from Tennessee, USA - Endosphere MetaG P. deltoides DD176-4 | ecosystem: Host-associated > Plants > Roots > Endosphere | place: USA: Tennessee...
GATCAGCGGCGGGATGCGCCCGGGGATGCCGCCGGTCGAGAACAGCCGCGAGCCGAGCTTCAGCCCGTTGGGATCGGCGAGGTCGGCGAGGTCGGCGAGCAGGTCGTCGCCGATGCGGCCGTGATCCGCCTTGGCGCCGCCGGCGGCCTCGCACGCACGCTCGAGGCGGCGCACGGGGTCGGCCTCGTCGATCGGGATGTCCACGAACATCGCGCTGACCCGGTTGTTGGGCGTGAGACCGTGCTCATCGCGGCGCACGTTGACGGGACACGCCACCACGAGGGGTCGGGAGATGTCGTGGTCGTGGTCGAGGAGGTAGCTGCGGATCCCGCCGGCCGTGCCGGCCAGCAGCACGTCGTTGATCGTGGCGTCGCCCACGGCCTTGCGGATGCTGTTGACGTCGTCCATCGCCACGCGCCCGAAGGCGACCGAGCGGTGGCGGGAGATCTGGCCGTTGAGGCGGGTGGTCGGACCGGTCAGCGGGAACCCGCCGGCCGGCGTCTCGGGCTGGCGGCGGGCCTGGGTGAGCTGCCAGGCGGTGCGGGCCGTGCGTCCGAGCACCGGCAGCGACTGGGTGAGGTCGCGCACCCGCTCGATGGCGGCGTTGGCGGCGAGCTCGCGACCGCCCGGGATCTCGTCGGCCGGGCGCACCGTGGGCTCGGGCCGGGGCGCGGGCACGCGCTCGAAGTCGAAGAGGGCCACCAGCTGGTCGACCCCGGCGACGCCGTCGAGCATCGAGTGGTGGACCTTGGCCATCACCGCCATCCGCCCGCCCGACAGCCCGTCGACGAGCCAGAACTGCCACAGCGGCAGCGTGCGGTCGAGCGCCGTGCCGGCCAGGTCGGCGGCGAACGCCTCGAGCTCGGTGGCGCCGCCCGGTGCCGGGAGCGTGTGGCTGAAGAGGTGGTCGGTGAGGTCGATGTCGGGATCGTGGGCCCAGTACGGCCGGTTGATCCCGAGCGGGACCTCGACGAGGCGGCGGGTCAGCACCGGCAGGTCCGGCAGGTGGCTGGCGACGTGGACGCGCAGGCCCTCGAGCGTCAGCGGCTCGGGCGCCTCGGACGGGTCGAGGACGGCGCAGAGCACGATGTGCAGCGGCTGCTCGTCGGTCTCCAGGTAGAGGAAGGCCGCATCGAGGCCCGAGAGCTGTTCCACGCGCGCACCTACCTGCTCGAACGGTCCCGGTGATCGTATCCCGCACGGGCGGGAACGCTGGTCGCCCCTGAGGCAGGGCTGGACGCGGGGCCCGAGGGCGCCGCCGGCCGAGCGATCCGGCAGACTGTCGGGATGGACTGGGCGTATCTGGTGATCAGCGTCAACGGGGCCGCGTACACGATCAACGCGTACAAGCCGAGGGCGCTGGCCAAGCGGATCGGCCCGCTGTACGCCTTCTCGTTCATGGCGTCGTGGCTCACCATCGAGCTGGCCTGGCTCAACCTGGTGGGCCAGATCGCCATCACCACCTACTTCGCCCGCAAGGGCGCCCTGCGCAGCCGGGCCGGCAAGCTCGGGCTGCTGATCAACGTCGTCACGTGCGTGGGCCTCGTCGGCCTGGTGCTGCGCAGCCTCAACGTGCGCCACGAGGTCCGCAGCGCGTTCCACGACTACGAGGCGCCGTCGCTCGACAAGACCCGGCTCAAGATCCGCCGCATCCGCAACATCGAGTTCGCCAAGGTCGGGCGCAAGTCGCTCAAGATGGACGTGACCCTGCCCCGCTCGCCGATCGAGCCGGGCATGAAGCGCCCGGCCATCGTCCAGATCCACGGCGGCGCCTGGGTCATCGGCGACAAGCGCGAGCAGGGCCTCCCGCTGCTGCGCCACCTCGCCGAGCGCGGCTGGGTCGGGTTCAACGTGAACTACCGCCTCAGCCCCCGGGCGACGTACCCGGACCACATCATCGACGTGAAGCGGGCGCTGGCCTACATCCGCGAGCACGCCGACGAGTGGGGCATCGACCCCGACTTCATCGCCGTCACCGGTGGTTCGGCCGGTGGCCACCTCACCGCGATGATGGCCCTCACGCCGGACGACACCAGCTTGCAGCCGGGCTTCGAGGGGGCCGACCTGTCGGTCCAGGCCGCGGTGCCGTTCTACGGCTTCTACGACTTCACCAACCGCAACCTGCACTACCCCGAGGCGATGGCCGCCCGCTCGTTCATCGCCACGCAGGTCATCAAGGCCGACTTCGCGACCGAGCCCGAGCGCTTCTCGGCCGCGTCGCCCATGGACCACGTCCGGCCCGACGCCCCGCCGTTCTACGTCATCCACGGCACCGCCGACACGGTGATCCCCGTGGGCCAGGCCCGCGACTTCGTCGAGGCCCTGCGGGCGGTGTCGAAGGCGCCCGTGCTCTACCTCGAGCTCGAGGGCGCGCAGCACGCCTTCGACGTGTTCCCCTCGATCCGCGTCAACCAGGTCGTGCGCAGCGTGGCCCGCTTCCTCGAGAAGGTCCACGACGAGTACGAGGCCGGTCACGACGCCGACGAGATCGACGACCTCTCGCTGCTCGACGCCGCCGATGCGCCGATCGCCGACGACGTGAGCGTCGGCGACGACGTCAACGCCTGACCGCCCCGTTCAGGTCGGTCGGCCGATCGCGCCGGCCAGCGCGACCAGGCGCTCGTCGCTGCCGGGCGGCCCCACCAGCGACAGGCCCACGGGGTACTCGGCCAGCTGCACGAACGGCACGCTGACCTGCGGGAGCCCCGCGAGACCGGCGACGCAGGTGAGCATCGCGGTGCGGTCACGGAAGTCGTGGAGCTCGGCGTCGGTGTCGGTGAGCAGCGGCGCGATGGCCGGGGTGGTCGGCACCACGAGCGCGCCGTGCGCGCCGAGCACCTCGAGCACGGCCGCCCGGGCCGCGTCGCGCACGACCGCGGCCGCGGACGCGGCGGCCTCGTCGAGGTCGCGGGCGGCGTCGATGCGCTGCTTCACGTCCAGGGCGGTGGTCGGGTTCACCTGCGTGAACCAGGCGCCGTGGGCCGCCCACGCGCCCCGGCCCACCAGGACGTCCTGGGCGTGGGCCCAGGCCCGCAGGGCACCCCCGGCGGCCAGCTGCTCGAGGGGCTCGACCGCGACCCGCAGGGCGATCCGCTGGAGCTGCGGGAGCATGGCGTCGACCACCTCGGTGTCGGCGACGGCCCACACGTCCTCGGCCAGCACCAGTCGTTCGATCGGTGCCCCGCCGGTCGGGCCCGGCGCGCCGCCGAGCAGCTCACGCACGCTCAGCCACAGCGTGGTGGCGTCACGGGCGAGGATCCCCACCGCGTCGAGCTCGGCGCTGCGCACGACCATGCCGTCGAGCACCACACGACCCGGCGTGATCCGCGCGCCGTAGAGGCCGCACACGCTGGCCGGCACGCGGGCCCCGCCCGTGGTGTCGGCCACCAGGGCGAGGTCGGCCAGTTCGGCGGCGACCGCCGCCGCGGCGCCCCCGGCCGAGCCACCGGGCACCGAGTCGGGCGCGACCGGGTTGCGGGGCGTGCCCTCCTGGACGTTGATGCCGATCGTGCCCAGGCCGAGCTCGTCGACCACCGTCGTGCCCACGAGCGAGGCACCGGCCTCGACGAGGCGCGCGAGCGCGGGTGCGGTCTCGGGCTCGGGGGCGTGCGTGCGCCGCCAGTCGGGGTTGCCCGCGCCGCTGACCAGGCCCTCGACGGCCACGAGGTCGTCCACCACGATCCGCAGGCCCTCGAGGGGGAGCGGGTCGCTCGCCGGGCCCTCGCGGGTGTCACGCCCGTCACGGCCGCCGGGCGTCCCGCCACCCGGTGGGTGGTCGTCGGGGTGGATCCGGTGGACGAAGGCGCCGACGGGGTCGTCGAGCGGTGCCCGGTCGGGAGCCATGGCGGCCCAGTCTGGCAGGACCGACGAAGCGGGGGTCGCGGATGCGGGTGCCCGCTGCGCTGGGCAGAATGACCGGGTCCTCCACTCGCACCCCCCCGACCCGAAGGGACGCGCCGCCATGGCCGAACGCACCGCCCGCATCATCGTCGACGGCAAGGAGATCGACTGCCCGATCGTCGAGGGCAGCGAAGGCGAGCTGGCCATCGACATCGCCAAGCTCCGCGCGCAGACCGGGTACATCACGATCGACCCCGGCTTCGGCAACACCGGCTCGTGCCAGTCGGCCATCACGTTCGTCGACGGCGAGGCCGGCATCCTGCGCTACCGCGGCTACCCCGTCGAGCAGCTGGCCGAGCACGGGTCGTTCCTCGAGACGGCCTACCTCGTGATCTACGGCGAGCTCCCGACCGAGGACCAGATCGCCGACTTCCGGGTGCAGATCCGCCACCACACGATGCTGCACGAGGACATGAAGAGCTTCTTCGGCGGGTTCCCGAAGGACGCCCACCCGATGGCCATGCTCAGCTCGGTGGTGAGCGCGCTGTCGACCTTCTACCAGGGCGACCACGACATCTTCGACGACGAGCAGATCGAGCTGGCGACCATCCGACTCATGGCCAAGGTCCCCACGATCGCCGCCTACTCGTACAAGCGGTCGATCGGTCAGCCGCTGCTCTACCCGGACAACTCGCTCGACCTGATCGAGAACCTGTTCCGCATGATGTTCGCGGTGCCGGCCGAGCAGTACGTGGCCAACCCGGTGATGGTGTCGGCGCTCAAGAAGCTCCTCATCCTGCACGCGGACCACGAGCAGAACTGCTCGACCTCGACGGTCCGCATGGTCGGCTCGAGCCAGGCCAACCTCTACGCCTCGGTCGCCGCCGGCATCGACGCGCTGTGGGGGCCGCTGCACGGCGGTGCCAACCAGGCGGTCATCGAGATGCTCGAGGAGATCCGGGCGGACGGCGGTGACGTGCAGAAGTTCGTGAAGCTGGCCAAGGATCCCGACTCGCGCTTCCGCCTCATGGGCTTCGGCCACCGCGTGTACAAGGCCTTCGACCCGCGGGCCAAGGTCATCCGGGCCGCGGCGCACGACGTGCTCGCCGAGCTCGACACCAACGACGAGCTGCTCGACCTGGCCATGGAGCTCGAGGCCGCCGCGCTCGACGACGAGTACTTCGTCGAGCGCAAGCTCTACCCGAACGTCGACTTCTACTCGGGGATCATCTACCGGGCGATGGGCTTCCCCACGAACATGTTCCCGGTGCTGTTCGCCATGGGCCGCCTGCCCGGCTGGATCGCCCACTGGCGCGAGATGACCAAGGACCCGGCGACCCGCATCGGCCGTCCCCGCCAGATCTACACGGGTGCCATCGAGCGCGACTACGTGCCCATCGGGAACCGCTGAGGCCCTCGTCCCGTAGGGGGGCGGGGGTCCCGGGGAACCGGCCCGCCCCCGCCGCCGTTGCCATCCGGACCGCTCGCGGGTCCGAACCTCCTCCGCCCTGCTCCCGCGCGCTCGCCGCCGGGGCCCGAATGCTGGTGAACTGCTGCGATGACCGATGCGCTGATCGACAGCGACGAACCCGGCGAGCTGGCCGGCGACGGCGGTGGTGAGGACGGACGCGACTCGGCCCCGCTCGTCGGTGGCGACCGGTCCCGGGGCAACGTCGTCGAGCGCACGGGCGGCTGGCTGCGGACCCGCACCGTCACCGAGTGGGTCACGTTCGTCATCGTCGTCGGCTGCGCCAGCCTCGTGTTCTGGTCGCTCCAGCCGCAGTTCCTGCTGTCGTCGACCATCCCCACCGGCGGCGACATGTCGGCCCACGTGTGGGGCCCGGCCTTCCTGCGCGACCACCTGCTCCCACGGGGCCAGATCACCGGCTGGAGCCCCGACTGGTACGCGGGCTACCCCGCGTTCCAGTTCTACATGGTGCTCCCGTTCCTCGCGATCGCGCTCCTGAGCTACGTCATCCCCTACGGCGTGGCCTTCAAGCTCGTCGCCATCAGCGGCTGCGTCTCGCTGCCGGTCGCCTGCTACCTGTTCGGCCGGCTCAACCGCCTGCCCTTCCCGGTGGCGCCCATGCTGGCGATGGGGGGCACGTACTTCCTCTACGACCGGGGCTTCTCGATCTACGGCGGCAACATCGCCTCGACCCTGGCCGGCGAGTTCTGCTTCTCGATCTCGCTCAGCCTGGCCGTCGTCTACCTGGGGGTCGTCGGCGCCGGCCTGCGGACCGGGCGCTACCGGGGCTGGGCCGCGGTGCTCCTGGCCCTGACCGGGCTGTGCCACCTCATCCCGTTCCTGTTCGCCATCGGGGCGACGATCATCTGGCTGGCCGTGCGCCCCGGCCTGCGATCGCTCCAGTACCTCGTCACCGCCGGGCCCGTCGGCGTCGCCCTCACCGGGTTCTGGCTGATCCCGTTCTACGGCAAGGGCGGCTACGTCAACGACATGGGGTGGGAGAAGGTCACCGACTTCCGCGAGTACCTGCTCACCCGCGACCTGCCCGACTCGACGCTGCGCAACATCCCGGACCTGCGCACCCTGATCGTGGTTGCTGCGGTCGGCCTGGTCCTGGCCCTGATCCTGCGCTACCGCGACCTGCTGTACCTGGGGGTGGTGGCAGCCGCGGTCGCCGCCCTCTTCGGGTTCCTCGGCAAGTGGTCGCTCCCCGTCATCGGCGACAAGCTCTGGAACGCCCGGCTCCTGCCCTTCTACTACCTGTGCATCTACCTGCTCGCGGCCGCCGGCCTCGCGCTCGCGCTCGTCCTGCTGGCCAAGCTGTTCGCCGCCGGCGACCGGCCCCTCGAGAAGGGGATGCGCATCGGCGGCGCGGCCATCGCGGGCCTCGTGCTGCTCGTCGTCGTCGGGGCGACGATGAAGATCCTCCCCGGCGGGTCGGTCGGCGTCGACGGCCAGTACCGCTGGGGCGTCGGGCCGTTCTCGTACACGGTCAAGGAGACCAACTACGTCGCCGACTGGGCGAAGTGGAACTTCCAGGGCCTCGAGGGCTGGGAGCAGGACGTCACCGGGACCGACGCCGACGGCAAGCCCGTCCTCGGCCCCGTCACCTACGACCGCTCGTACCCCGAGTTCTACCGGCTGGTGCAGACCATGAAGCAGGTCGGCGCCGAGCACGGCTGCGGCCGCGCCATGTGGGAGTACGAGGACCAGCACAACCGCTACGGCTCGCCCATGGAGCCCATGCTGCTGCCCTACTTCACCGACAGCTGCATCGGTTCGATGGAGGGCCTCTACTTCGAGGCCTCGTCCACGACGCCGTACCACTTCATCAACTCGACCGAGCTGTCGAAGCAGGGCTCGGCGGCGCAGCGCGAGATGCCGTACCCCTCGATGCCGCCCAGCCAGACCGACTTCGATCTCGGCGTGCAGCACCTGCAGATGCTGGGGGTGCGGTACTACCTCGCGATCGACGACTACACGAAGGGCCTGGCCGCGGGGAACCCGGACCTGGTGCCGCTGACGACGTCGGACTCGTGGTCGATCTACCAGGTCGCCGACTCGGACCTCATCGTGCCCCTGACCAACGAGCCCGCCGTGCTGACGGGTCAGCCGGTCAAGGGCGACGCGTGGCGCGACACGTCGGTGTGCTGGTACATGCACCCGGACAACTGGACGGTGCCGCTGGTCGACCGCAACCTCGGCAACTGGCAGGAGGTGGCGCCGAACGTCGCCGAGGACCCGGACGCGACCCCCCAGGAGCGCTGCCACCTCGGTGAGGACGGCTGGGGCTGGTTCACCGGCGGCACCGCGCCCGAGACCCGTCCGTTGCCCGAGGTCGAGGTCACCAACGTCCAGACGACGATGGACACGATCTCCTTCGACGTGAGCGAGCCCGGCGTGCCCGTGCTGATCAAGACGTCGTACTTCCCCAACTGGAAGGTGTCGGGCGCCGACGGCATCGCCCGGTCCACCCCCAACCTGATGGTCGTGACGCCCACCTCGACCCACGTCGAGCTGTCGTACGGGCGCACCGGCCTCGACTGGTTCGCGTACCTGGTGACGCTGGCCGGGATCGCCTGCCTCGTGCTCCTCGTGCGGGCCGGGCCCCTCGTCCCGGCTGCGCCGGCGCGCTACTGGTGGCCCACCGAGCGGCCCGACCTGGCGGAGGCGGCCGCGCGGCGCCACGGGCCCGACGGCACCGGGGCGGACGGCGACCCGGTGGGCGCCGACGGCCCGTACGGCCCGCTCGGGCCACCCGAGCCGGCCGGGCCACCCGGACCGGCGCCGCCGCCCGGTCCCGACCGTGCGGCCGGCGCGTCCGTCGTTCACGATCCACGGGTTCCGGCCGATGGAGAGGAGGTCGAGCGCGCCCCCATCGATGCCGGAGACGGCCCGTCGGGGGCTGACGCTGACGCCCCGCTCCCCGCACCCGAGGAGGGACCATGAGGCGCCTCACCCAGTTCGCCGTCCTCGGTGGCACCGCCGCGCTCTCCTCGGCCGTGACCGCCCGGTTCGTCACGACCCGCCAGGCCCGCCACCACAGCGTGCGCACGGCGCTCGGCCGCCGCAGCGTCCGCCCGATGAGCCCCCCGGCGCCGTTCCGCCTGTCGGTGGTGGTGCCCGCGTACAACGAGGAGCGCATCGGCGAGACCGTGCGCCGCCTGCGCAGCGAGCTGTCGACCGTGGCCGAGGCCGGTGGCCTCGAGATCGTCGTGGTCGACGACGGCTCGAGCGACGACACCCCCGAGCTGGCGGCCGCCGCCGGTGCCGACCAGGTGATCCGCCAGCCGAGCAACAAGGGCAAGGGCGCGGCCGTGCGGGCGGGGATGCTGGCGTCGCGCGGGTCGGTGGTCGCGTTCACCGACGCCGACCTCGCGTACTCGCCCGACCAGATCGTGAGCCTGCTCGAGAAGGTCGAGGAGGGCTGGGACGTGGTCGTCGGCAACCGCGACCACGAGGAGACCACCACCGTCACCCAGGCGCGACTGGTGCGCGAGATCGGGCACCGGGTGATCAACCAGTTCACCCGCACGGTCCTCGTCGGCGAGCACCTCGACACCCAGTGCGGGCTCAAGGCGTTCCGCAGCGACGTCGCCCGTCTCATCTTCTCGCGGGCCCGGGTCAACGGCTTCGCCTTCGACATCGAGGTGCTCCACCTCGTCGAGCGCTACGGCCTGTCGATGACCGAGATCCCCGTGCGCGTCGAGAACTCGGGCCGGTCCACCGTGAACGTGGGCACCGACGCCATCCGCCTCGTGCGTGACCTGTCGCGGATCCGGCGGTGGGCCCTGTCGGGTGCCTACGACGCTCCCGTGGACCTGGTCGCGTCGACGCGCGCCACCGACGACGGCGTCCCCGCGGTGGTGTGGCCGCTGTCGTCGAAGATCGACGCGTCCGCGTAGAGGCGGGTGCCCGCCGATACCGTCTCTCCGGGTATGTCGACGCCCAGCTGCCCTCGGTGCGGCACCGAGGTCGGTGCCACGTGGCGGTGGTGCCTCGCGTGCGGCTACGACCCGGACGGCACGCAGAAGCGCATCCGCGACGACCACGTCGAGCGCCACCTGCGCAAGGGGGCGTGGGTCCCGGCGGTGGTGGTCCTGGCCGGCATGCTCCTCGGCGCCACGATCCTGTGGCGCACGGCACCCGACGACGACAGCGGCACCAACGCGACGCCGACCGTCGCCGAGGCGCTCGAGTGGCAGGAGTACGCGCCCGAGGGCGCCGGGTTCCGGGCCGAGTACCCGTCGCCGCCCTTCGCCGACGACGGGGTGTCGGGCGCCGACGGCCGGCCCGAGCAGCGCTACGTCGCGATGGTCAACCAGCAGTACTTCGCCGTGGTCGTGACCGACTCGGGCGACGACGACCTGGCCGCCGGCGTGAGCGACGACGAGGCGCGGGCGGCCCTCGAGGCCCAGGTGCGGCGCAGCGCGCGGGCCCTCGGGGCCCGGGTCGCGTCGACGACGCCGTCGCGCGTCAGCGCCGCGCCCGCGCTCGACTACGAGCTCGCGTCGGACGCCACGCGGACCCGGGGTCGCGCGGTGCTGGTGGGACGCGAGCTGTACGACGTGCAGGTGTCGGGGGCGGCCCCGTCGGGGACCGACGCCGAGCGGTTCCTCGCCTCGTTCACCCTGGGCTGACCGCAACCTGACGACGCGCGCCGCCGTGGCATGCGCCCCTTTTCAAGCCCCGCCGAGGTGTGGAACACTCTGCGAATCGCACGTTCGGTGACCGAATTCACCACCGATCGTGCGGACAACCGCGAAAGTGGTTGAGCTGGACCCAGACCGGCCGAGGGCAACGGCCGGACCACGACTCACGGGGGAGGGAAACTGCGTGAGCTCGAAAGGCGCGGTCGCGGGCGCGCTCGCGAAGATCGAACAGGCGGAACGACGGCATCGCGGGACCCCGTCGGCGGGGGTCCGCCGGTGACCCTCTACGCCACACCGACGGACGGCACCGACCACCACCAGTCGGTTCCCGAGGGTGCGCTCCAGCCGGGCGGCTGGACCCTCCTGCGGGACCGCTACGCACGACCCGACCAGCGTGACCGCCTGGTCGATCGCTACCTGCACCCCGTCGAGGTCGACGGCTACCAGAGCCGCCTCGACGGCCGGGCCCAGGCCTGGCTCCTCGGGCGCGTCGCGGCCAAGGACGCCGTGGGCCAGCGGCTGGCCGAGGCGGGCTACGCCGTCGCGGCGCGCGACTTCGCCGTCGTCGACGACGCCGACGGACGCAGCCGGGTGCTCGGGCTGCACCACCTCGCGCCCGAGCTGCACGTGAGCGTCGCCCACGTCGACGGCTGCGCCGTCGCCATCACCGGCCAGGGCGCGACGGTCGGCATCGCCATCGAGCCGGTCGAGGACCGACCTTCGTCGTTCAACCGCCTGGCCTTCACCAAGGCCGAGCGGGCCGGCCGCCACCTGGCCGGCGTCGACGACCGGACGTGGATGACGGCGGCGTGGACCGCCAAGTACGCGGTCGCCCGGGCCCTCGGCACCGGCCTCGACGGCGACGCCACGCAGTTCGAGACGCGCGTCGCCGGGCCGGGCCTGCTCGCCGTCGCCGACCGGGTCGTGCGCTGGGTGCAGCTCGACAGCGCCACCGCGACCAGCCGCGACGGCCGGTCCCTCATCGTGGGCTGGACCGTCGTCCCCGAGTCGATCATCGACCTCGACCGCCCCGTCGGCGCCTCCACCCGGGTGCCGCGGGCCTCCATGTGAACCGGGCGTCAGCGGCATGCCTCAGGCCAGAGAACACCTCGTGAAGGGCGCGTGAACACCGATGCCAAACGGCAATCCATCACCCATGATGGGCCTTCCCATGGCTCCGTACTCCCTCGCCGAGAAGCTCCGTCCCAGCCCCCCGATCCAGCTGGGCGAGCCCACATCCGCTCCCGTCGTCATCGTCGACGCGCCGTCCCCGCTGGGGGCGACCGCGCCGATGCTGGTGTCGCTCGCGCTGCTCGGGCTCGATGCCCGGGTGGGGCTCACCGACGTCGGTGAGCCCCACCCGGGCATCGAGCCCGAGCAGCGCGAGCGACACCA
>Ga0075364_10002002_pt1 | contig 11355 bp, 4 predicted proteins | sample EndMetdeltDD1764_FD_71517 | JGI IMG/M metagenome (GOLD analysis project Ga0075364, IMG submission 71517) | Populus endosphere microbial communities from Tennessee, USA - Endosphere MetaG P. deltoides DD176-4 | ecosystem: Host-associated > Plants > Roots > Endosphere | place: USA: Tennessee...
GGGGGGGCACCGCGGCCTGCAACGCGTCGCGGCCAAGTCGAGCGGTGGCTTCCAAGTTGCCGCCCGGCGCCAATTTGCAGAGGAGACCTGCGGAGCTCCAACTCATTCCGGGGCAATGACGTTAAGTATCGGGAAGTGACAGGACTTTCAATTGTTCGCCGCTTCAAGTATACTTGTTTGGTTGCCACGTCGAACGCCCGTCATGATGCCAAACCAGCGAGGAGGAAGGCATGTTTCGGATCGCGTCTCTTGCGACTTTCAACACGGCACTTGCGCTTTTTGCAATGTTGTCAGTGCCGCCATCCCAAGCCGAACCATGTGGCACAGTCCACAAACTGACCCGCCAGCCGCTGAATGACCAGAATTTCTGGCTGCTTGCTGAACATGACGGCAAGGCCTTCGTCGACCAGCGCACATGCCTTGTCGCCAGGCTGGACAGGGTTGATCAGCCGCTCACGCTGAGCGATGCGATGGGGCACTGCGCCACCCTCGGACAAGGCGGTCCGAACGGCGACATGGGCTGGCAGCTTCCGACGATGGCGGAACTGACCAGTCTCGATTCGGCGGACTGGCCAAGACAGCATGATGCGTTCGCGCAATACAAGCTGCCACCGCTCGCCCGCAGCGAAACCGATTACTGGACCCGCACTGAATGGCCTGGGGCGGCAGGCTCCTTCGCGGTCGTCACGTTCAGCGCACGCACGACTGTGGTGCATCCGCTTGAAGCGACCAACAAGGCCGGGGTATGGTGCGTCTTCGGAATGCCGGCCACAGGCGTGGAGTAGACACTCTTACGCCAAGTCGCCTTTGGGCAACCAAGTCTCCTTCAGGCATCAGACAACCGCCGCGGTGGCGCACCCAGCGGGCAGCTCGCGCTCGACACTCGCACCCGGGCAAGTCGTGACGGAGCCCCAGCTTTCGCGATGTGATGCCTGGCTGCTCAGCGGCCAGGCCGCGAAACAGAGCGACCGTCCAGCTTGCCTTCACCGGCACGGCCATTGTGCCTAAAAGTCTCAGCCGCCTACCGCAGATCCAGCTGCAGCAGGCCGCTATAGTCCTCCGTCGTCAGGAAGAAGCCCTCGTCGATCGCCTTGGCCTTGAAGGCAGAATCGTTGCCCAGGTCCCGGAATTCCGGCTTCAATGTGCCTGACGCGTTGAAGTAACGATCGCGAAAGGCCGCCCGATCAAGCTCGGCATAGTCTCCGCCCTTGCCTGCGACCGTGCAGGATTTCAGTTCGGTTTGGTCGGCGGCCTCCGCCGGAAACGACGCCCTGGCGAAGTCCATCGGCCCGATGCCGGGCGCGATGCCCCTGGGATTAGAGGTCACGCATCGGACGGTCGCGTCCGGGCCGGCGACAGACAGGTCGAAATAGGGCGGATTCAATCCCTTCGCCGCGAGGTAGGCGAAGCCGCGGATGCGGTTAACCGCCTTCAACGCTTCCACGTCTGTTGTTTCGAGCATGTCATTGCCGATTTTCACCCCGCCGGTGGCGCCGAGTGTGGCCATCTGTTGCTGCAGCCAAGCCGGATCGCGGTTGATCCATGTCAGGAAATCGAGCGGCACGGCCTGCGGTTCCTTGAGTTGCTTACTCATGGATTGGGCCGCCGCCGCTGCCGCAAACAGGAGCACGAAACCGGCAAGGATCGCCGGGAGCTTCGGGAGTCGTCGCATGTCAAAGTCTCCATCCTTGGTTCGGTTACCAATGGACGCGCGGCTTAATGCCGAGCATGTCGCGCAGCTGGTTCTCCGTTATGTCGTCGGGTCGACGTGTGCCGCCGACACCGATGGTACGTGCTTCCTCGTTGCGATAAGCATATGGCTTGCCATCGAGGCCTATGTAGGGCGCATCGCTGAACCCCGAATGCTGGCCGGCCATGCGGTGCGTTGCGTGGATTTGCTCATGGCCGAGCACGATGCCAGGATCCGCCGGATTGGAGGCAGTCGTTCCAGAGGCCTTGTCGAACTCGACAGACGTGCGCGTGCGTGACGTAGCCGGGTCATAGCCGATGATCACGTCGCCCTTTGTCGTTTCCGGGTTCACCAACGGATCCTTGTTGCGGGCCGCGGTGACGCCCGGCTCGTTCTGGATCGTCGTGGTTTGCGGGTCGGCGATGACCCGGTGCATCAGGTCGCGGCCGCTGTCGAAGGAGTTGGATCCGACAAAGAAGTTCTTCACGTCCAGCCACGCGCCGTGCAGCCAGCTTTGAGATACCTCGCCAGTCTTGCTGTCGACGCGTGCAGTCGGATCGATTCGCTGGATGTCCTCTTCGACCTGCCTCCGGTAGGCCGCGTCGCCGGCGACGATCTCCTTCAGGCCGGTCGGGTCGATGAACGCCATCGGGTTGTTGTTGGCGTAGGCAAAGAGATTGCAGGACGTGGAATTGCCGGTACACTTCTCCGGATCGCCGACATAAAGCGGATCGGGTGAAATGAACCGCCCCAGCGCCGGATCGTAGTAGCGGGCGCCGTAGTAGTAGAGCCCGGTATCGTCATCGAGATACTTGCCGGTGAAACGATGGTGGGTTTTCTCGCGCGGCAACTCCGCTGCCACATCTGCCAGGTGGCTGGCCCAGGCAGAGGCCAGCGTCTCCGGCTTGTGTTCAGTGCCGTACGCCCTGTAGAGCATCTGCTCGACGGGAACGCCGTCGGAGGCGATGACATAGTCGCTGCTCTCGATATGATCCTTCAGATAGTAGAACCATTTGCCGGTGCCGTGTTCGAGACGAACGAGCTTGCTGGATGCGATGTTGACGTAGCTCTCCTCGCCTTTTGGACCGATCTCGAACGTTTCAACCGGGTAGAGGTAAAGCTGCTCGGGCCCTGATCCGTCGGTCGGGATGACCTTCTTATAGAGGCGGCGCCCCGTCTGATCGTAGCCGTAGAGCACTTCATTGGTCGCCGTCTGGGCTCGGATCAACCGTCCGTTGATGTCGAACACCGTTCCGGTCAAGGTCGGCGATTTCGCAAGTTGGGCGAATCCGTCAAAGGAGTAGGGCTTCGATGCGCTGCCGGCCGGGATGAGGTTGGTCGCGGCGCCGGTCGACGGCGCTATCGGCGCGCCGGGCTCGAGCTCGTCGTTGCGGGCAAACGTTCCCGCCGCCGAATAGGCGAATTCCGCCTGCTGGCCGTAACGGTCGATCCGCACGAGTTCGTTCTTGAAATTGTAGTGGAACGTTCCCGACCGGTCGACATGTCCGTCGCTGCCCGCGCCTTGCGCCAACGCGTCGACGATCTGGGTGATCGAGCCGTTGCCGTTAAAGGTCATGCTCAAATCCTGCAGCGGTTTGCCGCCGGCCTGCGTAACGATGTGGGTGAGGAACAGGGTCGCTGGGTCGTAGGTCATCCGGGTGAATGCGCCCAGACGATAATCGACCCGCTCGATCCGCGATTCGGGATTGTAGGTGATATTCTCGATGATCTTCTCCGGTCCCGAAAAATCGGGATGCGTGACCGTCACCGACCGCAGGTTCTTGTCGGGCCCCAGCGCGAATTTCGACGCCAGGCCGCGCGGACCTTCGGACGAATCGATGCGGCCATCCAGCGTGTGATGGAAATGATCGGCGTATTTCGCGCCACCGATCTCGACCTCGTTGGTGACCATCCGGCCGTTGGCATTGTAGGCGTAGCGCTGGACGGCGTCGAACGCGCCATTGGGATCGTGAATGATCACCTCGGTCGTCTTGTCGAGAGGCAGCGCTATCGGCGTTTCGAAGCCGGCCGCTGAGGCGACCTGAACGGCGCGGTCATAGCGGTATTCTAGGTGCACCACGCCATCGTTCACCTCGGTCAGCTTGCGGTTGAGGAAGTCGTAGGTGAAGGTCTGGACCGACGTTTCGCCATTGCTGCCGACCCGCCCGATCACCGATTGGCGACCGCGCGCATCGTAGAAAGCGTAGCGGTCGCCCATTCCCGGGATCGACTGGAATTCGATGTCGCCGACGGAGTTGTAGATCAGCCGCCGCGGCGTCGTCTCGCCCGGCAGCCAGATTTCGCTCAGGTAGCCGAAAGAATCGCGCACGAAGCGGGAAATATGAACCGTGCCGCCGCCATTGCTGGCGATGGTCGCGGTCACGCCGTTCTCGTTCCTCAGCGAATACTCGCTGCTTTGAACGGCGCCGTCGAACTGGTCGTTGTAGGTCGTGACCGTGAGCGTACCCCAGGGTCGGAAGGTCATGTCGGACGTCTTGCCCGACGGATGGGTTTCGCGGACCATCCGGCCGGCTGGGTCATAGGTGTAGGCATTGCCGACTTCGTGATCGGGGCGCGGAACGTCGCCAAGATCGAACACCTTCTGCAGGTTGAGATCATCAACGCCGCCGAAGCTGGTCACCACAAAGGGCGTCCAGCGGAAGATCTGCTTCTCATTGCGGTTGTAGAGCGAGAAATTATTGACCCGGACCCCGCCTTCGGCGACGTTCTCCAGGTCGGCGACCTTTTCGCTGCGCGCGTCATAGGCGGCGAGGTCCGCGATGAACTCGCTCTCGCCTTCCGGCGTCTCGGCGGCGCTCGCATAGCGGCGGCGCGCCGTCAGGATGAGCGACGGCAGCCCATGCTCGCCGATCTTGTAGGTGTAGAAGCGTTCGGCGCCGTCCGTGGCGGTTTCCCGGGTTTTGCGGCCGAGGGCATCGTAGCTGTTCGTCACGACCATGCCCAAGGGCGTGGTCGTCGTTGCCACCGCGCCCTGGCGCGGCCCGTCATAGGTCATTTTCGTCGTCTGATCGAGTTCGGCCGCACCGCCTGACGGCTTGGTGTAGCTGAGCGTCAAGGTACCGGTTGGGTCGTAGATCGCCGACTCGGTGATGCCGAGTTCGTCGGCGATCGAAATACTGTTGCCGAAGACATCGTAACCCATGGTCTTCGCCAGCTTGCGGCTGGCGTTGCGGAACTGTTCGAGCGCGGGCGGCAGAGCGCCAAGTCCCGACAGCACTTCCAGGGTTCGCGACCCCATCCGACCGCCGGAATTTGGCAGGTAGGTGAAACTCTCGCGGCTGAGCAGCCGGGTCCCGGCCAGGATGCGCTGCTCGGACGCCGCGTTGACGATGCCGAGCGCCGCCAGATCGGCGCGCGACTGGGTGTAGTCGGTCTGGGTCGTCCGGCTGAAGCCAGGAACCGTCAGGTTCTCCGGTCCCGGAATGTCGCGCACCCTGACCGTCTCCGACGCAGGCATGTTGAATTCGTCAAAACCCGCATAGGTCTGGGTCTTGACCGGATCCTTGCATTCGGGATCGGCCACGTCCTGCTGTTCGGCCTCGCCGGCGGACTCGGTCAGCGTCTCCTTCACCTTCCTCAGATAGGACGAGCCGTCGCCACGCGGAAATGCCTCCCACACCGACGATTCGCATTTCAGCATCATGCCGGTCGTCGGTAGCTTCTGGCTGCGCGTGGCGGTCGACAGCGAATGCAGCGCCGCCGACGCCGGATCGAGCGTTTCGGTTGTCTCCGCGCTCGCAACGAGCGTCGCCTCGGGCTTCACCTCATAGGTCTTGCGGATCTTCAGTTTGCCGGCGAGGTTCAGGTCGGCTGCCGCTTCGGCGAAGGTGTAATACTGTTCTCTATCGAGGCTTGAACGCTGCGTGACGCGCTGGCCGGCCGCGTTCTCGTCGCCGTAAGAGACCTTCTCGACCTCCGAGAAGCCGATAAAGCGGCGATTGATCACGTCGTAGAATGGATTGTGGTAGAAATATTCGTCCGTCTGCACCTGGGCGCGAACCTGGCCGGGTATGCCCTGCGACGTGACGAGTTGCTTGGCGACGACAACGGGGAAATGCAGGTTGCGCGTCGGCTGGCCATTGGCGCGGTCGCGCAGCATCTCGTCGATCGAGGTCGCATAGCGGATGTCGTGCCGGCGGCCGGAATCGAAGTCGACGACCGTGAGCAGGTTCGCCTTGACGAGTTGCATGGTCGCGGTTCGGTTGAAGTCGATGATGACGACGGGCTTCACCTCGTCGCCGGACGGTTTCTGGAATACGATTATTTCGCTCTCGCCGTCGCCATCGATGTCAGCGACGCGCGAGGCGAAGGTCTGCGTCGACGTGCCGAGTTGAACCCGCAGATTGAGCGCGATGCTGAGCGGATCCTTCAGGTAAGTCCCGTCGCCGAAGCCGAGCCAGATGCGCATCTGGTCGGTGCGCTCGCCCATCGACGCGAAATCGATGATGCCGTCGCCATTGGCGTCGATGTACCACATCGTGGCGAGATTATCGCCGGGCTGCATGCCGCCAATCTTCGAGAAGGTGCCGTGACCGCAGACAGGATCGTTGATCGCGGCGTCGCCAAACAGCAGCGCATTCGGGTCCGTCGAGAAGATGTTGCCCTGGTTCTCGTAGAGGCAGAAGCCCTGGTCGGCTGGACGGATGACGACGAGGTCGGGCAGCCGGTCGCCGTTGATGTCGACCATCCGCACATTGTTGCGGCCGAGGATCTGGCCGTCCTGGCTGTTGAATGGGAACGCCTTGGTCAGCGCGCCGAAATTGACGTTGTAGCCGCCATCGGCCTGGCGCCGGGTGAGATTGAGGAATATTCGCCATTCGGTGCGGCCATCAGCGTTGAGTCGCGTCGTGACGATGTCGGACAGGCTGTCCATATTGACGTCGGCGAAGCGGCCGTTGCCGCCCGCGAATGTCGTCGGCGAGACGCCGGGCAGCGGGATCGAGCGGCCGAGATAGGGGAAGGTCCCGTCGGCCTTGCCGTCATAGACGTGCATCAGCCCGTCTTCGATTTCGACGATGTCGACGAAACTGTCGCCAAGGATGTCGGCAAAAGCGAAGCGATTGTCGGTGAGCCGGGGCGCGATCTGGCGCATCAGTCCAGCCTCGGTCGGACGCGACAGCACGAGCTGGGTTGTGTCGCCGAAGGCGCTGTTCAGGTCGCCGCTGCCGAGATGCACGGTCGCGCCGTCATCCTTGGTCTGCACGATGTCGACCAGGGCATCCATGTTGAGGTCGGCCAATTCGAAATTCTGCGGAGGGATGTCGCCGGCGAACGCCATCTTCGGCGCTTCGAACACCACGGGGCGCGACGCCAGTTCGGCGCTTGTCCACGACGAATAGCCGAAATGGATGTCCGGGAACTTCAGCGTCGATTGAGCCAGCGCCTCGCCGCTGGTGTCGCCATAGCGGTAGAGCACGCGCAATTGGTCCAGCACATTGACCGACTGCGTGTCGATGAGCGGCGTCAGGTCGCCCTGCGCCTTCGCCAGGCAGTCCGGATGCGCCCGGACGACGAACTTCGAGGTGTCACTGGTGTCACGGCCGACATACCCCATGCACCATTGGGCGTAGACAGTGTCCTTGAACTTGGCCGTCACCTTGCCGTAGAGTCGCGCGTTCTCCTGTTTGCTGCCATTGGTGTGGCTGACGAGCGTCGACTGCGTCTCGATCAGGTCGAACTGGTAGCTGCTCTGGCCGCCAGCGAAGCTGGTCTTCGTCAGATAGCTGCGTCCGCCGAAACGCTGGTAGTCGTAGCGGACGGCTTCGCGGTTGGCGTTGAGCTGCAGCACCAGCGGCCATTTCGTCACGTAGGGCTTGGCTATGTCGAAATTACCTTCAGCCACCGAAGGGTCGCCGCTGAAGATCAGCCGCGTTCCGTCGGCGTTGGTCACCTCGAATCCGGAGGGGATGGTGTCGGTGTGCAGGCCGCCTGACAGGTCGAGCGAAATGACGTCGAACGCGCCGGTGTGGTAGAGGATCTTGACGAAATCCTCGGCGTATTCGGGCTTGTATTCCCAGACGCCGTTCTGGTTGCCGAGGAAGACGAGCCGCGTGCCCATGTACGATAGGCGGGAGAAGAAATCGCCGCCCGGTTTGGTGCCGGGCACGGCCGTGCCGAGATCGTCGTTGACGACGATCGCCTGGGTATTGAACTGCCAGCCGATGCCTAGCCCGTTGCCGGTATCGCCCGCGAACTGGCTGTAGGTGAGGCTCATTTGCGGCCCGAACTGGCCGCGCGTCGGCAGCGTGGGTAGCGGCAGGGTGAAGTTCGCCGATCCCGTGTTGTTGTTCAGCGCGAAGCTGCCTTCCTCCTGCGTGACTGTGCCGCCCGCAGAGGGCAGCTGGACGATCGAGGTCGCGGATTTGTCTTCTGCACGGGCCGGGGAGCCAAGGACTGCGGTGGCGGCGGTCAGGGCTGCGAGGGCGGTAAGGGTCTTTGCGAACATGGGACTACCTCTCCGTATGCAGGCATTACTGATGAATGATCGGGCTCACGATGACGTGCGGCTGAAGCTGCAGGCAGTTGGGGCGCGGACAGACGACCAAAGGCTGGACGGCAATCTCGTCGAGCAAATGAATGTTGACATCCAGGATGCGCAACGGCTCGCGTTTGCAGGCTTCGGCGACTTGCGGCGCCAGCGGTTGCGGGAAGGAGCAGATCGGATTGTTGCCGAGATAGGACTTTCCGATCACCGTATTGATGTGGGCGAAGTTCTCGATCCGGTTGCCCCTCAGATCGACGATCGACAGCGCTGGAAGCGAGCCGAGCGGCAGCGCATTGAAGACCCGGTTGTTGCGCAGATCGACATTCGACAACGCTGGCATGTTCGACAGATTGCCGACATCGGTGATCTGGTTGTCGTTCAGATAGATGTATTTGAGCCCGCTCGAGCCGAATCGCGGGATTGCCGACAGCCGGTTGGTGGCGAGGTTCAGTTTCTGAAGTCCCGTCAGCGAAGCGATCGGGGACACGTCGGTGATCACATTGTCGAACAGGTTGAGTTCGCCCAGCGCCCGGAAATAGACCACGGGGTTTACGGCGATGATCGACTTCTTGTTCAGCGTCAGGCTGCTCAGTGACTGCGCCCAGTTTTGCGCAGCGCTGCAATCGGCGCTATCGACGTGGTCGGCCTGCATGCGGCTGTCGAGTGCCGCCATGAAGCCGCGCACGTCGCCGAGCGCAATCGAATCGAACCGGTAGACGATACAGTACTCAGCGAAGCTGGCGTATTGCAGCGGCAGATTGCGCATGCCGGCGTCGTCGAGCAGCGGCAGGTCCGCCAGCGGCGTCACGGATTGCACGTGCGTGTTCGAGAAATAGAGCTTTGTCAGCTTGTTGAGCACCCCGATGCCGATCAGGTTCGACAGTGGATTGCCCTCGATGTTCAATTGTTCTAGGCGGCGCAACTGCAACACGCCCTGGATCGACGGGATCTGGTTGTTGCGGATCCAAAGCTTCGTCAGCCCCGGCACCGCCGACAACGCCGAGACGTCGGACAGCTGGTTGTCGGACAGGTCGATGGAGGTCAGATTTCCCATCACCGGGAAGAGCGAGACGCTGGTCAACCCGCGGTTCCTGGCATCGGCGAACTGGCGTGAATTGAGATCGTCATAGGCCTTGCCGCAGACGGTCTTGCCAGAGATCGACAGCAGCGCGTTCACTTCCGCAGTTTGCGCGGGCGTCAGAAAGTCGGTCTGGTTGCGCATCAGGCACGCCGACAGGAAGTCGTTCACCTGCACGGGATTGTCTGAAAGATCGAGACTGATCAGCCCCGACAGCGCTGCCAGCGGCCTGACATTGGCGATCGAATTCTTCGACAGGTTGAGCGTGCCGAGATTGGTCAGGCCGGCAAGGGGCGAAACGTCGGTGATGGCATTGCTTGAGAGGTTGAGCGAGGTGAGCTGCGGCAAGGTGGCGAGCGGACGTAGGTCGCTGACGATCTTCGACGACAGGTCGAGCGCGGTGGTCGCCAGCAGCTTGTTGCCGACCGCCAGGCAGGTCCCGCTACCCTCCAGCTCGACCATGGCCCGGATGGTTTGCCCAAGCGGAGTCGCCGCGTCGCGGTGCAGCACGCACAGGTCGACGAAGCTCTGCCCGCCATTCGCGACGATGGGATTGCCGCTGAGGTTGATGGCCAGCGTCGAAGGGAAGCTGCCGAGATTGGCGAAGGTCTCGATCTTGTTGTTGGCGAGGTTGAGGCTGGTCAGGCCGCCGAGCGCGCTGAGCGGATCGAGCATATCGCCCGTGAGGCCATTGTTGGCGATGGACAGGATCGAGAGCGCCTGCAGGAATTGCAACGGCTCAAGGCTGGCGATCTTGTTGTCGTCGAGCGTGAGGTTCGTCAGCAACGCCAGCGCCGACAGCGCGCGGATGTCGGTGATGTCGTTGTCGGAGACGTCGGCCCGTGTCAGCGCGGTCAGCGGCGTCAGCGCGCTGATGTTGCTGATGTGATTGCCGGAAATGTCGAGGAAGGTCAGCGTTTTGAGCTTGGCCAGCGGCCCGGGGTCGGCGATCGAGTTGTTGGCGATCGACAGGCTGGTGAGGTTCTTCAGCACTGCAATCGGCTCGAGCGACTGCACGCCCTTGCCGTTCAGGTTCAGCGTCGTGATCGATTCCAGAAAGGTCTGTGCGGCGGCGCAGGCGGCGGGGTTGCCGAGCGCCGAGACCCCGCCGGGCGTTGAATCGAGCACCGCCATAACGGTCGCAGTTTCAGCCGGCGTGCGGTCGCCCTTGACACACCATTTGGCGAAGGTCGTCGGATTGTCGACCAGCGGCGCGCCGGAGAGGCACGCGATGGTGTGGATCTTGCCAGCGAAGAATGGCGTGGGGTCGGCATTCAGAGCCTGATCGAGATTGAGCTTCAGCTCGGTGACCAGCGGCGCGCAGCCGGGAATGTAGAGCCGGTCGGAAAATGTCGTCGCACCGAAGTCGGAGGGGAATTGCAGGTAGTAGACAAGGCCGCTGCCATTGTCGTTGGCGAACACCTTGATCGGATATGTCTCGCCCGCAGGGCACAGCAGCGGATTGGCGGCCGGATCAGCGGCGACGATCGCGCTGTCGACGGCGGTCAGCACCTCCGAAGGAACTGTCGCGAAGCCAAGTCCACGGATCACCGCTTCCTCGTCCGCCTGGTCCCTGCAGCGGATGCGATAGCCACGCCCTTCGGAGATAAGCAACGGATAATGCAGCCGGTTCGCCTCCAGTGTCGGATCCTCGAACAGCACGACCTTCGGCTCGTCCGCGCGAGCCATGCCAGTCCCGGCGGCCACGAGCACGACCAGAACTAGGAGCAATTGGGCGATGCGGTTCATCTTGTGTCTCCTTTCGAGGCTCAGGCTGATCGACAAGGCTCAATCAGCCCGAACCGCTGGCGGCGCTACCTCTCGTCCGCCGCCTTGATGGTCCAATAGCTCGACGGATCGCGGTCGCAGGTGAACTGAAGGGCCGGGATGTTGTTCAAGTTGCTGACCCCGCCGGCAATCGTCAGGCACTTGCCGGTCTGGACGTTCTCCGCCTGAACGCCGTCGCGGGTCTCGACCAGGTTCCAGCGGCGCGAAGGATCGCTGTCACAGTTGAACTGCAGGGCCGGGATGTTGTCTTCGGTGCTGATCCCGCCGGCAATCGTCAGGCACTTGCCCGTCTGG
>Ga0075364_10002003_pt1 | contig 11351 bp, 10 predicted proteins | sample EndMetdeltDD1764_FD_71517 | JGI IMG/M metagenome (GOLD analysis project Ga0075364, IMG submission 71517) | Populus endosphere microbial communities from Tennessee, USA - Endosphere MetaG P. deltoides DD176-4 | ecosystem: Host-associated > Plants > Roots > Endosphere | place: USA: Tennessee...
TCGTTGACCGCGGTGCCAACGCCCTTCGGGCCACCCTGCACGGTCAGTCCGCGGTAGCAGCCGACAAGGCCTGCGACCACCCCGAACAACATGGCCTTGAAAAAGGCGAGCACCAGCTCGCCAAGGCCGGTCAGAATCGTCAGGCCGTTGATGAAAGCGCCGGGGTTGACGCCCTGCAGGAAGACGGAGAAGACGTAGCCGCCGGACAACCCGATCAGGCAGACCAAACCGTTGAGCAGCAGCGCCACGAACGTCGACGCCAGCACCCTTGGCACGACCAGACGCTGGATCGGGTCGATGCCGAGCACCCGCATCGCGTCGATCTCTTCGCGGATGGTGCGAGCGCCGAGGTCGGCACAGATCGCGGTGGCGCCCGCGCCGGCCACCACGAGGACCGTGACGACGGGGCCCAGCTGCGTGATGGTGCCGAACGCCGTACCCGCCCCTGACAGGTCGGCGGCGCCGATCTCGCGAAGGAGGATGTTGAGGGTGAACGCCACCAACACGGTGAACGGGATGGCGACCAACAGCGTCGGGACCAGCGACACCCGCGCGATCATCCAGGTCTGGTCGAGGAACTCCCGAAATTGAAAGGGGCGCCGGAAGATCTTGACGAACGTGTCCAAGGACATTTCGACGAACCCGCCCACGGCCCGAGCCGGTGCCGCAAGCTGTTCGATCAACCTCGGCTCCGTTCTCGGGGCGGGGTGTTCCGATAAGTACGCCATGGCGAAGAGTTAGTAACTGCTCGCCGCGGCGGGTCTCCCACCCCAGGGTTAAGCGTTGCTCTTAGTGAGCCGGATCATACTAACTAGAACATGTTCGCAGTGTCAAAGAACCGTTAAACTACTCGAAAATGTGACCTTTGCGCAGGTCAAAGCCAGCGTGGCGGACATCATTCTGAAACGTGTTCTAGCCCTCACAGGGCGTCGGCGAACGAGAACGTCATTCTCCCTCACCCATGAGGGCAGTCGCCGCGAAATTCCGTTCGGGATCACGGTCAGCAAAGTATTTTTGCAATGTTTTCGACAGCTCCGACGGGTCCCACGCCTCGGATTCCGCACTGAACCGTTGCTCGGCCGTCGGCGCCGCAACGAGCGTCACCGTCGGACCATAAACGATGAACAGCTGTCCGTTGACGCCTTCCGACGCGGGAGAGGCGAGGAACCGCACCAGGTTCACGACGTGCTCGGGCGACAACGGGTCGATCTGACCCTCGCTCAGCTCCGGCGACTCCCCGAAGACGTCGGCCGTCATCGCCGTGCGAGCCCGAGGGGCGATGGCGTTGGCCCGCACCCCGTACTGCCCGAGCACCCGTGCCGCGGACAGCGTCAGCGCGGTGATCCCGGATTTGGCCGCACCGTAATTGGCCTGGCCAGGCGGCCCGACCAGGCCGGCCTCCGAGGAGGTGTTGACGATGCGGCCGTAGACCTGTCCTTTTTGGCTGCCGCCGGCTTCCTTGGCCTTCGCGCGCCAATAGGTGGCGGCGTTGCGAGTCAACAGGAAGTGGCCGCGCAGGTGGACCGCGATCACGGCGTCCCACTCCTCGTCGGTCATGTTGAACAACATGCGGTCGCGGGTGATCCCCGCGTTGTTGACGACGATGCTCAGTCCGCCCAGGCCGTCGGCCGTTTCGACCAGCTCGTCGGCGGTGGACCGCTCGCTGATGTCGCCCGCGACGGCGACAGCCTTGGAACCGGCGGCCGTGATCTCGTCGATGACGTCGGATTTGTCGAGTGCGCCTGCGATGTCGTTGACCACGACCGTCGCGCCCACTCGCGCAAGCCCGATCGCCTCAGCGCGGCCAAGGCCCGCGGCCGCGCCTGTTACCACCGCGACATAGCCCGAGAGGTCAGTCGCGGCTGACCCTTCCTCGTTGTTCGGAGTCAATTTATGAATACCTCTAGTCTCTGCGGATCAGGGCAGCTCGCGGGCATTCGGCAATCGCCTGCTCCGCCAGCTCCTCCTGGTCGGCCGGCACCGGGTCGGCCTTGACCACGGCGTAATCCTCGTCGTCGAGATCGAACAGATCCGGGGCAATTCCCAGGCACACCGCGTTGCCCTCGCAGCGATCGCGGTCCACTTCTACTCGCATCACAAACCTCCTCGCCCGTATTCAGCCTTGAGAATACGACGCAGCCAATGGACACCATCGTGACACCGGCCTGGACCCCAAGACTAGAACGTGTTACAACCGGGTGTGAACGAGGGTCAGACCATGGGTTGCCATTAAACCCGAGTAAGGACGAGGCGATGCGGATCGGCTACACCCCAGAGCAGGAGGAGTTGCGCCGCGAGCTGCGGGCGTACTTCACCAAGCTGATGACTCCCGAGCGCGCCGAGGCGCTGTCAGCGGGCGACGGCGGCGAAATGGGGCGCGGCAACGTGTACCGCGACACCGTCGCACAGATGGGCAAGGACGGCTGGCTGACGCTGTCGTGGCCCAAGGAGTTCGGCGGCCAGGCGCGCCCGCCGATGGACGGGCTGATCTTCAACGACGAGGCCTCGATCGCAAACGTCCCCGTGCCGTTCCTGACCATCAACAGCGTGGCGCCGACGATCATGGCGTTCGGAACCGAGGAGCAGAAGAAGTTCTTCCTGCCCAAGATCGCTGCGGGTGAACTGCACTTCTCCATCGGCTACTCGGAACCGGGAGCAGGCACCGACCTTGCCGCGCTGCGAACGACAGCCGTACGTGACGGCGACGACTACGTCATCAACGGCCAGAAGATGTGGACCAGCCTGATCGCGTACGCGGACTATGTCTGGCTGGCGGTGCGCACCAACCCGGAAGCCAAGAAACACCGCGGCATCTCGATGCTCATCGTGCCGACCACGGCCGAGGGCTTCTCCTGGACGCCCGTGCACACGATGGCGGGCGTGGACACCAGCGCCACGTATTACCAGGATGTCCGAGTGCCGGCCACCAGCTTGGTCGGCGAGGAGAATGCCGGCTGGAAGCTGGTCACCAACCAGCTGAACCACGAACGGGTAGCGCTGGTCTCGGCTCAGCCGATCTTCTCCGCGCTGGACGGTGTTCGCGAATGGGCGCAGAACACCAAGGACATCCACGGGAACAGGCTCATCGACTCGGAGTGGGTGCAGCTCAACCTCGCCCGCGTCCATGCCAAGGCCGAGGTGCTCAAGCTCATCAACTGGGAGCTGGCCTCCACCGAGGCCTCGCCGTCGCCCGCGGACGCGTCGGCGGCCAAGGTGTACGGCACCGAACTGGCCACCGAGGCCTACCGCCTCCTGATGGAGGTGCTCGGCACGGCGGGCACGCTGCGGACGAATTCCCCTGGCGCGCTGCTGCGTGGACGGGTCGAGCGGATGCACCGCAGCTGCCTGATCTTGACGTTCGGCGGCGGTACCAACGAGATCCAGCGCGACATCATCGGCATGGTCGCGCTCGGCCTGCCCAGGGTCAACCGGTAAGGAACATCATGGACTTCACGACGACGGAAGCCGCGGACGATCTGGGCGGCCTGACCCGCACCATTGCCGAATCGGTCTGTACCAACGAACACTTCCGGGAGCTCGACGGGCTCACCGAACGCTTCGACCGCGACCTGTGGGGCAAGCTGATCGAGGCCGACATCCTCTCCACCGCCGCGCCGGAATCCCTGGGCGGCGGGGGTTTCGGGGAGCTCGAACAGGTCGCGGTGTTGGTGGCTCTTGGCCGTCAGCTCGCAGCGGTGCCGTACCTCGAGTCGGCCGTGCTCGGCGCGGGCGCATTGGCGAAGTTCGGTTCTGAAGCGCTGCAGCAGGAATGGGCGACGCCGGCGATCAATGGCGACAAGATCATCGCGGTGGCGCTGGACGGCGAGATGGGCGAGGGCCCGGTACGGGCTCAGGCGGTTGGCGAGGGGTACAAGCTGACCGGCTCGCGCACGCAGGTCGGTTACGGACCAGTGGCCGACGCGTTCCTGGTCCCGGCCGAAACCGACTCGGGCACAAAGGTTTTTCTGATCGCCAAGGACGACGCAGGCGTGACGGTGACCAGCCTTGACACCACAGGGCACGGCAGTGTCGGGCATCTGGAACTGCAGGGTGTCGAGGCCGCTCGGGTGGTCGGCGGGGTTGATGTCGTCGCATGGCTCACCACCCACGGCAACCTCGGTCGAAGCGCGTATCAGCTCGGCGTTCTCGAGCGGGCCCTTGAGCTCACGTCGGAGTACGCCCGCGAGCGCGAGCAGTTCGACCGGCCGATCGGCAGCTTCCAGGCCGTCTCGTCCCGACTGGCAGACGACTACATCGCCGTCAAGGCTCTGCGGCTGACACTCACGCAGGCGGCATGGCGGCTGTCGGAGGACCTGCCCGCGGACGTAGACGTCAGCACGGCAGCGTTCTGGGCGGCCGACGCCGGACATCGCGTGGCGCACACCACCGTTCACGTGCATGGCGGCGTCGGCATCGACCTCGACCACCCGGTCCACCGGTACTTCCTTGCGGCCAAACAGACGGAGTTCGCGGTCGGCAGCGCGACCGGCCAGCTGCTGCGCATCGGCCGTGAGTTGGCCGATACGCCAGCCTAGGCGCGATGAGCGCTTGCGCGAAGAGCAGGGCACAGTGACCCAGGGGCTGCCCACCGTCACCGACCTGATCGCGCCGTTGGTCGAGGTCGACGATCGGGGCGTGTACTTCGAGGATTCCTTCACCAGCTGGCGGGACCACATCCGGCATGGCGCCGCGATGGCCGCGGCCTTGAAGGCGCGTCTCGATCCCGAACGCCCGCCTCATGTCGGGGTGCTGCTGCAGAACACGCCGTCCTTCTCCGCGGTGCTGACAGCCGCGGCTCTGACCGGCATCGTCCCGGTGGGGCTGAACCCGGTTCGGCGGGGCGCGGCGCTTGCCCGCGATGTCACTCACGCGGATTGCCAGGTGGTGCTGGCTGATTCGGCCTCGGCAACGGCCCTCGATGTCGACTACATCGACGTCGACTCGCCGCAGTGGGCTGCCGAGGTGGCAGCGCACTACGATCAGCCGGTCGTCGCCTACGACGCCGATCCCGGCGATTTGTTCATGCTGATCTACACGTCGGGCACCAGTGGTGAACCCAAGGCGGTGAAGTGCAGCCAGGGCAAGGTGGCGATCGCGGGCGTGATGATGACGCAACGCTTCTCGCTCGGGCCCGACGACGTCTGCTATGTGTCGATGCCGTTGTTCCATTCCAATGCGGTACTTGTCGGGTGGGCGGTGGCGCTCGGATGCCGGGGCTCACTTGTGTTGCGGCGCAAGTTCTCTGCTTCACAATTCCTTCCGGATGTCCGCCGCTACGGTGCGACATATGCGAACTATGTCGGCAAGCCGTTGTCCTACGTGCTCGCCACACCCGAGCGTGAGGACGATGCGGACAACCCGCTGCGTGCCGTCTACGGCAACGAGGGTGCGCCCCGCGACATTGAGCGATTCGGCGAGAGATTCGGCACCGTCGTCCAGGACGGGTTCGGTTCGACCGAAGGCGGGGTGAACATCGCCCGCACGCCCGACACCCCGCCGGGCTCATTGGGCCCGCTGCCGGACGGCATCGAGATCGTCGACGTCGAAACGGGTGAGCCGTGCCCGCCGGGAGTGACCGGCGAACTCGTGAACGTCTCCGACGCAGGCCGTTTCGACGGCTATTACAACGATCCGGAGGCCGACGCCGACCGGATGCGCGGCGGCGTCTACCACAGCGGCGACCTCGCCTACCGCGACGAGAACGACTACGTGTACTTCACCGGCCGGCTCGGCGATTGGATGCGCGTCGACGGCGAGAACCTCGGGTCGGCACCGATCGAACGGGTGCTGCTGCGCCATCCCGATGTGATCGAGGTGGCGGTCTACGGAATACCGGCCCCCGATATCGGCGATCAAGTCATGGCCGCATTGGTGCTCAGGGCCGGCACTGAATTCGACGCCGGCAAGTTCAGGGCCTTCCTGGCCGAGCAACCGGATCTCGGGCCCAAGCAGTGGCCGTCGTTCGTGCGTGTCGGCGCCGAGCTGCCGCGCACAGAGACGTTCAAGGTGATCAAACGCCAGCTCTCCGCGGAAGGCACTGAGTGCGCCGATCTGGTGTGGCCGATCGAGCGTTGAGTCGGGTTGTCACTGGCCGGCGGTAGCCTGACGAACGTGGGCTACCGCGAATTCCCGCCGCCCACCATGCTGCGCGGCCTGGTCGAATGCGCATGGGTGGTGGACGGTCCGCCGGAGCCGGTGAGAGTGCTTCCCGACGGGTGTATGGATCTGATGCGGATGGACGGCCGTTTCATGGTGGCCGGCCCTGACACCACCGCGTCCGTCAGCCCGCGCGGTGGAGAACCGTTCGTGGGCTTGCGCTTTCATCCCGGCGTGCTTCCGCGGCTGCTCGGTGTGCCCGCGTCGGAGCTGCGCAATGCGCGGGTGGAGGTCAGCGAGCTGACATCGGTTCCGCCGCAGACGCGCTCGCTGGTGAAGCTGGCGGCCGACCTTGCGTCAGACGGTCCGCGGCCCGAGACTGCGCCGTGGTCGCTGCCGCTGTTGTGCCATGTCACCGGCAGCCTGGCGGCGGGCTCGGCCGTTACCGACGTGGCACGCGAGGCGGGCTGGTCGAGCCGCACCCTGCAGCGTCAGTGCGGTGCCGTGTACGGCTATGGTCCGGCAATGCTGCGGCGGATCCTGCGGTTTCGTCGTGCGGTGCAGCTGCTCGACGAGGGACTTCCGGCTGTCGAGGTGGCCGCCCGCGCCGGGTATGCCGACCAGCCGCACCTGCATCGCGAGGTCCGCGACCTTGCCGGAGTACCGCTGGCCGCGCTGCGTCAGGACAGCGGCGCAAACAGGTCGACCCAGTTGCCGTCGGGATCGGCCACCGTCGCATAACGCATGCCCCACGGCGCGTCGTAGGGCTTCAACGGACCGGCGTGCCCTGCGGTGGTGACCTTTTCGAAGAGCGCGTCGACCTTGGCCGGGGAATCCACCCCGAATGCCAGCGCCAACCGGCTTGCCGATGACGCAGGCGGCGCCCAACCCGGATGCATGCCGGCGATGGTCTCCTCGGTGTCGAAAGACAGGGTGTTGCCGCCCGGCAGAGCCACCGCTACGTGCGGGTCGTTCGACTCGGGGATGTCCAGGCCGAGCAGTCGGTAGAACTCCAGCGATCGTTTCACGTCGTGGGCGAAGACCTGCAAGACCGTTGATGTGAGGCGAATATCCATGCTCAGCACGCTAGGGCGACGGCCCTCGTGCTGTCGTGAACGAATCGGACATCGTGCGCCCGACGCCTGGCTAAGTAGTCAGCACACACATGCTTCCCCTTCCGGCCGACCAGATTGAGTAGTAGTACTCACCCTGTTTAGGTGCGGTTTTGCACTACGCTTCGCTACGGCGTGCCTAACGCCGTCTGGCAAACATCCTCACCGACAGGAGTTAATTCATGAGATCCACGGCCATCTCCGGGGCCGCAGCGATAGCCGCGGCCCTCGCAGTAGTGCTGTCCGGCTGCGGTTCCGATACCAAGACCGAACCCAGCACCTCCGCGTCGAAGACCACGAGCACGACAACGAGTGCCAAGGCAGCCCCGTCGTCGAAGCCCAAGGTGGCGCCGCGCGACGAGGACGCGGCAGGGCCGAACCCCACGATCGCCAGCTACATCAAGGACAACAACATCCAGGAGGTGCCGGTCAAGCGAGGCGATCCCGGCTCTCCCACAATCGATCTTCCTGTGCCCGATGGTTGGGAACCGGCAGGCGCGGACACGCCTGAATGGGCTTACGGCGCCATCGTTTACAACGGGCCGGACGCCGGCGAATACACACCGAGCATCGTCGCGCTGGTGTCCAAGCTGACCGGAAATGTCGACCCGCAGAAGATCATCGATCTCGCGCCGGGTGAGCTGAACAATCTGCCCGGCTGGAGCGCGATGAACGAGGGCGAGGCAAGCACCCTCGGCGAGTACCCCGCCTACCAGCTCGGCGGCACCTGGACGCAGGACGGCAAGACCAAGATCGTCGCGCAGAAGACGGTCGTGATTCCGGGCAGCGATGGCCTCTACGTGCTGCAGCTCAACGCTGACGGTCTTGAGGACCAGAAAGAAATCATCGGCGCGGCAACCGATGTGATCGACTCGCAGACCACGATCACGCCCTGACGCAGATCAGCTGTCGCGGATGCCATCCAGTCGCTGGGTGGCATCCGCGAAACCAGCGACCAGCTCGGCGATGATGTCGGCGACGGGCCGGATCTCGTTCATCCGCCCGACGATCTGGCCGACCGGCATCGCGACGGTGTCGGGGTTGTCCGACTCGTTCATCCGCTGATGCGCCTCGCTGACCAGGATGTTCTGCAGTGGCATCGGCAGCGGCTCGGGCGCATCCGGCGCGTCCCAGGCATCGGTCCAACGAGTCTTCAGCAGCCGTGCGGGCTTGCCGGTGTAGATGCGGCGGCGCACGGTGTCGCTGGAATTCGCGCGAAGCAGCGCTTCCTGGATCGTCGAAACGCCGCTCGGCTTGCGGTGGCCGAGGTCGTATTCCGCCGACGTCAGGAACGCCGAGCCCATCCAGACGCCTTGGGCGCCAAGCGCCAACGCGGCGGCCACCTGCCGTCCGGTGCCGATGCCACCGGCCGCCAGTACCGGCGCCTTACCCTCAAGTGCGTCAACGATTTCCGGCCACAGCACCATCGACCCGATCTCGCCGGTGTGTCCACCGGCCTCGTGGCCCTGCGCGACGACGATGTCGACGCCGTTCTCGACATGCCGCTGCGCATGCTTGGCACTTCCCGCCAGCGCAGCCACGGGGACGCCCGCCTCGTGCGCCTGATCGATGACGTCCTCCGGCGGCGAGCCGAGTGCGTTGGCGATCAGCTTGATCGGATGCCGCAGCGCCACCTCGACGTGCGAACGCGCCACCGAATGCAGCCAGCCGAGCACACCTTCGTTTCGTTCACCTTCGTCGGGCAGCGGCGGAACACCAAGATCAGCAAGGGTTTTCGCGACAAAATCGCGGTGTGACTGCGGGATCAGCTTGTCGATGTCGACCGCCGTTCCCTCTTGCGGCACCTTGGCCGGCATCACGATGTCGACGCCGTACGGCTTGCCGTCGGTGTTCTCGTCCATCCAGTGCAACACGGTCTCGAGGTCGTCGGCTTCGTTGAACCGTACGCAGCCCAGCACCCCGAGCCCGCCCGCCTTGCTTACCGCGGCGGCGACCTTCTCCGATGGTGTGAACACGAAGATCGGATAGTCGATGCCGAAGCGGTCGCAAAGCTCAGTGCGCATCAGGACGGCGTTCCCACATGGTTGGCGTGCGCGTCGTCGGCGTGCCGTTCCTCGGTGGTGTCCTTGGCCCACCGGTAGTCCGGCTTGCCGGCAGGAGTGCGGTGGATCTCGTCGACCCACCAAACCTTGCGCGGGACTTTGTATCCCGCGATTTCGTTGCGCACGAACGTGTCGAGTTCGGCCAGCGACGGGTTGGTGCCCGGGCGACGGTGGATGACGGCGGCGACACAGTTGCCGTACCGCTCGTCGGGAACACCGACCACCAGAGCGTCGAACACGTCGGGGTGGCCCTTGAGCGCAGCCTCCACCTCTTCGGGGTAGATCTTCTCGCCGCCGCTGTTGATGGACTGCGAGCCGCGACCGAGCATCGTCACGGAGCCGTCTTCATCGACTTCGGCATAGTCACCCGGAATCGCGTAGCGCACACCGTTGAACGTCTTGAACGTCTCGGCGGTCTTCTTCTCATCCTTGTAGTAGCCGACAGGGATATTGCCCTTCTTGGCGATCATCCCTCGTACCCCGGAGCCCGGCTTGACCTCGTTGCCGTCCTCGTCGAGGACGACGGTGCGGTGGTCGATGGTCACGCGCGGTCCGCCGGTGTGCGACTGTCCCTTTGCCACGATGCTGGTTCCGCCGAAGCCCGTTTCCGACGAGCCGATCGAGTCGGTGATCACCCGATTGGGCAGCAGTTCAAGGAACTTCTCTTTGATGCTGGTGGAGAACAGCGCTGCAGTGCTTGCCAACAGGAACAGGCTCGACAAGTCAGGCTCGTGGCCGGCGTCGTGCACCTTGGTCAACGCGTCGAGCAGTGGGCGTGCCATCGCGTCACCGGTGAAGAACAGCAGATTGACCTTGTGCTTTTCGATCGTTTGCCAGACCTCGTCGGCATCGAATTCCGGTGCCAGCACGGTGGTTTGGCCGGAGAACACCGACATCCAGGTCGCCGACTGGGTGGCGCCGTGAATCATCGGCGGGATCGGGTAGCGGACCATCGGCGGGTTCTCCGCTGCCGCCTTGGCCAAGTCGTACTCGTCCTTGACGAACTCACCCGTCGCAAAGTCGGTGCCACCGAACAGCACCCGGTAGATGTCCTCGTGCCGCCACATCACACCCTTCGGGAAGCCAGTCGTCCCTCCGGTGTAGAGCAGGTAGATGTCGTCTTCGCTGCGCGGGCCGAAGTCGCGCTCGGGCGAGCCCTTTTCCAGCGCGGAATAGAACTCGACGCCGCCGTAGCGTTGGAAGTCGTCGTCGCTGCCGTCCTCGACGACAAGGATCGTCTTGACGTTCGGCGTCTCGGGAAGCACGTTGGCGACGCGGTCGGCGTAGCGGCGTTCGTGCACCAACGCGACCATGTCGGAGTTCTCGAACAGATACTTCAGCTCGCCCTCGACGTAGCGGAAGTTGACGTTGACGAGGATGGCGCCTGCCTTGACGATGCCAAGCATCGCGATGACGATTTCGATGCGATTGCGGCAGTACAGCCCGACCTTGTCGTCCTTCTTGACGCCCTGGTCGATGAGGTAGTGGGCGAGGCGGTTCGCCCTTTCCTCCAACTGGGCGTAGGTGAGCTGCTCGTCGTCGCAGATGAGGGCGACACGGTCAGGCACAGCGTCGATGGCGTGCTCGGCGAGGTCGGCAATATTCAGGGCCACAGAACCTAAACTAGAACGTGTTACATTTTCATTCAAGTCTGTGGGTATGAGGCAGGAAGGCAACCACCCGTGAGCGAGTCTGAAAAGGGCCCCGACGCCATCATTGAGCAGCGCGGACACACTCTGATCTTGACCCTGAACCGGCCAGAGGCCCGCAACGCGCTTTCCACCGAGATGCTCTCGATCATGGTCGAGGCCTGGGACCGCGTCGACAACGATCCAGAGATCAGGTCGTGCATTCTGACCGGCGCCGGCGGGTACTTCTGCGCGGGCATGGACCTCAAGGCGGCGACCGCCAAGCCGCCGGGCGACTCGTTCAAGGACGGCAGCTACGACCCGTCGCGCATCGACTCCCTGCTCAAGGGCCGCCGGCTGACCAAGCCTCTGATCGCCGCCGTCGAGGGCCCCGCGATCGCGGGGCCCTCGACGGCGGCGATCAGAGGCTTGGTCAGCCGGCGGCCCTTGAG
>Ga0075364_10002004_pt1 | contig 11343 bp, 11 predicted proteins | sample EndMetdeltDD1764_FD_71517 | JGI IMG/M metagenome (GOLD analysis project Ga0075364, IMG submission 71517) | Populus endosphere microbial communities from Tennessee, USA - Endosphere MetaG P. deltoides DD176-4 | ecosystem: Host-associated > Plants > Roots > Endosphere | place: USA: Tennessee...
TCGCCGGATCCTGCGTGGCAATGTTGCGGCGGGTGATGTGGTACGCCGCCACGGTGGCCGTGCCTTTGCCGTCCCAGAAGTCGAGCTTGCTGCCGACTTCCACCTGGCGCCCCGTGGAGAGCTCTGTGTTGTCGCGGATGTTCGCGAACGTGGCTGTGGACAGCACGCCGCCGGGCGGATCGGCCGCGGTGGCGATCTGTGCGTACACGTTGGCTGTCGGTGTCACGTCCCAGATCAGGCCGACACGCCCGGTCGTGGGCCGGTAGGTGCGTGCGAGGTGACCGGGGCTCGCCGCCGTGATCTCCCGATGGTTGGTGGCATCCAACCGGATGCGCTCGTGGCGCAGCGCCGTCACGAGATGCACGTTCGGTACCAACGCCGTGCGGTTCTCCAGATAGACCGCCGTCGTGGTGATGGCGTTGGTGCGATCCGCCCGAAAGCCTGGCGCCATGCCCGGGATGTCGAAGAAATCTTCCACGGCGAAGTCGAAGGGATCGACCGTGCTGACCGTGCCGGACAGGCTGTTGGGATAGCGCGTCTGCAGGTTGCGGCTCACGTCCACACCGAATGCCCAGGTGCTGCGCCGTCCGGCCAGCGAGCCGTCGTACACCCCTTCCAGACGGTTGCCCACAACGCGCTGCCAGTGGCGCTGCAAGAGCGCCGCACTGCGGATGACGGCTGCGTTGTCGGCCGAGAGCCGGTAGGTCTCGACGTTGCGGTAATCGCGCACGGCCCGATAGCCGTAGGCGGTGTTCGTCAACGTGAGCGCATCGCTCGCCTGCCAGCGCGTGACGGAGCGCAGCCACTGCACGCGCTGGCCGTAGACGCCGTCGGCGCTGTTGTAGTTCTTGAAGCGCAGGCCGTGATCGACGCGCAAGGTGCCGTCCGCCGGCTGGTTGACCGGCGTGCCCCAGTAGGGGCGGTCCACGCGCTCATGCTGGTACTCGTAGGCAAGCGTGTGTCGCAGCCGTGGTGTCAGGTCCGCGCGCCATGACGCCGCAAGCTGGGTGGCGCGGGCATCCGTGCCATCCGTCCAGCGCCCGCCGTTGCGGTGGTTCACGTCCAGGCGCAGGTAGTGATCGCCCGAGCCCATGCCATCGCCCGCCACGCGCCGGTTGAACCCGGCGGACGTCTCGACGAGGCCATGGGTGCCCAGCCGTAGCTGCGCCTCCTCACGATCCCCGGGCTCGGCCAGCTTGCTGATGACGTTGATCGAGCCGCCCACGCCCCCCGCACCGAAGAGAAAGCTCGACGGCCCGCCCACGGCCTCCACGCGCTCGACGATCCAGCTGTCCACGGGACGCGCGGCAATGCCGTACTTCACGTCGATGCCATTGAAGGCCTGGCTGATGGAAGTGCCGGAGAAGCCCCGGTAGGTGACGCCGACGTTGCCCGGTGCATCGTGGGCCGTCACGCCGGGAATGGCGCGCAGGGCTTCCTGCGTGTCCTGGGCGCCGCGCGCCTCGATTACCTCACGCTCGACCACGGTGACGGTGGCGGGCGTCTCACGGGGCGTGAGGCCCAGCCGACTCGCGCCGGCGGCGACCGCGTCCAGCGGCAGGCGGCCATTGGGTTCGACAGGCTCGGGCGCGGCCGTCACGGCAACGGGCTCGAGGGTGGGGACGACAGCAGTCTGGGCGTGCGCCAGCGGCACGCAGGCCTGCGCGGCCACGAGGCCGGCGGGCAGGAGGAAACGGCAAGGCATGAAAAAACCCCGGGAGCGATATCGGAGAAATCCAGTGCGCGCTCAGGCGCGGCACCGGGCGATGATCATCAGCCGAGGTGGGAAGGTGGAGCGCGCGAGCCCAGCGGCGGGCCGTGCGCTGGCAACGGGGGACGAGACGTCGGCGCGGCGAACGCCACGACCACACGGCTGGCCAGTGGCAGAGACACCGCGGGAGCGACATCCGGCAGGATGGCCTGGGCCGCGAGGATGCCGAATGGGCACTCCGCCATGGCGGCATCTTCGCCCGCGGCCGCGTGGTCCGAGTGGCCGTCGAGCACGGCCAGCGAGAGCGTCTGCATGCCCCCGCCCGCCGTACAGAAGGTGATCTCCAGCTTGCCCGCGCGCATCGCCTCGAATGCCGGCATGTAGCCTGCGGGCACGAAAGCCCGGGCGACCAGGGCCAGCAAGGTGAGGCAGGCCCACAGGTGCCAGGATGACACCCGCAGACGCGGCGAGGGACGAGAGAACGACATGGGCGAGGATTCTATCAGCGGCTCGAGCCTGCGGCCCCCGCGCGTGCGCGCAGGCGTCGCGCTTGGCGCAACAGCAACCGATAGGTGACGAAGCCGCTGAACGGCGTGCTGTTGATCAGGCGCCAGGCGGCGATGGCGCCCATCAACCCGAGTGCGGGTGGGACGACGCTGATCTCAGCCACGCGCAAGCCGACGGCAACGGCCTGCGCCGCGCACGCTGCGCCGCCGATCAGGGGCAGCCACTTGGCCAGCCGCAAGCCCAGCGTCAGCCCTTGGGCCACCAGCAGTCCCGTCAGTGCACCGACCAGACCGCTGGCCAGACAGGCCGCCAGCATCCGAAGCGTCTGCGTGTTCCGGGATAGGCCTATGGAACCGGTCGTGAACCCCAACAGCAGCCCGCCCAGGACCATTCCCAGCAGCAGAATGAGGAGGGGCTCGGTCCATGTGGCTGGCGTGGCGGCACTAGCCGACGGACGCGAGAGCTGGGCGATGAGGGGCGCGGGCATGCTCGCACCGGTGTCAGCACGACATTGGACGTCCACATGACGTCCGCGTGCGATCAGCGTGTCGATGCGCGACGCGCGCCACACGCCATTGTCCCCAGGAGCCATAGCCGCACGCCTCTTTCCGAGTGTCAGGAGCCAGTCAACGCACGCCGATCAAGTCGCTGCGGCACGGTAGGGGCGCGGCGCCATCGGTACCGCCGCCCCGAACAGCTCAGTCTCAGCGCGATGGCAGACTGCGCAGTTGAGCCGTCGCAGCAGGCAAAGCGCCACCCAGAGCGGGAGCGTCCGTCCCCTCGATGCGGGTGATGCCCGCGCTCCAGACCACCGAATACTGGCCAAGATGACGCTTTCTCTCCAGTGCGCCAGCGATGGCCCGCTCGAGTGAGGTAAGAATTGCCTGACCAGTGGCCGAGGACGGAACGACGGAAGAGGTCATGTCGGGCTCTGCGATGCCGCGAGCAGGAGCTGGTAGAACGCCGGCTGCAGGATGTGCCGGTTCTCGCCCTGCTGCTCGAACACCAGCTCGGGGTGCTCGCCGCCATTGAAAATGCAATGGCACTGGGTCACAGCATAACTGAAATGCTCGAGAAGATTGACCAGACTTCGGCTGAACCGGCGCTCGATGTCGTGCTGTGGAACATCGTGCCCACCATGGGCCACGCGCTCGGCCACTCGCAACCGCGACATCTCGCGGCTCGGCAACGCGAGATACACCATCTCCACACGCCAACCCGCTTCACGAAGGCGCTGGACCAGGCGCAGATACCCACGTCCGGCGAGCGTGGTTTCAAAGGCGAAATCCTCGCGCCCATCGACGCATCTCGCGAGCGCATGCAGAAACACCCGGCTGGCGCTGTGCTGAGCGCGTGCGGGAGCGAGTGGAGACAGACCCGCGGCGATGAGATCGGCGTTCAGGTATTGATGGCACTTTGCCACCTCAGGCAGGAAATCCAACGCAAACGTCGTTTTTCCTGCCCCATTCGGGCCGGCGATGATCCAGCAGGTCGGCATGCGGCAGCGTGAGTGACTCGGAGGAAGACCGAGCCTAGCATAGGCTGCCTATGGGCATGGCCCTTGCGCGCATGGCATCTCCTCTGCCACCAGACCCAGGAACGCCCATGAAGACGACCACACCTTGGCGCGCGCTGCTCGCCGCCGCCCTGATGACGCTCGGTGCCGCCGCCACAGCCGGTGAGGCGCCGGACGGCAGTGCTGCCACCCCCGGCCCAGGTGAATCGCGCCAAGCCAATCCCGGCGGCACCACGGAGGGCGTAAACCCTGCTGCGACGCCGGCCGGCCGGGGGATGGGCGGTAGCGCAGGCAGCACCGGCGGTGCGGGCGAGGGCGCCCAGGGCGCCCCCGGCAGCACGCGGGAGTCACCTAGCGGCGGTCACACCGGCATCACGCCACACGAAGCCGAAGCCATGGCCGAAGGCGCGCAGAAGACGCCCACGCCGCCCGCGGGTGCGACCCAGGGCGCTGGCGCCGAGGCAGCCCCCAAGCGCTGACGCTCAGCCAGACAGCGGGCCGCGTCAGTGCCCGCCGCCGCCCACGGGCAGATGACGCAGCAGCACGCGCGCGCCGAGGGCGGTGGCAAGGGCAATGGCAGCGCCCACCGCTGCGTTGGCGTGCAAGGCCACGGTGAACGCATGCCGGGCAGAAGCCAACACCGTATCGCCACCCGTGCCCAGCGTGGAAGCCAGCGCGAGGGCTCCACTGAGCGTTTCTGCAGCCTGCGCTGCGGCAGCCGGCGGCAATGACGCCAGGACATCGCCCATCTGCCAGCGGTACACAGCCGCCCCCAGGCTGCCGAGAAGCGCGATCCCCAGGGCCATGCCGAGCTCTGCGGCCGTTTCGGAAATAGCTGCCGCGGCGCCGGCGCGTTCGGGCGGCGCACTGCCCACGACAAGGTCGGTGCCCATGATCATCATCGGCATCACGCCCACGCCCATCACCACACTGCCCAGCACCGCAGGCCAGGGTGAGATCTCGCCCGCAATCGCCATGATGCCGAAACCGGCCACCGCCACGAAAAGACCGCTGGAGACCAACACCGCCGGGCGCAGGCGGCGGGCCAGCGCCGGCACGACCGCCGCCCCGGCCACCTGAACCAACGCCGCCGGCAGCATGACAACGCCGGCGCGCAAGGGGGTAAGCCCGATCACGCCCTGCAGATACTGATAGATCATGAGCCAGGTGCCCGACAGGGCGACCAGCGTCAGCAGTACGGCGCAGACGGAAGCCGTGAAGGCGCGGTTGGCGAACAGATCGAGATCGAGCATCGGATCGGCCAGGCGGCGTTGACGACGCACGAACACCCAGCCCAGCAGCAACGCGGCCACAAGCGCCACCAACGCGGCGAGCGATCCTCCATGGCGGGCCGCATCCTTCAGGGCGTAGATCCCGCTCAACATCATCGCCACGGACAGCAAGGCGCTGCGCACGTCGAGCCGGCCCGCCTGCGTATCGCGGAACTCGGGCAGCACGATCGGGCCTGCGATCAGCAGCAGCACCATGACCGGCACGCCCAGCAGGAACACGGCGCCCCACGAGAACACGGCCAGGATGGCCCCACCCACCAGCGGCCCGATGGCACTGCCCACGATGAAGCCCGTCATCCACACCGTGATGGCGAGCGTACGTTCGTCATCGCGCCGGAACATGTTGCGGATGAGCGATAAGGTGGATGGCATCAACGTGGCCCCTGCCACGCCGAGCAGCGCACGCGCGACGATCAGGGCCGTTGCGCTGTGGGCATACGCGGCAAGGATCGAGGCAAGGCCGAATGCCACGGCCCCGGTCAACAGCAGACGCCGACGACCGATGCGGTCGCCCAGCGTCCCCATGGTGACCAGGAACCCGGCGATCAAGAATCCGTAGATGTCGAGGATCCACAGCAGCTGCGCGCTGGTGGGCTTGAGATCGGCCGCCAGCAGCGGTACGGCCAGATGCAGCACAGTCATGTCCAGCGCCAGCAGAATCGTGGGCAGCACGAGGACGGCCAAACCCCACCACTCACGGCGTGTTGCTCGGGGGATCGGGGATTCAGACATGACAGACTCCAGACAGCGCATTCGGGCAGTGCCCGCGGGAGGGCGATTGTAGGGCCAAGTGCCGACCGGGCCGTGACAGCAGCGAGTCACGGGTTGAAAGCGCCTCATCCTCGCCCGGCATGCAATTCCTGCAATTGAGCGTGCGCACCAACCGCCCCCGCAGCGTCTGCGGCGCACGAAATGCCCCCTCGACAACATTCGTAGCGCCTCTTACCTCTCGGTACGCCACGGTGGAGCAAACGCGGTGCAAAACCCCTACCCACGCCAGGGCTGTTACAACATCCCGTTGCATGAACCTTTCATTTGGCTTGCAATACCTGAGAATGAAAGAAGATGACGCCGTATTCACCGAAATTCACGACAAACGTGGAACACCCTTTGCGGAAGCTCTCCCCGACGGATGCCACTTCAGGTTCCCGCACTGCTGACAGGAGATCTGCCCTATGCAACGTACCGCCCTCGCCTTCGTGCTCTCCGCCGCTTTCGCCGCTCCGGTGGCCCTCGCGCAGACCGCAGACCCGGCCATGAATGCCCCCGCCGGCCAAGCCGCACCGGCCACCACCAATGCCGCGGGCACGCCCGCCGCCAACCAGGCTGCCAACCAAGCCGGTGAGTGGAGCGCCGAAGAGCGCCAGCAAGCCACGACCCGTCTGGGCGTTGGCAGCGATTCGCCGGACCGTGACGCTGCGCAAAAGCGCCAGGTGGCCGTGAGCGACCTGAACGGCATGGACGTCTACAACACCCAAGGTGAAGAGATCGGCTCGGTGAGCGACGTCGTCGCTGACGCCAGCGATTCGCACTTCATCGTAATCGGCCAAGGCGGCTTCTTCGGCATCGGTGAAGACCGCGCCGCCCTGCCGCTGGACCGCTTCTGGATTCAGGATGACCGCCTCGTCGTGGCTGGTGTGACCGAAGACGACATCGGCAACCTGGGCGACGTGCGCACGGGCGACGATGAAGCCTACTCGTCGGTCGACAACGACACACAAGCCGAAGTGGCCGTCTGGGAAGGCGAACTGCCCGACGCGGCCTGAAACGCAGATCGCGAGCGTCCTGACGCTCGCGAGCTATGAGCAGATCGGCGTAGCCTGGGGGGCGCCGTCTGTATCATCGGAAAGGCCGGACAATGTCCGGCCTTTTTTGCATGACGGCATGGTGATTGCTCAACGGTAGCACCTCACGGAGCCCGCCATGCCCACCCTATCCATCCAGCCACTGGCCTTTCGTCCCGAGTTCGAACAGATCCCAGAGGACGAGGGCAAGACCACCGAAGAATTGATCGCTGCCCTGCGCCGCATCCTCGAGACCACGGCATCTGACGAAGGGCGTGGCCTGCGCGCCGTGCATGCCAAGAGCCATGGCGTGGTGACAGGCGAACTCGAACCCTTGCCCGGGCTGCCCGAGGCCTTGGCCCAAGGAGTCTTTGCCCAGCCCGGTCCGCATCCGGTCATCCTGCGCTTTTCCACCAACCCCGGCGATCTGCTGCCGGATACGGTGTCCACCCCACGCGGGCTGGCGATCAAGATTCTCGGCGTCGCGGGTGAGCGTCTGCCCGGCAGCGAGGGCGACACCACTCAGGATTTCGTGCTCGTCAACGCGCCAGCCTTCGCGGCACCGACACCGAAGAAGTTCCTGGGCAACCTCAAGCTCCTGGCGGGCACCACGGATAAGGCGCCGCGCGCCAAGGCGGTGCTGTCGGCCGTCCTGCGTGGCGTCGAATCTGCCGTGGAAGCGGTGGGCGGCGAAAGCGCCACACTGAAGAACCTCGGCGGCCATCCGCCCACGCACATCCTCGGCGAGACCTTCTACTCCGCCGTGCCGATGCGTCACGGCCCTTACTACGCCAAGCTCAGCATCGCCCCCGTGGATCCGGCGTTGGTGGCACTGACCGACCAGAAGATCGACCTGGCCGGACGGCCCGATGCGTTGCGTGAAGAGGTCGATGCGCACATGGCCCGCCACGGCGGGGTATGGGAGGTGCGCGTGCAGCTTGCGACCGACATCGAACGCATGCCCATCGAGGATGCCTCCGTGGTCTGGCCCGAGGACGTGAGTCCGTACGTGGCAGTGGCGCGCATCACGGTGCCGCCCCAGCCGAGCTGGACGCCGGCCCGTGCCAAGGCGCTGGACGAAGGCCTGGCGTTCAGCCCGTGGCATGGCCTGGCCGAGCATCGCCCCCTGGGCGGCATCATGCGCACACGCAAGCCTGCTTACGCGATGTCCTCAGCGTTCCGTGGCCAGCGCAACGGCTGTCCGATGCACGAGCCGCGCGATCAGGTGCCTCTGTCGGAATGAGCGGCCTGGGACCGAATCTCGCTGAGGCCTCTCGCTCGCCCGTTCCCGCCTGAGGCCCGCCATGATGACGCCGCCCGTGTCCATCGGCAGTACTGTGCTGCATTCCCTGCGGCCGCGAGAGTCTGCCCACGAACGTGCCACCCATGCCAGCGTGGCCCAGCGTCTGGGCGCCTTGCTCGGCCTCGCGTGGGCCGGTGATTTCACACCCGGGGCCATCTACGCCGCCCCTCGCTATCTCGTGCCGAGCGACACCCTGGTCGGCGCACGACAGGCGCACACACTGGGCGTGCGCAGCGAATCGGACTTCTTCGGCGGGCTCGTACCCCATCCTTTTGTCGCGACCAAAGCCATCACGCATCCCCTCCTGCATGCCGATGCCCAAGCGCCGGAGGGATGGAATCCCGCTTTTGCCGAAGCGGTACAGGAGAGCGTTCTGCGCGGATTCACGGCGTTCAGCCTGGCGGATGCTCGACGGGCCGGACAGCGCCTGCTGGCACTGGGTCCGGTGCGCCTCAAACCTGTACGCGCCACGGCCGGCCGCGGTCAGGTGCGGATCGAGAACGCGCAGGGACTCGACGCCGCCCTCGCGCAGCTCGATGCCGCCGAGCTCGCCGTGTTTGGGGTCGTGCTGGAAGAGAACCTCGAGGCGGTGGCTACCTATAGCGTCGGCCAAGTGCGCGTTGGCGGTCAGATCGCGAGCTACTACGGCACACAGCGCCTCACGCGCGACAACCGTGGCGAGGAGGTCTATGGCGGCTCCACGCTCACCGTAGCGCGAGGCGGTTTTGCCGAACTGTGCCGTCTGATGCTACCGGCCCATGCCCGAGAAGCCATTGTCCAGGCCCAACGGTACGACGCCGCGGCGGACGCCGCCTATCCCGGTCTTCTCGCCTCGCGGCGCAATTACGACACGGTGGTCGGCCAGGACGCCGCAGGCAGGCGCCGCAGCGGCGTGCTCGAGCAGTCCTGGCGGATCGGCGGGGCGAGCGGTGCGGAGGCTCTCGCCTTGCAGACGCTGGCCCAGCATCCGGACGTGCACAGCGTGCGCGCCGCCACGGTCGAGGTCTACGGCACCGACGCACGGCCCCCTGAGGGTGCCAGTGTCCACTATCACGGCGACGACGACGAGGTGGGCCCCATCCTCAAGTACGCCTGCCTCGATCCCTCAGGCCCCGGGGACAGCCCCCTTTCCGACGCACGCCCATGACGACCCGCAGCGAATCTGTCCGCATCGCCGTCGACGACGAAGTCATCGCCGGCACCTTTCTCGAACCCAGCGCCCGCGTACCGGGCATCCTCTTCGTCCACGGCTGGGGAGGCAGTCAGCGCAACGACGTGGCCCGGGCAAAGGGCATCGCGGCACTCGGCTGCGTCTGCCTCACGTTCGATCTGCGCGGCCACGAGCGCACGGTCGAGCAGCAGCAGGCCATCACGCGCGAACACAGCCTGCAGGATCTGCTCGCTGCCTACGACCAGCTCGTGGCCCATCCCGGCACTGACCCCAACGCGATTGCGGTGGTGGGCAGCAGCTACGGCGGCTATCTGGCCGCCATTCTCACCACGCTGCGCCCCGTGCGCTGGCTCGGCCTGCACGTGCCGGCGCTCTACCGCGACGAGGATTGGCATACGCCCAAACGCCAGCTGGGCCGGGCCGATCTGAACGCGTATCGGCGTATGCGTCTGAACCCGGACGAGAACCGCGCGCTCGCGGCCTGTGCGGCCTTCCATGGCGACGTGCTCATCGTGGAATCCGAACATGACGACTTCGTGCCGCACACCACCATCATGAGCTACCGCACGGCGTTCCTGAATTCGCACTCTATGACCCATCGGATCATGGACGGCGCGGATCACGCGCTCAGCACCCCGGCCATGCAGCAGCTGTATGCCGATATCCTCGTGAACTGGATCACCGAGATGATCGTGGGGGTGCGCGTGAACCAGAGTGCGATGCGCGAACTCTTCGAGCGCGACGCGAGCCGCAGCTGAGGGCGGCGTGGGACGGTAGAATGCGCCGTCGACTTGCCCCCCGGGAATCTCACCATGCTCGCTGCGCGTCCCCTTCTCTGCGCTTCGCTTCTGGCTGCTCTGACCGCTTGCGGTGGCGGTGACGTGGACGTCCTGCCGGATCCGCCGCCCGCGCCGCGGCCGCAGGGCCTGTGGAATGGCTCGACCGGGGCCGGCTCCGATCTGCGGCTCCTCGTGACGGACGAGCACGTGGTGTGGGGAATCTATCAGCCGGTGGGCAGCACCCAAGTTGGCTTCGTGCATGCGCCTCGCCTTACCCTCCAGGACCAGCGCATGATCGTGCCGATCCGCGACTTCGCCCCCGGCAACACGGTGGGCAACGGCGAACTGTCGGCGGTGGTGGCCAATCGCGCGACATTGCGCGGCCAAACCTACGACACGGGGCGCATCGTCCCGTTCCAGGCGGACTACGACGCGAGCTTCGAGACCCAGGCAAGCGACGCTGCCCTGGCGGGTAACTGGGCCGGCACGGATCGGGACGGCAATCCGGTGACCCTCACGGTCACGAGCACAGGCGCCTTCGCTGGCTCGACGACGCCCCGGGGCGGCACGGCCGCCTGCACGTTCCGTGGCAACGCACGCCACCGCGACGGGCGGGGCTATTACGTCGTCAGCGTGAGCTTCGACAACACGAATGCCTGCCTGCTGCCGGGCCAGATCGTCACGGGGATCGGCCTGCGGTGGCAGACGGGGGCCGATGCCTTCCTCGGTACAGCCCTTCTGACGGGTGGCGGGGATCAGGGCGTGGCAAGTATTCTCACGCGGCAGCCGACGCCGCCTGCACCGGCGCCGGCTTCCTGATGCGTCAGAACGCGCTCGCGGGTGCCGCTCAGCCTCGCCGCTGACCCGCGCCGCGTTGCCGCTGGCTCGTCTGGTCCTGGCCCGTGCCGAGCTGATCGGCGTGCCCGTCCTTCTTGCTGCGGTTCTGCGTACTGCCGTGACTTTGCTGTTCCTCGCGCGTCGTATCGTCGTCCTGGCGACTCGCGCCTTCCTGCGGCTGCGTCTTCGTGCTCATGGCTGGCTCCTTGTGAAGTAGGCTAGCCAGCCTGGCGGCGCAACGTGCATGCCTGCACCTCCAGGACTCGCCCGGCGTAGAATCGCCTTCGCCTCGTCTTTCCTAGTTGCGATGTCCTCGCCAGCCGGCTCTTTCTCGTCCCGCGTGCCTTGCATCCTGGTTCTGGTGGCCGGCGTCGTCGCGGCATTGCATGCCGGCAAGATCCCGCCCGCCGTGCCGGCCTTGCGCACAGCCCTGGGCCTGTCCC
>Ga0075364_10002006_pt1 | contig 11341 bp, 9 predicted proteins | sample EndMetdeltDD1764_FD_71517 | JGI IMG/M metagenome (GOLD analysis project Ga0075364, IMG submission 71517) | Populus endosphere microbial communities from Tennessee, USA - Endosphere MetaG P. deltoides DD176-4 | ecosystem: Host-associated > Plants > Roots > Endosphere | place: USA: Tennessee...
GCCTGCACGGTGACGTCCTGGAAGTCGGCGGTCCGGGCGTGGAACAGCAGCGGCAGTTCGCGGTCGTCCAACGGAATCTCGGACATGGCGGCGGTCAGTGGGCGGAACCAGAACGCCAGGCCGGCGCCGTCGTGGGTGAGCCTGCCGCGGCGCAGCGCCCGGATGTGTGCGGTGGGCTCCACGCGCAGGTGGCGGATCAGTGGGTAGCGGGTGATGACGGCCATGGTGGCCACCTCCTTTATCGTCAGTTCGACGATAAACCCGGCTCTGGCTTTACGTCAAGATGACGATTAGCCTGGTGGGGTGCCGCGTTACGACCCGAGCGATTACCCGTCGGTGGCGGTCACCGTCGACCTGGTGGCCCTGACCATTCGCGATGACACCCTGTGCGCGCTGGTGGTCCGCCGCGGCGAGGAACCGTACGCCGGCCGATGGGCGCTGCCGGGTGGATTCGTGCGCGCCGACGAGAATCTCGATGCCGCGGCGGGTCGCGAACTGGTCGAGGAAACCGGCGTCCCGGCCGAACGGCTGCACCTCGAGCAGCTCGGCACCTACGGTGCGCCGCAACGCGACCCGCGGATGCGGGTGATCACCGTCGCCTATCTCGGCTTGGCACCCGATCTGCCGTTGCCGACCGCCGGTGGGGACGCCGCGGGCGCACGGTGGGCCCCGCTGGCTGAGCTGTCGAAAGCGGCGCTGGCCTTCGATCACGCCACGATTCTGGCCGACGGCATCGAGCGTGCCCGCGCCAAGATCGAGTACACCCCGCTGGCGACCACCTTCTGCGCCGACGAGTTCACCGTGGCCGAGCTGCGCAGGGTGTACGAGATCATGTGGGGCACAACGCTGGACAGCCGCAACTTCCATCGCAAGGTGACCGGCGCCGACGGGTTCCTGGTACCGGTCGGGCGGACCACCGGCCGCGACGGCGGGCGTCCCGCCCAGCTGTACCGCCGCGGTGAGCTGCGGCTTCTGCATCCGCCGATGATGCGCGGCGGCTGAGATGGCCGATCTGCTGGCCTCAGACTAGAACACGTTCTAGTCTGACCGGCATGGGATTCCTGAAGCAGACCACTCCGGTGATCGATTTCGAGGAGTGGAGCAAGGGCACCCGGGCCGAGCGGATCGTCCCGATGGCGCGGCACTGGGCCGAGGTCGGGTTCGGTACGCCCGTGGTGCTGCACCTGTTCTACGTCGCCAAGATCCTCGCCTACATCGTGGTGGCCTGGGTGTTGGTGCTCGCCACCACCGACGGTCTCGGCGGGTTCACCGACGTCACCGCCTGGTACAACGAACCGATCCTCTACCAGAAGGTCGTGTTCTACACGATGCTGTTCGAGGTCGTCGGTCTGGGCTGCGGGTTCGGTCCGCTGAACAACCGGTTCTTCCCGCCGATGGGCTCGATCCTGTACTGGTTGCGGCCCAAGACGATTCGACTGCCACCCTGGCCCAACCGCATCCCGCTGACCAAGGGTGACGCGCGCGGCCCGGTGGATGTGCTGCTCTACGGCGCGCTGCTGGTGCTGCTGATCGTCGCCCTGTTCTCCCAAGGCACCGGACCCATTCCGGAACTGGGCACCGAGGTCGGCGTGCTGCCGGTCTGGCAGACCGCCGCGATTCTCGTGGTGCTGGCGCTGGCGGGCCTGCGCGACAAGGTGATCTTCCTGGCCGCCCGCGGCGAGGTGTACGCGTCGCTGGCCGTGTGCTTCCTGTTCAGCGGCGCCGACATCATCATCGCGGCGAAGCTGGTCTGCCTGGTGATCTGGATGGGTGCGGCCACCTCGAAGCTGAACAAGCATTTCCCGTTCGTCATCTCCACGATGATGAGCAACAATCCCGTCTTCCGGTCGCCGGCCATCAAGCGAAAGTTCTTCGAGCACTTCCCCGATGACCTGCGTCCCGGCCGGGCCTCCCGCTTCATCGGGCACTTCTCCACCGCGATCGAGGGTCTGGTGCCGCTGGTGCTGTTCTTCAGCCACGGCGGCTGGGCGACGGCCGTCGCGGCGTTCGTCATGCTGGTCTTCCACTTCGGCATCCTGAGCTCGATCCCGATGGGGGTCCCGCTGGAGTGGAACGTCTTCATGATGTTCAGCGTGCTGGCGCTGTTCGTGGGCCACTCCGATATCGGGCTCGGCGACCTGTCCAGTCCGTGGCCGATCGTGCTGCTGGTGGTGGTCGCCGGCACCGTCGTATTGGGAAACCTGTTCCCGCGCAAGGTGTCCTTCCTGCCGGGTATGCGCTACTACGCGGGCAACTGGGACACCTCGCTGTGGTGCATCAAGCCCTCGGCGGACGCCAAGATCGCCGCAGGCATCGTCGCGATCGCCAGCATGCCCGCAGCCCAGCTGGAGAAGTTCTACGGTAGTAAAGAGGCGGCCCAGATCCCGATGTACATGGGATATGCGTTCCGCTCCTTCAACACTCACGGCCGTGCGCTGTTCACCCTGGCGCACCGGGCGATGGCCGGGCACAACGAGGACGACTACACCCTCACCGACGGTGAGCGCATCGTCAGCACCGCGATCGGGTGGAATTTCGGCGACGGCCACATGAGCAACGAGCAGCTGGTGGCCGCACTGCAGCAGCGTTGCCATTTCGAGCCGGGGGAGGTGCGCATCGTCATGCTCGACGCGCAGCCCATCCACCGCCAGACCCAGCAGTACCGACTCGTCGACGCCGCCACCGGTGAGTTCGAACGCGGGTACGTCAAGGTCGCCGACATGGTGACGCGTCAGCCGTGGGATGACACCGTGCCGGTTTACGACGTGCAGACCCCGGGACGCACCGGCGCCTCGTGAACTAAGCGACATGCTTGGCCGCGAACCTCTGGACGCCTCATACTTACGCGCATAAGCTCGGATCGATGGCCGCATCGGTGCGGCCCGACAGACGTGAAGGTGCCTGAACTTGAGTAACTCCATTGCGGTCTTCAACCCATCGAACGAGGAGCAGATCGCCGAGGTCCCGGATTCCGACCAGGGCGCCGTCGATGCGGCGGTGGCCCGGGCGCGGGACACCTTCGAGTCCGGGGTGTGGCGCAAACTGCCCGCCGCGCACCGGGCCGAGGTGCTGTTCAAGGCCGCCGAGATCATCAAGCGGCGCACCGAGGAACTGGCCGAGATCGAGGCCCGCGACAACGGCATGAACGCGATGGCCGCGCAGCAGATCATCAAGGTCGCCAACGAGATGCTGATCTACTACGCCGGCTGGGTCGGCAAGATCCACGGCGAATCGGCCAACCTCATCTCCGACGGTCTGCTCGGGCATTTCGAGGAGTACCACACCTTCACCCAGCTGGAGCCCGTCGGCGTCGTCGGCCTCATCATCCCGTGGAACGGCCCCTTCTTCGTCGCCATGCTCAAGGTCGCGCCGGCGCTCGCGGCGGGCTGCAGCGCGGTGCTCAAACCTGCCGAGGAGACGCCGCTTTCGGCGCTCAAGCTGGAGGAGATCTTCCGCGAGGCGGGCCTGCCCGACGGCGTGCTCAACGTCATCACCGGCTACGGCGAGACCACCGGCGCGGCACTCACCGCGCACCCCGACGTCGACAAGATCGCGTTCACCGGATCGACGGAGGTGGGCCGGCTGATCGTGGCGGCCGCCGCGGGCAACCTCAAGCGCCTGACCCTCGAACTCGGCGGCAAGTCACCGCTGATCATGTTCGACGACGCCAACCTGGAGAAGTCGATCATGGGGGCGGCCATGGGGTTGCTGGCCGGATCGGGCCAGAACTGTTCCTGCACATCGCGTATCTACGTGCAGCGCGGGATCTACGACCAGGTGGTCGAGGGGCTGGCGGGGTTTGCGCAGATGCTGCCGATGGGCGGCTACGAGGATCCCACCTCGGTGCTCGGACCGCTGATCAGTCAGAAGCAGCGCACCCGCGTCGAGGGCATCGTGAACGACGGGGTGGCCGGCGGCGCGGAGATCATCACCGGCGGTAAACCGTTGGACCGCAAGGGATATTTCTACGAGGCCACCATCGTCACCAACACCACGCCGGACATGCGGCTGATCACCGAGGAGATCTTCGGCCCCGTCGGTTCGGTGATCCCCTTCGACGAGGAGGAGGAGGCGATCGCCGCCGCGAACGACACCGAGTACGGGCTGGCCGGCGCCATCTGGACCGAGAACCTCAGCCGGGCCCATCGGGTGGCGAATGCTCTTCGCGGCGGGCAGATCTGGGTGAACTCCGCGCTCGCCGCGGACCCGTCGATGCCGATCTGCGGTCACAAGCAGTCGGGTTGGGGCGGGGAACGCGGCAAGAAGGGGCTGGAGGCCTACTTCAACACCAAATCGGTCTACATCGGGATCTGAGTTCAGATCATCACATCGCGGACCTTCACCGACTCCATACCCTTGAGCAGCAGTTCGCGTGCGGTGTCCAGATGCTTGCGCCAGTGCGCCTCGGCGGCCTCACCGTCGCCGGAGCGCATGAGCGTCATCAGTCGCTTGTAGGACCGCATCAACAGTTCGTAGTCCGATTTGGACAGCGGCCGGTTCTCCTTCATGGCGAAGGCGGTGTGGCGCACCGTGATCTCGTGCAGCATGCCGGCCATGATGGTCAGCGTCGCGTTGCCGGACAGCTCGACGACCCGCTGATGGAAATCCCCGGTGGTCTCGGCCATCCGCCCGGTCTCGCGCCCGGACGGGACGTGCTCGGCGATCATGTTGTCGAGCTCGTCGAACGCCTCGGTGTTCCTGGACTCGGTGAGCAACCGGACCGCCATCGGCTCGATACCGGCGCGGGCCGTCATGACATCGGCGATGGTGGCCCCCGACAGCTCGAGTAGCAGGCCGGCCGGGCGGGCCACGATCTCCGGGCCCGGCACCCGCACCCGTGCGCCGGTGCGTGAACCGCGGCGCACCTCGACGAGGCGCTCGGATTCCAGCACCCGCACCGCCTCGCGCAGTGTCGGGCGGCTCACCCCGAAATGTGCCATCAGCTCGGCCTCGTTGGGGAGGAAGTCGCCCTCCTTGAGCTGACCGTCGACGACCATCCGGCGCAGCGTGCCTGCCACCAACTCGGCCGTCTTCGGCGAACGGATCGGTGCACCGGCCACCGCCGGGACGGCGCTGCGGCCGATCATCGGCGAGAGCGGGGTGCTGCCGGCCACGGTGTGACTCCTCGTGAATAAGCTGATATCAGGTGTTCAACTCAGTAAACCATGTCGGCAAACCCGGCGCGTGCACCTGCGTTCATCCGCCATCTACCAACCAGTAGGTTGACCTAGTAAACCTTCTGCTCTAGGTTCAATTTAAGTCCATCCATATAAGCGCGCCAACCACCTTCGAAGGAGAAGTCCATGGCTGAAGCGGTCATCGTCGAGGCAGTTCGTTCACCTGTCGGCAAGCGCAACGGCGCTCTGTCGGGTGTACATCCATCCGAACTGTCGGCCCAGGTCCTCAACGGCCTGGTGCAGCGTGCCGGGATCGATCCGGGGCTCGTCGACGACGTCATCTGGGGCTGCGTCATGCAGGCCGGCGAGCAGGCGCTCGACATCGCCCGCACCGCCGTGCTGACCGCCGGATGGCCCGAGACCGTTCCCGGTGTCACCGTGGACCGCCAGTGCGGCTCCAGCCAGCAGTCGCTGCACTTCGCCGTCGCCGGGGTGGTGGCCGGCCACTACGACGTCGTCGTCGCCGGTGGTGTCGAGTCGATGTCACGGGTCCCGATGGGCTCCTCACTGGCCAGTGGCGGGCACCCCTACCCGGAGGCCTTCCTGACGCGTTACGACCACAAGAGCCCCAACCAGGGCGTGGGTGCCGAGATGATCGCCGAGCAGTGGGGCCTGTCACGCACCCTGCTCGACGAGTTCTCCCTGAGCTCCCATGAGAAGGCGGCCGCGGCACAGGATTCCGGCGCGTTCAAGGATCAGATCGTGGGGATCAAAGACCAGGATGGCAACGTTGTCCTCGAAGACGGTGGCATCCGTCGTGGCGGCACCGTGGAAGGTCTGGCCAAGATCAAGCCCGCCTTCAAGGAGGACGGTGTGATCCACGCCGGCAACTCCAGCCAGATCTCCGACGGCTCGGCCGCACTGCTGATCACCTCCGCCGAAAAGGCAAAAGAGCTGGGCCTCAAGCCTCTTGCCAAGGTTCACACCGCCGTGCTCGCCGGCGCCGACCCGGTCATCATGCTGACCGCGCCCATTCCGGCCACCCAGAAGGCACTCGCCAAGTCCGGCCTGAGCGTCGACCAGATCGGCGTGTTCGAGGTCAACGAGGCCTTCGCCCCGGTCCCGCTGGCCTGGCTGAAGGACATCGGCGCCGACGAGAGCCGGCTGAACCCCAACGGCGGCGCCATCGCGCTCGGCCACCCGCTCGGCGGCTCCGGTGCGCGCATCCTGACCACGCTGCTCTACCACATGCGGGACAACAACATTCAGTACGGACTGCAGACCATGTGTGAAGGTGGCGGCCAGGCCAACGCGACCATCCTGGAACTGCTGTGACGGCGGCCGAGGCGCCCGGGGCGCTCACCGAACGGCGCGGGAACGTCCTGATCATCACGATCAACCGGCCCGAGGCCCGCAACGCCATCAATGCATCGGTGTCCATCGGTGTCGGTGACGCGCTACAGGCAGCGCAGGAGGACCCGGAGATCCGGGCGATCGTGCTCACCGGTGCCGGGGACAAGTCGTTCTGCGCCGGCGCCGACCTGAAGGCGATCTCGCGGGGGGAGAACCTGTTCCACCCGGACCACCCGGAGTGGGGCTTCGCCGGCTATGTGCGGCATTTCGTCGACAAGCCGACCATCGCCGCGGTGAACGGCACCGCCCTGGGCGGCGGCACCGAACTGGCCCTGGCCAGTGACCTGGTGGTCGCCGAGGAACGCGCCAAATTCGGTCTGCCCGAAGTGAAGCGCGGCCTGATCGCCGGCGCCGGCGGGGTGTTCCGCATCGTGCAGCAGTTGCCGCAGAAACTGGCGCTGGAGCTGGTCTACACCGGCGAACCGCTGTCCTCGGCGGATGCGCTCAAATGGGGCCTGATCAACAAGGTGGTGCCGGACGGCACCGTCGTCGACGCCGCACTGGAACTGGCCGAACGCATCGCGGTCAACGCGCCGTTGGCCGTTCGGGCCAGCAAGCGGGTGTCCTACGGCGCCATCGACGGCGTCGTCGCCGCCGACGAGCCGTTCTGGAAGCAGACGTTCGGCGAGTTCGCCACCCTTCTCAAGACCGAAGACGCACAAGAGGGACCGTTGGCTTTCGCGCAGAAGCGCGAGCCGGTCTGGAAAGCGAAGTAACAGTGAAGAGACTGGTTTTCGAAACCGAGCACGAGCAGCTGCGGGAGACTGCCAAGCAGTTCCTGGAGAAGGAATGTCTGCCCAACGTCGAGAAGTGGGAGGCCGAGCGCCTCGTCGCTCGCGAAGCCTATGTGGCAGCAGGCAATTACGGGCTGATCGGGTTCAACATGCCCGAGGAGTACGGCGGCGGCGGCGTCGACGACTTCCGTTTCAACGCGGTGATCGTCGAGGAGTTCTCCAAGTTCGGGCTGGCCTGCCCGGGTGTGAGCCTGCAGAACGACATCGTGGGCCCGTACTTCAAGAACCTGGCCACCAAGGAGCAGCTGGAGCGCTGGATGCCCGGCTTCGCCAGTGGTGAGCTGATCGGCGCCATCGCCATGAGCGAGCCCGGTGCCGGCAGCGACCTCGCTGGTATCAAGACCACCGCGGTGCGAGACGGCGATGACTTCATCATCAACGGCTCCAAGACCTTCATCTCGGCCGGTATCAACTCCGACCTGGTGGTCGTGGTGGCGCGCACCGACCCGGAAGCCGGTCACAAGGGCTTCTCGCTGCTGGTGGTGGAGCGCGACACCCCGGGCTTCACCCGGGGCCGAAAGCTCGACAAGATGGGCCAGCACGCCGCCGACACCTCCGAGCTGAACTTCGAGGACGTCCGCGTCCCCGCGGCCAACCTGCTCGGTACCGAGGGCAAGGGTTTCTACCACCTGATGGAGAACCTGCCGTCCGAGCGCCTGTCGATCGCCATCGCCGGTGTCGCCGGGGCGCGCGCCACGTTCAACGAGACGCTGCAATATGTGAAGGACCGCAAGGCATTCGGGCAGCCGATCGGCAGCTTCCAGAACAGCCGCTTCGTGATGGCCGAGCTGGACACCGAACTCGACATCGCCGAGCAGTACGTCGACCGGTGCCTGCGCGCCGTCGTCGACGGTGAACTGACCGCGGTCCAGGCATCCAAGGCCAAGTGGTGGTGCACCGAGCTCGGCAAGAAAGTCGTCGACTCCTGCCTGCAGCTGCACGGCGGCTACGGCTACATGAACGAGTACCGCGTCGCCAAGGATTACGTCGATGTGCGCATCCAGACGATCTACGGTGGCACCACCGAGATCATGAAGGAGATCATCGGCCGCGATCTGGGTCTCTGAGCCCCACAACGCAAGAACGGCGCCCACTCTGCGAAGAGTGGGCGCCGTTTTCGCGTGTGTGGAGGCTAGCCCGCCGGTGCCGGCGCGGTGACCGTCACGGTCTGAGTGGCGGTCGGCGCCGGAGATTCGGTCGCCGAGGTGGTCTCGGTGGCCGAGGTGGTCTCCGTGGTCGACGTGGTGCTGGTCGTCGAGGTGCCGGTGGTGACCGGGGTCGGCGCCGCGGCCGGATCCAGCACGGTGTCGATGATGTAGACGCGCATGTGGTCCGCGCCGATACCGCCGCACTCGACCTTGGCGTCGTTGACGGTGATGTCTCCGCCGCTGCCCTTGACGATCACCGGCTTGCCCTGCTGGGTGTAGATGGTGCCCTCGATATCGTCGGGGCCGAGGATGCCGAGCGCCATGTGGTAGTACACCAGCGCGGTCAGCGCGACCGGGTCGCTCTTGAGCGATTCCAGCTTCTCGGGCGGCAGCTTCGCGAACGCGGCGTCGCTGGGCGCGAACACGATGTACGGGCCGTTGTCGAGCACCGCGGCCACGTTCACCTCGGGATTGACCTGGCCGGAGATGGCGTTGCTGAAGGTCGAGATCGCCGGGATGCTCGCCAGAGCGGTCGACGACTGCGCCTTGGCCAGGCCGGTGAGCGAACCGGGGCCGGTGGCCACCGACTTCACGGTGGCATCACACGTGGGGCCCTTCGGTTCTGCGATCACCATCTGGGGCGTGGTGGTCGGATCATCGGCGTGAGCCGTGACGGTGGTTCCCGCGAAAACGATGGCCGACGATGCGACCACGACGCCGAAGAGTTTGCCGGTGCGAGCGTGCACGTGTTTTCCTCCCGCTCATGACTGGGTCGGCGCGTCGTAAGCGGGGACGCGGCTGACCGGTGTATTTCAAAGCCTCGGTTTCAAAGCCTGTGGCGTCCCCGCGGCGCCGCCTGAATCGTATGCGTCCAGGTGAGCGCAGCCAAATGCTACGAAACCGGGACCGCCGGTCTGCGCACGCCGGCGCAGAGCAGCGCGGCCACGAAGCACAACCCGGCGGCGAGGTAAAACGCCAGGTCATAGGTGCCCTGCAGATCCCGGATCCAGCCGGCGCCGGCCGCCGCGATGGCCGCTCCCAGCTGGTGTGAGGCGAACACCCAGCCGAACACGATCGGTGACCGGGTTCCGAAAAAATCGCGGCACAACACGATCGTCGGCGGCACGGTGGCCACCCAGTCCAGTCCGTAGAAAATGATGAACACCCAGGTGCTCGGCTCGGCGTTCGGTGACAGCAGTGACGGCAGCAACAGCAGCGACACACCGCGCCCGGCGTAGTACACGCACAGCAGCAACCGTGGGTCCACCCGGTCTGTGAGCCAGCCGGAGAAGATCGTCCCGGCGACGTCCAGCACCCCGATGGTGGCCAGCAGGCCGGCGGCCAGGGTGGTGGGCATGCCGTGATCGTTGGCCGCCGGGATGAAATGCGTGCCGATGAGCCCGTTGGTGGTCATCCCGCAGATCGCGAAGCTGGCGGCCAGCAGCCAGAACGGACGCGAGCGCAGCCCGATGCGCAGGCCGTCGAAGGCGGCGCTGAAGGTGCCCGTCGGGAGCACCGCGGGCTCGCTGGTGGTGGCGCCGTACGCGGTCAGTCCGATGTCCTGCGGACGGTTGCGCATGAACACGGCCACCAGCGGCACCACGGCCAGTGCGGCGGCCGCCACGATGAGCGATGCCCAGCGCCAGCCGTGCCGGGTGGTCACCTCGGCGACCAGGGGCAGGAAGATCAGTTGTCCGGTGGCGCTGGCGGCCGTCAGCACGCCGGTGACCAGACCGCGCCGCGCGTCGAACCAGCGGGTGGCCACCGTCGCGACGAATCCCATCGAGATGGCGCCGGTGCCGATGCCGACGAGCACACCCCACAGCAGCACCAGCTGCCAGCTGGCGGTCATGACGACGCTCAGGGCTGATCCGGACGCGATCAGCACGAGCGCGCCGGACAGCACCGGCCGGACACCGAAGCGGTCCATCAGCGCGGCGGCGAACGGGGCGGTGACGCCGTAGAGCGTCATGTTGACGGCCATCGCGAGCCCGACGGTGCCGTGCGACCAGCCGAACTCGTGGTGCAGCGGGTTCATCATCACGCCCGGTACCGACCGGAAGGCGGCCGCGCCGAGGATCGCGACGAAGCTGACGCCGGCCACCACCCATGCCCAGTGCAGGCGGCCACGGGCGCGCAGAAGTGTCATGGGTCGATGTTCGCGGTTCACGGCCACCGTCGCCTAGTGGCATAAACGACAGCACTCATCAAAAACGTGCCAAACTGGGGTATGCACCGCGTGGCCGTCCTGTTGTTGCCGCCGGTGGTGGGGTTCGACGCCACCATCGCCCCGACGCTGTTTGGCCAGGCGGAGGGCCCGGACGGCAAGCCGCTCTACGAGGTGACGGTCTGTTCCGTCGATGACCGGCCCGTGCCGTCGATCAACGGTTTCGCGATGATCGCGTCGGCCGGCCCGGAGGCGCTGGCCGTCGCGGACACCGTCGTGATCCCGGGCACCCGCTACGCGCCGGCCCGGCTCGACGGCATGCTGGAACCCGAGGTGGCGACCGCCCTGAGCACCATCCGCCCCGGCACCCGACTGGTGTCGATCTGCACCGGCGCGTTCGTGCTGGCTGCCGCCGGGTTGCTGGACGGGCGGCCGGCGACCACGCACTGGCGCTTCGCCGACACGCTGCGCGCGCTGTTCCCCGGCGTGCAGGTCGACGAGAACGTGTTGTTCGTCGATGACGGCGATGTGCTCACCTCGGCAGGCCTGGCCGCCGGGATCGATCTGTGCCTGCACATCATCCGGTCCGATCACGGCGCGCAGGTGGCCAACGAGGTGGCGCGCTACTGCGTGGTGCCGCCATGGCGGCACCACGCAGTAGCGCGCCACCTCGTTGGCCACCTGCGCGCCGTGATCGGACCG
>Ga0075364_10002008_pt1 | contig 11334 bp, 10 predicted proteins | sample EndMetdeltDD1764_FD_71517 | JGI IMG/M metagenome (GOLD analysis project Ga0075364, IMG submission 71517) | Populus endosphere microbial communities from Tennessee, USA - Endosphere MetaG P. deltoides DD176-4 | ecosystem: Host-associated > Plants > Roots > Endosphere | place: USA: Tennessee...
AAGAAATGGCGTCCCCAAGGGGAGTCGAACCCCTGTTACCGCCGTGAAAGGGCGGTGTCCTAGGCCTCTAGACGATGGGGACCTACGGTTTTAAAGTCCGCTATTTTGGCTGCGCTGGGCTAGAATGTCAATGTCTAAAATAACTCCATGAAAGCGTTTTTTAAAAAATCTATTTTACGCTGTATATTAAGCTTAATTATTTTTAACGGGATAGCTCCTCATGACGAACCAAACCATAAACCTTAGCGATACACTCTATCAATATATGTTATCCATTTCCTTGCATGAGCCTGCCATTTTAAAGTCGTTAAGAGAAACAACGCTTAAATTATCTTCCCACGACATGCAAATCTCACCTGAACAAGGACAATTGATGGCACTTCTGGTTGAGTTAATTGGTGCTAAAAAAACTTTAGAGATAGGGGTCTACACGGGTTATAGCTCTTTAGTAGTCGCTTTAGCTCTACCTGAAATGGGAAAAGTTATTGCTTGTGATATCAATACTGAAACAAGCGCTATAGCGCAAAATTTTTGGAAAAAAGCAGGCGTAGCACATAAAATCGATCTGAAATTAGCGCCGGCATTAGAAACTCTCGATAGCTTGATTAAGCAAGACCAATCGAATACTTTCGATTTTATCTTTATTGACGCAGACAAACAAAATTACTTAAATTATTATGAACGTTCATTAACATTACTGCGAACAAGTGGTCTAATGCTAGTCGATAATGTCCTTTGGAGTGGTCGCGTCGCTGATACACACGTCCATGACAAACAAACTCTAGCTATTCGTGCATTTAACCAAGCTATTTATCAAGATAAGCGTATTAGTATGAGTTTAATACCCATAGGTGATGGACTTACTTTATTAAGAAAACGTTAGTTTTTTGTTTAAGTAATAGTTTATAGGGTTGCGATATCACCTTTTTGTTCTAACCATATTTTTCGATCGCCCGATCGTTTTTTTGCTAATAACATATCCATCAAAGAAAACGTTTTTTGTTCATTATCCATGGTAAGTTGAACTAGCCTTCGTGTATCGGGAGCCATGGTTGTTTCGCGCAATTGCATGGGATTCATTTCACCTAAGCCTTTAAATCGCTGTATGCTGACTTTTCCTTTTTTATTTTCTGCACTTAATCTATCCAAAATACCTTGCTTTTCTTCATCATCCAACGCATAAAAAACTTCTTTGCCGATATCTATACGATAGAGTGGTGGCATAGCAATATAAATATGTCCCGCTTCAATTAAGGGTCGGAAATGTTTTAAAAATAAACCGCATAGCAACGTAGCAATATGTAAACCATCAGAATCCGCATCTGCTAGCACACAAATTTTACCGTAACGTAAACCTGATAAATCGCCAGACCCAGGGTCAACACCCAGAGCTACAGCAATATCATGAATTTCTTGTGAACCTAATACTTGATTACTCGCTACTTCCCAAGAATTTAAAATTTTTCCTCGTAATGGCATAATCGCTTGAAACTCTCTATCTCGAGCTTGTTTTGCGGAACCACCCGCTGAATCGCCTTCAACTAAAAATAACTCTGTGCGACTTAAGTCTGTTTGCGTACAATCGGCTAACTTCCCTGGCAATACTGCTCCACTTAAAATCTTCTTACGTGCGATTTGCTTACTGACTCGTAAACGTTTTTGTGCATTAGCTATCATTAACTCTGCTAAATTTTCTGCCTCAGCAACATGCTGATTGAGCCATAAACTAAAAGCATCTTTTATTACACCAGAAACAAATGCTGCAGATTGGCGTGATGTAAGTCTTTCTTTCGTTTGACCGGAAAACTGAGGTTCCAATAATTTTACAGATAATACATAGTGGCATCCTTCCCATACATCTTCAGGTGCTAATTTTAATCCCCGGGGCAATAAATCACGTAATTCGCAAAACTCCCTCATCGCTTCTAGTAAACCGGTTCGTAAACCATTGACATGTGTTCCACCTTGAATAGTTGGAATTAAATTAACATAACTTTCCATCAATCCTTCACCACTTTCTAAAAGCCAACATAATGCCCAATCAACTTCTTCAGTCTCAGCAACAAAGTGACCATTAAAAGGTTCTATAGGTAAACGCTCATATTGACTTAAACTATCCTTTAAATAACTAACCACGCCATCCTCATAAAACCATTCATCTTTTTTATTAGTTTGTTTATCAGTAAAACTAACGTTTAAGCCTGGGCAAAGGACAGCTTTAGCTCGTAAGCTATGTTTTAAGCGACTAACTGAAAATTTTTCGTTATCAAAATAGTGTTTATCCGGCCAAAACCGTAGAGAGGTTCCTGATACTGCATCGTCAGCTTTACCTAATTTTTTTAGATTAGATTTTTTATTACCCTGTTCAAATTGAATTTGATATATAAATCCATCGCGCTTAATAGTGACTTCTAAATGACGCGATAAAGCATTAACTACGGATACACCGACCCCATGTAAACCACCTGAATAGCGATAATTTTTATGGTTAAATTTACCACCTGCATGAAGCCTAGTCAGAATAAGTTCTACCCCTGTCACTTTTTCTTCAGGATGGATATCAACAGGCATACCACGACCGTCATCACTGACTTCTAAAGAATTATCCGCATATAACACCACATCAATATGTCGTGCATAACCAGCCATCGCTTCATCAACACTATTATCAATTACTTCTTGTGCCAAATGATTAGGCCGAGAGGTGTCGGTATACATACCAGGTCGTCGTTTTACCGGGTCAAGGCCGCTTAAGACTTCGATTGCTTCAGCTGTATATTTTTTTGAAGAAGAAGATTTAGATTTCATAAAATAATAGTTACTCGCTTTTTTTCAAAAAAACATCTCTCACAATTTGCTCATTATGTTGTAGCCATTGTAAAGCAATAATAGTCGAACCATTATTAATTTTTCCTTGATTAAGCAAACTATAAGCGGTTTTTACGTTTAAAACATGCAATCTAATATCTTCACCTTCCTCAGGCACCCCATGAATTCCTTGTGCTAATTTGGCATTAACTTGTCCACAGAAAAGATAAATACGTTCTGAGCTTCCTCCTGGACTCACCCAATATTGGTAAATGGGAAATAAATTCGTTATTTCCAGACCACTTTCTTCCTGTGTTTCTCGTCGTGCTGCTTGCTCTACACTTTCATCTGTATCAATGACACCGGCTACTATTTCGATTAACCAAGGGCTTTTGGCTTTCTTAGCAATTCCTACTCGAAATTGTTCGATTAAAACCAGTTGATCATTATGCGCATCAAACAATAGAATTCCTACTGCCTCACCTCTTTCAAAGACTTCCCGTAGTCGTGGCTGACTCCACTCTCCATTATATAGACGAAATTGGACCTTCAATTGTTTAATCTGAAAATGTCCTTGATAAACTATTTGCTGTTGCAAAATTTTGACATCTGAACGGTCGAAATGGGAATTCATAGGACTATATCTCAATTATGAAATCTGGCATAATAAACAAAATTTACATAGAAAAATCTAGGTTTTTGCTCTTTTAGTATAAAAAAAATAATGACACTCCTCGATCTTTTTATCCATAAATCGGCTAGACAGCCATCTATAAACTCTAAATTAGTGTTAGGTATTTATTTGCTTTTTGCAATGATCACTCCTACTTTTGCTGCTGATTTAATGGATATTTATAAAGCAGCTTTAAATAGTGATCCTATCTACCAGGCCGCTGTATCCACCCGATTATCCCAACGCGAAGCGATACCTCAAAGTGTAGCTGTACTTTTACCTAATATCTCAGCCCAAGCGAATGTTTCAAATAATTATCAAAACATTAGTCAGCTTCCTTCTAACGGGCAACCGAATGGATTAAGCAACTTCCAGTCTCAGGGATATAATATTTCCTTTAGACAACCTCTAATTAATATCAATGATTGGTTAGCAGTTAAGCAAGCTAATAATACCGGGAAACAAGCTGATCTAACATTAGCAGCAGCTGCACAAGATTTGATTATTCGCGTAGCGACTGCTTATTTTAATGTTTTATCCGCTCAAGACACGCTTCGATTCGCTAAAGCAGAAAAAAACGCTGATCGTAAACAATTGAATCAAGCTCAGAAACGGGTCCAAGTAGGTTTAGATGCCTTGACCAGTGTTTACGAAGCAAAAGCAGCGTACGATAAATCACTCGCTACAGAAATAAGTGCAGAAAATACTTTACGCAATAATCAAGAGGCATTGCGCCAATTAACCGGACAGACTTATTCCTCCATAAAAGCCTTTACAAAAAACATAGCTTTGCAAATCCCGCAACCCAACAATATCGAACAATGGATTGATGCAGCCACCCAGAATAATTTGAAGCTAATGGCTGCGCGCTATGGTGTAGAAGTCGCTCGACAGAAAATAAAGATACAAGCTGCTGGACATCTCCCTAGCTTAAGCTTAATAGGTAATTATGGAAAAACCGATACTTTTAATAATGTTCCTAATTCACTTAATACTAATGGCGGAACTTTAGGCTTAGAATTAGATGTTCCACTCTTTGCCGGCGGTGCAGTCTCTTCTAAAACCCGTCAAGCTCAATATGATTTTCAAACGGTTAGTGCTAATTTAGATAATACTTATCGACTACTGATCGTTAATACCCGACAAAAATATAATGATGTTCTTGCCGATATCAGCAAAATCAAAGCTGAGCAGCAAGCCATCAAATCCGCTCAACTTTCGTTAGATAGTACCGAAGAGAGCTATAAAGCAGGATCACGAACTGTCGTTGATATCTTGATTGCACAACAAAATCTCTATGATGCAAAACGTACTGCGGCTAATGATCAGTATAATTATCTGTTAGATACACTTTCACTAAAACAAGCCGCAGGTAGCCTAAAGCCCGATGATTTGATGCAAATTAATCACTTGCTTTAACCAGCGGTTCTCACTAAACAAAATGCATCTTTAACACCTTGGAACGTCCTTGTTTCTTCAGAATTAAAAAAGCTACTCCTGTGCTTGTTCAAAATATTACTAAAAGAATCCTGCTTTTTTGCTTCTGAACCATTAACATTATGTCCATTAATTAAAGGTTTAGATTCTTCTGATTTTTTTGCTTTTCCTGCTGGATATTGAGATAAAACTTTATCTATGTCTTTTCCATTTTTTAATTCATTAACAACATGTTTTAATCCTTCTTCTGAAGACAACTCTTGTATACAATTTTGTTTTTCAACTGTTGGAATATCAATCTTTTTAGAATTTAAGCGAGTGTAATAAGAATTTAATTTCCATTGCACACGCACATTTTCTCGCCATTCTGCGGATAATTCCTTTGGTGCATCTGTTTGTTCTGGTGTGTCATGATCGTGAGAATGTATATCGAAGTTTTCCTTAATTGATTCAAAAAAAGTCAAATGATTTTCGGATTTTTTAAAAGTCCAATGCCAAATAGCACTCGGCAATAGTAAAGGGAAAAATACTATATTCAACAAAGGCAGTTCAAACGTTTGCGCTATAGCATCTAAAAAACCAACTTCATTACCACATTTTTTAACAAACCAATATAAAACCGCAACTGTTAAAAGTACGGGTAAAAGAAGAACTTGCAAAGGAAGTTGCAATAGATTTCCATGATCGTGACCGTCATCTTCTTCATAATCATGCTGTGCATGATTATGACCATCTTCTGTGGTTAAAAAACTCAGATCTTGTAGACCTTCCGCTATGGCACAAACACCAGCTACTAAAGGAGGGGGGACGTTCATAAAACGATCCGTAGTTAAGCCGATACTAATCAAATGGCCTATAAAAACCAATGATTGTAAAGGTGAAATAATAAGCTTAGCTAGGATACGAAAAGGATTAAAGAATTGTCCCCAGCTTTCTTTTTCCTTCAAGTTATTTAATTTAGTTTTAATGTTGGCACAAAAATTTTTAATTGCCTTAATAGGATGTTTTATTATGTCAAATATCGCTTGAAATATACCTTTACAATTATCAATGGTTTGCACAGTGGTACTAAATCCATAGATTAAATCGGTCACAAAATTGATAGGTATTAAAATAGTACTCGCACAGTAAGCAACAAAGATTGGCAATTTAGGTGCCAATAATTTTATCCCCTTCTGCATAACTATCCAACAAGTGCCGCCAGAAGCCGCCGTTGCAAATACTGTTAAGCTAGTAATACCCATTACCACTATCGATAAAGCCAATAAGCGCAATAAATAAACACCTATCGATTCTTCCGTACTTCGCTTAAATAGTTTGAATGTTTTACTACAAGCTTTAACAATAGCATCATTTTTTACAATATCGGTAATCGCATAATAAAGTAAAAACGTTGCTCCTATAGCAGCAAATATGGCAACTGGCCATACTATGGCTGATAGGGCTGTTACAGATAATGATAACGCTAAACCAACGGTTATTGCTTCTTGTACAGCAAAAGCGGTCACAAATCCGGATACAATTCCTACTAAAATACTAATTAGCCAGAAAAAACGTAGAAACCATACACTGCGTTTTGCCGAATGCAGTTCAATTAAACTAGCATTTTTTATTGCTTGGCTGACATAAGGATCTTCAATATCCGGATCATTTGGTTTATTCATTTCTTGATACAAATAATCTTTTAGTTCTTCTAATCTTTGTTTAGCTTCTTTTACATCTTCTTCGTTGGCAGAGGGATTATTTTTTAATGCTTTATATTTTTTTCTTTGGTTATAATAATCTTGTAAAAATCTACATTGACTATTAACCCAACTCTCTTCTTTCGTGCTCAAAAGTTTATTTAACTCTGAAAAGAGCAGATGTTTCTCTCCATTAGGACTAAGCAGTTTTAACCTTGCTAAGCCTTTAAAAATGCTAATTCCAAAAACTTTTCCTTCAATCACTCCTGAAAGAAAAAAAGCTAGAATGGCCGGGATAATATAGGGATAAATAATCCATAAGCCGGAAAAACTTAAAAATCCAACCGACAGTACTGTGCCCATTGTCAAGGATGTTGCAACTACGTAACGTAATATTTTGGTTTTTTTTAAACGCATATCAACCTCTCGTCTCACAATAATGAATATTTAAAAGATCTCAGTATTTGCAAATATAAGCAAAATTGAGACTATCAAGGAAATCCATTAGCTATTTTAATCTCACTAAATTAAATAAAGCTTAAATGATATTAAGAATCATTCCTATTTGAAGGCGAGATAATAACCAAGAAAACTTGAATCATCAAGAGAATTTTTTGTAGCGGGCAATAATGACAAATATTTCTCATGCAATGCGATGGTTGAGCTATATAAATTTTGTAAGCTGGAATCATTATGAATAATATCGTCTGTTCGTTTAATACTTTCTGTAGTTGATATTTGTGCGGCTAAAATGGCATCAATTTGGTTTTTTTCCAAAAGATCGCGTTCGTGTGCACGTTGAATTTGCAACTCTCGAGAGGCAGTGACCAATAAAATTCGATTTAATTTAATATAATCATTGGTAGAGGGTTTTTCCTTGCGTAATGTAGAAGTCCTTTCTTCTAATAATAACGGTATTACTAGCAAACTATATATGCCTGTAGCTTTTTTTAAGGCTATTTGTATTGCTCGATATATCAATGGATGTAATAAGCATTCTAACCATTCTCGATCTTTAAGATGAGCAAAAATAATTGCTCGTAGTTTATCTCGATCGATAGTCGCATTTTTTTTTAATATGCTAGCACCAAAACGGGCAATTAATTGATCACGGATTTCCGAAGAATTATTAATAAGCTCCCGACCAATTTGGTCAGCATCGATAATACTTACTCCCAATTCAGCAAAGTAACGAGCAACCGTAGACTTGCCACTTGCAATTCCACCTGTTAACGCTACAGTGAACACGGCTGGAAAATTAATGCGTAATAATAGAATTCGAAGAATTTTCTTTTTTCCCACTACCGCCTTTATCTTCCTGTTCTTGCATTTGCTGGGCATACAAGGCTTCAAAATTAACTGGGGCTAAGTAGAGGGGTGGGAAACCCGCACGGCCAACCAAATCTGATACAGCTTCTCTGACATAAGGGAATAAAATAGCGAGACAAGTTGTATTCATTACTTGATGTTTTGTTATACTCATTACTTGATCATTTTGCCCTTCAGTGAATCCTTTTAGCGTAAAAAGACCTGCTTGTTTTACCTCAACCAAAAATAAGGTTTTATCTTTTGACTTCGCTGTCACAGTGATTTGTAAGACTACCTCGTGATTATCGGCACCGATATCACTTGTATTCATTGTAAACTGCAAATTTAATTCCGGTTGCCACTCTTCTTGAAAAGCCTGAGGGGAATGAGGAGTTTCTAATGACAAATCTTTAACATAAACACGCTGAATAATAAGTTCAGGCTGTTGCGGGGGCTTGTTTGATTGATTCATAAATTACTCGTCTTTTAATAAGGTGTCTAATTCGCCAGAGGTAGCTAATTTTGATAAATCATCAAACCCTCCGATAGATTCATTATTTATAAATATTTGTGGCACTGAACGTCGATTACTTAATTTCACCATTTCAGCTAGTTTAGTAGCATCTTTATCAACTTGAATTTCTTCGTACTTAACTCCTTTTTTGTTCAGTAATTCTTTAGCATCAGCACAATAGGGACAACCTGGAGTGGTATATATCACTACTTTTTGCATAAACACCTCTTTATAATAACTCGAAGATTTAGCTTTTAATAATAGGCAAAGCGGCGTTTTGCCAGCTGATAATTCCACCTTTAAGGTGGAAACATTTTGCAAACCCTGCGTTTTTTAATAGTTTACCAATTTTATGGTGTGATTGCCCCTGACTATAGTTAATGATGATAGGCCTTTCTCGATATGAGTCAAGTTCATTTAGTCTAGTTTTGAGCTCAGAAAAAGGTATATTAATAGATTCAGCAATATGTCCTTTTTTAAAACTAAGCGCATCACGAACATCTAAAAAAATCGCGTCTTCTCGGTTAACTTTAAAAATAGCTTCTTGGACACTAAGAGGCAACGTACCAGTAAGCTTAGCATGTAATTCAAAAGTCAGTAATAAAATTAAAATTACAAAAAAAACTAGCCATAGCTCCCAATGTTGTAAACTAAATTCAATGAACTGCTGCATTTTCTTTAACCTTTATGATATTCATCTTATCTTAGATACGCTAGTCTAGCGAAATTTAATACCCATCGCTATACTCTCTTACATTTTAATATCGAGAAATTGGTTTTATGGCTCCCCAAATAGAAAATCAGCATCCATTAGGGTTAATAAATAAGCAAGTAGATTATAAAAATTTGTTAACTGAATTAATGAACATGGCAAAAAAACAAGGGGTTACTCAAACTGAAGCTAGCATTAGCCATGATACCGGCTTTTCAGTCACTGTTCGCAACCAAGAAGTTGAAACAATTGAACATAATCGGAATAAAAGTTTAGGAATAAATGTTTATTTTGGTCTCAAAAAAGGTTCTGCAAGTACATCAGATTTTAGCTCTCAAGCCATAAAAAGCACTTTTGAAGCAGCTTGTCATATAGCACGTTTTACTGCTGAAGATCCTTTTAATGGCTTAGCTGAATCTCAATTTTTAGAAAAAACACCCTCTGATTTAGACCTTTGTCATCCTTGGTCAATCGATCCACAAAATGCTATTGCATTAGGTAAAGAATGCGAAGCCAATGCGCTCGCTATAGACAATAGATTAACATTTTCAGAAGGAGTCAGCTTAGCTACACAGGAAGCTATTTATGTTTATGCAAACAGTAATGGGTTTCTAGCTGGATATCCTAGCTCGTTGCATAACATTTCTTGTAATCTAATAGCAAAAGATAAAATGGGTATGCAGCGGGATGGTAGCTTCACAATAAATCGCAATCCAAATCAACTCCAATCAATTGAAAAATTAGCCAAAGAAGCTGCTGATAATACTGTTAAACGCCTAAGTGCAAGACGTATTTCAACTTGCCAAGTCCCAGTGATTTATCATTCAGAAATCGCCCCCGGCTTGATTAGAACTTTTCTTGAGGCAATTTCGGGTGGAACACTTTATCGCAACGCCTCTTTCTTAGTCGACCATATTGGAAAATCAGTTTTTGGTAAAAGAATCTCTATTTATGAAAAACCTCATTTGCTAAGTGCTTTAGGAAGTGCTCCTTTTGATGATGAAGGAGTCCGTACCAGCGATCGTGTTTTAATTGATGAAGGTATTTTATGCGGATACTTATTAAATAGTTATTCAGCCAGAAAGCTAGGCCTGCAAACAACAGGAAATGCGGGTGGGTTTCATAATATTTTGCTAAAAACGAGTCAATTTAAGCTTAATGATCTAGTGAAACAAATGGAGAAAGGTTTATTAGTCACGGAGGTTATGGGACAAGGTATTAATTTAGTAACTGGCGACTACTCTCGTGGTGCAGCTGGTTTTTGGGTTGAAAATGGAGAGATCCTATTTCCTGTAGAAGAAATTACTATTGCTGGTAACTTAAAAGATATGTATCAAAATATTGTGGCCATAGGCAATGATATTAATCATAAGAGCACTATTCAAACTGGCTCAATCTTATTAGAAAATATGATGATCGCAGGCACGCAAAAATATCAAAAAGAGAAATAAATTATTTATCTATACTCTCAGCAATTGAATTTTTAGCAAGGGCGCCGTGAGAATGAAATAACCGGAATATATTCTAGATAAATGGAGGATTGCGAATTGAGCGCAACATAGCAAAAATCAAATGCAAACCCTATCTAAGTTGATTCTGTGATAGACCATACGCTTATACCATCCAACGTACCGAGTGATAAATAGGTTTTTAAATAATCTTGAAAAAAAACATCTAACACTTTTCCTGCTTTTGATGAAGCCATACGGCAATAAAGCTGACCATTATTCCAAATAGCAAAGCTCATGTGCAATACATTCATAGAAGTTCCCATTCGGGAACTTAAATAAGAATCATGGCCGACAAAAAAGATTAAACTGCCACTAGGAATTCTTTGCCTCAATTCCGAATTTTGTAATAAATCAAAGACCGGAATATAAGAAATACTTACATTTTTACTTCCGTATAAGTCCGCACCTTCTTTTTTTAATTGCGATAATCGCGTTTCTTTTTGTTGGAGACTTAGATAAGGAATCTGAATTCTATCGGTAGTTAAATGGCGATACCAATTTCGCAAATTTATTTGAGTTCTGTTAACATTAGTTTTTCGACCTGCAACTGAATAATTCAACTCGCGAATATATCCATTTCTTTTATTATTGGGAATCCAATCAGCACTGGGAAAATGATTACGTTGAGTAAAACTCACATTACCTTGTTTATAACGAATTTGATTGATTTTGTTTCTAAAGTCTGGAAG
>Ga0075364_10002009_pt1 | contig 11334 bp, 11 predicted proteins | sample EndMetdeltDD1764_FD_71517 | JGI IMG/M metagenome (GOLD analysis project Ga0075364, IMG submission 71517) | Populus endosphere microbial communities from Tennessee, USA - Endosphere MetaG P. deltoides DD176-4 | ecosystem: Host-associated > Plants > Roots > Endosphere | place: USA: Tennessee...
CACGGCGGGGAAGTAGCTGGGCCGGCGCCGGGCGATGGTCTTGAGCGTCTGCTCCAGCTCGAACCTGGGCAGCAGCACCATCTCCCCGCCGATCCGCAGGGCGAACAGCAGGACGGTGGTCAGGGCGAAGACGTGGAACAGCGGCAGCACGCCCAGGATGCGGTCCTGATCCTCCCGCTCGCCGCCCACGTGGATCACCATGGCCTCGGCGTTGGCCGCCAGGTTGGCGTGGCTGAGCATCGCCGCCTTGGGAACGCCCGTGGTGCCGCCGGTGTACTGCAGGACCGCGGCGCCGGCCGGGTCCTGGGCGACGGGCGCGGGCGCCGCGCGGCCGGCGGTCAGGCGGGCGAAGGTGATGTGGCGCGGCCCCTTCGCGGGCGGGGCGATGTCGCGGCGCTTGAGCGCGCGGTAGGCCAGGCCGGTGAGCGGAGGAAGGGCGTCGGCGATCGGGCAGGTGATCACCTTGGCCAGGTCCAGCTCCTCGGCGACGGCGACCACCCGGGCGTGGATCTCCGGCAGGTCGCAGGTGGCGATGAACCGGGCGCCGGAATCCTGCAGCAGGTGGCGCAGCTCGCGCTCGACGTAGAGCGGGTTGACGTTGACCACCACCGCCCCGGCCTTCAGCGCCGCCAGGAACAGCACCGGATAGTAGATGATGTTGGGCAGGCAGAGCGCCAGGCGATCGCCCGGCTTGAGCCCCAGCGCCTGCAGCCCCGCCGCGGCGCGGTCCACCAGGCGCTCGAGCTCGCCAAAGGTGGTGCGCCGGCCGAGGAAGTCGATGGCTGGGCGCTGCGGCCAGCGGCGGGCGGTGGCGGCGAAGAGGTCGGTGAGCAGCCGGGGCTGCGCGGCGAGCGCCGGACCCTCCGCGCGCTGCACCTTCGTGGGCATGTGTTCCAAGTGGCGCGTCCAAATTGCCGGTCTGGCGATTCGACGCCCGTTCTAGCGCAAGAACAAGGACATCCCGTTAAGGCGGCAGGGCCACGAAGGCGGCGGCGAAGGGGGCCAGGCCCAGCGATCCGCCCCGCAGGTCGGCGTCGGCGGCGCGGATCGGGTGCAGGGCTCCGCCTTCCACCTGCGGCAGGTCGACGAACTGCGGCTCGGCGCTGAGGTTGAAGACGCAGGCCACCGCCTCCTCGCCGTGGCGCCGCACGAAGGCCAGGGCCGGGGCGGCGACGTCGAGGAATTCGATCTCGCCAAGGGTCATGGCGGGCGAGGATTTGCGCAGCGCGATCATCTGCCGGGCGAAGGCCAGGTTCGATTCCGGGTCGGCCTCCTGCTCGGCGACGGCGAAGCCCCGGTGCTCGGCCGCGGCGGGCAGCCAGGGCTCGCCCTCGGAAAAGCCAAGGTTGGGCAGGGCGGCGTCCCAGGGCATGGGCGTGCGGCAGCCGTCGCGGCCGCCGTCGTAGGGCCAGTAGAGGTCGCCCACCGGATCGCGCAGCAGGCTGCGGGGCAGCTTGGCCTGCGGCAGGCCCAGCTCCTCGCCCTGGTAGACCAGGATGGTGCCCTTGAGGCTCAGCAGCAGGGCGAACAGCAGGCGCGCCAGGTCCTCGCTCGGCCGCGCGCCGCCGAACCGGCTGACCGTGCGCGGCACGTCGTGGTTGGCGAAGGAGATGGTCGGCCAGTGCGCCGGGAAGCGGGCCAGGGTCTGGTAATGCTCGCGCACGAAGTCGGGGGTCAGCCGGTCCTGCAGCAGCAGGACGAAGGTGTAGGCCGAGTGCAGCCCCTCGTCGGGGGAGAGGTAGGCGCCGCAGCGCTCCTCTTCCTCGGAGAACTCCCCGAAGACGAAGCGCTCGCCGTGGGCTTCGACCCGGCGGCGGATCACCTCCATCAGGGCCTTGTTCTCCTCGAGGTTGGAATCGAAGAGGTGCCGCTGGAGGTTGCTGGCGTGGGCCCATTCGGCCTCGCCGCGCGGCTCGGCCGGGGGATTGTCGGTAAGCGCCTGGTCGTGGAGGAAGGCGTTGGCCACATCGAGGCGAAAGCCGTCGACGCCTTCGCCCAGCCAGCGGTCCAGCACGCCCAGCACCGCCTCGCGGGCGGCGGGCTCGCGCCAGTTCAGCTTGGGCTGCTGGCGCAGGAACTTGTGGTGGTAGTGGCCGCGGCGGCGGGGCTGGTAGGCCCAGGCCGGGCCGCCGAAGACCGAGAGCCAGTTGTTGGGCGCGGTCCCGTCGGCCTTGGGCTCGGCCCAGACGTACCAGTCGGCCTTGGGCCCGTCGGGGCCGCCGGTCAGGCTCTCCAGGAACCAGGGATGCTCGTCGGAGGTGTGCGCCAGGACCTCGTCCAGCAGGACCTTCAGGCCCCGCTCGTGGGCGGCCTCCAGCAGGCGGCGGAAATCGGCCAGCGTCCCGTAGTCGGCCTGCACGCCGTCGTAGTCGGCGACGTCATAGCCCCAGTCGCGGTTGGGCGAGGGGTGGATCGGCGAGAGCCAGATCCCGTCGACCCCCAGGCCCTGGATGTAGTCCAGCTTGGCCAGGACGCCGGCCAGGTCGCCCTGGCCGTCGCCGTCGCTGTCGAAGAAGCTGCGGACGTAGACGTGGTAGAGCACCGCCCCCCGCCACCAGGCGGTGTCGGAGGGCGGCACGGGTTCAGACCTCGGAGGTGTTGGTGATGATCCGGGAGACCAGGCCGTAGGCGATGGCCTCCTCGGCGGTCATCCAGAAGTTCCGCCGCGTGTCGTGGTTGATCCGCTCCAGCGTCTGGCCGGTCTCGTGGGCGATCATCTTGTTCACCCGGTCGCGCATCTTGAGGATTTCCTGCGCCTCGATCTCGATGTCCGAGGCCTGCCCCCTGGCGCCGCCCGCCGGCTGGTGCAGCAGGAAGCGGGTGTTGGGCAGGCAGAGGCGGTTTTCCTTCTTGGCGCCCAGGTAGATGTGCGCCCCGGCGCTGGCCACCCAGCCGGTGCCGACCACCTTCACCTCGACCCCGCAGAAGCGGATCATGTCGTGGATGGTGTCGCCGCTCTCGACGTGGCCGCCGGGCGAATTGATGATCATCCGGATCGGCGCGTCGCTCTCGGAGGTGAGGGCGGTGATCTGGGCGGTGACCCGCTCGGCCAGGCGCATGTCGATCTCGCCGAACACCAGCACGGTGCGGGACTTGAACAGCGCGTTCTGCACGGGCCCGGCGGTCAGCGGCATGTCGGGCGCGCGGCCCTTTTCTTCGTCTTCGTCGTCGTCCAGCCGGGCCGTCCAGTAGGTCATGGGAGCTCCTGATAGCGCCGCCCACGCGAGGGGCGGGCGGAAGATTTCTTCTCTTAGCAGTTATTGGTCCAAGCGCGCGGCGGCAAGCGGGATGCGCCGCTTAAACGCCGCCTCTCCCCCGAGCGGAGCGAGAGAGGGAGAGGGTAGGGAGAGGGCGGCGCGGCTGCGTCGCTCGCGAAACCGCCCGGCCGAAGGGCGCCGCACGGCCCGAAACTTTCGCCGCCGGATTGTCGGAGCCGCCCTCTCCCTACCCTCTCCCTCTCCGCTGCGCGGGGGGAGAGGGGGTCTCAACCCGCAAGCTCCCGGGCCTTAGCCAGGCGCCTGGCCGCCTCGTCCAGCATGGCGTCCGGCTTGGCGAAGCAGAGGCGCAGGACGGTGGCGACCGGGTCGGACTCGTAGAGGGCCGAGACCGGGATCGAGGCCACGCCGGCCTGGCGGACCGCCAGCAGGGCGAACTCCCGGTCGGCGAGGGCCACGCCCGAGGCCGGCAGGTCGATGTTGAGGAAATAGGTCCCCTGCGAGGGCAGGGCGACAAAGCCCTCGGCGGCCAGGGCCTTGGCCAGGTGGTCGCGGGAGCGGGCCAGGGCCTGAGGCATTTCGCGGAACCAGGCCTCGCCCGTCTCCAGGCCGAAGGCGACCGCCGCCTGCAGGTTGGGCGGGGTGGTGAAGGTCAGGAACTGGTGCGCGCGGGCCAGGCCCTGGGTCAGCGCCGGGGCGGCGCAGAGGAAGCCCACCTTCCAGCCGGTGAGGCCGAACATCTTGCCGGCCGAGCCGATCTTCACCGTGCGCTCGCGCATGCCGGGGAAGGTCATCAGCGAGCGATGGACGGCGGGGGCGAAGACCAGCTGCTCCCACACCTCGTCGCAGATGGCGATCAGGTCGTGGCGCACGCAAAGCTGCGCGATCCGGGCCAGGTCCTCCTCGCCCAGCACCACGCCCGTGGGATTCATCGGATCGTTCAGCACCAGGAAGCGGGTCCTGGGCGTGATCGCCGCCTCCAGGGCCGCGTGATCGATGCGCCAGTGCGGCGGCGCCAGGCGCAGCACCCTTGGCGTCCCGCCGGCGCGGCGGATCATCGGCAGGTAGGCGTCATAGACCGGCTGGAAGACGATCACCTCGTCGCCCGGCTCGATCAGCGCAAGGAAGGCGGCGGCGAGCGCTTCGGTGGCGCCGGAGGTGATGGTGACCTCGCCGGCCCAGTCCAGGTCCAGCCCCTGGGTGCGGGCGTAGTGGGCGGCCACGGCGGCGCGCAGGTCCGGCAGGCCGGCCATGGGCGGGTACTGGTTGTAGCCGTTCAGCACGGCGTCGGCGGCCTTGGCCCGCACCGCCTGCGGCCCCGGATCGTCCGGGAAGCCCTGTCCCAGGTTGATGGCGCCCAGCTCGCGCGCCAGCCCGCTCATCTCCTCGAAGATGGTGGTCGGCATGGCGGCGTAGATCGGATGGACCATGCCGGTGAGCTAACGGCGCCTCATACCGCTGTCATCCCGGTTTTCGCGTCAGCGAAAGACCGGGACCCATGAACACCGCTCGGACGGGTTTCGCGGCGCTGCCGAGAGCTTGTCACGCCCATCTGGTGTTCATGGGTCCCGGATCGCCGGTTTCGCGGCGTCCGGGATGACACATTTAGGGTTCAGGCCACCGCGGTCAGGTCGTCGGATTCGCGGCTGATGGCGGCGGCCAGGGCGGTGAGCAGGCTCTCGGCGGTGATCGGCTGGCCCATGTGCAGGTCGGCGCCGGCGTCCAGGGCGCGGGCGGCGGCGGCGCCGTCGACGGCGATCGCCAGGATCGGGGTGCGTCGGGCGCGGCCCTGTCTCTCGTTGCGACGGATGGCGCGGATGCCGGCCATGGCCTCGGCGGTGGCCATGTTCACCATGATCAGGTCGAAGACGCGGGCCTCGGCGGCGACCGAGGCCTGCAGGCCGGTGGAGACGTCGACCAGCTCCACCTCCACCTCGGCGGCGTGCAGCATGGCGCGCATGGCGAAGCGGCTCTGGGCGTCGTCGTCGGCGGACAGGACGCGGATCCGGTCCTTGGGCGCGCGGGTGCGGCGCTCCCCGCCCTCCAGCGCTTCGGAAAGCAGGTTGTCGAGGGAGCCGGCGGCGTCCTCGATGACCTTGACCACCTTCTTCAGCTCGGGCGTCTCGCAGAGCTTGGTGAGCACCGTGGCCGCGCCCAGCACGCCGGCCAGGGGCGCGCGGACCTCGGGGCCCATGTCGGCCAGCAGGGCGGAGGTGTTCTCCGCCTGGGTCACGGCCTCCTGCAGGCGGATCAGGTTGGATTCCAGTTCGCGATAGGCGGCGCGGTCGCCGTCGTGCTCGCGCTTGCGCTTGAGCTGCATCTCGGCGCGGGCGTAGGCGACCTCGATGTCCACCGGCTTGGTGATGTAGTCGTTGGCGCCCAGGGCCAGGGCCTCGACCACGTCCTCGCTGGCCGACTTGCCGGTGACCATGATGATCGGCAGCTCCGAGGGGCTGCGGCTCTCGCGAACCCGGCGCAGCACCTCGACCCCGTCGATCTCCGGCATCTGGATGTCCAGCAGCACCAGGTCGAAGGGGATCATGGAGATCAGCGAGAGCGCCTTGGCGCCGTCGGGAGCCTCCATCACCTCATAGCCGATGCGCGTGAAGCGGCGGCGCAGGATGGTGCGATTGTCCTCGTCGTCGTCGACGACCAGCAGACGGATCGGGGCTTCGGCGGAAGGGACCATGTCGTGCTCGCAGTTCGGCTATCGCGGCTTTTCGGACGCTCCCCGACTTAGTCCGAGCAACCTTAAAGCGAGGTTTGCAGTCAGGCTTACCGGCGCGTTTACCCGCGTCCGGCGGCGGTCACCTTTCCTCAAGCTTTTGCCGCGTCCATGGGGCATGCTTCTGGAACGTATGCCGAACACGCCGATTCGCCCCCCAATGCGCCCCGTGCGCATCCTGGGCCTGGACCCGGGCCTGCGCCGCACCGGCTGGGGCGTGGTGGCGGTGGCCGGTGCGCGCATCGTCCATGTGGCCCACGGGGTGATCGCGCCCAAGGAGACCCTGCCTTTCGCCGAGCGCCTGCTGGCGCTGTTCGAGGGCCTGACGGAAGTCGTCGCCGCCCATGCGCCGGACGAGGCCGCCGTGGAGGAGACCTTCGTCAACGTCAACGCCGCCTCGACCCTCAAGCTGGGCCACGCCCGCGCCTGCTGCCTGATCGCCCCCGCCCGGGCGGGCCTGAGCGTGGCGGAATACGCGCCCTCGGTGGTGAAGAAGGCGGTGGTGGGCACCGGCGCCGCCGACAAGGACCAGGTGGGCTTCATGATCCGCCGCCTGCTGCCCACCGCCGGGGAGACCACCGCCGACGCCGCCGACGCCCTGGCGGTGGCCATCACCCACGCCCACCACCGCGCCGCCCGCCGGCTGGGAGACGCGGCGTGATCGGGCGGCTGCGCGGGGTGGTCGCCGAGATCGGCGAGGAGGAGGCCCTGATCGACGTGGCCGGGGTGGGCTATGTGGTCCGTTGCGGCTCGCGCACGCTCGCGCGCCTCCCGGCGATCGGCGAGGAGGCGCTGCTGCATGTGGAGACCCAGTGGTCCGAACAGACCGGCATGACCCTCTACGGCTTCCTGGCCCGGGACGACCGCACCGCCTTCCTGGCGTTGCGCGCGATCCAGGGCGTGGGGCCCAAGGCGGCGCTCTCGGTGCTGGACGTGCTGCCGCCGGCCGAGCTGGCCGCCGCCGCCGCCCGCGACGACAAGGCCGCCGTGGCCAGGGCCCAGGGGGTGGGCCCCAAGCTCGCCCAGCGCATCGTCACCGAGATCAAGGGAAAGCCCCTGGCCGACCTGAGCGCCGGCGGCTTTCGCCCGACGGGGCTGGCGCCCGCCGCCGAGCCCGCCCGCCCCTCCGTGGCCGGGGAGGCGGTGGCCGCCCTGATGGGCCTGGGCGTCGCCGAGCCCAACGCCCGCCGGGTGGTCGAGCAGGCCGTGGTGCGGCTGGGCGAGGAGGCCGAGGCCTCCGCGGTGATCAAGGCCGCCCTGCAGGAGCTGGGGCGGTGAGGCCATGACCCGCATCGTCTCCGGCGAGGCCCAGCCCTTCGAGGGCGTGGACAAGGCGCTGCGGCCCCAGACGCTGGACGAGTTCGTCGGCCAGGAGCAGGCCAAGGGCAACCTTCGGGTCTTCATCGAGGCCGCCCGGGGGCGGGGCGAGGCGCTGGACCACGTCCTGCTGTTCGGCCCGCCGGGGCTTGGCAAGACCACCCTGGCGCAGATCGTCGCCCGCGAGCTTGGGGTGAACTTCCGCGCCACCTCGGGGCCGGTGCTGGCCAAGGCCGGCGACCTGGCGGCGATCCTCACCAACCTCGAGCCGCGCGACGTCCTGTTCATCGACGAAATCCACCGCTTGGCCCCGGTGGTGGAGGAGATCCTCTATCCGGCGATGGAGGACCATGTGCTGGACCTGATCATCGGCGAGGGCCCCTCGGCGCGGTCGATCCGCATCGACCTGGCGCCCTTCACCCTGGTGGCGGCGACGACGAGGGCGGGCCTGTTGGCCACGCCGCTGCGCGACCGCTTCGGCATTCCGCTGCGGCTGGAGTTCTACACGGAAGGCGAGCTGTCCCGGGTGCTGAAGGGCGCGGCGGCCAAGATGGGGCTGGCCCTGGCCGACGAGGGCGCGGCCGAGATCGCCCGCCGGGCGCGGGGCACGCCCCGGGTCGCCGGCCGGCTGCTGCGGCGGGTGCGCGACTTCGCCGCCGCCGACGGCTGCGAGCTGATCGAGCGCAAGGCCGCCGCCTCGGCCCTGGCCAGGCTCGACGTCGACGAACTGGGCCTGGACGCCCTGGATCGCCGCTACCTGCGGGCGCTGATCGAGAACTACGCCGGCGGCCCGGCCGGGGTGGAGACCCTGGCCTACGCCATCGCCGAGGCGCGCGATGCGGTCGAGGACGTCATCGAGCCCTTCCTCCTGCAGCAGGGCTTCATCCAGCGCACCCCGCGCGGCCGCATGGCGGCGCCCAAGGCCTACGCCCACCTGGGCCTCGCCGCCCCGGCGACCGGCCGGCCCCCGCCCAGCGACCTGTTCGACGGGTGACATGCTCCCCCTGTGGGGGAGCTTCGCGAAGCGGTGAGGGGGTTGCGGTGCGCTGCGTTGGGGGCTTCAACCCCCTCCGGCCCTTCGGGCCACCTCCCCCTGAGGGGAGGATCGGAGAACGCGATGACCGACCCCACCGCCGGTTGGATGGAGGACCGCGAGCATGTGCTGCCGGTCCGCATCTACTACGAGGACACCGACTTCACGGGCGTGGTCTACCACGGCGGCTATGTGCGGTTCTTCGAGCGGGGGCGGACCGACTTCCTGCGGCTGGCCGGGGTGTGTCATGCGGCGCTGGCGGCGCGGCCGGACTTCCTGGCCTTCAGCGTCACGCGGCTGAACGTCGAGTTCCGGCGAGCGGCGCGGATCGACGACGCGCTCACGGTCCGCACGCGCTTCACCGGCGCCAAGGGCCCGCGCCTGATGATCGCCCAGCGCATCCTGCGGGACGCCGATCTGGTGGCGCAGGCGCAGGTGGAGGCGGTTTGCGTCGATCGCGCCGGACGGGCGCGGCGGCCGCCCGCCGACCTGACGGCGGCGCTGACGCCCTATTTCGATCCAGTTTGAGAGGCTTTCGCCTCAGCGGCGAAGCGCACTAGCCTTCCCGCCATAAGATCGCCACCGCCGCGCGCCAACGCATGGCCCAAGACTTGGGAGCCCCCCGCCGCATGGACGCCGTCACGCCCGACAGCTTCAACTTCCTGAACCTCTTCCTGCGCGCCGACTGGGTGGTGAAGCTGGTGATGGTCGGACTGGGGCTGGCCTCGCTCTGGTCCTGGACGGTGATCCTCGACAAGGCTTTCCGCTTCGCCGCGGTCAACGGCCACGCCAACCGCTTCGAGGCCGAGGTCACCTCGGGCAAGAGCCTGGAGGAGGTGGCGGCCGCCGCCGGCGAGCGGCCCAAGCAGACCCTGCCCAGGATGCTGCAGGCGGCGCTGCGCGAATGGCGCGACGGCCGGCTCAAGCCCTCCAGCGAGGGGCAGGCCGCCATGCTGATCCAGCGGATCGACCGGGTGCTGGACACCATGATCGCCCGCGAGAGCGCGCGGATGGAGGAGGGCCTGGGGCTGCTGGCCATCGTCGCCACCGCCTCGCCCTTCATCGGCCTGTTCGGCACGGTGTGGGGCATCATGCACGCCTTCCAGAACATCGCGGTGCAGAAGAACACGAGCCTGGCGGTGGTGGCGCCGGCCATCGCGGAAGCCCTGTTCGCCACCGCCATGGGCCTGATCGCCGCGATCCCGGCCTACATCGCCTACAACGCCTTCTCGACCAAGGCGGGGAAGTATTCCGCCCGCCTGGAGGGCTTCGCCGACGACCTGTCGACCGCCATCCAGCGGCGGCTTTCGGAACGGGTCTGACGCCATGGCCCTGTCCGCCAACGACGCCTTCGCCGCCGGCGGACGCCGGGGCCGCCGCCGCGGGCGGCGCAGCCGCGGGGCGCTGTCGGAGATCAACGTCACCCCGCTGGTGGACGTGATGCTGGTGCTCTTGATCATCTTCATGATCTCCGCGCCGCTGCTCACCGCCGGCGTTCCGGTGGAACTGCCCAAGACCGAGGCCGGGGCGATCCAGGCCGACAACGAGCCCCTGTCGGTCTCCATCCGCGCGGACGGCTCGATCTTCGTCGGCGAGCGGCCGACCCAGTTCGGGGCGCTGGCGCCCCTGTTGCAGGAGATGGCCGGCCCCAATCCGGGAAAGCCCGTCTATGTGCGCGCGGACGGGCGGGCGGCCTACGCCGTGGTGGCCCAGGTGATGGCGGCGCTGTCGACCTCCGGCTTCACCTCGATCAACCTGATCACCGACACCGGCGGGCCCTCGTCTGGCGCCCCCGCCGCCGCCGCGCCGCCGCCGGAGCCGACGACGCCATGACGCGCCGCGAGCTTTCGCCGGCGTTCGCGGGCTCGATCGCCCTGCACCTGCTGGTGGCGGCCGCCTTCCTGATCACCTGGCCTTTCGCCCGCGACCTGAAGGTGGGCGCGGTGGTGCCCGTGACCCTGGTGACCAGCGCCCCCGCCGCCGACATGCGCGCGGCCGTGGAGGCGCCGGAGCCCCAGACCGCCCAGGCCGAGCAGCCGGTCCCCGAGGCCGCGCCCGAGCCCCTGCCCCCGGCGCCGCAGCCGGCGCCCGCGCCCGCCAAGGCGCAGACCCAGCCGCCCAAGGCCGCGCCGCCCGCGCCCTCGCCCAAGCCGACCCCCAAGCCGGAGAAGAGCCTGGACCTGGAGGCCCTGGCCGCCAGCGTCTCCAAGCTGGCCAAGGCGGGCGCCAAGCCCACCTCCGCCGCCAAGGGCGCCCCCCGGGCCGAGACCGCGCCCGAGGCGCGGCCGGCGCTGGGGACCGCGGCGGCCTCCGCGGCGCTCAGCGGCCTCAGCCAGGAGCTGCAGCGGCGCTGGAACCCCAACTGCGACGTGGCCCAGGCCCGTGCGGTGATGGTGCAGGTGACCTTCACGCTGAATTCCGGCGGCGGGGTGCAGGGCGACGTCCATGCCCAGATCCGCGGCGCGGCGACGCCGGCCGCCCGCACCGCCGCCGACCGCGCGGTCAGCGCCGTCTACGCCGCCGCCCCCTTCCGCACCCTGCCGCGGGAGTTCTACGGTCAGCCCATCCGGGTGAACTTCGACGCCGGCAAGGCCTGCACATGAGGACCGTCTTGGTCAGATCCTTCACCACCGCTCTCGCCGCCCTGGCCCTGGCCCTCGCCGCCGTGGGGATGGCCGCGCCAGGCGCGCGCGCCGCCATCGAGGTCAACGTCAACCGCGGCGACGTCCAGCCGCTGCCCATCGCCGTGCCAGCCTTCAGCGGCGGCCAGGTGGGCGCCGACATCTCCGGCGTCATCGCCGCCAACCTGCAGCGCTCGGGCCTGTTCCGACCGCTCGACCCGGCGACCTATGTGGAGAAGGACCTGACCGCGGCCGTGCAGCCGAGCTTCCCGGCCTGGAAGCAGATCAACGCCCAGGCGCTGGTGAACGGCCAGGTGACGGTGCAGGACGGCCGCCTGGTGGTCGATTTCCGTCTGTGGGACGTCTTCTCCGAGCAGCAGCTGCTGGGCCTGCAGTTCACCTCCAGCGCCGAGAACTGGCGGC
>Ga0075364_10002010_pt1 | contig 11333 bp, 10 predicted proteins | sample EndMetdeltDD1764_FD_71517 | JGI IMG/M metagenome (GOLD analysis project Ga0075364, IMG submission 71517) | Populus endosphere microbial communities from Tennessee, USA - Endosphere MetaG P. deltoides DD176-4 | ecosystem: Host-associated > Plants > Roots > Endosphere | place: USA: Tennessee...
CTCCGACGTCTACACGGGCGACCCCGCATGGCGCGAGCTGCCGGTCCCGGAGGGCGACCGGTACGCCTGGAGCGACACCTCGACCTACGTCCGTCGCCCGCCCTACTTCGACGGCATGTCCCTCGACCTGGGTGCCGTGGGGGATGTGCACGGCGCCCGCTGCCTCGTCTCGCTGGGGGACTCCGTCACGACCGACCACATCTCCCCGGCCGGCTCGATCAAGCCGGAGAGCCCCGCCGGCCGCTACCTCGTCGAGCACGGGGTCGAGCGGAGCCAGTTCAACTCGTACGGCTCGCGGCGCGGGAACCACGAGGTGATGGTGCGCGGCACGTTCGCGAACGTCCGCCTGCGGAACCTCCTCGTGCCCGGCTCGGAGGGGACCTGGACGGTGCACCTCCCCTCGGAGGAGGAGCTGTCGATCTTCGAGGCCGCGGAGCGGTACCTCGTCGAGGGCGTGCCGACGATCGTCCTCGCAGGCAAGGAGTACGGCTCCGGCTCGTCGCGCGACTGGGCCGCGAAGGGGCCGAACCTGCTCGGCGTGCGGGCGGCGATCGCGGAGAGCTACGAGCGGATCCACCGTTCGAACCTCCTGATGATGGGGATCCTGCCGCTCCAGTTCATGCCGGGCGAGAGCCGCGAGTCGCTCGGCCTGACCGGGCGCGAGACGTTCTCGATCACGGGGCTCGACGGCGGCGAGGCGCGCGAGGTGACCGTGCGCGCGGACGACACGGAGTTCCGCGCGATCCTGCGGCTCGACACCCCGCGCGAGCGCGAGTACCTCCGCCACGGCGGGATCCTCCCGTACGTGCTGCGGAGGCTGATCGCCTCCTGACCGGCCCCTAGACTGATCGCTCGTGCCGAAGCCCCGCCTCCTCGCCGTCGCGTCGGCGGTCGACCTCGACTTCCGCTACGGGTGCACGCCCGCGTGGTGGCAGCTCTGGAAAGGCCTCTACGAGCAGGGTGTCGACCTCGTCGTCACGCCGTACCGCGGCCGCCCGGTGGAGTCGCCGTGGTGGCGGACGGCGCCGAACCCGACCTACCGCGAGGGCGAGGGATACGCCGCCCTGCGCGGCGGGCTCGCCCGGCTCAAGGGCGACCGCTACCTCCGCCGGGCCGAGGACAGCCCCGACGACAGTGCCTTCGACCGGCTCACGCGTGAGACCATCTGGAAGGTCGTGACGCCTCGCTGGCGTCGTCACCTCGACCGGCTCGTCGAGCGCGAGCGGCCCGACGCGGTGCTGGTCTTCACCGTGCCGATGGCGCATTTCCGCGGCATTCCCACGTACCTGCGCGAGCGGCACGGGATCCCGATCGTGTTCTACGACGGCGACGTGCCGATGAGCCTGCCCGAGTTCGGCGGCATGGACACGGGCTTCAACTACTACCACGGGGCAGATCCGTCCGAGTACGACCTCGTGCTCTCGAACTCGGAGGGCGGTCTCGGCCGGCTCCTGGAGCTCGGGGCCCGTCGCGCCGAGTGCGTGCCGTGGGCGGCCGACCCCGAGTTCTTCCGCCCGCTCGCCGTCGAGAAGGAGCACGACGTCTTCTTCTACGGGTACGGGGACAAGTTCCGGCGCGAGTGGATGGCGGCCCTCGTCGGGGAGCCGAGCCGACGCGACCCGCGGATCGACTTCGCGCTCGGCGGGCGGGACTTCCAGGGCGACGTCGGCGGTGCACGGCTCGTGGGGGACGTGCCGTTCAACGTCTTCGCCCGGGCGATCTCCGCGGCGCGGATCAACCTGAACCTCACGCGGCGCGCGCACGCGACGGTCGAGGGCTCGTCGACCTGCCGCCCGTTCGAGCTCGCAGCCGCCGGCGCGGCGATCGTCTCGAACCCGCACGAGGGAATCGAGCGGTGGTTCGAGCCCGGCGAGGAGTTGCTCGTCGTGGACGACGCGGACTCGGCGCTCGAGACCTACCACGCCCTCCTCGACGACCCCGCGCAGGCGGCTGCGCTCGGCGCGCGCGCGAGAGAGCGCGTTCTCGACGAGCACACGTACGGGCACCGCGCACGTCTGATGCTGCGCCTGCTCGAGCTCGAGACCGCGGTGCCGGCGTGAGCGGGCGGATCGTCGCGGTCGTCCCCGCCTTCGACGAGGAGGAGGCGATCGGCCCCGTCGTCGCGGGGATCCGGGACTTCGATCCCGGAATCGACGTCGTCGTGGTCGACGACGGGTCGGGTGACGGGACCGCCGAAGCCGCCGCCGCCGCCGGTGCGATCGTCGTCAGCCTTCCCTTCAATCTCGGGATCGGCGCGGCCGTCCAGACGGGGTTCCGCTACGCGCTCGAGCAGGACTACGACCTCGCCGTGCGCCTCGACGGCGACGGCCAGCACGATCCGGCCGAGCTGACGAAGCTCCTGGCGCCGCTCGCGCGCGACGAGGCGGACGTCGTCACGGGCTCACGCTTCCACGGCGAGAACGGCAGCTACCGGCCGCCGCTCGGCCGGCGGCTCGGGATCACGTGGTTCGCGAAGCTCGTCTCGCTTCTCTCGCGGCAGCGGGTCACCGACACGACCTCCGGCTTCCAGGCGCTCAACCGCCCCGCGATCGCGCTGTTCGCGCGCGACTACCCGAGCGACTACCCCGAGGTCGAGGCGACCGTGCTCCTGCTGAAGCACCGCTTGCGCCTGCTCGAGGTCCCCGTCGAGATGCGCGAGCGTGAGACGGGCTCGTCCTCGATCACGTTCCTCCGTTCGCTGTACTACGCGGTAAAGGTGACGCTCGCGCTGTTCGTGGGCATCGCACGTCGCTCGGCCGTCCCGAACGAGGAGACGCACCGGTGACGCCCGTTCGGATCTCGATCGCCGCGGCGGTCGGCTCGATCCTGCTCATCCTGATCGTGCTCGAGCTGATCCGCGGCCGGCGCCTGAAGGAGCGCTACGCGCTGCTGTGGCTCGCGACCGGCGTCGTGCTGCTCGTGCTCTCCGCGTGGCGGGGCGGGCTCAACACGATCGCGGGCTGGCTCGGCGTCTCGGGGTATCCGCCGGCGATCCTCTTCGCCGCCGCGATCATGTTCGTGATCGCCGTGCTCCTGCACTACTCGACCGTGCTGTCGAAGCTCACCGACGACAACATCCTGCTCGCGCAGGAGGTGGCGCTCCTGCGGGCGCGTGTCGAGGCGCTCGAGCGGGAGAGTGCCGCGAAGTTCACGGAGCAACCCACGGGCTGACCGCGAACACGTCGCCCCGGTCGGTCTCGTCGAGCCAGTTCGCGGCGACGCCGATCCGGTAGGTGACGTTGCCCCCGGGGGGGCTGGGATCGAGGTAGTGCTGCTCGCGGGTCGTCGTGAGGGTCTCGGCGCGAAGCTCGCAGAGGTCCGCGCCGTGCGGCTCGCAGACGAGGTCGGGGAAGGTGTCGGAGCCGCGGTAGACGCGGTAGAAGGTGCGCGCGCGCGAGGTCGAGTCGGTCCAGGTGAGGAGGTTCCCGGCAGGCGTGCGACGCACGCGGAGGTCGATCACGCCCGCGTCGGTGGGCACGCCGATCTTGTCGACACGGACGAGGTCGGACGTGTAGTTGCGCGGCGGCACCTCGCTGATCCCCGACTTCTGCGGCGAGGAGGCGAGGATCCACGCGACCGGGACAATCGCGAGGAAGCCGACGACCGCGACCGTTCCGCCGAGACCGGGGCGCCGGGCGGGAAGCGGCGCGAGCCGCGGGCCCATCCGGTCGAGGAAGGTCGGGACGAGGAGGGGGACGGACGCGCTCAGGAGCACGAAGGCCGGCAGCGCGGGCATGATCAGCCGCCAGTAGCTCCCCGACTCGACCGTCGCGACGTCCGCGGCGCCCTTGACCACGACGTAGCCGAGCAACCAGCCGAGGAAGAGCCCCGCGGCCGGCACCGAGCGCCGCGCGACCGCGACCGCCCCGGCCAGCGGGAGGAACTGTAGCACGCGGGCGCTCCAGCTGAACTCCCGCAGGCCGGACATGTTCTCCTTCCACGTGTCGAAGTTCAGGTGGATCGTCCGGTCGAACCAGCTCGTCGGCGAGAGCACGATGGGGTCGCCTAGGCCGGCGGCGAGCCGCGCCTGCCCCTCCGCGAAGAGCGGCACCTCTCCGAGCCCGCGCCACTTCCACAGGGTGAGTGCGAACAGCGCGGGCGCGAGCGCAAGGGCGAAGAGCCCGGCCTGCCGCCAGCGCCGCGCGAGGAGGAAGGCGAGGGCCGGACCGCCGAGGAACAGCGCGTTCGAGGGCTTCAGCGCGAGGGCGACGCCGGCGAAGGTGCCCGCGAGCACCGCCTCGCGGTACGCGACGGCCTCGAGCGCCCGCACGGTCAAGGCGATCGCGACGAGCACCGCGACGACGGAAGGGAAGTCGGCCTGCTGCGTCAGCCCGAGCGCCTGCGGGAGGAACTGGTCGACCCACGAGTCGTGGTAGCGCTGCACGAAGTACGGGATCGCGAGGAACGGTGCCGCCGCGAAGGCCGCGGCGCACCAGATCCCCGCGAGCCGGCCCGCGAGGCGCGCGCCGATGTCGTACACCGCGAGCGTCGCGATCGGGCCCAGCACCGCGACCTGGAGGATCGTCGTCAGCGGCAAGAGCTGCACCGAGCTCGAGCCGGTGATCCACGTGAGCGGCGCGAGCATCATCGGCCAGCCGTAGCTCGTCAGCGCGTAGCCGACCAGGCCCTTGCCGAGCAGCCACCCCGACGTGACGAGCCAGATCTGGTCGCCTCCCTGATACGTGAGCCAGCCGTTTCGGTTGACGGAGAAGAAGAGGAGCGCCGTCGCGACGATCTGGAAGCAGACGATCGCGCCGAGCGCGACGACGACGTGTCGCGCGACGCCGTCGGCTGCGCGCGAGAGCGTCGCGAGCACTCGCGACGACCGGACGGCGGCGGCCGCCTCGGTCATGCGTTCGCGCGGTACCAGGCCACGGTACGCGCGATGCCCTCGCGGAGCGGCACCTCGGCGGTGAACCCGAACAGCTCGTCCGCGCGCGTCGTGTCGAGTCGGCGGCGCGGCTGCCCGTTCGGGCGGGATGCATCCCAGCGGATCCCTCCCGCGAAGCCCGTCTCCGTCCGCACGAGCTCCGCGAGGTCGCGGATCGCGATCTCCTCGCCGGTGCCGAGGTTGACGGGCTCTGCGCCGTCGTAGTGCTCGCCCGCGAGGGCGAGTCCGCGAGCGCAGTCGTCGACGTAGAGGAATTCCCGCGTCGGCGTGCCGTCGCCCCAGAGGACGATCTCCTCGTCTCCGCGCTCGTGCGCGGCGACCATCTTGCGGATCAGGGCGGGGATCACGTGCGACGTCTCGAGATCGAAGTTGTCGCCCGGCCCGTAGAGGTTGACGGGGAGGAGGAAGATCGTGTTCGTCCCGTACTGCTCGCGGTAGGACTGCGCGCCGACGAGGATCGCCTTCTTCGCGACGCCGTACGGCGCGTTCGTCTCCTCCGGGTAGCCGTTCCAGAGGTCCTCCTCGCGGAACGGGACCGGAGCGAGCTTCGGGTAGGCGCAGATCGTCCCGGCGACGACGAGCTTCGGGGTGCCGTGGAGCCGCGCCTGCTCGAGCACGTGCGCGCCCATCATCAGGTTCGCATACCAGTAGCGACCGGGGTTCGCGCGGTTCGCGCCGATCCCGCCGACCTCGGCCGCGAGGTGGTAGACGAGCTCGGGCTCGGTGTCGGCGAACAGCCGCGCGGTGTCGTCCATGGAGGTCAGGTCGTAGTCGGCGCGTCGCGCGATCGTGACGTCGTGCCCGTCGCCGCGCAGCCGCTCGACGAGCCGCGAGCCGAGGAAGCCGCCGCCGCCCGTGACGAGAACCGTGGTCACCCCGCGACGAGCTTCGGTGCGCCTGTCGGGAGCCAGTCGACGCGGCCGATCCAGCGGTCGCGGTGCTCGGCGTACCAGCGGATCGTCCGCAGGACGCCCTCCTCCCAGCTCACCTTCGGCTCCCACCCGGTCTCGCGCGTCAGCTTCTCGTGGCCGACGCGAAGCGCCATCACGTCGCTCGACCCGGGGCGCTTTCGGCCCTCCACCGTGACGACATGCCGGTCGTCCGGCCACAGGCCGTGCTCGATCCCCGTGCGGATGATCAGGTCGGCCCAGTCGGCCATCGAGATGTTCGCGCCCTGGCCGTAGACGTACACGTCCCCCGGCAGCCCCTTGGCAGCGACGGTCAGGTGCCCGCGCACGCCGTCGGTGCAGAAGCAGAAGTCGCGCAGGGGGTCGAGAGCGCCCAGCTCGATCTCGGGTCGCGTCAGCGCCTGCGTGACGATGGTGCCCGTCACGTAGCGCGGGTTCTGGCGAGGGCCGTAGTTGTTGAACATCCGCGTGACGACGCCGGGCAGCCCGAACGCGTCGTGGTAGTTCATCGTCAGGAAGTCGGCCGCGACCTTCGCGGTCGCGTAGATCGACTTCGGGTTGATCGGCGAGCGCTCGTGGAGGATCAGCGCGCCTGCGTCGTCGAACGTGTGGTGGTCGGCGACGTCGTCGCGCACGTTCCCGTACTCCTCGGAGGTGCCCGCAGTGTCGAACTTCTCGAGCTCGAGACCCCAGTCGACGATCGATTGGAGGAGGTTCAGCGTACCGATCGTGTTCGCCATCACGGTCTCGTAGGGCCGGTGCCACGACTCCCCGACGTGCGCCTGCGCGCCGAGATGGAAGACGTACGGCTTGTCGGGCGCCTCCCGCAGCTCCCGCACCAGGTAGTCGATCGACGTCCGGTCGGTCAGGTCCGCGAAGTGCACCTTCAGCTCGTTGCGCAGGTGCCCGATGTTGTTGAGCGCGCCGCTCGAGGTGGCGCGGACGAACGCGTGGACGTTCGCGCCGAGCGAGACGAGCGCGTCCGTCAGGTGCGAGCCCATGAACCCGTCGGCCCCGGTCACGAGCACCGTCCGGCCGGCGTAGACATCGGCGAACTCCTGCCGCAGGTCGGCGAGATCTGCCTCGCTCCAGATCGTCTCGTTCGTCATCGGGTCGGGTGACGCGGGCCGTAGGCTTCCGCGTCGGTGGAGAAGCGTACCGCTCAGAGCGGCCTGGGCTCCCTCGCGACGGGCGCCGTCACGGCGCTCGCGATCGCGGTCCAGACCGGGCTCGCGGCGGTCGTCGGCGTGATCATCGCGCGCGACGTCGAGCGCGGCCCGGTGACTGACGGCTTCTTCGCGGCCTACGGCGTGTTCGTCGTGCTCATGCTCGCCGCGGCGGCCCTCCGGCTCGTCTTCCTGCCGCCGCTCGCGCGCGCGCGTCTCGAGCGGCGGCTCGGGCAGGAGACCGCGGCGTGGGCCGTGGCGCTCGGCGTGCTCGTCGTGCCGCTGCTCGTCGTCGCGATCGTCCTCGCGGGACCCGCGGCGACCGTGCTCACCGGGTTCGGTCCCGAGGCGGCCCGCGACGCCGCCGAGGACGTGCTGCCGCTGATGGTGCTCGCCGCCGTCGCCCAGCTCTTCGCCGGGCTCGCGGCGAGCGCCCTCGCGGCGCTGGACGACTACCTCACGGCCGCGGTCTCGTACATCATCGCGAGCGTCGTCGGCCTCGCGTACATCGTCGCCCGGATCGACGCCGACGGGATCGACGCGGTGGCGACGGGGATGGCGCTCAACGGGCTGCTCGCCGTGACGCTCCCCACGGTGGCGCTCGCGCGTCGCGCCCGCGGCGAGGCGATGCCACGGAGCGGCGTGCGACCGTCGGGGCCACCGCTCCCGCACCGGCTGCTCGAGGCGGGGCGCAGCGTCTCGCTTCCCCTGGCGCTCCAGGCCGTCTACCTCGTCTGCCTGCCGTTCGCGGCCCGCGAGGGGGTCGGCTCGGTGACGAGCTTCGGCTATGCCTATCTCGCGGCATCGGCGCTCGTCGCGGTCACGTCCTCCTCGCTCGGCCTCGTCACCTCGGTCCCGCTCGCGCGCGCGGGGCTCGACGCACCGAAAGTCGCGCGCCACGTCGTCTCCTCCTCGTGGCTCGCGCTCGTCGCGGTCGGCGCCGCGGCGGGCGTCTTCGCGCTCGCCGGCCCGTCGCTCGTCACGGCGGTGCTCGGGGACGGGTACGGCGCCGACGTGGGCGACGAGCTCGGCCATCTCGTCGCCCTGCTCGCCCCCTGGATGGTCTTCGCGATCGCCTTCTCCGTGACCCTGCCGCTCTTGTTCGTCCAGGCGCGGACGCACGGGCTCGTGCTCGTCTCGCTCGGGCTCGTCGCATTGAACGTGCCGCTCGCATGGGCGGGGCAGTCGCTCGGGGGGCTCACGGGCCTCTCGCTCGCGCTCGCGGCGACGACGGTCGTCGCGGACGCGGTGATGCTCCACCGCCTTCACGCGGCGGCGCCGACGCTGGCGGGGCTCCTCCGCGCTGCTGCGGGAATCGCCGCCCTCGGGTGCGTCGCCTTCGGGCTCCCCGCGCTCGTGCTCGGGACCGGTGCCGCCGCCTGCGTCGGGCTCGTGCTCTACGCGGGCGCGCTCGCGCTCGTGCGGCCCGCGGGTCTGCTCGGCTCCTGGCGCTACCTGCGCTCGCTCGCCTAGCTCCGGCCGACCTTGCGGAGCGCCCAGAGCCCCGCACGGGAGCCGAAGACCCGCTGCCGCGCCGAGGCGACGACGCGCCGGTGGGGCGGCAGGTACGCGAAGCGCATGCGTCCGCGGGCGGCGTCCGCGCCGGCGAGAAACGGCGGCGCGTCGTCCGCGAGCTTCGTCAGGCGGGCGGTGCGGAAGCTCACCGCGTCCTCGACGCGCCAGGCCTCGCTCCCGCGTGCGTACTCCACGATCGCGTCGACCGACGGCAGGTATGCGTCGTCGAGCAGGAGCGTGCCGCCGACCTTGAGGTGCGGCGCGAGGTGCCACCAGTCGAGGATCGGGTATGGAAAGCCGTGCGCGCCGTCGACGAGCACGAGATCGAGAGGTCGCGGCGCCCAGCGCGCCAGCACCTCGTGCGACGGGCCGACGCGGAACGTCACGCCGCCGGCGTCGATCCCGCGCGCGGCGCAGTCGCGACGGATCCGCGCCTCCTCCTCGGGGTCCGGGGTGACGGCCTCGTGGGAGGCTCCCGCGGCGGCGAAGACGAGGGTGCTCGCCCCCGCGCCGGTCTCGAGCGTCGCCCACCCGGGCCGGACGTTCGACTCGAGCCAGCCCAGCGCCGCCCACGCGAGCCCCCAGTACTCGCCGCCTCCGTGCAGGCCCGGCGGAGCGGAACGCAGTGCGTCGGTCAGCGGCGTCGCCATCGCGGCATTCTGCGCGACGGGCGCCGGCCACGCAGGCACGTGCTCGTACACTGCCGCGGGCGATGGCGAGCGCACGCGCACTCATCACCGGCGTCGGCGGGCAGGACGGGTCACTCCTCGCCCAGCTCCTCCTCGACGAGGGGTACGAGGTGGTGGCCGGCGTCGTCCGCCGGGAGCCGGCGGAGTACGCCGAGACGCTGGGGCCGCTCGCAGGCCGGGTCGAGCTCATCGAGGCCGACCTGCTCGACCACGCCTCGCTCGCCTCTGCGCTAGAGACCGTCCGCCCGCGGGAGGTGTACAACCTCGCGGCGCCGTCGTTCGTCCCGCGCTCGTGGGAGGAGCCCGTCCGGACGGCGGAGTTCGCGGCCGTCGGCGCGACGTCGCTGCTCGAGGCCGTCCGGCAGGTCGATCCTGCGATCCGTGTGTACCAGGCGTCCTCGAGCGAGATCTTCGGCGAGCCGCGCGAGACGCCGCAGACGGAGGAGACGCCCCCGCGGCCGCTCACGCCCTACGGCGTGGCCAAGGCGTACGCGCACTTCATCGCCGGGAGCTACCGCAAGCGGTACGGGATGTTCACCTGCTGCGGGATCCTCTACAACCACGAGTCGCCGGTCCGCCCGACGGACTTCCTGCCGCGCAAGGTGGCGCGGGCGGCGGCCGCCATCTCGCTCGGCCTCGAGGACGAGCTCGTGCTCGGCGACCTCGCGGCACGGCGCGACTGGGGCTATGCGGGCGATTACGTGCGGGCGATGTGGCTGATGCTCCAGCACACGGAGCCGGGCGACTACGTCGTCGCCACGGGCGTGTCCCACTCGGTCGAGGAGCTCGTCGCCCAGGCGTTCGACGCCGTCGGGCTCGACTGGCGGCGGCACGTGCGGTCGGACACGTCCCTCTACCGCGGCTCTGCCGAGCTGCACGACCTCGTGGGTGACGCCTCGAAGGCGCGCCGCGTGCTCGGCTGGGAGCCCAGGACGAGCTTCGAGGAGCTCGTGCGTCTCCTCGTCGAGGCAGACCGCGCGCGCCTTCAGGGCGAGGCGGCGAGCGCGTAGACGGCGTCGTGCGCGCGCGCCGTCGCCTCCCAAGTGAAGGCGGCCGCGCGCTCCGGCCCGAGCCGGTGAAGCTCCTTCGCCCGGTCGAGCGCCTCGTCGACGCCCGCGGCGATCGACGAGGGATCCTCGGGATCGAAGAGGACCGCCGCATCCCCGAGCACCTCGGGCAGCGATCCGGCCCGGGAGGCGGCGACGGGGCAGCCGCAGGCGAGTGCCTCGAGCGGCGGCAGGCCGAAGCCCTCGTACAGCGACGGGAAGACGACGGCCGCGGCGCGGCGGTAGAGCGACACGAGCTCGTCCGTCGGGACGCCGCCGCGCGCCTCGACGCGGTGGGGCAAGCGGGCGGGGTCGTGCCCGACGCCCGTCAGCACGAGGCGGAGCTCGGGGTGGGCGCGGCGCAGCGCCGCGAACGCCTCGAACAGCCGTGTGTGGTTCTTGTGCGGCCAGGGGCGCGCGGGGTAGAGCAGGAACGGCTCCCGCGGCACGTCCGGGTCGGGGAAGAAGCGCTCGTGGTCGACCGCGAGATGGATCGCGTGGACCCGTGCGGGGTCGAGCCCGAGGCGCTCGACGACCCGTTCCCGCGTCCACTCGCTGATCACGACGACCCGGTTCGCCTTTCGCGCGGCGCGGTCGTACGCGAGGCGGCGGAACACCCGCTCACCCCGCGGGAAGAGCGCGGGCAGGTCGAGGTGCTGGACGTCGAGGAGGGTCAGGATCGTCGGACGGTCGACGGGCGGCACGGGCACCGTGAGCGGGTAGTGCACGACGTCCGCGCCGGCGAGCCGCCCGGCCAGCGCGCCCGGCCTCGTCGAGGCGCCCGCCATCGCCCGCAGGCGCCCGGGAATCGTCGTCGAGGCGGGATAGCCCGTGGCGACGACCGTCTCGAGTCCGCCGCCCGACTCCGGCGCGAGCGTCGGCGCGAGGACCTCGTAGCGGTGGGTCCCGACCCGGGCGAGCGCGCGGCAGAGCTCGCGCGCGTACGTCTCCGAGCCGCCGGAGATGCCGGGGACGAGCGTGAGCAGCGAGAGTCCGACGCGCATCGCCGGATCCTAGAGGGGGTGTCGCCCAGGCCCCGGGCTACACTGGCGCGGTGCCGGACGAGGCGACGGACAACGGCTTTCCGTCGGCGGAGGACGTCGACGTCGAGGCGCTCT
>Ga0075364_10002011_pt1 | contig 11331 bp, 8 predicted proteins | sample EndMetdeltDD1764_FD_71517 | JGI IMG/M metagenome (GOLD analysis project Ga0075364, IMG submission 71517) | Populus endosphere microbial communities from Tennessee, USA - Endosphere MetaG P. deltoides DD176-4 | ecosystem: Host-associated > Plants > Roots > Endosphere | place: USA: Tennessee...
CCCCCGCACTGCATGCTGCCGTCGCGGTCTCCTCCCCCGGCCCGGACCGCACGGCGCCACGCTCCACCGATCCGGCGGGACCAGCGCGACGCCTGGAGCCACTGAAGCAGTCCGGGCGCTCGACGCGTTGCGCTCACTCCGCGGCGCCGCCTGTCCCTGCAGCAGGCGCCGAAGCCGCCGCGTCCGGCTGCAGCGGTGCGGCCGGCGGCATCACCCAGATCCGCCCCCACATCCGCGACAGTTCGCGCCGCACCCGCACCGGCTCACGGAGCTGCCGCGACGGCGCCAGCGGCTGGAAGCGCCCGTCGGCGTCGCGCTGGGCCACCGCGAATACGAAGCTGTAGTCCGGCTCGCTGCCCATGCGCAGGTCGGACAGTTCCAGTACGCCGTCGCGTTCGCGCACGCGCATGAAGCCGCGGTTGAACCAGAGCAGGCGCTGCACGTCGGGCACGTCGCCGGCCTCGCCCAGCGCCTGGGTGTTGGACGGGTAGCCGCGGAACACGATCGGCCCGCTGTCGGCGACCAGCGAACGCTCGCCCTCGACGTAGCCGGTCGGCGTCATCGCCACCACCCGCCACAGCAGCGTGTTGAACGGCGCCGGCACCGAGAAGCGCGGCGCATCGCCCAGGCCCATCGCCGCCAGGCTGCGCTGCGCCTCGCGCTCGACCATGCCCTTGGCGATCAGTGACCAGCCCAGATAGGCGCTGCTCAGCACCAGCCCGGCCAGCAGCGCCTTCTGCGCCAGCGGCCGCGCGCGCGCGAACCAGGCGATGGCGCAGGCGATCAGCAGCCACAGCGTATAGCCGAGGTCGATGATGAACACGCTGGACCACATCGCCGGCGGCGGCATCAGCGGCCACCACAGCTGGGTGCCGTAGACGGTGAACGCGTCGAGCAGCGGATGGGTGATCAGGGCCAGCTGGATCGCCCAGAACCAGCGCCGCGGCGAGGCCGCCACGCGTCCGTTGCCGAACTTCAGGAACAGCCACCACAGCAATGTGGCGAGCAGCGGCAGCACGAACAGCGAATGGCTGAAGCCGCGGTGCGCGGTCATCAGCGTCACCGGGTTGTCGCTGAGCAGCAGCAGCGGCAGCGAGTCGAGGTCGGGCAGGGTGCCGAGCGCGGCACCGGCGAGCAGCGCGGCGCGGCGGTGGCCGGCCGGTGCGATGGCGGCGGCGACGGCGCCGCCGAGGACGATCTGGGTCAGTGAATCCACGCGTGGGCCGGCATCAGGAGAAGGACACCGATCCTACCGTGTCGCCCTGCGTCGTCGCGGCCATCGCACCGGGCCGGCGGCGTCGCCGTTCATGCCGCCTGCGGCAGGTGGCCCGGCTGCGGCCGCCTCGGCAACTCGGCCAGGGTCTCGCCAGTATGCGCCAGCAGGCGCAGGCTGCCGTCGGCGGCCTCGGCCAGCACGGTCAGGCTTTCGACCCAGTCGCCATCGTTCGCATAGACCAGCCCATCGCGCTCGAACAGGCCGGCCCGGTGGATGTGCCCGCAGACGATGCCATCCAGCCCGCGCCGGCGCGCATCGTCGAGCCCGGCCTGGACGAAGCGGTCGATGTAGCGCTCGGCCGCCGCGCTGCGCCGCTTCAGGAATTCCGATAGCGACCAGTAGCGCAGCCCGAATCGGCGGCGCGCGCGGTTGAACCACTGGTTGCCGGTGAGGATGCGGTAATACAGCCAGTCGCCGAACTTTTCCTGCAGCCCGCCAAAATGCGTCACCGCGTCATAGTCGTCGCCATGCACCACCAGCAGCCGGCGACCATCGGCGGTGGCGTGGATCGCACGCCGGCGCACCTGCATCGCCGGCAGCACCAGGCCGCACAGGCGCCGCAGCGGGCGGTCGTGGTTGCCCGGCACGTAGATCAGCTCGGTACCCTCGCGCGCCAGCCGGTGCAGCGCGTCGACCACGCGCTGGTGCGCCGGCCCCCAGGCCGCGCGCCGCTGCGCCATCCACCACAGGTCGACGATGTCGCCGACCAGGTAGAGCTGGCGGCAGCGCAGCGTGCCGAGAAAGTCGGCCAGTTCGGCCGCGTGGCAGTGGCGCGAACCAAGGTGCACGTCGGACAGGAACACGGTGCGGTGAACCGGCAAGGCGACGGGCGCGGGGCTCATGCGGTGGCCTCCCCGGTGACGGTGGTGCCGAGATAGCGGCGGCGCTTGTGCGGCCGCAGCCGCTGCAGGTCGACCTCGATCAGGCCATCGACCGCGTCGGCGAAGTCCGGGTCGATGCCGAAGGCAAGGAAGCGCACGCCGTCGGGTTCGCACAGTTCGGTGTACTGCTTGTAGAGCATCGGCAGGGTCGCGCCGAGCGCATCGAGGTTGTGCCGCAGCACACGGAATGCGGTCTCCGCGTCGAGTCCGTCGAACTGCGGCAGCGCGGACGGACACGGGAACGGCTGCGCGGAGATCGCATCGCCGCTGTCGGTGGTGCCGTAGTAGCGCGCGTAGTAGCCGACGATCTGCGCGCGCGCCGCTTCTGGCAGCGCCGCGCTGATCGACACCGGACCGAACAGGTGGCGCACCTGCGGGTGCCGCCGCAGGTAGGCGCCGATGCCCTGCCACAGGTAGTCGATGCTGCGCCCGCCCCACTCGTCCGGGACGACGAAGCTGCGGCCCAGTTCCATCCCGGCCGCGATCTTCGGCAGCATCGCCTCGCCGTAGCGGAACAACGCGGCGGTGTAGAAACCGCCCAGCCCGCGCTCGGCCAGCACGCGCGCGCCGCGCGCCACGCGGTAGGCGCCGACCACGCGCGCGGTCGGCGCGTCCCACAGCACGATGTGCTCGTACCAGGCGTCGTAGCGGTCCAGGTCCAGCGCGCGGCCGGTACCCTCGCCCACCGCGCGGAAGGTCAGCTCGCGCAGGCGGCCGAGTTCGCGCAGCAGCGGCGCATCGGCGGCCAGCCGCCCGACCCGGATCTGTCGGCCGTCGCGGGTGCTGCCGAGCAGGTCGAGCGCGGCGATGCCGGCGGCCACCTGCTGCGGATCGACCGGTTCGGCCAGCGCTTCGGGGCCGGTCGCGTCGCCAGCATCCGCCACCGGCAGGCGACCGGGCTTGCGCCGCTTCGACAGGCCATACAGTTCGCGGCGCAGTGCGCGCAGCAGCAGCTCGGCCGGCACATCCGCCGGCAGCTGCCGCGGCTGGCCGAACGCCAGCGTGATCGGTTGCCGCCGCGGCGTGTACATCTCGCGGGCCAGCAGCACCGTGCCGGCCGGCTTGAACACGGCCGAGGCACCGTAGAACAGCGCCGAATTGCGCGTCTGGATCCGCACCGGCAGCACCGGCGCACCGGTCCGCCGCGCGAAGCGCACGACGCCGCGCCGCCAGCGGGTGTCGGCGATGCCGCGCAGGCCCAGCCGCGACACCTCGCCGGCCGGGAACACGATCACGCACTGCTCGCGTTCCAGCGCCTGCTCGATCGCCGCCAGGCTGGACGCACCCGGCGTACCGCCCAAGATCCGCACCGGCAGCAGCAGCGGCTGCAGGCCGTCGAGCATCGACAGCAGGTCGTTGGCCACGATCCGCACGTCCTGCCGGACCCGGCCCACGCAGTCGAGCAGGGCCAGCGCATCGAGCGCGCCGGACGGATGGTTGGCGACGACCAGCAGGCGGCCCTGCGCAGGAATCAGGGCAATGTCGGCCGGCGCCGCATGGTGGGTCGCGCCCAGATGGGCCAGCGCGGCACGGACGAAGTCGAAACCGCGCAGACCGCCATGTTCGGCCAGAAAGGCCTCGGCCCGGTCCAGCCGCGACCAGCGCTGCAGACCGCGGAGCAACGGGCGCACCACCCGGGCGCGACGCCCATGGAACCAGTGCGGGTAGCGGTCCTGCAGGTGGCGTTCGATCGCGCTCATGCGCTGCGTCGTCGTCGGCGGGATGGCCGGCAGCCTGCGCCCGGGCGGCGACAGCCATGTTGCAGGCGTGCGACCCGGCGATGACGCGGGACGCCGCCGGTCTTAACCCGCCTTCAACCCCCGGCAGGGCATCATGCACAGCGGCCCGCACCTGTGTATCATGCGCGCCCATCTTTCCATCCGAATACAAGGATATAGCGATGTCCAGCTATCTCTTCACCTCCGAGTCGGTCTCCGAAGGCCATCCGGACAAGATCGCCGACCAGATCTCCGACGCGGTGCTGGACGCGATCCTCGCCCAGGACAAGCGTGCCCGCGTGGCCTGCGAGACCCTGGTCAAGACCGGCGTGGCCATCGTCGCCGGCGAAGTGACCACCAGCGCCTGGATCGACCTGGAAGCCCTGACCCGCAAGGTGATCCTGGACATCGGCTACAACAGCTCCGACGTCGGCTTCGACGGCGAGACCTGCGGCGTGCTGAACCTGATCGGCAAGCAGTCGCCGGACATCAACCAGGGCGTGGACCGCAAGAACCCCGAGCAGCAGGGTGCCGGCGACCAGGGCCTGATGTTCGGCTATGCGACCAACGAGACCGACAGCTACATGCCGGCCGCGATCCACCTGTCGCACCGTCTGGTCGAGCGCCAGGCGCAGATCCGCAAGAAGAAGAACTCGCCGCTGTCGTGGCTGCGTCCGGACGCGAAGTCGCAGGTCACCCTGCGCTACGAGAACGGCGTGGCGACCGCGATCGACGCGGTGGTGCTGTCGACCCAGCACGATCCGGGCATCAAGCAGAAGGATCTGGTCGAGGCCGTCCGCGAGGAGATCATCCGCCCGGTGCTGCCGGCCAAGTGGCTGCACAAGGGCACCAAGTTCCACATCAACCCGACCGGCAAGTTCATCATCGGCGGCCCGGTGGGCGACTGCGGCCTGACCGGCCGCAAGATCATCGTCGACACCTACGGCGGCTGGGCCCGTCACGGTGGTGGCGCGTTCTCGGGCAAGGATCCGTCCAAGGTCGACCGTTCGGCCGCCTACGCCGCGCGCTACGTCGCCAAGAACGTCGTCGCCGCCGGCCTGGCCGACCGCTGCGAAGTGCAGGTCTCCTACGCGATCGGCGTGGCCGAGCCGACCTCGATCTCGGTCACCACCTTCGGCACCGGCAAGATCCCGGACGAGAAGATCGAGAGGCTGATCCGCAAGCATTTCGACCTGCGCCCGTACGGCATCATCAAGATGCTGGACCTGATCCATCCGATGTACCAGCCGACCGCGTCCTACGGTCACTTCGGCCGCAAGCCGAAGGAATTCACCTACACCGACGGCGCCGGCAAGCAGCACACCGCCACCGCGTTCTCGTGGGAGAAGACCGACCGCGCCGACGCGCTGCGCGCCGATGCCAAACTGAAGTAAGCCGCGCATCACGTCGTGAGCCAGTCCGGAAGGCCACCGCAGGGTGGCCTTCCGCTTTTCCGGTGCGCGGCGCTCCGCACCCGCACCGCACGCGGCCTTGGCCGATACTGGGCACGTCCCCTTCGCTGGACCCCGGAAGACGCCCGTGATGAGCCCCGTGCCGGATCTGCCGGCGTCCCCGGCGCTGACGTTCGCCAGCGTCACGACCACGGCCAGTGGCGACCGGGTCTGGCTGCTGGCAGAGGACGCCGACGGCGCGCCCCTGCTGCTGCAGCTGCGCGGCGACACCTGGCGGTGCTTCGCTCTGCCCTGGCATCCGGTCGCACTGCACGCAACGACCACCCCATCGCTGGCGCTGTACCTGTTCGGTGCCGAGGCGGAGCTGCTGCTGGCCGATCGCGACGGCTGGCACGACCTCGGCGACACCGGCAGCCGGTCCGGTGCGCGCGGCATCATGCGCAGCGGCCTGCGCCTGGGCGACACGCTGTACCTCGCCGGCATGTCGGGCCAGATCTATCGGCGGCAGGTGGGTGCGCCGGCGTGGGAGGACATCTCGCCGGTGACCGGCACCATCGACGTCTCACGCGCGGGCGCATCGATCCCGGATCGGCTGCTGGGCATCGAGGCCCTGTGTGCGACGCCAGGCGGTGTGCTCGCTGTCGGTTTCGATGGCATCGCGCTGCTGTTCGATGGCGATGCATGGCACCGGCGCATCGTGCCGACCGCGTCCACGCTCAATGCAGCCGCGCACATCGATGGCGTCACCTATGCCTGCGACCAGGACGGCATGGTCTACGCCGATCGCGGTGAGGGATTCGTGCCCGCGCTGGACGCGCCGGCGCCCGCTGGTGGGCTCTGGTCGGTCACCGGCTTCGCCGGACAGGTCTTCCTGGCCGGTCCGCGCCGGTATACCGACTGGCAGGAAGGACGCTGGAACCGGTGGACACGGGGCTCGGTCCCGATGCCACCTGCGGCGGTCTTTCCGAGAGCGACACGCTGCTGTGGAGCGTCGGCCCGCAGCATCTGGCCTGCTCGCACGACGGAATCCGCTGGCAGCGGATCGGCCACGCGTCGGCCTGATCCGCCGCCACGCCGGAACGGGCCGACGCGGTGCGGCCCGCTCTCGTTGCGCCGCGGCAATCCTCAGCGCGCGGCCTTGCGGATTTCCGTCGCGACCTGCGCCTTGATCCGGTCCACATCGGCGCTGCCCGGCCCGGTGTAGTCGAAGGCCTGCACCACGAACACGGTCTGGTCGCCGGCGGCGATGCAGTAGGCGACCAGCGAACGCCCGTCCTGGCGCGGCCCGGACACGTGGGTGACCAGCGTGCCCTGGTTCTGGTCGACCCGGGTGGTGTAGCCGAGCGCATCGGCGGCGCGGGCGATGGCGCTGCGGCAGGCGCCCAGGCTCAGCTTCGCGGTCGGGACGCGGTCGACGTCGTAGCTCAGGCTGAAGTCGTCGGCCTGTGCCCGGGTCGGCAGCGCCAGCAGGGCGGCGACGCCGGCGGCGGCGAGGATGCGGATCATGCGGGCTCCTGGTGGTTGCAGTGCACGGGGCGATCGTTATGCCACCGGGTGCGTTGCCGCCGCGTGCATGCGGTGCGGCGGACGTCACGGCCAGCGCCGGCCCGACGCGCCGGCACCGCTCAGGTCCGCACGAAGATCTCGACCCGGCGGTTGAGCTGGCGCCCGCCTGGATTGTCCACGCCCGCGACCTCGTTCGGGGCCACCGGCTGCGCCTCGCCGTAGCCGCGTGCGCTGGCATCGGTCGCGGTCCCGCGCTGGCGCAGGGCGGCCACCACCGACTGCGCGCGACGTTCGGACAGCGACTGGTTGTAGTCGTCGCTGCCCTTGCTGTCGGTGTGTCCGCGCACCTCGATGCCGCGCGCCTGCACGCCCTTCAGCGCAGCGGCCAGCGTATCGAGCACCTGCGCCGCATCGCCGCGGATGTCGGACTTGTCGAAGTCGAACAGCACCCGGTCGTTCAGCGTGATCAGGTAGCCGCAGGGCGCCCCCGGCGGCGCGAACTTCTGCAGCGGCGGGAAGCGGCCGGCCGGCGGCACCCTCGGCAGCGGCGGCATCCGCACCTCGCGCATGTCGACCGTGCCGGTGCCGTCGCCGTTGTTGATCACCAGGCCCTGCGGGCCGTTCCAGGTGCCCGAGCCATCGGCCTTGATCTCGACCAGGCCCAGCGGCCCGTTCCAGGTGCCGCCGCCATCGCCCTCGTTGAGCACCAGGCCGCTCTTGCCGTTCCAGCTGCCGGCGCCTTTGCCATCGAGCGTGATCAGCCCGGCAGGTCCGTTGTAGGTGCCGGCGCCATCGGCTTCGACCTGCAGCAGGCCCTGCTCGCCATTGATGGTGCCGCTGCCATCGGACGCGACCGTGACCAGACCACCGGCGAAGTTGGCGGTACCACTGCCGTCGGGCCCGATCTCGAACAGGCCCGCGTCGCCATTGCGCAGCAGGTTGCCCTGCGCGTCGACGCTGGTGATGCCCGCGTCGACCAGCAGCGCGCCAGCGGCGTCGCAGCGCGCCGGCGCGACGCTGATGCCGGCGATCGGATCGAGGATCGGCTGCATCGATGCCTCCAGCGCGCGCTGGGCCGGCGTCACCCCGGCGATCTCGGGGACCACGATCAGCGGGATCGCCGGAAACTCGGGGGCGCCTGCCTCATCCTGCGCGACCGCCCCGGCTGCCTCCGGTGCCGGTGCGGCGGTCCCTGCGGAAGGGGCGGGTGCGGCCTGCTCTTCCGCAGGTGGCGCCTTGCCGCAGCCCGCCAGCACCGTCACCGCCGCCACTGCCAGCCACACCCGTGCATTGCGCATCGTGTCCATTCCTGCTCCCTGGTCGGAGCAGGGATCATAGGAAGCCGAAGATGACTCGATGCTATCTGCTGGACGTGGTGCCGACGGCATCCGCAGAGGCGGCCTGCAGGGTCCTGAGCGCCTCGTCGCGCACCTTGGTCATCGTGGAATCCAGCGCCGCGGGATCCATCGCCAGCAGCGCATCGAGATGCCGGGCCTTCAGCGTGTCGGCCTCCGCACGCCGGCCCTGGAGTTGCAGGATCTCGTACAGCCGGATCGCGCTCTCGAGCACGTCCGGCGAATCGCCCGGCGTCGTTTTCAGACGCAGTCCCAGCGCAGTCTCGTGCGCGATCCGCGACTGCTCGAGCTGACCGTTGTCGCGATGGATGTCGCCGATCAGGTCCCAGATGCCGGAGACCATCGGATGCTCGAGGCCCAGCACGCGTTCCTGCCCCTCCCGGCAGATCTGCGCCTGCTCCAGCGCTTCGCCGTACCGGCCGCGCTTGCGCAGGACGCTGGCCAGGCTGCCATGGGCGAGCAGCGTGTTGGGATGGTCGGCCCCCCGTCCCTGCAGATGCGCGGCGAGGATGCGCCGCTGCACGGCGATGGCCTGGTCGAGGAATGCATGCTCCGCGGGCGAACCGGCCTCGCTCAATCCCGCCCGCCTGTCCAGGATCACCACGATCACGGTCAGCGGCGAGATCGTCTGCGGCGCCTCGGCACCGAACAGCAGGCGCCGGCGCAGCACGATGTCCTCGGCCTCTGCCTGGATGCGGGCAAGGCCGGCATCGTCCGTGGCCAGGCGCAGGGCGTTGGTGGCTGCAAGATAGCGGGCATCGAGCGTTTCGGGGTGGCCCCGCCCGTAACGCCGGGTCAGCACCTCGACCGCTTCGTTCGCCAGCGCCAGCGAAGGCTCGAAGCGCTTCAGGTCGCGCAGCAGACGCGCATGCGCGAACATCGCGCTCAGCGTCTCGCGATGCCCGTCGCCCAGGGTCGCGCGGAACAATGGCAACAGGGCCTCCGTTTCCGCCGCCGCTTCGTCGCGCCTGCCGGCCTGGGTCAGCACTTCGGCGCGCAGGCGCCTGACCTGCAGCAGGTCCTTGTCCGTCTCCGCGCGCGAGCGTGCCAGTGCATCGCGGAGCTGAGCGTAGCGTTCGAGCGCTTCCGGAAAACGTCCGCGCTGGGCGTCGATCGCGGCGACACCGGCCAGCGCCTGCCGCCGCAGCGGGTCTTCGACATCCCGCCCGTCCGTCGCCGCGAGCAGCTCCAGGTACAGCGGCTCGGCTTCGTCCGTCCGTCCGAGGGCGTTCAGGAAGATCGCCAGATCCAGCCGCGCCGACAACACCTCGTCGCTCTCAGCCGGCAGCTCCGCACGCGCATCGAGCACGCGCCGGATCTCCTGCTCCGCACGTTCGTTGCTGCCGAACGCGGCGGCCACCCTGGCCAGGCGCTGGCGCAGGTCCGCCGCCAGCACCGGATCGCCGGCGACGTCGCGGTCGATCTGCTCCAGCGCGTGGGTGACGATGTAGCGGTCGAGCACCTCACGGGCGATGCCGCTGGGATCGGCCAGCGCGAACGCCTGCTCCAGCCGCTCCGGCGACAGCCGCTGGTCGCTGCCGTCGGCCGCATCGGCGGCAAGCAATGCCCCGCGCTGCGCATCGGCCATCGCCATGCCCACCGCTTCCACGTCGATCCCCAGCAGCATCGACTGCTGGAACTCGACCATCTTCTGCAGCTGGCGGCCGCGTTCCTCGGCCATCGCCTGCTGGGTGCGGGCACGGTCGAGCGCGGTCAGCGACGCGACCAGGCCACCGACCACCGAGGTCGCCACCACCAGCGAGGCCGCGATCGCCCAGACGTTGCGCTGCACGAACCGACGTGCGCGGTACCAGCGCTGGCCATCGCGCGCCTGCACCGGCCTGCGTTCCAGGTAGCGGCGCAGGTCGTCGGCCAGCGCCGCCACCGACGCGTAGCGCTGCGCCGGCTCCTTGCGCAGCGCCTTCAATACGATCGCATCGACGTCGGCAGGCACCGCCGCACCCTGCCCGCGCGGCGGGCCGGCGTCGCCGCGCGCCAGACGCCGGCTGGGCGGAGTGACGTCGGTATGGATGATCGCCTGGTAGAGGCCGGCGGGCGTGTCGACGTTCGCGAACGGCGCGCTGCCGCAGACCAGCTGGTACAGCACCGCACCGAGCGAATAGACGTCGGTCGCGGTGGTCAGCGGCTCGCAGGCGACCTGCTCGGGGCTGGCGTAGGCCAGGGTCAGCGCGTGCTGGCCTGTCTCGGTCCGTGCCGCGGCCACGTCGCCTTCCTCGATCAGGCGGGCGATGCCGAAATCCAGCAGCTTCGGCTCGCCGCGCGCATCGACCAGGATGTTGGCCGGCTTGATGTCGCGGTGGATCACCAGGCAGCGATGCGCATCGGCGACGGCATCGCAGACCTTCAGGAACAACGCGATCCGCTGCTGCAGCGCGAGCCCGGCCGCATGCACGTCGATCCGCTCGCCTTCGACGTATTCCATCGCCAGGAACGGGCGGCCGTCGCCGAGGATGCCACCGTCGAGCAGGCGGGCGATGCCCGGATGTTCCAGCCGCGCCAGCAGCGCACGCTCGCGGGCGAAGCGCTCGCGCAGCTCGGGCGAGGCCTCGGCCACCGCGTTGAGCAGCTTCAGCGCCACGCGCTGGACGAAGCCGCCATCGCTGCGCTCGGCCAGGTAGACCACGCCCATGCCGCCGGCGCCGAGCCGGCGCAGCAGCCGGTACACGCGCGGAGTCTGCGCGGAGGCCCCCTGCCCGCTCAGATCCGGTGTCGCCGCTCCACCGGCCGGCACCGCCAGCGCGTCCATCGAGATCGCCAGTGTGGCGTCGCCCTCGATGCCGGCCAGCAGCGCGCGCACTTCGGCCTCCAGCGCCGCGTCGCCCCCGCACTGAGTGGCGATCCATTCCTCCCGCGCCTTCCCCTGATGGTCCAGCGCATCCATCACGATGCGCTTGACCTGCTGGTACCGCCCTGTCGACTCCGGTTCCACCTGCATCCCCATGCCCGGCGTCCCCACGCCGGCTCAGCCCGTATTCTGCACGCCTTGTGCGACGCCGTTCACACTGGCGACCAGGGCACGCAGCAACGCGTCGTCTTCGCGGCCGCTGGCGCGCCAGCGCTGCAGCAGATCCACCTGCAGCACGCTGATCGGGTCCACGTACGGATTGCGCAGCCGGATCGACAACGCCAGGCGCTGGTCGTGCTCGAGCAGCCAGCCACCGC
>Ga0075364_10002012_pt1 | contig 11328 bp, 9 predicted proteins | sample EndMetdeltDD1764_FD_71517 | JGI IMG/M metagenome (GOLD analysis project Ga0075364, IMG submission 71517) | Populus endosphere microbial communities from Tennessee, USA - Endosphere MetaG P. deltoides DD176-4 | ecosystem: Host-associated > Plants > Roots > Endosphere | place: USA: Tennessee...
TCATCGTTTCGTCGTTCATCTTCTTGATGCTGCTTGGCGAGAATACCGAGACTACCAAGACTAAGTTGTCGCTCAGCGCCATCTTGCCGCTGGCCTATATTCTCATGTACATCTTGGCCGTCGTGGAGTTCGTGGCACTCATAAAGTCGCTCCAGCGACACAAGCTGCTCCTGAGCAATACCGTCGAGGAAAGCAGCTGGCAACACGTGGAACGTAGCGGCAAGAAAATCGTCGTTACGGACTTGCCGGGCTAATTTTTCTTTGCCTCGAACAGCGCCACCCACTGCGCCAATTTCATTTGCGACGGCTTGATATCATCAGGCAGGCCAACTGCTTTTCGCGGCGCTTTCGCGAACTTTCGGGGGTCCGAAAAGCAATCTTCGACGAACTGCCGGTATGCGGGCATCATGCCACGCGGCAGGAGTGGCTCTTCGCGGCGAATAAGTTCGAGGAGTACCGTATCGACGTTCGGATGCGGCCAAAAATCGGTCCGCTGCAAACATTTGCGAATCCGTATGGCGAACAGCGGCCCGACCATCATGCCCAGCTGACCGGTAAAACGATCCGAGTCAGGCAGCAGCTTGTTAGCGAATTGCTTTTGCACGACAAGGTAAACAGCCTCCGGGGAATTGTCGGATTCAACGAGCTTGCGAACGATGGGCGAACTAAGATGAAAGGGAATGTTGGCAAAGACTTTGTATGGTTTTTTTGGCAGATCCATCGCAAGAAAATCACCCTCGCGAACATCGACGTTCGGATACGCGGCCATGTTGTCACGAAGCTTTGCGGCCATGCGCGGTTCGTATTCGATCGACACGACCGACTGGCAACGCCCGGCAAGCACCGAAGATATCACTCCGCTGCCAGCACCAATATCATATACCGTGTCGCTACGATTGATGTTCGTGTGGCCAACAAGCTCCTTGATAAGCCGCGGGCTTCGCAAGAAGTACTGTGAGTAGTGCGCCAAACGTTTCATATCACGCGGCTAGCGCGCCTTCAAGCGTCAAGAGGAGTTGTTTGCGGTCCAGCCCGGCAACGTAGCCCCCAAGTGATCCGTCGCTTGCGAGAACACGGTGGCAGGGCACGACGATGCATAGCGGGTTACGCCCGACCGCCGTCCCGACGGCACGAACGGCTTTCGGCCTGCCGATAGCTTCGGCCAGCGTGCGATATGATACTGCTTTTCCTGAGGGAATACCCTGCAGCGCCTTCCAAACCGACCGCTGGAACTCCGTGCCCTCAAAGGCAACCGGCACGTCAAAGCGAACGCGCGTACCTGCGAAATATTCGCCCAGCTCAGCCTGCAATTGGATCAGTAGCGGGTGGGTTGATTGGCGTGTCCACTCAGTAGGAACGGCCGTGAAATAACGATCGCCCTCAATATGAAGCGCGGTCACTGCCACGCCGTCGGTGCTCGCCGTGATATCGCCAATAGGCGAAGGGAAGATATCGTAATACGTCATCACTATCAAGGATACAGCACCGAGCTCCCAAAGGGTAGGGAGGTTATTTCTTACTCTTTATAGCGTCGATTTGCGCTTGTGTCAGCGGCACCCACGGAGACCCGTCGGCATTAGATGAGGCAGCAGCAGGGCTCTGGCCTTTGTTCCACCATTTTGCTTGGTATGGCACGCCTTTGAACAAGACCCGACCGCCAGTATCATAGCTGGCATCGCCCGACCATTCAGGATACGTGCCTTTTGGCAGCGTGGCCTGCTGGACTGGTTTTTCGCCAGGCAGTACCGGGCCCACCAATTCCCATGGCGTTTGCCATGATTGCAAGACAGGGCTGTCGGGTAGATCGCCTTGGGTCCACCATTTTGCCTTGTAGACGGCATGATGCCACACGACTTTCGTCCCTTCAAGATACGCGCCATCGGCCGACCAAATTTGGTACGGGCTCTTGGCGGGATCATCGGTTTCATCAGCTTGAGCCGACTCTTCCTCCTGCGTAACGTTGCCCGCGGTAAGTGACAGGCTGCCGTTCAAGCCTTCGCCAAGTATGAGCGCGAAGCTTTTGCCGTCTTGCTTGACGCCGCTACACGAGTTCGAGACATGGCGCACGTCGATATAGTTGCTTCCACAGGTGACATCGCGGTTTATCGACCACATGGACATGCGGCCGACTCCGTGCGAACGTGCGAAGCTGTTGAAGGCCTTGGCGTCGTCGAGCGTAAAGACCTCGTCAAGTTCGTCGTTTTGGCCGATCATTGGCGTCGCGCCTATCTTGAACCAAAGGGCACGGTCGCTGAGCTTGGTTTTTGCCCGGTCATACAAAATACCCAGCTGGCGATGCGTCTGCGTCAACGCGCCTTCCGATGCGGCCAACATCGTCTTGCCGTCAAGGCTCTGGCCATAGTCCATCGTCATGACGTTCACGCCGGCAATATCAACGCCTTTCGAAAGAAGCTGCGATACTGCGTTCGTCCCATCTTCGCTCAAGCCTTGCGGCGTGACCGGCAGCGTTACCCAAACGGCAAAGTCCTTGCCCTGAGCACGGCGTTCCGCCTGCAAGCTGGCAATCGCCACGGCTCGGCGCGCACCTGCGTTCGTATCAGTAAGTCCAGGGCCTTCAAGGTCCAGGTCGATCATCGAAATGTCGTACCGATCGACCACCGATCGGTACGCGCCAAGCAGCGATGCGGCATCGGTACATTTGACCGCCAGTTCGCTGTTGCTCAGCCCGCCGAACGATACGGCGACGCTGCCGCCTTGCTGGCGCAGGCGCGCGATGCGACGGTCAAGGTCGAGCGAAGCACTGGCTTGGTCCAAGTTATACGCACCGCCCCAAGTCGGCGTGCAACCGTTCGTTGGCGACGATACGATGAACGAGAGAACCGTGTCTTTTTTGGTCGTCGCGCCGATTTGCTCGAACGCGAAGGTCGGCGTCGCCGTCACGTCGACGTACCCAGCAAACCAAGGACGAGAAGACGCGTCCGACCGATACGCCTGCCAACGTTGCCAGCCGAACCACCCGCCAGCGACCAGTCCGACTAGAACGATAAGCGCGAGGCTAAGGCGCACGAGCGACAACTTACGTCGTGGACCGCTTTGCTGCTTCACGATGGTTTTTTGTTTGCGGCTCATGATACGGCCCGCCTTTCTTTGCTTGCTTTGGAGTGGCTGCGAACAGCAAGCGGCACGTCGCTTTCGTCGTTGCCGTGGTAGAGCACCGCTTCCCAATTTATAGTTTCTTTTTTGACCTGTAACGCGACGGCATGTTCGTGCTTCGGCGCAACCTCGACATACAGCCAGCTGGTCATGCCACGCCACGTATCGGTGAGCGTGTGACGGATGCCGATGTAGGCTTTGATCGCCCAAACGGCGACGAAAGTGTTAAAGGCAGCAAAAGCAGCATTACCCCAGTTATGCGCCGCCACGTCACGCCATAAGGTGAAGACCGAAAAGGCAACGATGAGAAGCGGCGTGAGGACATATAGCAGCGGCGCGACCGTGCGGTCCTTTACCTTGGGCGTACGAGCGAACGGGATCTTCTTGCCCGTCAGCGCCTGTTGCAGCGACTTCAGCACGCCAGCCAAGTTGACCGGCAAGAGAATGAGGTTGAAGCCGTAAATTCGAAAGACATCGCTTCGTTTGTACCCGCAGTATTTCAGGTCGCTCGCCATGGCAAAAAAGTACGGCAGCGCGGCAAGCAGCACGAACGGGCTCAGCAAGCGTCCATCGTACGGGTAGGCAAGCAGGAAGATAAGACCAAAGCTCGCCCAAGCGATAGACGCCATATAGTTCAGGCGGATCAAGGTTTCCATGCGCGAAACAAGCTCGTTGCGACGGCGGCGCTCACGAATCTGCGCTCGAAGCTTTGGCAAGATAAGCAGCCCGCCGTTCGCCCAGCGACGACGCTGCACGATGAGCGAACCGAAGTCGGGCGGGGTCGCGCTATAACTGAGCCTCTCGGGGTAATTGACCAACGACCAGCCGTGCAACGCCAAGTCGACGCTGGACTCAGTGTCTTCGATCACCGTACGGTCTTGGATATAACGGCGGACTTCGAAACCGCCCTTCCACTCGATTTCGACGATATCATCCAGGGCTTTCTTGCGAATGACAGCGTTGGCACCCACCCAAAATGTCGCGCCGTAATAACTCATGCCCTGGTGAAGGATGTGCTGGATGTCGGTCGTCGCGCCGGCCAACCGTTCGATACGGGTCGCTGCGCCGCGAAACGACGAATAGGGCGTTTGCGTGACCGCGACACGGGCGTTGTCTGGTTGCTGCAAGAAATACACCAAACGCAGGCAGTAGTCGCGCAGCAAGATCGAGTCGGCATCGAGCGTGAGCAAAAAGTCACTGTCAGGAATGACTACGTCCGCATCTTTAGGCTCGGCACGTATCAGCACCGCACCATCTGGCGTTTGTTCCTTGCTATAAGCTCCGCCCATGAGGCCGATGTACGAGTTTAGGTTCATCGCTTTGTTCGCCTCGTGTGAAAGCGACGCGAAGGTCTTGCGTTCGAATACTTCCATTTCGCCACTAAAAATCCAGGCAAGGCGGCGGTATAGCTGATGCACGCGGGCGCGTGGCAGTTCGGCGCCTTCAGCGACGGAAGCGTCAAGCGCATCACCGACTAACTGAAGTTCCTTTGCTAGGTCGCGCAGCACCTGCTCGACGAAGAACACGTCCACATGATCGTCGACTTGCTCTTTGTTGGCCGTACTGTCAAGCCACGCGGCAGCCCATGCGTAGTGGCGCGAAAGTTCTTTTACCTGGTCGGTGGTCGCGGAAAACCCGCGCCGTTTTTGTTTCTCGAAGGCAAGCAGCGCGTCGCGGAACCGCTCACGGGGAGCTTGCAGTTGATCCATGATTTGGCGAGCCAAGCCGCGAGTCTCGTTGAGCTGCGCGACGGCAGCCGGGTCGGTCGGGTTGGGCTTGTCGTCCAGCAACAAGACGACGCGCATGTCAGGGTATTCCTGAAGCACGGCGCTAAGCAACGTCTTGCGAATGACCTGGGGCTCTTCGGCATACGACGGCACCAGTACGGTTATGGAAGGTTGGTTATCGGCGAAGTGACGGTCCAGCTCGGCACGCGGCACGCGCACGTGCTTGCTAAACCGTTGCAATGCGCCCTGGCGGGCAAGAAGATACATGAGGGCAGAAAAGGTAAGGAAGGTAACCACGACAAGATAGCCGATAGCCTGCAGCGTAAACTGAAAGCTGTGCGGACCGTCGAAAAATTGGCGGACGATAGTAGAAACGACATACACCACCCAGAGCAGAATCGTGAGAACGACGGCAAGGCGGCTGAACGCGATTTTACGAGTCGATGGCTTTTCGTGAACGATAGATAGCGGCTGCGTACGGCGCTCCGCTCCCCATTGGTGCTTTCTAACCCCCATAGTTTTCTTTGCATCCCGCATGGCAATTGCCCTTTCGATAAGTACGTGCGCAGCATCACCGCGCATGATTATGACCACATGTTTATACTGAGGTGAATATACCATATTATTTCATTTATTACAACAACATTATATAGCATTAGCAGATTGCATTTGCTTGGCCACTACGTCAAACTGATACATAATGAACGCCTACGAAAAAGTCCGGCAAACATACAAGCCCGCGCACGTAAAAGTACTGCTGATCGCGGAATCGCCGCCGCCAAGACCCGAGGTCCAAAGCAGCCGGCAGTTTTATTATGCCGACCGTATCCGAAAAGACGACCGACTGTTCATCAATACAATTCGCGCCGTATATCCGGAAACAGTCGTCGTGCCCGAGCCGCAGCTTGAAGAACACAAAGAGGAGTGGCTCCGTCGTTTTCAGCTGGACGGGTTTTATATGATCGAAGCGCTCGAAGCCTCGCAGGAACACGAAGTGACGAAAAAGCAGCGCCAGGCACGCATTCACGACGCGATGCCGCGGCTGCTGGAGCGCGTCAAAAGCCTCGCCGAACCCGACACGAAAATCATCCTCATAAAATCAAACGTCTTCGAGGTTGCTGCCGGCCCGCTAAAAGAGGCCGGCTTTGCCGTGCTCAACACCGAACTCGTCGACTATCCAGGGCATTTTAACCAACGCGCCTACCGCGAGAAAATCGCGGCGCTGCTTGCGTGAGTGTAGTTGCACGACCAGGCGAACAGGTGATATAACTAGGCACATCCAGCATGCCACGAACTGACCTACCAGACTCTACTCACGACCAGCACCTCGGCTCATCACAGGGTTCGACCGATATCCTTGGATTACGCGAGCTTGATGCCAGGCTCGTGGACGAGCTTTACGAAAAACTGTCCCAAAAACCGCATCACAATGGATTCGCGGCCTTCACGAAAAACAGCTACGCCATTGCCGAACTCTCCAGCCTGGAGCAACTCCTAAACAATAAGGGAACGACGAACATCCCGACCGTTGACGATTACGAGGTAAGGATCGACGGCATCGACCAACCGATTTCGTTCGTTGCCGCCACTGAAATTTCCAATGACACGCCCAACCATGGCGAGATGGCCTCGATGCTGTACCTGCGCGACCATATTCAGACCGCTAGCGTTTTGATGGAGCTATACCTAAGCGACCCCGAGCAATACCAGCCCGAAGCCAAGGAGGGCGGGCGACTCCTGATGAGCGCGCTCCAGCTTATGTCGACGCCCGCGCAGCTGGAGCGCTTTCGGCGCGTCGTGCGGCAGGGCGGGGCGACCCAAGAAGATTGGCCACATATTTCGCTGCTTTTTGACGACCTCGCAGCAGAGAAGCCAAATGGTTGGCGCAACAAACAGGACACTTTTCAAATGCTCGCGTACCTGGCCTGCGACGCTATCGAGCGCGGGTTCATAGAGACTGGTAGCCTCACTGACTCGCACAAAAAATTCCTTGGTTCGGTCGCGCCTTTGCTGCGGTCCGTCGGCTTTCCTACGTACGAAAACTCCGGCTCCTGGGAAGAAATCGCCGCCCGCCGCACTTCCGTCATGGCGGTCGAGACGGCCCTGCTCGACAAGATCGTCTCGCTCAGCCGAAGCGACGAGGCATTGGCTTTTCTGCGCGGAGGCCTCGAAGACGAGGTTGTCGCGCACCTTCGAGACGAAGGGCTGAAAGAAATAGGCCGCCGTTTGCCATTCGAATCACCGGACTATCCAAAAGATTCCATCAAATACCGCGAGGCGGATGCCGCTTTGGCGTACATCTTGATGTACGCCATCCCAAGGCTTTTAGCCGACAAGAACATACCCACCGGCCCAGGGGGCGAGGTCATGAGCGAGCAGGCTATCGAAAGCCTCGTGCTTGACGAGCTAGCCACGCTCATCGACCCGACGACCGGTGGCATGCGACGCTACGAGAGCGACTCATACCAGCGAGTCAATTTTCACACCAATGAGGTTCAGCAAACAATCGCAAGTATCAAGCACATCGTCAAGCACGAAGCTGATGGCAACGAGATCGACCTCGACAAAAAGCAGCGTCTTCGCGACGAACTGACGCCAAAAGGCAGGGAAGCCACCTGGACGCACCCGCTCGGACAGCTCTCTGCCTGGGCTGCGAAGCGCAGTATCGAAGCAGGCAAAAAAGGTCGCGCCAAAGAAGCCGAGAGGTATCGGGCGCTCAGCACTCGCTTTTTGAACAGCATCCTCGCCACTATTACGAGCGAGCAGCAATGGCACGCCGTCCTCGACGAGACCCAGCGATACGTGATTAAAAAAGTACCTCCGTACAGACTGCCCGAATGCCTTGTTACTTACGAAACTCCAGACAACACGCAGTTCATCGTTCCTTCGCCGCATACGCCGCTCAACTGGAGCAGCGCCATGTTAAAAGAAGCTGTTGGATTGCTCCGCGTCAGCACTATGCTACAGTAATAACATGTTAGTGCTTCCGCACGTCGCTACCGGTGCTGCGCTAGGCGCCCTCATTGGCGATCCGCTTATTGTCGTGCCCGCGGCCATCGCCAGCCACTTTATTCTCGACTCCATCCCACACTGGCAAGAAACCATGGCGCCGTATGACCCTACATGGAAAACCTACCTCCGTATTCCCATCGATATCGGCCTGGCCGTCGCGTTCGTTATCTACGCCGCCCAGCTCCACCCGGCGTTGCTGCCAGGCATCCTGCTTGGCGCCATCTTTGCCAGTATTCCAGACCTTGATGTCATCACGATCAAGCTGCCAGCCTTGCAGCGAGGAATCGTAAAACGATATTGGGATTGGCACTGCAAGATCCAGCGTGAAGTCAGCTCGCTTTGGGGCGTCGCCACCCAATTGATCGTCGTCGCGACATGTATCACTGTCATTCATGCATCATAAAACAAGGAGGAACCATATGGTAAAAAACGAAAAAACCACGCGAGTCATGAACGAACACCCTGGCGGATTTATATTTTTCGTCGCGTTCGTTGGCGCGGCCGTTTACTTCGTGCAGCAATCCGAAGGGTTTTGGGGATTCATACTCGCCATCCTAAAAGCCGTCGTTTGGCCGGCATTCGTCACGTTCCATGTCCTGCAGCTTTTGGGCGCTTAACGACGACATCGTGTACTATGAAGAGACAGAATTTGCTGAACAAGGAGGGTACTAGTGAACATTCGATATGATGAAACAACGAAAGACAACCAAGATTTCCAGGATTTGCTCGCATCTGCCCAATCCTACGGCGAACGGCTACAGGGTGTCGTAGCTAGCAACACATATCAGGAATACGAAAGCTCCATTCTGCTCCCCTCGGACACGCAGCTGCTTGAAGAAGCGCAAGCGCTTGCCGCCCAAAAAGCCAGCAGTGACCTCCGCTACCATATCGTCGTCGGCATTGGCGGCTCCAACCTCGGCACGAAAGCAGTCTATGACGCGCTATACGGCGCCTACGACTCTCTCGAACCGACACGTTTTCCAAAGCTCCTTTTTGCCGAGACGACCGATCCCGAGTGGCTCGTAAAAGCCACCAAGCTCATCGCGTCGCTGGAACGCCCGGAACAAGTTTTGGTAAGCGTCATCAGCAAATCGGGCGGCACCACCGAGACGCTAGCGAACTTCGAGATCATCATGGCCGCGCTAAAAGACACGTTCGATAGCAGCACCGAGCGAGTCGTTGCAATTACCGACGAAGGTTCGGCACTATGGGAACAGGCCGGCGCGAAAGGAATCGCCCGGCTTGCCATCCCAAAACCTGTCGGCGGCCGGTACTCAGTACTTTCTAGCGTCGGGCTCTTTCCGCTTGCTACGGCCGGCATCGATATCGTCGCCCTTCGCGACGGCGCGACGAAAATGCGCGATACTTGCCTCGAGGCGGGCACCAACCCGGCGATTACGTCAGCGGCGCTCCTCGCGCATTTTCATGCAGAGGGCAAGACTATCAACGATAATTTCTTCTTTCACCCCGAGCTGGAATCACTAGGCAAATGGTACCGCCAGCTCATGGGCGAGAGCATCGGCAAGGCGACGTCGCTTTCTGGCGAGGAAGTCCACACCGGCATCACGCCTACCGTCAGCCTTGGCTCGACCGACCTTCATTCGGTAGGGCAGCTCTACCTCGGCGGACCGCGTGACAAGTTCACGACGTTCGTTTACACCGAGCAAACCGCCGACGTTACCGTACCCGCACAGCGCCTCTTCCCGGACCTTATTCCGGCCATCACCGAAAAAAGCGCCCGATCCATCCTGGAGGCAATCCTAAGCGGCGTGAAAATAGCTTACCAAAAAGCCGACCTGCCATTCATGGAAGTCATTATGACACGTATCGACGAACAGGCGATCGGTGCCTTCTTGCAGTTCAAGATGATCGAAATGATGTATCTTGGCCACCTGCTGAACGTCAACCCGTTCGACCAACCAAGCGTCGAGGCCTACAAGATAGAAACCAAGAAAATCCTCGAGGGCTAAGGTATACTGGTCTCATGGGAGGCCGTAAAAAATCCGCCGGAAAACCGTATCTCGCAGGGCTTGACGGCCTGCGGGCAATCGCGGTCGCAGCCGTCGTGCTGTATCATCTTTTTCCCGCTACTTTGCGCGGCGGGTTTATTGGCGTGGATGTCTTTTTTGTTATTAGCGGTTTTTTGATCACGTCGCTGCTCATCTTCGAACATGCCGAGACCGGTCGCATCAGCCTGAAGCAGTTCTGGACCAGAAGGGCACGCCGGCTTTTGCCAGCGCTCATCGCCACGATTACGGTGACGTGCTCGGTCGCGCTGCTTATTGGCGGGGATATCCTCGTCGGGCTTGGCCGCCAGGTCCTTGGCGCGGCCACGTTCAGCAATAACTGGGTCGAGGTACTATCAGGCACGAATTATTTTGACGCCAGCAGCCTGCATATATTCACTAATTTTTGGTCGCTAGCCGTCGAAGAACAGTTTTACGCCGTCTGGCCGTTTATTCTGGTGGGTATCTTGAGCATCACCGTTGCCACGCGCCGATATCGCGTCGGCTTGTGGGCAAGCGTGACCCTCGCGACCGCCTCGGCAGCCCTTATGTTCCTGCTGTTCGACGAGCAATCCATCACCCGCGTTTACTATGGCAGCGACACGCATGCCTTCGGCTTGATGCTCGGGGCAGCACTGGCATTCTGGGGCAATGCCCGCTATGCGAATGCGAGCGCCCGGGGCGACAAATGGCCGTCCGCAAGGTTCAAGCGACCCCAAATCCTTCAGGGAATGGGGTGGATGGCGCTGGTTGGCATTGGAACGCTGGCCATTCTTCTTCCCGAGCTGGAGGCAATTACGTATAGGGGCGGGCTCGTTCTTGCCAGCCTCCTGGCCGGAGCAGTCGTTCTTGCGGCGGTCAGCCGAAAGGGAAACTTGCAGCGATTGCTTGAGATACGATGGCTAAAATGGATTGGCGTGCGGTCGTACGGCATTTATCTCTGGCACTGGCCGCTTATCGTCTTGTGTCACTACGGGCTGCCTCAGCAAGCTGAGTGGATGGCGCCCTTTATCGTCGTGACCGCCTCCATCATAGCTGCTGCGCTCAGCTACCGCTTCCTGGAACAGCCCATCCGAACCATTGGCATATCAGCCTACCTCTCGCATCACCTCAAACGCGAGATCACCATAAAAGACCGCCGTCTTATTGCACCACGGCCGCTCGTTCCCGTCTTCGTCGCCGCCATCACCATGACCGCCCTTGCTATTGCTTTTGCTCCCACAAAAACACAGGCCCAGCAACAAGTCGAAGCGGGCCAGGCGCTCATTGCCAAGCAAAATCATATAGCAAAGGCAAAGGCCGCCGCCCACAAGGCAAGGCCTATTACCGGAAGCGACATCACGCTGGTAGGCGATTCGGTTTCGCTCGCTAGCGCGCCCGAACTGCAGTCCAAATTCCCAGGTATTTACATAGACGCGGTCGTGTCCCGTTCTATACGCCGCGGCGGGCTCGAAACCATCGAACGGCTT
>Ga0075364_10002013_pt1 | contig 11328 bp, 11 predicted proteins | sample EndMetdeltDD1764_FD_71517 | JGI IMG/M metagenome (GOLD analysis project Ga0075364, IMG submission 71517) | Populus endosphere microbial communities from Tennessee, USA - Endosphere MetaG P. deltoides DD176-4 | ecosystem: Host-associated > Plants > Roots > Endosphere | place: USA: Tennessee...
GGCGATCTCCGCTCCGATGCCCCTGCCTCCCCCTGTGACCAGGGCCGCCCGTCCCTGCAGTGAGAATTCGTCCATCAATACCTCCATGTCGCGTGTGGCGCGGTCTACGCTTCGGGCCGTTCGTAGCGCCCTATGATCGCCAGCATCCCGCCGTCGACGGGCACTTCCAGGCCGGTGATGAACGAGGACTCGTCCGAGGACAGGAACAGCACGGCGTTGGCGACGTCACCGGCGGTGCCCATCCGTCCCAGCGGGACTCGGCGCGTTGCGTGTTCGATGACCTGTTCTTCGCTCGCAACAACACCGGCGTGCACAAGGCCCTCCATCGAGTGCGGCGTGGCGATCCACGCCGGCAGCACCGCGTTGCACCGGATTCCGAGCGAGGCGTATTCGACGGCGAAGAAATGCGTCATGGCGTTCACGCCGGACTTCGAGATGGCGTAGGCGAACAGGGTTCCGCCGCCAGTGCGGGAACCGACCGTGGAGATGTTGGTGATGGCGCCGCCGCCTTGCTCTTTCATCAGCGGCACAACCGCTTTGGAGGTCAGCCACATTCCCCGAAGGTTGATGTCCATGATCTCCTGCCAGCCTGCCGGATCGAGGTCGAGCGGGCCCGCATCGCAGTAGCTCACCCCGACGTTGTTGACCAGCACGTCGATCCGGCCCATTGCGGCGTGGGATTCCTCGACGAGGCGGGCACAATCCGCAGGATCGCTGACATCGGCCGTCATCACGTGCGCGACCCCGCCCTCGGCGGCGATCAGCGCGGCGGTCTCCTCAGCCCGATCCTTGTCGCGGTCGACGGCACAGACCTCGGCACCCTCGCGGGCCAACGTCGTTGCGATAGCGCGTCCATTGCCGAGCAGGTGATGGCGCGGCTGACCCGCCCCCACAACAACGGCCTTCTTGCCCTCCATACGAGCGGCCACGGGGATCCTTTCGGTTGAGATATCCGGTGTTCACGTCTTGTGGTCGAGCGGCGCTCGCTACACGAAGACCGGCATACTCTCCCATCCGCGGGTCAGGAATCCAGGTGTCATCTTGGCCTTTTCCTCGTCGACCTCCCAGGTTGGGAATCGCTTGAGCACTTCCTCGAGCACGATGCGTCCCTCCAAGCGGGCCAGTGCGACGCCCAAGCAGTGATGGGCACCGTATCCAAACGCCATGGTGCGCCCTATGTTTCGGCGCACATCGCAGGTATCGGGATCGGGAAAGTTCCGCTCGTCGCGATGGGCTGCACCGGGTAGGCACATGATCATGCTGCCCGCCGGTACTGTCTGGCCGTGAAACTCGGCGTCGCGGGCGACGTAGCGGGCGATGTGGTACGACGGCGGCTGAAGTCGCAGGATTTCCTCAATGGCATTGGGAATCAACGATGGATCTTCTGCAACGAGCTGGCGTTGGGCGGGGTTGTCGGCCATTACCTTGCCGATCCAGCCGATCAGCCGGTTCGTGGTGTCATTGCCGGCCGAGGCGATCAGGATCAAGAACGTCAGCAATTCCTCACGGGTGAGCCGTCGAGTGATGCCCTTGTCGTCTTCGAACTCGACATTGAGCAGCTGGGTCATGAGGTCGTCAGACGGGTGATCGGCCCGCCAGTCGATGTATTCGCCGAACACTGCATACATCGCTTGCATCAGGGCAAGCGGGGCTTCCTCAGCAACGTAGGCACGCTGCAGGCTCCGTTCCATCTCGTCACGCAGCCGTACCTGGTCCTCGTCGGGAATACCCAACAGCATTCCCACCACTCGCATCGGCACCTCGGAGCCGATGTCGGTGACGAAGTCGAATCGCTCGGCGCCGACGAGTGCATCGAGCGTCGTGGCACAGAACTGACGTGCCTGCGGCTCAAGGGCGTTCATGTTCTTGGGAGTGAACAGAATCGAGACAATCGCCCGATGCCGGGTGTGTTGCGGCGCATCTTCATTGATGAACAGCCCGGGCGGGGAAACAACGCCCGACCGGATCACGTCGAAGGTTCCACCTTTCGACGAGATGAAGTTCTCCCGGTCGGAGAGCATCCGCTGCATGTCAGCGAATCGGCTGACCAGATAGAAATCGTGTTCGGAGTTGTAGTACAGCGGGGCCTCATCGCGAAGCCGCCGATACACCTCATACGGGTTCGCCTTGATGTCGAGGTCGAACGGATCGAAGTAGACGGCGCTCTGGGTGGTCGTCATTGCTGTACCTTCCGGACTGCCACGGCGATCTTGCCCACGGTGCCGGATGCGAAGTCTTTCAACGCCTGTGAAACCTGATCCAAGGGGTAGGTGTTGCCAATTGGGACCCGCAGTGTGCCGTCGGCGACTGCGGCGGCCAGCGCGTCGAGGGTTTCGCCGTTGGGGATGGCCATCACGACGGTTGCTTCGATATCGCGGCCGACGAGCTGGTCTGGGCCGACGCCGAGAGTGGAGGCAAACCGCCCGCCCGGTGCGACCAGGTCGGCGAGCGCGACGCCGTCACCGGCGGCGTGCAGGACTGCGTCGACACCGTTGGGGTAGAGCGCGCGGACTGCGGCTGCGAGATCGCCACGGTAGTCGACTGTCTCGTCGGCGCCGAGGTCGCGCACGAATGCAACTTCGTCCGGTGTGGCTGCGGTCGCGATGACGGTGGCGCCCTGGGACTTGGCCAGCTGGATCGCGATTGCGCCGACGCCGCCGGTGGCCCCGACGATCAGAACGGTCTGACCCGTAGTCAGGCCTAACGCGTCGATGGCAGTCTTGGCCGCCGTTCCGGCCAGCCCGAGCGCACCGGCGGACTTCGCGTCCAATCCGTCGGGCCGCTTGGCCAGAGCCCAGGCGGGCACTGCGGTGCTCTCGGCGAATGTCCCGTCGTGGAGCGGCATGCTCATCAACATGCCGAAGACCGGATCCCCGACCGCCAGGCCGTCGATCCCGGCACCCAGTGCTGACACCGTGCCCGAGAAGTCACGTCCCAGCGTGATCGGCATCTCGTAGGGCATCATGCCCTCGATGTAGCCCGCCCACGTCATCGCATCCATGCCGTTTACCGACGCGAATTCGACATCGACGAGCACTTCACCTTCGCCTGGTGTGGGACTCGGCACGTCCTTGGCGATCGGGTCGGCGTTGAACTCCGAGATGGAGACTGCCTTCATGTTTCGGCTTCCTTCGATGGTTTGTAGGGATTGAGATCGGTGTCGATCGGCATTCATCCGATCGACTGGTAAGTCAGCTCATCAGCCTTGCTGGGCGCGGGTACCGGACTGCCGATCTTGCGCAGCGTCCTTGGCGGCCCGTCGGTAGCCACGGCGGCGCGGGCATGCTGTAGGGCAAGGTTGTCCCAGATCACCAAGTCGCGGTTTTGCCAGTGGTGCTCGATCACGTTGTCGGGCCGGTACAGATGCGCGAACAACTCTTCGAGCAGGTCCCCGCTCTCTTCAGCCGACAGCCCCACGATCTCCTTGGTCATGCCCTGGCTGACGTAGAGAAGCGTGCGCCCGGTGCGCGGATGGCGATGGCCCACCAGTGTCGTATGCGACGGAGTCAGTTCGCGGAGGTTGTTAAGCACGTCGGCGTCGAGGGCGGCACGCCGCCGATCATCAAACCCTTCGGGTCCGGTCACGTGGACGACGGTGCGGCCCTCGACGCGGGCTCGTAGCGAATCCGGCAGCGTGTCCCACGCGCGCGCCGAGCTCGCGAACAATGTCGGAACGACGTCCGGCGCGACATCGACCCCGTAGAGCGAATTGACCAGGAACGGCTTGTCTGACCACATCATGTCTTTGTGATAGAGCAGGCGCCCGAACGGCGCCGCGGCACCGGGCTCTTTATTGGAGATCCAGAAGCTGTCCTGCTTGCCGGCGAGCTCGGCGGCTTCGTCGAGCGTGGGTGCCTTGTCGCGGATCACCAATTCGGAAAGATAGGCCTGGGCGGTGCGATCGATGTCCAAGCCGTGGAACACCAGTACCCCGCGATCGTCGAAGGCCTCACGCAGCTGCCGGTGGGTGGCAGCGTCGACCTCGCCGTCGTACTGGAAGCCCTCGACCTCGGCGCCGAATCCATCACTGAGATTGCGAATCTTCAACCGACTCATGGCGTCTTCCTCCTCCGATTGCAAACTACGTCTGTTGTCACCATGTGACGGGAACGCTTCCAACACCGCCGCCGGTGCGGTCGCTGAGAATCTCGAGCTCGCTGACGTCAATTGCGAGGCGCAGCTGCGGGAACCGCCCCAACAGCGAGGTCAGCACGATGCGCAACTCGGTGCGGGCCAGGTTCTGACCGATGCAGTAGTGGGGACCGTGACCAAATGCGATGTGGTTGTTCGGTGTTCGCTCAGGGTTGAATTCGTCGGGGTTGTCAAAGACCGATGGGTCACGGTTGGCCGCGGCTTCGGAAATGATCACGAGATCGCCGCGACCTACCGTCACGCCGCCAATCTCGACGTCCTCGAGTGCGTAGCGCATCAAGCCCATGTTGTGCGCCGAGGTCATCCGAAGGATCTCCTCGATCGTCTTGTCCAGCCGACCCTCGATGTCGGCCAGCAGCCAGTCCCGCCGGCTCGTGTCGCTCAACAGGTAGAGCACACCGAAGTCCATGCGGGCCACGGTGGTCTCATGGCCCGCGAAGACCAGGCCCATCGCATATCGCGTCATGTCGGCATCGGAGAACAGGTCGGCGTCGGCTTCCTGCGCGGCCACCAAGTCCGAAAACACGTCCTCGCCACGGTTTTCGCGTTTACCCGCCAGCATGCGCTCGCCGTACTCGTTCAGTTCACCCATCGCCGCCATCGCGTCGGCACCGTCGACGGTGCTGCCCATCCGGTCCGAGAGCCCGATGACATAGTCGCGGTCCGCGTCGGGCACCCCGAGGAGGGCGCAGATCACCAGCACCGGCAGCCGGAATCCCACCAGATCATGAAAGTTCACGACTCCGTCGGAGCTGCGTTCGTGAGCGGCGGCCATTTCGTCGAGGCACCCGTCGGTGAGTTCCTGGATCCAGCCGCTCAACAGCTTTAGCCGCTTGGGTGAGAACGACGGCACCATCAGCTTGCGCAGCCGTGCCATATCTCCTTCGAAGTCGTTACCCTCCATGGGCTTTGAGTGCACCGCGGCATCCGACAACGAGGACGCGTTCTCCGGATCCGGGTGCGTGTAGTAGCCGAAGCGGGCGGAGTCACCGAAGACTTCGCGCGCCTCTTTGTAAGCAGTCACGATCCATGCCGGATCGCCCGTTGGCGTCGTCACCCGGGTCAGCGGCGCCTCGCTGCGCAGCACGTGATACATCGGCGAGATATCCAGAACATTCGAGCGCTTCAAGGGCAACTGAACCGCGGGACTCTCAGTACTCGTCATCGTTCTCCTGTATGGAAGTGACCACCCGACACGCAAGTGGGTAGAGGCGTCTGTCCAGGTAGCGGTTTCAACAACCGACTGTTGACTCTCGTTTGAGATTCCACTCTCATATGTGATGCTGGTAACGTAATCCCGGTGTTCCCGTCGAGTCAAGGTCCAGTTCAGGAAAATGGGCAGAAGTCCGGGCTGCGTTCCCTCAAGAAGCACCGGACACGTCTTGCGATCCAGGACGCCGCGCTCGAGCTGTTTGCCGCGCAGGGATTCGAGAACACCACCGTCGAGCAGATCGCGGCTCACGCCGAAGTCTCGACGGCGACCTTCTTCCGGTATTTCAAAAGCAAGGGCGACGCGGTCTTCGGGGGTGAGAGTGACGAGCGTGCCACGCATTTGCCTGCGCTCGGACAAGCGATCATCGAACGACCCTCTGATGAAGACGATCTGACCGCGATACGCCAGGCTGTTCTTTCGGCGTGGGTACCGCTGCTCGAGCCAACGCGACTAGAACGGCACTTTCGTGCTGCGGAGACATCACCGTTGTTGGTTGGGCTGAGCACGAACCTTACGGTGAAGTGGCAAGCGACGATCAGTGAGGCACTGGCGAAGAGACGCGGACTTGCTGTTCCCGATCACAAATGCAGGATCGCCGCCACGATCGCGCTCGCGATTCTTACCGAAACCGCTAATGCGTGGGTACACAACGATATTCGCGGCGATCTCGTCGAAGTGCTCGAGCACGGCTACGACCTGATGGGCGAGTTGTGCGCCGAGTGGTGCGACGCGCAGACAACAACCGCTTCGCCGTACCCCGGCGACGCTACCCCGGCGTAAGCGACGAACCGCCGGCGATCGATGCGAATAGCTGGGCGCTCTCTTCGCCGGGGTCCGCCGGCACGGTGTAACCGGTCCGATCGCGGATCTGCTCCAAGTGGTCCCGTACGTCCTCGACCGAAAGGGCCGGGTTGTAATAGCCCTGGGTCCGGCCGATAAAGAACTGCGAGACCTGCCCCCCGCCGACCGTGTACACCTCCCCCGACACCGGGCATTGCTCATGGGCGAGGAACGCAACCACGGGAGACACCAGCGCCGGGTCGAGCTTGCGCATGAAGCCCTCCATCATCTCCATGACCGCCGGATCCAGATCGACGGCGTCAGCGGAACTGTCCATGGAGTGAGTGAGCATGCGGGTCATGGCGAACGGCGCGATCGCGTTGACCTTGATGTTGTGCGGTGCGCCCTCAGCCGCCAAAACCCTTGTCAGGCCAAGGATTCCACCCTTGACCGCACCGTAGTTGCTCTTCTTCGCCGTGCCTAGCAGACCGGCCGCGGAAGTGGTGTTCACGACCCGCCCGTACCCCTGCTTGCGCATGGCGATCCACGCGGGCCGGGTCACGAAGAACGTCCCCTTCAGGTGCACATCGATGAGCGGATCGAGTTGATCGCTGGTCATGTCGTCGAACAACACGTCGCGCAGGATTCCGGCGTTATTCACCACGATGTCGATGCGCCCGTAGGTATCCAGCGCCCTTTGCACCAGAGCTTGTCCACCTTCGGCGCTGGCAATGCTGGTGGTATCGGCGACCGCATCTCCACCGTGATCTCTTATTTGGCGGGCCACTGCCTCTGCGGGGCTGTTATCGGGAGACTCACCGGTCACCGAGACACCGAGGTCGTTGACCACCACACGCGCGCCACGCGACGCCAATAACAGCGCGTGCTGCTGGCCCAATCCCCCACCGGCGCCGGTGACGATCGCAACCTTGTCTTCAAACCCGAGCTCTGCCATGGCCAACACCAGCCTTCTGTAGGGCGCCAATTTCATTGGTGCGCACAGGGATACCCATCGGTGAGCGCTGTCTCACCACGTGACGGGCATGGAGTGCACACCGAAAACGCCCATGCCATGCCGCAGGTCCACCGATTCCAGCGGAACATCCAGCCGCAGCTGCGGCAGCCGGCGCAAGAGTGTGGGTATCGCGATCTCCATTTCGGCGCGGGCCAGTATCTGTCCGATGCACTGGTGGGACCCGTAACCGAAGGCGATGTGTCCGTGGTTGTCGCGGTCGATGTCGAAGGTGTCGGGGTCGTCAAAGAACGCCGAATCCCTGTTTCCAGCAGGAAGGTTGAGGATCATGCCTTCGCCAGCGCGGATGAGCTGGCCGCCGATTTCGACGTCCTCTGCGGCGATGCGATCGACGAGGCTGGTCACGATTGTCAGGTAGCGCAGCAGCTCTTCGCAGGCCTTGGCGATTACTTTCGGGTCGTCGGTTGCGCGCAACCGTGCCAACGCCTCGGGGTTGTGCAGGAGGTACAGGGTGCTCAGCGCGATCATGTTGGCCGTTGTCTCGTGCCCGGCTTCAAGTAGCAGCACGCAATTGGCGGCCAGATGGAAGCGCTCGAGGTCGCCGGCCAGCACGTGCTCGTGTAACACCCGGCTGATCAAGCCCTCTGTGGGATCTTTCTCTTTGCGCTCGATCAGCTCCATCAAGTACATGAACAGTGCCGTCGTGGCGGCATCGTGCTGTTCCCTCGATGCCTGCATGTCGAGCATGACATTGCTGTGTTCCTGGAAGAACTCATGGTCCTCGTAGGGAACCCCGAGCAGCAGCGAGATGATCAGTGACGGGACGGGTAACGCAAAGTCGTGCACGAGGTCCGCGGGCGCCCCCTTGTCGATCATCTCCGTCAGGGCGATGTCGACCATTTCCTGGATTCGCGGGCGCATCGCCTGGACCCGCTTGACGGTGAAATCCTTGGTCAGCATCCGGCGGATCCGGTTGTGCTCGGGGTCGTCCATGCGCGGGAACACCGGGAACCCCCCGGGAAATTCCTGGATGAGTTTGCCGGATGTGTCGGCACTGACGCGCGGGTCGGCTAGCGCGGTCTTGATGTCGTGATAGCGGCTGACCGCCCACACCGTATTGCCGTTCCACTCCACTCGCTTCAGACCGTCCTGCTCGCGCCATTCAGCGAATTCCGCAGGCGGATCGAACGGACACGACGCCGGACGCACGGGCGGGAAGGCAGGAAGGTTGGTCGTGTCGTTGGTGTCGCTTGTCGTGGTCACAGCTCTCCAGAGGTTGGGGGTATTGGGAATGTCTGCGGCGTGCGGCGATCCCCGCGTCCGCTAGCGCTCAGTCAGCCGAATGACGGCAGCCGGGCAGAGCTGGGCTGCTTGCCGGACAGCGTCGTACTGTTCGGGATCGGGGTCGTCGTTAAGCACGATCACCACGCCGTCGTCTTCGTTCTGGTCGAAAACCTCAGCGGCCGCCAGCACGCAGTGCCCGGCCGCGACGCACTTGTCCGACTCGACGCTCACCTTCATTGGTGTCTCCCTTATGACTTCATTTGATTATGGAGCCTTCACGGAATCGCGTCGTCAGCCGCCAGTTCCGTGGTGTCTAAGCGCGGAATTTCCTCCGTTGGACAGCTGGCGTGCCACCTGCTCGTGCGGCACCACCTTGCGGGCAGGAAGGGTCTTCCTTGGTCGTCGACCATATTACGTACGAGTCTCGTTCGCAATAGCGATTCGCGCTATCTGCGCTTGCCCTTCCGCGGCTGCTTACCGTCGATCGCCGTGTTCATGCTTTCCTTGTCGACCGGAACGAGGACCGCCGAACCCGCCTCGACTTGAACTCCCGCAAGGATGATGTCCACCAACGACTCTGCGAACCCCGGGAAAGTCCGGCGCAGGTGGGGGCGCCCCGATTCCGGCGTCATCTCCCAGTGTGTCGACATGGCTCCGACGAGCAGATCGACGATTGTCGACGAGCGAACCTTCGAAGGGATCTCACCGCGCTTGATCGCCCGACGGGTGATATCGCGTGCGGCCTCGGTACGCGGCCGCACGATCAGTTTGTGGTGCAACCCCATTAGTGCCGGGTTGGCTTGGCCGTCGTACACGATCCGCCGCGCGGCCAGCGCTCGATGCGCGTGCTGGTACCACTCGACAAACTGGCCCGCGTAGTCGAGAAGGTCTTCGCGCACTGATCCGCAGTCGCGCGCGGTCGGGAAATCGGCCGTATGCAGGGCCGCCACGAGTAGTTCTTCGCGGTTGGTCCACCGCCGGTAGATCGCCGGCTTGCCGACGCGTGCCGAGCGCGCGACCGCTTCGAATGTGAAACCGGCCCAACCATCGCGGGCATACACGCGGATCGCCGCTTCATACACCCTCGGTTCGATCAACGGATCGCGTTTGCGCCCGACCGTGGCGGGCGTTGCGTGAGCCTCGGACATCAGGACCCCTTCGACTTCACGGGCCCCGGCGGTGTCGAATGTTGGGGCAGACCAGCGGACCGAAACCGTACGAATCTTACCGGTCGACGCGTCGGGCCACGCCGTATCCCTTGAAGTGGTCCCCTGGCATAAGGTATCTTAGCCAAATATCGGACGTATGCCGTACGAATTAGGTTGTCGAATAGTCCGGCCGCCACGAAGTCTCGGGAGGGCTTGCGCACAGTGGAAGCGGTGACCGCCGAAGCCGTCGAAAGCTCGGTTTTCTCGACGGAGGAGTTTCGCATTTCGGTGCGTAACTGGTTCCGTGCCAACGTCGATGCCGCAGCGCAGGCGTCTTACACCGATGAAGACCGCAAACAGACGACCGCGCGCGCATTCGACGCTGGCCTGTTGCACGTCACCTGGCCGGTCGAGTACGGGGGCCGAGGGCTGCCGGCGGAGTACCAGACCGTGTTCAACGAGGAGACAGCGTCATACGGTTGGGCATTGACGAACAGCTCGGTGACAGTGGGGATCTGCGCGGCGACGTTGCTCGATACCGCTACCGAGGATCAGAAGCGTCGGCACCTACCCGCCATGTTGCGCGGTGATGAGGTCTGGACACAGCTGCTGTCCGAACCGGACGCCGGTTCCGATCTCGGCGGTGTCAAGGCGCGCGCGGCGCTCGACGGCGATCAGTTCGTCCTCAACGGACAAAAGGTTTGGACGTCGGCTGCAGCGGAGGCCGACTACGCCGCAACGCTGGTGCGCACCGACGCATCTTTGCCGAAATATAAGGGTCTTTCGATGGTGATCGTCGATATGCGAAGCCCCGGCATTGACGTTCGCCCGCTACGGCAGATGACCGGGGAGACCCACTTCAACGAGGTGTTCCTGGACGATGTCCTCGTCCCGCAGGCCAACCTGCTCGGTGCATACAACGGCGGATGGGGCGTGCTGAACCAAATGCTTCTGCACGAGCGAATCGCGCTGAGCGCGGGAACCACCGGTGCCCGCCTCGCCCCCGACACCTTCGATCCGCTGGTGGCGCTGGCGCGCAAACGCGGAGTGGACACCGAGGCGGCGGTGCGGGCCCGGTTGGCGGACATCTATATCGAAGAGCAGCTGCTGGACTTCATGGGCAGGCGGATGCGGGCGGCTGCCGCCGCCGGTCTGGACATGGGCCCAGTGGGTTCGATCGGGAAAGTCGGCATCGCGCGCTCGGCACGGGCGTCCGCGGAAGCGGCGATGCTCATCGGTGGGCCCGACGTGCTGGCCTGGGAGCGCGGCGATCTCGCTAGTGAGCATTGGGCGCACGAGCTGTTGTTCTTCCCCATGACTGGAATCGCTGGCGGGACCACCGAGATTCAGAAAAACACGATCGCCGAACGGCTACTCGGGATGCCCCGCGATCGGCCAGCCGACCGCGACCTCCCCTTCAACCAGACGATGGGGACATCCGCCCGACACAACGGGCACTGATCGACATGAGGTGCACGTGTTCATCCCCGACGTAGTGAGTGAAGAGCACGCCGAGCTGCGGGCGACCATTCGGCGTGTGCTCGAATTGCGCTCTCCCGAAACCGCTGTCAGGAAGGCCGTGGAGAGCAAACGCGGCTACGACCTGGAGCTGTGGGTACAGATGGCCAGTCAGCTGGGGTTGCATGGCCTCGGTCTGCCGGAATCCTTCGGTGGCTCCGGGTACGGCCCGCAGGAAACGACCATCGTCTTTGAGGAACTCGGACGCGCGCTGGTCCCTTCGCCGTTCTTCCCCACCATCGCCCTGGCCGCCAAGTTGC
>Ga0075364_10002014_pt1 | contig 11327 bp, 7 predicted proteins | sample EndMetdeltDD1764_FD_71517 | JGI IMG/M metagenome (GOLD analysis project Ga0075364, IMG submission 71517) | Populus endosphere microbial communities from Tennessee, USA - Endosphere MetaG P. deltoides DD176-4 | ecosystem: Host-associated > Plants > Roots > Endosphere | place: USA: Tennessee...
AGCGCGCTCTCGGTCGAGGGGTTCTCCTTGCCGAGCATGCCGGCGAAGTCGCGGATCAGCGGCGCCACGGTGAGCGCCGCGAAATAGCCGTAGACCACCGTCGGCACGCCCGCGAGGATCTCCAGCGCGGGCTTAAGCCACTTGCGAAGGCGCGCGTCGGCATACTGCGTCAGGTAGATCGCGCTCATCAGCCCGAGCGGGATGGCGACGAGCATCGCGATGATCGCGCCGATGAAGATCGTGCCCCAGAACAGCGGCACCGCGCCGAAATCCTCGCCGATATCGGGTCCGGCCACGGCATTGCCCGGCGCCCAGTGCGTCCCGGTGAGGAAGTCTAAGGGTGAGACCTGCGCGAAGAACAGCCCGGTCTCGTAGAGCAGCGACACGACGATGCCGAACGTCGTCAGGATCGCGACGAGCGAGGCCAGCAGCAATGCCAGCATCACCGCGCGCTCGACCCAGGTCCGCGCCGGGAAGGCGCCCCGGACCTTGGTGAAGCCGTAAGCGCCGCCCGCGAAGGCGAAGATCGCGACGAGTACCGCACCGATCAGCGCGAAACGCGTCTGCGCGGCGTGCATCGGGACCGCGATCTCCTGCGCCAGCGGATTGAACGCGGCGGCGCCGGGATTGTTCGCCAGAGCGCGCGCTTCGGCCATGATCGACTGGCGCTCCATGTCCATCGCCGGCAGCTTGGCCGCGATCGGATCGGCCATTACCGCTTCGTGGACGAGCACGGGCGAGATCGCCGACCAGCAGAACCACGCGAGCAGGGCCGGGATCACGACCCACAGCGCCATGTGCCAGGCGTGGTAGCCCGGCATCGAGTGCAGCGAGCCGCGCCCGGTATAGAGCAGCCGGGCCCTGCCGCGCGCGGTGAACCACCCCGCGATGCCGAGCCCGAAGACTGCCAGAAGGACGATCAGCGATATCATGCGTTGCCTGCCCCCGGCCCGGCCACGTCAGCGTTGGGTGCGCGTGGCGTCACTTGAGCTGCGAGGGGTCCAGCGGGGTCATGTCCTTGGCGATCGCGGCGCTCTTGGTGCGGACGTCCTCGGGTGCGATGACCATGCCCTTCTGCTTGAGCACGCCGTCGGGACCCCAGGCCTTGGCCCACTCGGCGACGTATTCGGTCAGGCCCTTGATCGCCTTGAGGTGCGCCTTCTTGACGTAGATGTAGAGCGGCCGCGCGCCTGGATAGCTGAAGTCCGAGATCGTCTGGTAGGTCGGCGTGATGCCCGACATGGTGATGCCCTTCAGCATATCCATGTTCTCTTCGAGGAACGAGAAGCCGAACACGCCGATCGCCTTCGGGTTCTGCGAGATCTTCTGGACGATCAGGTTGTCGTTCTCGCCCGCGTCGACATAGGCGCCGTCCTCGCGGATTTCGGTGCAGGTCTTCTTGTGCTTGTCCTCGTCGGCCTTCTTCAGTTCCTTCATCGCCGGATCGGTATCGCAGCCCTTGGTGAGGATCAGCTCGGCCAGCGCGTCGCGCGTGCCCGAAGTCGAGGGCGGACCGTAGACGAGGATCGGGATCGCCGGCAGCGCCGGATTGACGTCCTTCCAGGTCTTGGCGGTGTTGGGCTTGCCGAAGGGGTTGGCGGCGAGCGCCTTGTAGACGTCGACCGGTTCCAGAGCCATGCCGGGGCCGCCCTTGGCTTCGGCGAAGGCGATGCCATCGAGGCCGACCTGGATCTCGACCACTTCGGTCACGCCGTTCTTCTTGCAGTCTTCGTATTCGGAGGCCTTCATCCGGCGCGAGGCGTTCTCGATGTCGGGATGGCTGGCGCCGACGCCGGCGCAGAACAGCTTCATGCCGGCGCCCGTGCCGGTCGATTCGATGACGGGCGCCTTGCCGCCGGCCTTGCCGAGCGCTTCGGCCACCGCGGTCGCGAAAGGATAGACGGTGGAGGAACCGACCACGCGCACGACGTCACGCGCGCCATCGGTGGAACCGCCACCCGAGCCGCAGGCGGCGAGCGCCAATGAAGAAATCGTGGCAAAGCAGATTGTCGTCAGTGCGCGCATGGCGGAAACCTTCCCGTGACCAGTGTCGTCGCGCTCCTATTGAGCCCGTATGACAGTCCTATGACAATGCTCGGTGCGTTTCGCGGCCATGCTGATTTCCCGCGGAAAAGAGTTCAATCCTTGCGCAGCGGCAGCATCATCGATGCCGTCGTGCCGACGCCCTGACGGCTGGTGATGTCGAATCGCCCGCGGTGCCGCTCGACGATGTGCTTGACGATCGAGAGCCCCAGCCCGGTGCCGCCGGCTGCGCGGCTGCGGCTGGTGTCGGCGCGGTAGAAGCGCTCGGTGAGGCGGGGCAGATGCTCGGGCGCGATACCGTCGCCTTCGTCGCGCACCGCGATCGAAACCCAGCCCGTCGCGGTCGCCTCGACCGTGATCGCGACCGGTGCCCCCTTGCGTCCGTATTTCAGCGCGTTCTCGATCAGGTTGCGGAACACTTGCGCCATCTGTCCGCGGTCGCCCGCGATCGGCGCGCTGTCGCAGTTGGTGGCGATGGTGACATCGGCGCCGGTGCGGAACTCGCCCGCGGTCTCGCGCGCCAGCACCACCAGGTCGATGGTGTCCGACGGCACCTCGTGCTTCACCGCCTCGATCCGCGACAGCGACATCAGATCCTCGACCAGCGACTGCATGCGCAGTGCTTCGTGGCGGATGACGTTGAGGAACCGCTCGCGCGTCGCCTCGTCGCCGCCGGCCTTGGGCGTCAGCAGCGTCTCGGCATAGCCGAGCACGGTCGCCAGCGGAGTGCGCAGCTCGTGGCTGGCGTTCGCGACGAAATCGGCATGCGCGCGCGCGACGCTGACCTGGACCGACTGGTCGTAGAGGCTCACCAGCCGCTCGCCCTGCCCCAGGACCGCGCAGCTGACCTGCCAGACGCTGCCGCCGACGGAAAGTCCGTCGATCTTCGCGAGGCCGCCCGAATCGCCCATGATGACCGCGACGGCATCGGGATTGCGGATGGCGATGCGCACGTCCTGGCTGACGATATGCGCGCCGAGCAGGGCTTTCGCCGCCGAATTGGCGAAGCTCACCTGCCCGTTGGAGACGATGAGCGCCGGCGTCTGGACATGTTCGAGCAGGTGGGAACCGGTGACCGCCATAGCGCGCTCATAGGGCCGGGATCGCGATCGGGGAAGTGCCGTCACCGACCCGTCACCATACGGTCAAGCGCGCCCGCCCGAAAGCCGCGCGGCGAAGCCTTGCCGAGCCATGCTGCGTATGCGAGAACGCCGCTTGCGGTTGGGAACGGGGCCACCGCCTGGCAGGAGCGGCATTAACGGATGACGGGCTTCATCGCGGACCGCCTGCTCCTGTTCGGAGCGACCGGGGATCTCTCCAAACGGATGCTGCTGCCGTCGCTCTGCGCGCTCGACGCCGACGAACTGCTCGACCCCAGGCTGGAGATCGTCGGCACCGCGCGGTCCGACATGGACGACCAGGGCTTTCGCAACTTCGCGCGCGAGGCGCTGGAGAAGTTCCTCCCGCCCGAGCGTCGCGGGGTGAGCGCCACGTTCCTCAACCGGCTGAGCTACCAGACGCTCGATGCGTCGAACACCGACGGCTTCGGCGCGCTGGCGCAGAAGGTCGGCACGCCCGAAAAGGGGCTCGCCATCTTCCTGTCGACCGCGCCCAGCCTGTTCGAGCCGACGATCCACGGTCTGGGGAAAAGCGGGCTCACGGGCGATAGGGTGCGCATCGGCCTCGAAAAGCCGCTCGGCACCGATCTCGCTTCGAGCAAGGTCATCAACGACGCGGTCGCCGCCGCCTTCCCCGAAGACCGCACCTTCCGCATCGATCACTACCTGGGCAAGGAAACCGTCCAGAACCTGCTGGCGCTGCGCTTCGCCAACATCATGTTCGAGCCGCTGTGGAACGCGGCGCATATCGATCATGTCCAGATCACCGTGGCCGAAACGGTGGGCCTCGAAGGCCGGGTCGGCTTCTACGACGATGCCGGGGCCCTGCGCGACATGGTGCAGAACCACATGCTCCAGTTGCTGTCGCTGGTGGCGATGGAGCCGCCATCGAGCTTCGACGCCACCGCCGTGCGCGACGAAAAGGTCAAGGTGCTGCGCTGCCTGCGCGCGATCACGGCGGAACAGACGGTGACGGGCCAGTATCGCGCGGGCGCCATCGCCGGCCAGGCGGTTCCCGGCTACGACGACGAACTGGGCAAGGATTCGGACACCGAGACCTTCGTCGCGATCAAGGCGCATATCGACAACTGGCGCTGGAAGGGGGTGCCCTTTTACTTGCGCACGGGCAAGCGCCTGCCCAAGCGCGTTACCGAGATCATCGTCCAGTTCCGCCCCGTGCCGCATTCGATCTTCGCCGGAAAAGGCGCGCGATCGGTGCCCAACCGGCTCGTCATCGGTATCCAGCCGGCCGAAGACATCACCCTTTCGCTGATGGCAAAGGTGCCGGGGCTCGACCGGGGCGGCATCCGCCTGCGCTCGGTGCCGCTCGATATCGCGATGCCCAATGCCTTCGCCGGCGCGCACCGCCGCATCGCCTACGAACGGCTGCTGCTCGACCTGATCGAGGGCGAGCAGACGCTGTTCGTCCGCCGCGACGAGGTGGAAGCGCAGTGGGACTGGATCGACGGCGTCCGCGCGACATGGGAAGACAGCGGCCTGACGCCCAAGGCCTATACCGCGGGCAGCTGGGGACCGTCGGCCGCGATTGCCCTGGCCGAGCGCGATGGAGTTACGTGGCACGAATGACGCGGGAGAGCGTTGCCGACAAGGCAGGGTATAATGCCCAGGAGTACCAAGGATGACCCAACTCAACGCAGCCGTCGCGCGCGTGACCGAGCGGATCGCCGCGCGTTCGCGAGGCACCCGCCAGCGCTATCTCGACCTCATGGAGCGCGAGGGCGAGCGGCACGGCACCCGCGACTTCATGGGCTGCTCAAACCTGGCGCACGGCTTCGCGGCGGCGCTGGAGGACAAGGAGGCGATCGCCACCTCGCGCGGGCCGAATATCGCCATCGTCACCGCCTATAACGACATGCTCTCGGCGCATCAGCCCTATGGCCGCTATCCCGAGCAGATGAAGCTCTTCGCCCGCGAAGTAGGGGCGACCGCGCAAGTCGCGGGCGGCGTGCCCGCGATGTGCGACGGCGTTACGCAGGGCCAGGACGGCATGGAGCTGTCGCTGTTCAGCCGCGACGTGATCGCGCTTTCGACCGGCGTCGCGATGAGCCACGCGATGTTCGACGGCATGGCGCTGCTCGGCATCTGCGACAAGATCGTCCCGGGCCTCGTCATCGGCGCACTGCGCTTCGGCCACCTGCCCGCGGTGTTCGTGCCTTCGGGGCCGATGCCGTCGGGCATCGCCAACAAGGAAAAGCAGAAGGTCCGCCAGCTCTATGCCGAGGGCAAGGTCGGTCGCGCCGAACTGCTCGCCAGCGAAAGCGCCAGCTATCACTCGCCGGGCACCTGCACGTTCTATGGCACCGCCAATTCGAACCAGATGATGATGGAGATGATGGGGCTCCATATTCCGGGCGCTGCCTTCGTGCCGCCGAACACGCCTTTGCGCCAGGCCTTGACGCGCAAGGCGGTACACCGGCTTGCCGCGATCGGGCGCAAGAGCAACGACTATCGCCCGATGGCGCGCGTCGTCGACGAGAAGGCGATCGTCAACGCCTGTGTCGGCCTGCTCGCGACCGGGGGATCGACCAACCACGCGATCCACCTGCCCGCGATGGCGCGGGCCGCCGGGATCGTGCTCGACTGGGAGGATCTCGACGAACTGTCCGGCGCGGTCCCGATGATCGCGCGGGTGTATCCCAACGGCTCGGGCGACGTGAACCATTTCCACGCGGCGGGCGGCATGGGCTACGTGGTGCGCGAGCTGCTCGGCGCGGGGCTCGCCCATGGCGACGTGCTGACCATCGCCGAGGACGGCATGGCCGCCTATGCCGAGGAACCGGTGATGGACGGCGATGTGCTGCGCTGGCGGCCCGCTCCGGCGCAGAGCGGCGACGACACGATGCTGAGCCCGGTTACGGCGCCGTTCATGCCCGACGGCGGCATGAGGCTGGTGCAGGGCAACCTCGGCCGTGGCACCTTCAAGACCAGCGCGGTGGACGAAGAACGCTGGACGATCGAAGCGCCCGCGCGCGTCTTCGACACTCAGGAAGGCGTCAACGATGCCTTCAAGAACGGCGAGCTCGATCGCGACGTCGTCGTCGTCGTGCGCTTCCAGGGTCCGCGCGCCAACGGCATGCCGGAACTGCACAAGCTGACCCCGCCGCTCGGCGTGCTGCAGGATCGCGGCTACCGCGTCGCGCTCGTCACCGACGGGCGCATGTCGGGCGCGTCGGGCAAGGTGCCCGCAGCGATCCACATCACTCCCGAGGCTCTGAACGGCGGCGCGTTGGCACTGCTGCGCGACGGCGACGTGGTGCGGCTCTGTGCGCGTAGGGGCTCGCTCGAAGTGCTGGCGGACCTGTCCGGGCGCGAACCGGCGACATGTACCGAACGGCTGTCGGGCATGGGCCGCGAACTGTTCGCAATGTTCCGCCACCTCGCCGGGGGCGCCGAGCAGGGCGGCTCGGCGATGCTCGAGGAAGCCGGGCTGTGATAGCGGTTTTCCCCCACCCCTTTCCCCTTCGATGGAGGGGCTAGGGTTGTGAACCTCGTCACCGTCGACATCGGCGGCACCCATGCGCGCTTCGCGATCGCGACGATTGCCGGCGATGCGATTTCGCTGCGCGAGGAGATCACGCTGAGGACCGCCGACCATGCGACCTTCGGCGACGCCTGGGCCGAGTACGAGCGCATCCAGGGCAACCTGCCCGGCGCCGCCGCCTTTTCGATCGCTGCGCCCGTGGGCGGCGAGGAAATCCGGCTCGTCAACAACCCCTGGGTCATCCGCCGTGCCGACATCCCGACCGATGCGCTCACCATCGTCAACGATTTCGGGGCGGTCGGCCACGCCGTGGCCAACCTGGGCGCGGACAGCTTCCACCCCATCGCCGGACCCGACGTCGCGTTTCCGGCCGAAGGCACGCTGACCGTGCTCGGCCCCGGCACCGGCCTCGGCGTCGCGCACGTCTGGCGCGACGGGGCGGGCGCTTACCGCGTGCAGGCGACCGAAGGCGGGCATTTCTCGTTCGCGCCGATCGATCCGCTCGACGATGCGCTGCTGGTCCGGCTGCGCCGCCGCTATGGCCGCGTCTCGGCGGAACGCGTGGTATCCGGGCCCGCCATCGTCGACATTCACGCAGCGATCTCCGATCCGCTGGGCGGGACGGCGGGCCTGCACGACGACAAGACGATCTGGCGGCTCGGCATCGCCCGCGAAGATGCGATCGCGGCCGCTGCGGTCGATCACTTCTGCGGTCAGCTCGGCGCGGTCGCGGGCGACCTCGCGCTCGCGCAGGGGGCCTGCGGAGTCGTCGTCGCGGGCGGGCTCGGGCTGCGGCTCAAGGAATTGCTGCCGCGGTCGCGCTTCGGCGAACTGTTCCGCGCCAAGGGGCGCTTTTCCGAGATCGTCGGCGCCATGCCGGTCAAGCTCATCACCCATCCGCAGCCGGGCCTTTTCGGCGCCGCTGCGGCTTTCGCAAAGGAACACGGCCTGACATGAGCGATATCGAAGCGATCATGCGGATGGCGCCGGTCATCCCGGTGCTGGTGATAGACGATGCGGCGCACGGCGTCCCGATCGCGCAGGCGCTGGTGGCAGGCGGACTGCCGGTGCTGGAAGTGACCTTGCGCACGCCCGCCGCGCTCGACGTGATCCGCGCGATGAAGACCGTGCCGGGCGCGGTGGTGGGCGCGGGCACGGTGCTCAACGCCCGAGACCTCGACGCCTCGCTGGAGGCAGGCGCGGAGTTCATCGTCTCGCCCGGTCTCACCGCCGGCCTCGCGCAGGCGGCCGCCAAGACCGGCGTTCCGTTCCTGCCGGGAACCGCCAATGCCAGCGACATCATGCTGGGGCTCGACCTCGGCCTTACCCGCTTCAAGTTCTTTCCCGCCGAAGCTTCGGGCGGAATCGCCGCGCTCAAGGCGATATCCGGACCCTTCGGCGAGGTTCGTTTCTGCCCGACCGGCGGCATCACCCAGGCGACCGCAGGCAACTGGCTCGCGCTCGACGCCGTGCTCTGCGTCGGCGGCAGCTGGTTGGTGCCCCAGGGGCCGCCCGATCCCGAGACGATCGAGGCTGCCGCGCACGCTGCCCGGGCGCTCGTCCAGTGAGCGGGCCAGTCAGCACCGTCGCCGATCTCGACCACCGGCTGCAGGAACTGCATCCGCGCACGGCCGAAACGCCGATGTTCAACCCGGTCTTCCAGCTCGGCATCGAGCTGTCGCGCAAGCTGGAAAACGGCGAGATGTCGCTCGACGATATCGAGGCGCTCGTCGCCGAAATGGAGTGCGAAGGGCTGCGGGCCCGCGCCGCGCGGCTGAGCCGGCTCGTCGCACCGATCGACCCGGCCGCGAACGAGGCCAGCCTGCGCGAACTCGCCGACGAAGAGGATTTCGCCGCGTTCGCCGCAAAGTGGCAACGTCCCCGCGCGCACGTTGTCTTCACCGCGCACCCGACATTCCTGCTCTCGACCAGGCAATACGGCACGGTCGCGCAGGCGGTTTCTTCGGGCGACATCAGCGAGGCCAGCATCTGCGTGGTCCCGCACGAGCAGGACACGATCACGCTCGATTACGAGCACGAGGCGGTGATGGCCGCGATGGGCCGCGCGCAGGCGGCGCGCGACCGGATCAACACGCTGCTGTTCGATGCCGCGATCGCCCGCTGGCCCAAACGCTGGCGCACGCTGCAGCCCTTGCCGTTCCGGCTGGCCAGCTGGGTCGGCTACGACATGGACGGCCGCACCGACATCGGCTGGAACACCTCGATCCGCTTCCGCCTGATCGAGAAGGCGCGGCACCTGGCGACTTATGCCGCGAGTCTGGCCGGGGTCGCCCCCGAGATTTCCGAGCGCCTGGACCGCGCCGGCCGCCATGCCGAGGCGATGGCGGCACTGTTCGCCGAGGACATCGCCGACCCCGCCAAGCTGTCCGACGCAGCCAATCAGCTCACCGCCGACCATCCTGACCGACTGACCAGCCTGTCGGCGATCATCACCGAGCTCGAATCCGAAGCGAAGAGCGCCGAGCAGGACGATGCCCGCGCGATGCTCGTCACCTCGGCGGCGATGCGCGCCGACGGGCTGGGGATGAGCTGGATACACTTCCGCGTGAACGCCTCGCAGCTCGAGAACGCGATCCGCCGCCGCATCGATCCCGACGGCAAGCTCAACCTCGCCAGCCAGGCGGCGTTGATGCGCATGCGCGAGCTGATCGCCGAAGTCCGGCCGATGCGGTCGAACTTCGCAGCGCTGGCGATCGAGAACAGCAGCGCGGTCCGCCAGTTCCTGGCGATGGCGCAGATCCTGCGGCACGTCGACGCCGACGCCCCGATCCGCATGCTCGTCGCCGAATGCGAGCAGCCGACGACGATCCTCGCTGCGCTCTATTTCGCCAAGCTGCTGGGAATCGACGACAAGGTCGATGTCTCGCCGCTGTTCGAGACCGAAAGCGCGCTCGAACACGGCGGGCGCTTCCTCGATGCGCTGCTGGCCGAGGATGCCTACCGCGCATACGCCCGCAAGCGCGGCCGTGTCGCGATCCAGACCGGCTTTTCGGACGCCGGCCGCTTCGTCGGCCAGATTCCCGCCGCCCTCGCCATCGAGCGCCTGCAGGGACGGCTGGCCGAAGCCATGGTCTCGAACGGACTGACCGACCTTGCCGCGCTGATTTTCAACACCCACGGCGAAAGCATGGGCCGCGGCGCGCATCCCGCCAGCTTCAGCGACCGTCTGGCCTGGCCGATGTCGCTCTGGGCGCGGCGGCGGTTCATCCGTGCGGGCATCCGCCTGGAAACCGAAGTCAGTTTCCAGGGCGGCGACGGCTATCTGTTCTTCGGATCGCCCGAACTGGCGCTCGCCACGCTGACGCGGTTTACCGAGATGCCGCCGTGGCTGGCCGATGCACGCGAACCGGCCGATCCGTTCTATCGCCGCACCGACCTCAGCCTCGACTTCTACCGCGCGATCCGCGAAGTGCAGCGGGAACACCTCGTCAGCGCGACTTATGCGCGCGCGGTGACCGCATTCGGGCTCGGAATGCTCAACGACACCGGCTCGCGCAAGTCGCGCCGCCAGTCGGACCTTGCCGCCGACCGCTCGATGAGCTTGCGCCAGATCCGCGCGATACCGCACAACGCGATCCTCCAGCAGCTCGGCTATCCGGTGAACGTCATCGCCGGGGTCGGGACCGCCGCCGACGGCAACCGCGAGGAGATCGCCGCGCTCCTGCGCGAAAGCCCGCGCGGGCAGCAGATCGTCCGCCTCGTCCGCTCGGCCAACGCGCTCGCCAGCATCAAGACCGTCGCTGCCTATGGCGAGCTGTTCAATTCGGCCTATTGGGCGAGCCGCCCCTATCGCGGCAACGAGCAGCACATCGCCGATGCCTGCCTGACGCTCGCCGACTACCTGACCAAGGACGACCGGACCGGGGTGTTCCGCCGGCTCGCCTCGCGGCTGCGCGTCGACCTGCTCAAGCTCCACCGCCTGCTCGCGCTGATCCCCGAGGACAAGCCGCAGCCCGACCGCGAGAAGAACCGCCGCAACCTGGGCGTGCTGCAGGCGCTGCGCCTTGCCCTGCTCAAGCACATCTTCCTGCGCGCGGTGATGGTGCCGACGTTCAGCCGCGCCAACGACATCAGCCGCGACGACGTGATCGAGATGGTGTTCACGCTGCGGATAGACGAAGCGCTCGCCCAGCTGCGCCGCGCTTTTCCAACGCGATTTCCCTCGATCGGCGACTTTTCGGTCGACGAGCCGACCGAGTATCCCGACGAGGGCGCGACGAGCTACGCCGCGCTCCACCGCGACTTCGTCGACCCCATCGACCGCGCGCACGGACTGTCGCTGCGCATCGCCGCGGCCATCGCCAACGAGTTCGGCGCACATGGTTAACGTTTCGCCGCCGTTAACCTTTATCGGGCAGTGAGTTTCGCAAAGGGACGGCGTAAATCCGGGTCTGGCGATTCACTGCCCGATGCGCGATTGTCGCGCTTCGATCCAAGCTGAAGAGACCTGGCATGCGACGTTTCATCGATGGCCGTAAACTGCTGGGGCTGACGTTTGTCGGCCTGGCCGGGCTTGCCGGGGCGATGATCCTGGCGCAGCCGCCTGCGCGGCCCGAATTGACCTCGGGCGCTGCCAACGCCACCGAAGCGCCCGAGGTCAATTCGGGCCGCGCAGGCGGCTGCGCCAGGATCATCGCCCCGGC
>Ga0075364_10002015_pt1 | contig 11321 bp, 9 predicted proteins | sample EndMetdeltDD1764_FD_71517 | JGI IMG/M metagenome (GOLD analysis project Ga0075364, IMG submission 71517) | Populus endosphere microbial communities from Tennessee, USA - Endosphere MetaG P. deltoides DD176-4 | ecosystem: Host-associated > Plants > Roots > Endosphere | place: USA: Tennessee...
TCCAGCTACGCGTTCTTCAAGATCGGCAAGAGCGCCCTCGGCGACGAGGACTTCAAGCCGATCAGCAGCCTCTGGTTCGCCTTGTTCTTCCTCGCTCCCGGCTTCTTCCTGCCACTGGAGCAGGAGCTGGGCAGGGCGCTCGCTCATCGGCGCGCCGTCGAACAGGGCGGACAGCCGGTGGTGCGTCGCATCATCCCGCTCGCGCTGGTGCTCGCGGCCATCGTTTCCATCACGATCCTGATCGCATCCGCCAAGATCACCGACAACTTCTTCGACGGCGACTGGGTCGTGACCGCGGCACTCGTGGTCGGCTTCCTCGCCTACCTGCCCGTGCACCTGGCCCGCGGCATCTGTTCGGGACACGGCCGCTTTGCGTCGTACGGGATCGTCATGGGCTCCGACGGCGCGACCCGCATCGTCGGCTGCACGATCCTGTGGGCCGCCGGGGTCAAGACCATCGGTGCCTATGCGTTCGTCGTCGCGCTCGCGCCACTCGTCGGGGTCACGATCGTCCTCATCCGCCGGCAGCTTGTCACCGATCCCGGCCCGCCGGCGCTGTGGACCGAGGTCACGCCGAACCTCGGCTGGCTGCTGCTCGGCTCGGTGTTCGCGGCTGGACTCGTCAACGCCGGCCCGATCGTCGTCGATCTGCTCGCCGACAAGGGCATGGCCAACCTCGTCACCTGGTTCGGCTCCGGCGTTCTGCTCGGTCGGATCCCACTGTTCCTGTTCCAGGCGGTGCAGGCCGCGCTGCTCCCCCGGCTCGCCGGTCTCATCGGTCGCGGCGAGCTGGTCGAGTTCCGGCAGGGCTTCCGCAAGCTGCTCATCGTCGTGATGGGTGTCGCCTCGCTCGGCGTCGTCGGCTCGGCGGCGGTCGGGCCGTTCCTGCTCCGCAAGGTGTTCCAGGCCGACCTCAGCACGCGCACCGTCACCATGCTCGCGATCGGATCGGGCGTGTACATGATCGCCCTCACGTTCGCGCAAGCGGTGATCGCGCTGCACGGTCATTCCCTCGTCGCGATCGGCTGGCTGGTCGGCATGATCACCTTCGCCGCGGTCACGTGGCTGAGCTCGAAGGACGTGTTCCTCCGCGTCGAGCTCGGGCTCGTCGCATCGTCTGTCGCTGCGGCGTTGATGTTCGCCGGTGCCCTGCGATACCGCCTCGCCGTCGACACCGGCCCCGACGTCGGCTCGTTGCTGGAAGCAACCTCCGACGTGCCGTACGAGGTGTAGCTCCGGGTTCTCGAAAGCGACGCTGGCACCGAATATCGCCCATACGGCGATGTTCGGTACCTGCGTGGTCAGCCGACGGTGGCGACTCCGGCTTTTTTGGTCTCGAGCTGGAGGTCGTTGGCGACCATCATCCGCACCAGTTCGGTGAACTGCACCTCGGGCTCCCAGCCCAACTTGGTGCGGGCCTTGGTGGCGTCGCCGATCAGCAGATCGACCTCGGCCGGGCGGAAGAAGCGCTGATCCTGGCGGATGTGCGACTGCCAGTCCTCGACGCCGATCTCGGCGAACGCGGCCTGCACCAGATCCTCGATGCTGTGCATCTTGCCCGTCGCGATGACATAGTCCTCGGGCTGGTCCTGCTGCAGCATCAGCCACATCGCCTTGACGTAGTCGCCGGCGTAGCCCCAGTCGCGCTTGCTGTCGATGTTGCCGAGCACGATGTCGTCCTGCAGGCCGAGCTTGATCCGGGCAACGGCGTTGGTGACCTTGCGGGTGACGAACTCGAGACCGCGGCGCGGACCTTCGTGATTGAAGAGGATGCCGCTGCACGCGTACATCCCGTAGCTCTCGCGATAGTTGACGGTGATGTCGTGGCCGAACACCTTGGCGCAGCCGTACGGGCTCCGCGGGTGGAACGGCGTGAGCTCGGTCTGTGGCGTCTCGCGCACCTTGCCGAACATCTCCGACGACGACGCCTGGTAGAAGCGGATCGGGTTGTTCTCGTTGCCGCCCACCATGCGGATCGCTTCCAGCATCCGCAACACGCCGAGACCGGTGATGTTGGCGGTCAGCTCGGCCTGGTTGAAGCTCATCGCGACGAACGAGATCGCTCCGAGGTTGTACACCTCGTCGGGTTGGGCGACGGTCAGTGCCTTGACCAGCGACGGCAGGTCAGCGAGGTCGCCGGGCACGATCTCGATGAACGGCATCTCCTCGAGGAGCGTGATCGCCTTGGGGTTGTTCTGCCCGGTGACCATCCCAAAGACCTGGTAGCCCTTGCCGTAGAGGAACTCGGCGAGATGACGACCGTCTTGTCCGGTGATACCAGTGATGAACGCACGGGGCATGGTGAAAGATCCTGAATGTGGGTGGGAGTTCGCGCGAGCGCGCGAACAGCGCCGCAGTCTACGGGCCGCAGCGCCATGATCGCCAGCAACGGCCTGGAGCAGCACTCCGGTACGCTGCGGAACGTGACGACCGTGACGGTGGCGATCGACGGCAGTCCCCTGCTCGGACCACTCACAGGAGTCGGTATGGCTGTCGATCAGATGACGGCCGCCCTGTCGAACCGTGCGGATGTCGTCTTGCGACCGTATGCGCTGAGCATGCGCGGACGGCTTCGTCCCGGGATGGTTCGCCTGCCGCTCCCGGCTGCCGTCGCGCAGCGGCTGTGGTCACGTTTCGAGTTTCCGCGGCTCGACCGACGCCTGCGCGATGCCGACGTCGTGCACGGTACGAACTACGCCGTCGGACCGAGCCGGCTGCCTCGCGTCGTGACGGTGTACGACTGCTGGTTCCTGCGCAACACCGAGCAGGCCTCACCGGTCGTGCACCGCGTCGGAAAGGTGTTGCGCCGCGCTGTTGCCGGCGGTGCAGTGGTGCACGCCTCATCGCATGCGACGGCCGATGCCGTTCGAGAGTTGCTGGCCACCGATCGGGTGGAGACGATTCCACTCGCCGCGCTGCCGCTGCCCGCGGCGACAGCCGACGCGCCCCCACCGATCGCCGAGTTGGCCGGCGTGCCCTTCATACTCGCGATTGGCACGCTCGAGAAGCGCAAGAACCTGGCGACCCTCGTCGCCGCCTTCGGGCAGATGGCAACGTCCCACGACGGCCTCGAACTGGTGCTCGCCGGTGCCGACGGTGACGACCGCGAAGCGATCGATGCTGCCCTCGATGCCCTGCCGGCCTCGCTGCGCGAGCGGGTGATGCGCACCGACCGCATCGATCCCGACGTCAAGCACTGGCTGCTGTCCAACGCCCAGGTGCTCGCCTACCCGTCGCTCGACGAAGGCTTTGGCTTTCCGCTGTTGGAAGCGATGCAGTATCGCCTGCCGGTGGTCGCTTCGACGCGCGGTTCGATTCCCGAGGTCGCCGGCGATGCCGCGCTGCTCGTCGATCCGCTCGACACCGCTGCCCTGGCCGCGGCGCTCGAGACCGCACTCACCGACTCGGACGCGCGACAGCGACTCGTCGCCAACGGCACGGCCCGGGTTGCCTCGTTCTCGTGGGCCGACACTGCCGAGCAGCTCGCCGCCCTCTACCACCGCTTGGCGGGGGAAGGTTCATCATGATCGCCGTCGTCTCCGGAGGGGTGGGCGCGGCCCGGTTCCTCCGCGCGCTGCTCGAGGTCGTCCCGCCAGAGGAGATTGCCGCGGTCGTCAACACCGCCGACGACACCGTGATGCACGGTCTGTCGATCTCGCCCGACATCGACACCATCACGTACACGCTGGCCGGCGAAACCGACGACGTGCGCGGATGGGGGATGCGCGACGAGACGTGGCGCGCAATGGAGGCGCTGCAGCGCTTCGTGTCTGTACGCCCCGACGGCTCGGCCGCCGCACCGACGTGGTTCAACCTCGGCGACCAGGACCTCGCCACCCACTTCTACCGCACCGCGCGCCTCGCTGAGGGAGCAAACCTGACCGAGATCACCGGCGAGATCTGCGCGGCCTTCGGGGTCGAGGTCGCGCTGTTGCCGATGACCCACGAGCGGGTGGAGACCCGGGTCACGCTGGCGGTCGCGCCCGGCGAGGAGGTCGGCTTCCAGGAGTACTTCGTCAAGCTCCGTCACAACGTCCCCGTGCGTTCGGTGCGCTTCGCCGGGGCGCAAACGGCGCGGCTCACCGATCCTGCCCGGCACGCGCTCACGTCGGCCGACACCGTCGTGATCGCGCCCTCGAACCCGCTGGTGTCGATCGGCCCGCTGCGCGCCCTGGCCGGCGTCGACGAGATCCTCACCGCCCGTCGCGACACCGTGGTCGCGGTCTCGCCGATCATCGGTGGTGCCGCACTGAAGGGCCCCGCCGACCGGATGCTCGTCGAGCTCGGGCACGAGCAGTCGGTCGTCGGTGTCGCTCGCCTCTACGCGCCGATCGCCTCGGCGCTCGTCATCGACCCCGTCGACGCCGATCTCGCCGACGCCGTGCAGGCGGCCGGCATGCGTCCGATCGTCGTTCCCTCGATCATGAGCACCCCGGAGATCTCCGCCACCCTCGCCCGAGCCACTCTCGCCGCCGTGCGCGGTTAGACGGACGATCTGCCACCGAACGCGGCGATCGTGGTGCGCACGCCGCTGGCGAGGTCGGTCCACGGCGACCACTGGAGGTGGATCCGGGCCCGAGTCGGCGACACCGCCGTGCGGGTGATGTCGCCGAGGCGACGCGGTGCGCTGACGATCTCGGCATGGGGATCGATCAGCGCGGCGAGCTCGCGCACCGACGTCTGTTGGCCGGTGCCGACGTTGATGACGAGACCGCTTCCCCGCTGCCCGGCGCGGTAGAGGGCATCGACCGCGTCGTCGGCATAGATCAGGTCGCGGGTCTGGCGACCGTCGCCGTGGACGATGAACGGACGACCTGCCGCGACGGCGGCCGCGAACGCGGCGACGACACCGTCGGCCGGGCGCTGCCGAGGCCCGTACACCGACGACATCGCCAGCGCGGTGTACTCGACCGAGTGCTCGTTGCGATACAGGTTCAGCAGCTCGGTGACGGTTCGGGCAAGCACCCCGCGCAAGCCCTGCGGATCGTACGGCCGGCTCTCCTTCACCGGAAGGTCGCGCGACGGTACGTCGCCGTAGAGATCGGCCGCCGGGAGAGCAATGACGACCTTGCCGACGCCGTGGGCCCGTGCGGCCTCGAGCACCGCGAGCAGGCTCGAGATCGCGGTGCCGTCGACGTCATGATCGCTCTGCCCGGGAGTGAGCAGGCCGAGGTGGTAGATGACGTCGGGACGCCGCATCCCGACGACCGACTTGAAGTCGCCGGCGCGGACGTCGAGCGTGTGGATCTTCAGCGATCCACCGGCGACGCGCGCGTCGGCCAGGTTCCCCAGCGCGCCCGTCGACAGATCGTCGACCACGTCGGTCGCCATGCCCTCCGCGAGCAGCCGATCGACGAGGTGCGATCCGAGGAAGCCGGCGCCGCCGACGACGAGCGGAGTCACAGTGACCGGAGAGCTCTCGGCGCGCCCATGGGCACCAGTGTTCCAGGCACCGGGTGTCAGGCGATGCGTTCGTCGGCGCGGCTCTCGCCGTCGGCGACGACTGCATCCGCTCCGATCACACAGTTGGACACCAGCGCGCCGTCGCCGATGCGACCCATGACGACGCTGTGGCTGACCGTCGCGCCGGTTCCGACCCGCGCGCCGTCGAGGATGACCGAGGCCGTCACCGACGCCCCGTCGCCGATCGAGGCCGTGGCTGCGACGACGACTTCGTGCAGCTCGACGTCGGCACCGATCGTCGCTCCGGGCGCGACGCCCTCGGCGCGGTTGTGCTCGGCGCGGCGGGTGCCGATGATGTCGATGTTCGCCGCGAGGTACAGCTCGGGTACGCCCGTGTCGATCCAGTAGTCGTCGGTGGCCATCGCCCACAACCGTTGATCGGCGACGATGAGCGGGAAGATCTCGCGCTCGATGGACACCTTGCGTCCATCGTCGATGCGGTCGATGACGGACGGCTCGAACACGTAGGTGCCGGCGTTGATCAGGTTGCTCGGCGAGGTTCCCGGCGGCGGCTTCTCGATGAAGCGGCGCACCAAACCCTTCTCGTCGCAGTCGACGACACCGAACGAGGAAGGATCGGCGACTGGCGTCAGGTGCAACGTGGCCTCGGCGCCGTTGCGCCGGTGGAAGTCGACGAGTGCACCGACGTCGAGATCGGTGAGCACGTCGCCGTTGGCGACGACGAAGGTCGAGTCGATGCCCGCGAACTTGGCGGCGAAGCGGATCGCGCCGGCGGTGTCGAGCGGCTCGGGCTCGACCGCGTAGGTCAGCTTGGCACCGGCGCACGTGCCGTCAGGGAAGGCGGCGATGAACGGCTCGGGCTTGAAGCCGAGGGCGAGGATGACGTCGTCGACGCCGCCCCGGGCGAGGTTGCCGATCAGTCGCTCGATGGTGGCGACGTGGCCGACCGGCAGCATCGGCTTGGGGACGGTGTTCGTCAACGGCCGCAGTCGGGTTCCAAAGCCCCCGACGAGCACGACCGCTCGCATCAGCCGCTCGTGGTGACCGTGGGCTTGGCGGTCGTGTCAGGTGTGCTGGAGTCAGCGGCCGACGGCTCGCCCGTGGATGTCTCCGAGCTGCTGTCGGTCGCGTCGGTGGTATCCGAGCCGGCGACCGTCGTGCCGGTACCGACGACTGTCGTCGTCGCCGCGTTGTCGGTTCCACCGGTCGGCGACGTGGTCTGCGTGGTGCCCCCGCCGTCGGCTGCGCCGAGTGTTTGCAGGTTGAAGGCTGATTCTGGTGGCTTCGGCTTGGTGTCGTCGGGGACGAAGGCGACCACGAACACCATGCCGTCGTTCTTGATCCGGACGTCGCCCATGTTCGTCGTGTAGACCTGCGGTTCCTCGGTGGAGACCTTGGAGTAGTCGTCCCACACCCACAGCTTGAGGGAGGCGTCCTTCTCGACACCGTCGACCTTGCACGTCGACTTGCCCTCTTCGTAGGTCTCGCCACCCTGATCGGCGGGGAAGGTGAGCTTGGAGTTGCTCAGCGTCACGCCGTAGTTGGCGAGGAAGACCTTGAGCCTGGCGTTGGTGCCGGTGGCCTTGCCGCTGGAGTTGGGGTGCCAGTGCATGACACCGTCGCCGTGGGAGTGGATGCCCGTGCTCAAGTAGCGCTGGTTGTTCAGCTGGCCCTGGGCGTCGGTCTCTTCCAGCGTTCCGGTCAGCTTCGGGTGGAAGAAGAGCCCGTGGGCGTCGTCGCAGACGTAGAAGTCGAGCGCCGCGTGCCAGTGCTGGTTCGACGTCGGTTCACCCTCGCCCGGTCCGGGCCGGCTCTGGCGGGCGTAGACGACGAGCGAGCCGAGCAGCACCACCACGATGATGATGACAAGCGGAAAGAGAGTGCCGCCCTGAAAGCGCACCTTCTTGCCCTTGCCCTTCTGGGCGAGCTTGGCGACTTTGTTGGCGGACGATGATGAAGCCACGAGTATGCGAGGTTACAGCGAGAACGATCCGGTTCCGCCTCAGTCAGCGTCGGCTGCTGAAGGCCAGCTCACGGAACAAATCCTGGTAGGCGACGGCGACTGCCGCGGGTGACGCGGCCGACTCGACCCAGTATCGGCCGCGCCGGCCCATCGCCGTCGCCGCTTCGGAATCGTCGACCAGGCGGCGCAGTGCGCCGATGAACGCGGGGGCGTCGTCGGGCGGGACGGCGATCCCGCCGCCCGATTCGGCGAGGATGCGCGGCACCTCGGTGCCGGCGTCGATCGCGGCGACCACAGGCCGCCCGGACGCCAGGATCGAGTACGTCTTCGAGGGCACGCTGACCCGACCCAGCCCGGCGCGGAGGGGCACGACGTGGACATCGCCCGTCGCGAGCACTTCGGCGAGACGGCTCATCGGTTGGTAGTCACCGAGACGGATGTTGGCCAGTCCGGCGACGTCCGCGACGAGCTTCGCCTTGGCCGAACCCTCGCCGTTGATCACGAACGTGACGTCGGGCATCGCCCGCGCCGCGGCAACCACCAGCTCGAGTGATTGGGAGAAGCCGACGTTGCCGGCGTACATCACGACGGGCTCGGTGCCGATCCCGAGTTGCCTGCGATACGCCGTCATCCGATCAAGGGGACGGATCTCGTCGGTGAGCACGAAGTTCGGGATGACCCGCACGCGCGTCGCGAATCGCTCGGGCAGCTTGGCAACGACGTTGTCGCGCAGGTCGGTGCTGAGCACGGTCACCGCGTCGGCGCGGCGATAGCTGAACCGTTCGAGGGCCCGCGCCGCAATGATGATCCAGCGGTTGGTGATCGCGCCGGTCTCGATCGCCGCGTCGGGGAAGACGTCCTGGATGTTGAACACCAGCGGGCCCCGGCGGGCCAGCTTCATCGCCCAGCCGACGAGGCCGTTGGTGAGCGGCGGCGACATCGACAGCACGCCGTCGACCTTGCCGCCGCGCACACCGCGCCACAGGGCGAGTGCGCTGAATCCAGCGAAACCCGCCGCCCGGCGAACGAGGTTGGCCTTGTCGTCGCCGGGAAACGGATCGACGCGGGTGATCGAGCCCCATGGCATGCGCACGCGACGGACGCGGCGGCCGGTCCAGCCGGGCTCGATCGCGTGGGTCCGATACCAGGGCAGCGAGGTGATCACGTGCACCTCGTGGCCCAGCGCGACCAGCTCGTGGACGATGCGGGTCATCACCGCGCCGGTCGGTGCCGTGTCGGGCTCGAAGTGCGGGCACAGCACCGCGAGGCGCAATGGTCGCGTTGAGTCGGTCATCTCGTCGTTCCGTTCAGGACCAATCCATACGCGGTCAGCAAGGCTTCCGCCGACCGCTTCGATGTGAACGACTGGGCCCGGGCGTGCCCTGCGGCGACGAGCTCGACGCGGCGGGCGATGGCATCGTCGAGCGCGCCTGCCCAGGCTTCGACGTCCAGTGGCAGCACGATCGCCGCGTCGCCGGCCACCTCCGGTAGGCAGGTGCTGTTGCTGCAGATGACGGGCGCGCCGAGTGTCATCGCCTCGATCACCGGGGCACCGAAGCCCTCGTACTCGCTCGGGAACGTCATCGCGGTCGCCATGCGGAGCAAGCCGTCGCGGTCCTCGGCGGGCACGCGCCCGGTGCGCACGACCCGCTCGCTCAGGCCCAGCTCGGCCACGGTTGCCATGACGTCGCGCTCCGCCGAGCCGGACCCGCCCACCAACACGAGCCGCAGGTCCGGGTCGGTCCAGTGCTTCGCCATCACCCGCAACAGGAACACGTGGCCCTTGTGCGGATGGGTCATCGCCGGCAGGACGACGACCGGTCCCCCGCCGAGGTGGTACTTCGCGCGCAGCTCGGGTTCCGGGGTTGCCGCGTCGCCCAACGTTCGCTCCATCCCGTGCGGCACGACCGCGACACGCGCCGGATCTGTGCCGTAGGCGTCGATCACCGTGCCGCGCACGTACTCGCTCGGGACGGCGATGACGGTCGCGCGCCTGGCCGAGCGGGGCATCGCCGCGGCGAGGTAGGCGCGCTTGAGCGGATGCACGTACTTCGGGAAGGTGCGGTACTGGAGGTCGTGGATCGTCAGCAGTGTCCGTTTGGTGGTGCGCAGCGGGATCGTTCCCCCGCCGTGGTGGACGAGCGCCGAGCCGGCGGTCTGCTCGGCCAACCACATGTTCTCGGCGACCACGCGCCGAGGGCGATTGGTGCCATCGATCGGCGCCTCGACGATGCGGAACTGCTCGGCGAGGTCGGGATGGGCGGCCGCGAAGCCGGGTAGGGCGAACAACGTGATTGCCAGATCCCGAGCCACGGCGCCGGTCTCGGCGATCCCCAGCAACTGGCGCACGAGGTAGTCCTCGCTGCCACCGACCTGGCCCGGCCGGCACCACAGCAGGTTGACCGCGATCCGGCGCAAGCTAGGCGAGCTCTCGATAGGCGGCAACGGTGAGCTCGGCGGTCGAGTGCCACGTGGCCTTGGCGACGCGGTGGCGACCCTTGTTGCTCAGCTCGGCACGGCGCGAGGCGGCCTCGGTGATGCCGCGCGCGATGTCGGCGATGTTGTTCGGGTCGACGAGCACCGCGGCGCCATCGGCAGCCTCCTCGGTCGCGGTGTCGCCGCTGGTGACGACCGGCGTGCCCTGGGCCATCGCCTCGAGGACCGGTAGGCCGTAACCCTCGTGCATGCTCGGGTAGCAGAAGACGTGGGCACCCGCATACAGCGACCACAGATCCTGCTTGGGCACGAAGCCGAGGAAGCGGACATCACCCTTGATCCCGCCGACCGCGTCGCCCCAGCCGTCGGCGCCGACGACGACGAGCGGCATCGGTTCGTCGAGCAGGGCAACGGCTTCGGCCAGGCGGCGCAGGTTCTTGCGCGGCTCGACCGTGCCGACGAACAGCAGGTAGCGGTCGGGCAGGAGATACTCGATCCGCACCCGATCGATCGACATCGCGGTCGCGTGCTCGTACTCGACGCCGAGTGGAACGTGCCGGAGTCGGTCCGGCTTGATCCCGGCGGCCACGCAATCATCCATCGTCGCTTGCGAGCAGCACAGCACGAGGTCGGCCCACCGCCGGATCAGGTCGAGGCTGCGCCGGAACACGCGGAGCCCGTGCCTGGTGAACATCTCGGGGTTGTGCAGGAAGGCAAGGTCGTGCAGCGTCACCACGAGCGGCTTGCGCGTCGGGCACGGGATCAAGGTCGTCGCATGGACGACGTCGACGTCGCGGGCGACCAGCTCGGGACGTGGTCCGTGGGCGTACAGCCAGGACTCGTACAGCCATGGCGATTTGAGCGGGAGCTGCACCCACGGGATCGTCGGCACCCACTCCTCCGGCGGCGGTTTGCGATGCCGACCGGCGACGCCGACCAGTTCGAGATCGTCGATGCCCTCCATCGCTTCGGCGGTCCGCAGCGCCGCGACGCCTGTGCCACCGGGCACCCGGTGCCAACACTGTTCCAATGTGTAGGCCACGCGCACGACGAACATCATGCCCGTTGCGCACGTAGCATCGGCAAACATGAGTTCAAGTTGGAGCGGAAAGACCGTCCTCGTCACCGGTGGATCCGGGTTCCTGGGGCGGGTCGTCGTCGCTCGGCTGCGTTCGCTCGGGGCGACGGTGATCGCTCCGCGTAGCGCCGAGTTCGACCTCACCCAGCCAGGAGAGGCGACGCGGCTGCTCGACGAGACCAAACCGCAGCATGTCATCCACCTCGCCGCGCGCGTCGGCGGCATCGGTTACAACCAGGTCGCCCCGGCGCCGCTGTACCTCGACAACCTGTTGATGGGCACGTACGTCATCGAGGCCGCGCGCATGAGCCCGACGGTCGAGAAGACGACGCTGGTCGGCACGGTGTGCTCGTACCCGAAGTTCACGCCGGTGCCGTTCATGGAGCAGAGCCTGTGGGACGGCTACCCGGAGGAGACCAA
>Ga0075364_10002016_pt1 | contig 11320 bp, 11 predicted proteins | sample EndMetdeltDD1764_FD_71517 | JGI IMG/M metagenome (GOLD analysis project Ga0075364, IMG submission 71517) | Populus endosphere microbial communities from Tennessee, USA - Endosphere MetaG P. deltoides DD176-4 | ecosystem: Host-associated > Plants > Roots > Endosphere | place: USA: Tennessee...
GGGGCCCGTCCCGCTCGACCCCGGGTTCTCGATTCCCCTCGGCCAGGCCGACATCAAGCGGCCGGGCACCGATGTCAGCCTGATCAGCTACGGGCGCAGCGTGCATGAAGCCCTCGCGGCAGCAAGCGCCCTGGGCGAGCAGGGCGTGAGCGCAGAGGTCGTCGACCTCCGCACCCTGGTGCCCCTGGACGTGGAGACCATCGTCGAATCCGTCCGCCGCACCCGCAGGGCCGTAATCGTGCACGACGCGGTGCAATTCGCGGGGCCGGGTGCCGAGATCGCCGCGATCCTGCAAGCCGAGCTGTTCGGTGAACTGGCAGCGCCGATCGAGCGGGTGGGGGCGCGGTTCGTGCCCAATCCGGCCGCCGCAGCGCTCGAGGCGCAGGTGTACCCGTCGGCGGCAGGGATCGTCGCGGCCGCGCAGCGGACCTTGGCGAAGGCGCCCGAAAAGGCCCCAGCGCATGGCTGACTTCATCATTCGCATTCCGCGGGTGTCGGTGGCCGTCTCGGAGGCCGAGCTCACCGATTTTCTCGTCAACGCCGGGGAGCATGTGGAGGAGGGCACGCCGCTCTACGTGATCGCCACGGAGAAGGCCGAATCGGAAATCGAGGCCGGAGCCTCGGGCACCGTTCGATGGACGGGCCAGATCGGGACCACCTACGACATCGGCGCCGAAATCGGCGTCATCACTTCATAAACGAAAGGTAAGCGCGCATGGACCTCAACGAGACCCGCGAGAGAATCATCTACGAAAAAGAGGGCCCGATCGCACGCGTCACGCTGAACTGGCCGGAAAAGGCCAACGCCCAGGACCAGAAGCTGGCCGAGGAAGTTGACGCCGCGCTGCTGGACGCGGACCGCGACTACGACATCAAGGTGCTGATCCTGAAGGCCAACGGCAAGGGCTTCTGCTCGGGACACGCCATCGGCAACAACGCCGTCGACTATCCCGCGTTCGTCGAGGCCGCGGGGGTGATGGGCACCCCGTGGAAACCGCAGACCGACCTGTTCGTCAAGCCCATCCTGAACCTCTGGGAATTCTCCAAGCCCACGATCGCGGCCGTGCACGGCTACTGCGTCGGCGGGGGCACCCACTACGGGCTGACCACCGACATCGTGATCGCCGCCGAGGACGCCTACTTCTCCTACCCGCCGCTGCAGGGCTTCGGCATGCCGTCGGGTGAATGTTCGATCGAGCCTTGGGTTTTCATGAACTGGCGCCGCGCGGCCTACTATCTGTACCTCGCCGAGGTCATCGACGCCAAGAAGGCGCTGGAGGTCGGCCTGGTCAACGAGGTCGTTCCGAACGACCAGCTGGAGGCGCGTGCCGACGCCATCGCGCGCCACATCGCCCAGGCACCCCTGACGACGCTGCTGGCGACCAAGGCCAACCTGAAGCGGGCCTGGGAGCTGATGGGCATGCGGGTGCACTGGCAGAGTTCCAACGACCTGGTCGCCCTCGCGTCGGTCAGCAAGGATGTGCAGCAGCTGATTCAGACCGTGTTCAAGGACAAGGTGCTGCCGTCCGAGCAAGCCCGGCGCCAGGCCCAAGCCGCCGCATCGACCGACGGCGCCGCGGCCACTTAGGTTTTGGGGTTCGTCTCGTGAACATCGCCGACCACGCGATGGGGGCCGCGGATTCGCCGGCCTTCATCGTCGCCGACGACGACACGATCTCGTTCGGCGAGCTGCATGCCCGCAGCCGCCGGGTCGCCGCGGTGCTGCACGATGCCGGGCTGCGCCGCGGCGACGGCGTGGCCTTGCTGCTGCCGAACCGGCCGGAGTTCTTCGAAATCACCTGGGGCTGTCAGCTTTCCGGCCTGTACTACACGCCGGTCAACACCCACCTCACGTTCGACGAGGTCGCATACATTGTCGAGGACTGCGAGGCGCGGGCGCTGTTCGTCGATGCCGAATATGCCGGGCTGGCGGGCAAGCTGCGCGACGCCAACCCGCGGCTCGACGTCCTGGTCTGCGTCGGCGGGTCGATGCCGGGCTGGCGTCCGTATGAGGACGCGCTGGCCGCAGCCGCCGGCGATGAATTCGAGGCGTCCGACGGCAGCGAGATGCTGTATTCCTCGGGCACCACCGGGCGTCCCAAGGCCGTTCGCCGCCCATTGCCGACGGAGAACGGGTCGTGGGCCCAGTCGGTGCTGGAGATGGCGCTGACCCGCAAGTACGGCATGAACCCGTCGAGCGTGTACCTGTCCCCCGCTCCCCTGTACCACGCCGCCGGCGTCAACTACACCATGGCGGTCAACCGCGTCGGTGCGGCGTCGATCATCATGCGCAAGTTCGACGCCGAGACCGTGCTGCGGCTGATCGACACGCACCGCGTCACCCACGCCCAGTTCGTGCCGACGATGTTCGTGCGGATGCTCAAGCTCCCCAAGACCGTCCGGGACCGCTATGACGTCTCGAGTCTGCGCTGCGTGATCCACGCGGCCGCGCCCTGCCCGGTGGATGTCAAGCAGCAGATGATGGACTGGTTCGGGCCGATCATCCACGAATACTACGGGGGCACCGAAGGATTCGCGGGGACCACGATCGCCCCCGAGGAGTGGCTGGCCCATCCCGGTTCGGTGGGCATACCGATGGCCCCGGTGCATGTGGTCGGCGAGGACGGACAAGAGCTTCCCATCGGGCAACCCGGGGAGCTTTACTTCGAGGGTGGACCCGATTTCGAGTACTTCAAAGACCCCGCCAAGACCGCGTCGGTCTACAACGAACGCGGGTGGCGCACCCTGGGGGACATGGGCTACGTCGACGAGGACGGCTACATGTACCTGACCGACCGGTCGACGTTCATGATCGTCTCCGGCGGGGTCAACATCTACCCGCAGGAGGCGGAGAACCTGCTGATCATGCATCCCAAACTCGTCGACGCGGCGGTGTTCGGCGTCCCCAACGACGAGTTCGGCGAGGAGGTCAAGGCCGTCGTGCAACCGGCCGACGGCGTCACCCCCGGGCCCGGGCTCGAGGCCGAGCTGATCGAGTACTGCCGAGCCCACCTTGCCGGCTATAAATGCCCCCGCACAGTCGAATTCGACCCGGAGTTACCGCGAGACCCGAACGGGAAGCTCTATAAGCGGCGCATCCGCGAACGGTACTGGCAGGGCCGGGCATCACGGATCGTCTGAACGAGGGAACACCATGGATGTGAACTGGACACCGCTGCCGGTGCCGTGGGCGGTGCAGACCCCCGACCGGATTCCCAAGCAGCGCTACTACGACCCCGAGTTTTACGCGCTGGAGACGCAATTGCTCTGGCCGCGTGTGTGGCAGATGGCTTGCCGGCTCGAGGAAATCCCCAAGGCGGGCGACTTCGTCGAATACGAAATCCTCGACGAGTCCATCATCGTCGTGCGCCTCGACGCCGAAACCGTGCGCGCCTACCACAACGCCTGCCGGCATCGCGGGGTAAAGCTGGTGGAAGGCAACGGAAACCGCCGCACCTTCGTCTGCCCGTTCCACGGGTGGTGCTGGGGCATCGATGGACGCAACACCTTCGTCCTGAGGCCCGAGGAGTTCGACGAGCACAACCTGAGCCCCCAGGACCTTCAGCTCGTCTCGGTCCGCTGCGAGCTGTGGGGCGGATGCGCCTGGATCAACCTCGACGACGACGCCCCTGGATTGCGCGACTGCTTCGAACCGTTCGCCTCGATCTATGACGCGTGGAAGGTCGAGTCGCTGCGCGTCGAGTGGTGGCAGTCGTGTCGGCTGCCGGTGAACTGGAAGCTGGCGACGGCCGCATTCATGGAGGGCTACCACGTCCCGCAGACTCACCCGCAGCTGCTGCCGTCCGCGCAGCCCAAAACGTCAGATAAGCCACCGGGGCTGACCCAGACCAACCTGTATTTCATGCGCACGCTCGGCGAGGGCATGGCCGGGATGACCCACGAGAACGACGTCCGCATCGCCGAGGGCCTGCAGGACTTGGAACTGCCGTCCGATCCGGCCGCGGCGATGGCCACCTGGCGCCGCACCCTGAACGACGCAATCGTCCACTGGCATCGGGCGCGGGGCTGCGACATCCCCGATCTCAACGACCTCGATCGTCGCGGCATCACCGAGGCCATCAATTTCGCCTTCCCGCACTACTTTCTGCTGCCCCAATACAGCAGCGCCTCGTCCTACCGCATCCGCCCGCTGGGGCCAGAGGAGACGCTGTTCGAGATCTGGTCGCTCACCCGCATCCCGCCGGATCAGATCACCGGCAAACCGACACCACCGGAGCCGATGGCACCCGACGACCCACGCTGGCCGCCCATCCCCGCCCAGGACTTCTCCAACCTGCCCAAGCAGCAAAAAGGGTTGCACTCCAAGGGATTTGAGTACATGCGACTCTCGGACCGGATCGAGGGACTGATCTCCAACTTCGAGCGCGTCGTCGACGGCTTCCTCGCCGGCTTGCCGTACGACGCGCTGGTGCCCGCGATCCAGAAGACCAACACCACCATTGACGTCCCGGTCGCCGACTTGGGATTCAGCGCGGAGGCACGATGACCACCCAATGGGATAGCTCCGTGGACCTGCTTATCGCGGGCAGCGGCGGCGGCGGCATGGCGGCCGCGCTGGCGGCGCTGGACTCCGGGATCGAGCCGCTCGTGATCGAAAAGCAGGCCGTGGTGGGCGGTTCCACCGGACTTTCCGGTGGCATGGTGTGGCTGCCGAACAACCCGTTGATGCGGGCGGAGGCCGTCTCGGACTCGCACGAGGACGGCCTGGCGTACTTCGACGACGTCGTCGGCGACATCGGTGCGGCCTCATCGCCGGCGCGCCGCGAGATGTTCCTCACCGCGGGCTACGAGATGATCAACTTCTTGACGCGCAAGGGCGTTCGGTTTGTGCGGTGCCCCGGCTGGAGCGACTACTACCCGAATCACAAGGGCGGCAACGAAGCCGGCCGCGCGATCGAGGGCGTCCCGTACGACGCGGCGGCGCTGGGAAACTGGAGCGACAAGCTCGCGCCCTCGATGGCCAAGAGCTACGGCGGGTTCGTGCTCATGACCAACGAGCTACGCGCGGTGCAGTATTTCAATCGATCGCCGCGCGCCTTCGCGGTGGCGATGCGGGTGTTCGCGCGCACCCGGGCGGCGCGGCTCCGGCGGCGCGAGATGCTCACCAACGGTGCCTCACTCATCGGTCAGATGCTCAAGGCGCTGATCGACCTGGGCGGTGAGCCGCCGATCTGGACCAACGCGGCGATCGAGGACCTCATCGTCGAGGACGGGCGCGTCGTGGGTGCGCGCGTCTCTCGCGGCGGCGCCTCGCTGAACATCGAGGCGCGCAAGGGTGTGCTGCTCGCGGCGGGCGGTTTCAGCCGCAATGCGGACATGCGCCGCCGGTACAGCGGCGACCAACCCAACGAGGCGCGGTGGTCGATCGCCAACGCCGGCGACACCGGCGAGGTGCTGCAGATGGCGATCCGGCTCGGCGCGAGAACCGACCTGATGGACGAGGCCTGGTGGCTGCCATCGATTTTCATCGCCGACGGAGGTGACGCCGCGAAGGCGCTCGGCAGCGGCCGGCAGCGGCCCGGCGCCATCTACGTCGACGGGACCGGCAAGCGGTTCTGCAACGAATCGAACTCCTACGTCGAGGTCGGCAAGGCGATGTACGCCAACAAGGCGGTGCCGTGCTGGATGGTCTTCGACGAGGGCTACATCGGCCGATACGTCTCCGGGGCGAACCCGTTCAAGAAGCGTCACCTCCCCGAGGAACTGATCGAGGGAGGCGCGGTCCTGCGGGGCGCCACCGTCGGCGAGCTGGCGCGCCGGATGGACGTGCCGGCCGACGCGCTGGAGCAGACGGTGAAGCGGTTCAACGGTTTTGCGGTCAAGGGCCTCGACCCCGACTTCGGGCGCGGCCAGTCGGCCTACAACGACTGCCTGGGTGATCCCGGGTATCGTCCGAACGCCGCGATCGGGCCGCTCGCGCAGGCACCCTTCTACGCCACCAGGGTTCTTCCCGCCGATGTCGGAACGTGCGGTGGGGTGATCACCAACGAGCACGCGCAGGTGCTCGACGAGGATGACTGCGTGATCGATGGGCTGTACGCGACCGGCAACATCACCGCGACGGTGATGGGCCGAAACTATCTTGGTGCGGGCGGAAGCATCGCCTACACAATGGTGTTCGGCTACGTCGCCGCGCGGCACGCCGCCGGCCGCAAAGTCGCCGGCGAGAAGCGCCACTAATTACGTCTGCTCGCCCTCAACAAAGTCGCGCGGCTTCATCCCTGACTGCATGAGTTCGGCTCGCCGCGCCTGAACATCGGTGGCGGCGCCGACCATATTGGTCAAGATGTGGCTGACCTGCAGGTGTACCCGCATTCCCATCAGTTCCCACGCCCGCTTAACGTTGTTTTTCACCGCCATCAGCGTGGTCAGCGGGATTTGCGCGATCTTGGCCGCCATCTCCTCGACGACGTCCTCGAGGTCTTCGCGGGGCACCACCCTATTGAGCAGACCCCAGTCGAGGGCTTGCTGAGCGGACAAAGTCGGCGCCAGCAAGAGCCAGTCCATGGTGCGGTGCCAGTTCATCAGCAACCACGGCTCGATCATGGTGTGCCCGCCGGGCTCGCCGAGGCTCTGGGCAAGCGGCATCTGGAAATACGCGTCCTCGGAGGCGACGCAGAAATCGGTGAGCAGGCCCAGATAGATCCCGCCCCCCATGCAATAGCCGTGGATCTGGGAGATCGTCGGCTTCGGGAACTCCCACAGGTACAGCGTCGGCCACAGGAACAGGTCCGCTGTGCCCTTGTAGAGGTCCTCGAAGGTATTCCCGAAGTCCGGGTAAGGGTTTTCGTCGGGACCCCAGCGGGCCACGTGTCCGCCACAGAAGCCCTTGCCGTTGGCCTTGAGGATGACGACCTTGATCTCCTTGTCCCGGTCGGCCTCGTGCAGGCACGTGTCGACTTCGGTGACCAGGACCGAATCCTTGGTGTTGGCCTTGTCGACCCGGTTCAGGATGATCCGCGCAATCGGCGGTTCGCGTTCGTAGATGATGGCCTCGAGCTCACGCCGCTCCATGCGCGTGACATTACCGGACGCGGCCCGAGCCGCGGGATCACATCGAACGGCTGATGATTTCCTTCATGATTTCGCTTGTGCCACCGTAGATCTTGGTGACTCGGGCGGCCGCGTAGGCACGCGCGATCGGGTACTCCATCATGTAGCCGTAGCCGCCGAAGAACTGCAGGCTCCGGTCGACGATCTCGCACGCTTTGTCCGCGGCGATCAGCTTGGCCATCGACGCCAAAGCCGGGTCGTTGTTGCCGTCGATGTACTCCTGGATGCAATGGTCGACCGTCGTCTTGACCGACAGCGTCTCGGCTTTGAGCTCGGCGAGCTGAAACCGGTTGTGCTGGAAGTTGATCAGCGGTCGCCCGAACGCTTCACGTTGCTTCGTGTAGCGGATCGCCTCTAGCACCGCCGACTCGGCGAGCCCGGCACACTGCGAAGCCAGAACGAGCCGCTCGCGTGGGAGCTGCGCCATCAGCTGATAAAAGCCCAGGCCTTCTTGGCCGCCAAGCAGATTCGCGGCGGCGATGCGCATGTCCGAGAAGAACAACTCGCGAGTGTCCTGGCCGTGCTGGCCGATCTTCTCCAGAACTCGCCCGCGCTCGAAGCCGAGCAGATTGTCGTCGGTTTCGGCGACTATCAGCGAGATTCCGGCCGCGCCCGCGGCGGCATCCGTCTTGGTGACAATGATCAGCAAGTCGCAGTGAGTGCCGTTGGAAATGAAAGTCTTTGAACCGTTGATCACATAGTGCGAGCCGTCGCGAACCGCGGTGGTGCGTATCCCCTGCAGGTCGGAACCGGCGCCGGGTTCGGTCATCGCGATCGCCAACACCGCTTCCCCGCTGACGATTCCCGGCAGCCACCGCTGCTTTTGTTCCTCGGTCCCGTAGGTGTTGATGTAGTGCGCGCCGATCGGCGAGTGGATGGCCCAACCGGATGCGGTGTCCTGGGCGAGCGCCTGTTCTTCGGCGATTACCGCCGAGTAACCGAAATCGCCGTCGGCACCACCGAATCGGTCCGGCAGCTCCAGCCCGAGCAACCCGGCGTCGCCCATCTTGTTCCAGAATTCACGGTCCACCTGATGCTCGCGGGCCCAGCGCTCCTGGTTGGGCGTGGCTTCCTTGAGCATGAACTCGGCCGCGTGTTTGCGCAGCTCGCGATGCTGGTCTGTCTCCCAACTAGCCCGATAGGTAGGAAAGAGCTCCGACACGGCGACCCCCTGCTGTCATCCCCTGAATCTGTTCAACGCATGTATCGGGTCAGGTTCCCACAGTTTTCAGCCACGCGGACGCGAATGCAGCAAATACTTGTTCCGAGCACGGAGGGCAATCGACCGCGCTACACCGTTCCCGGAAGATTCACGCCGCGGCGGTTGCGCGATCCCACGGGTTGCAGTGTCCTGGTTAGGGAGCGCCGCACCCCAGTCGACGAATGGAGTTCGCATGACGACGCCGTTGGACCGAGCAGCCCATCTGGACCTCGTTGCCCGACTTAAGTCTTCCTACCCGGAACTTCCCGACGCCCCCACGCCGGATCTCATTGACCACGAGCGGTTCGCCGCCTACGTCAAGACTCCGCATGACGTCGGAGGCGAGCCGGATGCGCCCCTCGAATTCGAGAACAAGCAGTACGAGATTTGGGAGCTGAACACCTATGTCATGTGCGAGGTTCTCGGCTGGCGCGGTATCTGGCTGTCCGAGGAACGGCGCCGGATGGGCAACGTGGACCTCGGCCGCACGATCTACCTCGGGCTCCCCTACTACGGCCGGTGGCTGCTCGCCGTCGCGCGCATCCTGGTGGAGAAACATCACATCGGCCTGAGCGAACTGGCCGAGCGCATGGCCGAGGTCAAGGCACGCTACGCGGGCGGCATCCAGGGAAAGCCCTTGGAGGCCAAGCCCAAGTTCGAAGGCGACCCCGCCAAGGTCAAACGCAACCAGCACCACATCCACGCCGTCGGCAAAGGCGACCCGCAGGTGTTCGCCGGACAGGCCGGCGAGCCGAAGTTCCACATTGGCGACAAGGTGGTGGTTCGGGACCTTCCCGTCCTGTTCTACACGCGCACCCAGGAATACGTCCGCGGCGCACAAGGTGAGATCGCCGCCGTTTCCTACGAAAGCCCCGCCGCCGAGGACGAGACCTGGGACGGCCCCGACCAAAAGCCCGAGTGGTTCTACATCGTCCGGTTCAACCTCGCCGAGCTGTGGCACGGCTACACGGGACCCCCTAGTGACACGCTGCAGACCGAGCTCCCCGAACGCTGGCTGGAAAGGACCACATCATGACCGCGCACGAACATGACCACGACCGCACCGCCGCGCCCATGGTGGACGAAATCACCGATTTCGAAGTGCTCGAGATCGCCCTTCGCGAATTGTGCATCGAGAAAGGAATTTTCACCGCGGAGGAGCATCGCCACTTCACCGAATTCGCCGAGCAGATCGGTCCGACGCCGGCCGCGCACATGGTGGCACGGGCCTGGCTCGACGCCGACTTCAAGCATCTGGTGCTGACGGACCCGCTGGCCGCCAGTCGCGAAGTCGGCGTCGACTGGCTGCAACCCACGGGATTTGGGACGCCGAGCGACTTCACGGCGCTACACGTGTTGGCAGACACGCCAACCCTGCACCACGTGATCGTGTGCACGTTGTGCTCGTGCTATCCGCGTCCGCTGCTGGGAAATTCACCAGAGTGGTATCGGACGCCCAACTTTCGCCGTCGCATCGTGCGCTGGCCGCGCCAGGTGCTCGCCGAATTCGGACTGTACCTGCCGGAGGATGTCGAGATCCGGGTGGAGGATTCGAACCAGAAGCACCGGTTCATGGTGATGCCCGTGCGCCCCGAGGGAACCGACGGCTGGGACGAGGAGCGGCTGGTCGAAATCATCACCCGCGATTGTTTGATCGGCGTCGCGCTGCCCAAGGTTGGCGTGACAACCAACGTCATCACCGAGACGCGTCCGGCCATCCATCCCGCGGACCACTGATGAATACTTCGGAGAGCCCGCCCGCCGTGGCGCCCCTCGCGACAATCGTTGAACGCAACCAGGTTTGGGCCCGCATGGCGGCGAAGCACGGGGTGGAGAATCCGGTGCCGCCGTGGAAAACGAGCCTCGACGGCATTTGCGACGCTCTCGATCAAAGCAGCTGCGGTCCAGGGGTTCTCAGTTTCATCGACCGACGCAACGAAGAGGACGCGCTGTCTGCGACCGTCTATTCCGACCTGCCCTATCCGGAGAATCGGCTGGTTGCGCTGGCGCATTCACTGGTCGCGCACGGTGTCATCGACGAGGGGGAACTCGAGCGACGCATGGCTGCGATCCGTGCCAGGCTGGAAGCCTGATCGTCAGGCTCGCGCCAACAGCCACGCCTGACCTCGTCCCTCGCCGGCGGCAATCAGATCGAGTGCAGCGAACGCCGCAGGCAGCTCGCCGGGCGTGGCGCGGAAGGGCCCCGGGGCGGCATCGACTTCGCTGAGGGCGGCCATCGCCAATATCCCGCGCGGTGCCAGGCGATCGATGATTGCCCGGTCGAGGCGGCGATCCCGGAACTTGTGGCACAGGATGAGGTCGACGGGCGGCCCGGCCGGCAGGCCGTCGTCGAGATCGACGACGTCGAATCGGCAGCTGCCGCCGACCCCACTGTGCTCTGCCAGCTCCCGCGCCTGGCCGATGGCGACTGATGAGATGTCCAGCCCCCAAACGTCGAGGCCCCGGCGTGCCAGCCAGATCGTGCCCAGCCCCCGGCCGCAGGCCAGCTCGAGAGCCTGCCCGGTGGTGGGCATGACGTCCAGGTACGGCGCGAGGAAACCGGGCGGCTCAATCGCTTCGACGGAAGCCGGTTCGAGGCCCACGTACCGTTCGTCCCAGCGCCGCCGGTCCTCGTCGGTCATGTGAGCCAGATTACGGCGCAGGGCCCGTACCTGCGCGTTTGATTCGGCGTCCACCCGGGTATCAAAGTAGTACGACTTGTAAATACTGGCTCCCACCTGTGTCAACTCTTTCCGCCAAGCAGGCCGGATGCGTACCGGACTAGATTGGATTGGGTCGGGACTTAGCCTTAAGGGCTTTCCTGCGGGGTGGATCACATGACTATCAAGCAGCTGGCCGCGGGGGCAGCAATTACCGCTGCTCTTTGCGTTACTGCGAACAATCCTCTTGGCGTTCCTGCCATCGGCCTCGGTGTGGGCGTTGCCCACGCTCAGCCGGGTACGCCACCGCCGCCGGGCTTGAGTGGCAGTGGCGTACCCGGCTGAGCGTGGGCAACGCCCACACCGAGGCCGATGGCAGGAACGC
>Ga0075364_10002017_pt1 | contig 11318 bp, 11 predicted proteins | sample EndMetdeltDD1764_FD_71517 | JGI IMG/M metagenome (GOLD analysis project Ga0075364, IMG submission 71517) | Populus endosphere microbial communities from Tennessee, USA - Endosphere MetaG P. deltoides DD176-4 | ecosystem: Host-associated > Plants > Roots > Endosphere | place: USA: Tennessee...
GCGCAAACGGCGCATTCGACCAGTCCAGCACCTCTTCGAACGGGGTCTGCCAGCTCAGCCGGTTCGCCTGGTCGGCCCAGAAGGCAAGCCGGTCAGCCTCGGCCGCGTCATACAGGTCGCTGGTGGCATTGGCGTTGGCTGCGAAGTCCGCCGGCGGCGGGTAAGCGGACGGGACACCGGTGTGGGTGGCTGTGGTGTTGCTCATGGATGTGAGCCTAGTCACCGAACGTTGCACCGGCGTTGGAGCGTCACAAGATGCGCTGCGGGCGGTCCGCCTACTGCGCCGAACGTCGAAGATTGCGAGCCCAGCGGTCGGCTAGCGTTACCGCAATGACCGATCCACTCGCCCCGCTGGTGGCGCTCGAAGGGGTAACGGCCGCCGGCGAAGAGGCCCGCGAGGAGCTGGGCCGTGCTCACCGGCACCGCACCAACCTACGCGGATGGCCCGCCACCGCGGCGGAGGCGGCGTTGCGGGCGGCGCGGGCGTCGTCGGTGCTCGACGGCGGCTCGCTGAGTCTGTCCGAGAACGGCGAGCCCGACCCGGTGCTGGCCGGCGCGCTGCGGGTGTCCGAGGCGCTGGAGGGCGGGGCGAACGCGTTGACCGGGGTCTGGCAGCGTGCGCCGCTGCAGGCGCTGGCCAAATTGCATGCGCTGGCCGCCGCCGACCTGGTGGATGACGAGCACCTGGGCCGCCCGCGCTCGGCGCCGGAAGTCGGGCCGCGCCTGGAGATGCTGGCTGAGCTGGTGACCGGGGGCACTGCGGTGCCGGCCTTCGTGCTGGCCGCCGTTGCGCACGGGGAACTGCTGACACTGGCGCCGTTCGGCACCGCGGACGGTGTGGTGGCGCGGGCGGTGTCCCGGCTCATCACGATGTCGAGTGGACTGGATCCGCACGGGCTCGGGGTGCCGGAGATGTTCTGGATGAAACAGTCCGGCAACTACCGGGCGGCCGCTCGCGGGTTCGCGTCGGGGACGCCGAACGGGCTGGGTGCCTGGCTGGTGCTCAGCAGCCAGGGGTTGCATGCCGGTGCGCGCGAAGCGCTTTCGATCGCGCAGGCCGCGAAGGGCTGATCGGGACTGTCCAGCAAATGAAGCGGGCGACGATCCGTGATCAGACTCTCGTCTGAATCGGCTCGCCGCCCGCTAGCACGGACTCCGGTTACCAAGCGTGCTCTGGTGGGTTGTGTGGGTGGCCTCGGCGTTCTTCCGATGCGCTACGACTGCAGCCCCACCCAAGGGGTTGTCGACGTCATTCGCTTTTCGCAATTCCGCAGGCCCACAACGCTTCTGCCTGTATGGCGGCATGTGCTCCGCGTGGGTTCCGGTGATCCGTGCTAGGACGCTCGACTCGGGAGATCACACCTTCTCTTCTGGTGTGGCCTTGGCCTTGCCAAGCTTCCGTGCCTCCTTTGTACTACGTGACCGCGGTCACAGCAAGTACCAAACGGCTGTGAATCCGGATCGTTACGGGGCGGTGCTCAGCTACCGACGGGTAACGGTGCGCGGCAGCACCTTACGAAGCAGGGAATAGGTGAGAGCACCGCCGGCGAGCGCGCTGAGTCCGACGGCGACGGTCGTGGCGACGGCCGCACCCGACGGTGCGGCGGGCAGCCGGTCCCGCAGCGGCACCGGGCGGCTGAAGGTGAGCACCGGCCAGTCCCGCGCGGCGGCTTCCTTGCGCAGTCCGCGGTCGGGATTGACCACCGAGGGGTGTCCGACGGTCTCGAGCATCGGCAGGTCGGTCACCGAATCGGAGTAGGCGTAGCAGTGCTCCAGCGAGTAGCCCTCGCGGGCAGCGAGTTCGCGGATCGCTTCGGCCTTGCCTTCGCCGAAGCAATAGAAGGCAACCTCGCCGGTGTACTTTCCGTCCTCCACGACCATCCGGGTGGCCATCGCATGGGTGGCGCCGAGAGCGGCGGCGATCGGCGCGACGATCTCTTCGCCGGATGCCGACACCACCACGACGTCACGCCCGCACAGTTTGTGGTCGGCGATCAGATTGGCGGCCTCGGCGAAGACCAGTGGATCGACGATCTCGTGCAGGGTCTCACCGACCACGGACCGCACCTGTTCGACGTCCCAACCGGTGCACATGTCGGTCAGATACGTCCGCATCCGGTCCATCTGATCGTGATCGGCGCCCGACATGAGGAAGAGGAACTGGGCGTAGGACGACTTGAGTACGGCGCGGCGGTTCAGCAGACCCTGATCGAAAAACGGTTTGCTGAACGCGAGGGTGCTCGACTTTGCTATGACCGTCTTGTCGAGGTCGAAAAATGCCGCCGTCCGGACCGGTTGACCGGTGTGCGCTGCGGGTTCCGGCGCACCGATTTCGCCGGCGGGCCCCTCGGATACCGTCACGGGTTCCAGCATAGGGGGACCCTCAGGGAGTACTTTCCCAACGCTGGGAAAGTGGCAGCTCAAGACACCTGTCGCAAACTGCACTATTTTTCGCATTTCGGGCAAAGGTCCTGCATCGCTACTTGCGCCGACGGCCAATCCCGTGTGTATAGTGGGCCTTACTCGGCTATGTCCGAGTGTGGATCAGCCCGACCCCCCGGGGCTGATACACGACGACCTCCGCCTCCTCCCCCCCTGGCGGGGGTCGTCCCTTTTTCGGGGTGAGTTCACCGCCGCAGCGAAGTTTTCAGCACAGCTCAGAAGCGTTGCGGAACGGGATTTTCACAAGATCAGACGCCTGTCGAGTTGTGCACAATCACCGCTTCATCCACAGATCGCCCGCACCCTCTGGCGCCGTCCCCCGCTGCCTGTGCACGGTGGGGGAATGACACCGGCCGCCGCAGTACTCGCCCTGGTCGATGACCGGGCGCTGCGCGATGACGTGGACCGGGTGGCGGCCGCCGCGGCGGTGCGGGTGGTCCACGCGCACCGCCCGTCCAACCGCACGGCCTGGGTGAGCGCCCAGGCGGTGGTGCTCGATGCGGCAGCAGCCGGCCGCTGCGCAGCCGACGGCCTGCCGCGTCGCGACCGGGTGTACCTGGTCGGCCTGGACGACACCGACGGAAATCCCTGGAAGGCAGCGGTATCCGTTGGGGCGCAACGGGTTATCCGGCTGCCCGAGCAGGACGGCGAGTTGGTCGACGCGCTCACCACCGCATCGCAGAGTTCTGGATCGGGTGCCCGCCGGGGTGCGGTCATCGCGACGGTGGGCGGGTGCGGCGGGGCCGGTGCCTCCCTGTTCGCCGCGGCATTGGCGCTGGCCGCACCTCAATCCCTGCTGGTGGACGCCGACCCGTGGGGCGGCGGTCTGGACCTAGCGATGGGCACCGAGGGCGTACCCGGACTGCGATGGCAGGACCTCACGCTGCGCGACGGACGGCTCGGGTTCGAGGCGCTGCGGGCCGCGTTGCCCGCGCGGCATGGCGTCACCGTCCTCTCCGGTGGCCGCGACGGCGCCGAGATCGAGGCCGGGCCTCTGCGTGCGGTCATCGACGCGGGCCGCAACGCCGGGGTGACGGTGGTATGTGACGTGCCGCGGCGGGTCACCCCCGCGGTCGAGGTGGTGCTGGAGTCGGCGGATCTGGTGATCGTGATCGTTTCGGCCGATGTCCGTGCGGCTGCGGCCGCCGGTGCGCTCGCCGGTTGGGTCCGCACGGTCAATCCGAATGTCGGTCTGGTGGTGCGTGGCCCGGCGCCGGGCGGACTGCGCGCGGCCGATGTCGCCGCGACCGTAGGACTGCCGCTGGTCGCGATGATGCGACCGCAGCCCGGGCTGGCCGACACGCTGGAGCGCGGCGGCCTGCGCCTACGGGCCCGGTCCCCGCTGGCGCGGGCCGCGGGGGCCGTCCTGGGGCTGCTGTCGTGACCGGCTCACTGATCGACAGGGTCCGCGAGCGGCTGGCCGCCGAGCAGGCACCGCTGCACCCCACGGTCGTCGCCGATGCCATCCGCGCGGAATCCGGCGGCCTACTGGGTGACACCGAAGTGCTGGCCGGGATGCGAACCTTACAGACCGAGCTGACCGGCGCGGGGATACTCGACCCGCTACTGCGCACCGAGGGCACCACCGACGTGCTGGTCACCGGCCCCGACGCGGTGTGGGTGGATGACGGAAACGGTCTGCGGCGCAGCCAGATCCGGTTCCCCGACGAAGACGCGGTGCGCCGGCTGGCCCAGCGTCTGGCGCTGTCGGCGGGCCGCCGGCTCGACGACAGTCAGCCCTGGGTGGACGGACAGCTCAGCTGTCTCGGTGAGGATCTGGTCCGGCTGCACGCCGTGCTGCCCCCGGTGGCAGCCGCGGGGACGTGCATCTCGTTGCGGGTGCTGCGCCCGGCGCGCCAGGATCTGGCGGCGCTGATCGGCACCGGTGCGATCGCCGGTCCGGCCGCCGGCCTGCTCGGCCGGATCATTGCCGCCCGGCTCGCCTTCCTCATCTGCGGAGGAACCGGGTCCGGGAAGACCACCCTGCTGTCGGCCGCACTGGGTGCGGTCGACGCCGGCGAACGCATCGTGTGCGTCGAGGACGCACCGGAACTCGCGCCGCGGCATCCGCACGTGGTCAACCTGGTCGCCAGGGGCGCCAACATCGAAGGGGTGGGCCAGGTTACGGTGCGCGACCTGGTACGCCAGGCTCTCCGGATGCGGCCCGACCGCATCGTGGTGGGTGAGGTGCGCGGCGCCGAGGTGGTCGATCTGCTCACGGCGCTGAACACCGGGCACGACGGCGGCGCGGGCACCGTGCACGCCAACAGCCCGGCCGAGGTACCCGCGCGGCTGGAGGCACTGGCCGGCCTCGGTGGCCTGGACCGCGCGGCGCTGCACAGCCAGCTGGCCGCCGCGGTGCAGGTGGTGCTGCAGGTGGGTCGCGACGCCACGGGGCGCAGGCGGCTCACCGAGATCGCGGTGCTGAGCCGTGGACCCGACGGCTGGGTGCTCGCGCGCACCGCATGGCACGCCGACCGCGGATTCGGCGGCGGTGCGCAGATACTCGACGATCTACTCGGTGCGCGGAGCAGGCCGTGACGGCCGCGGCGGTCCTGCTGGCTGCGGCGCTGCTGGTGTCCCCGGCACCAGCGCGCGCCAGACTGACGGCACCGGGCAGGCCGGGCACACTGCCGCCGCGGGTCCTGTGGTGTGCAGCCGTGCCGCCGGCCCTCCTCGCGGTCATCGCCCTGCATCCGAGTGTGGTCATGGCGGTGGGCATCGCGCTCGGCACCGTGATGGCGCGCCGGCGTGGTGCATCGATGCGGCGACGACGGCAAGCCGAGGCGGCGGCACTCCGGGACGGGCTGGACATCTTGGCCGGTGAGTTGCGGGCCGGCGCCCATCCGGTGGCCGCCTTCGATGCGGCGGGCACCGAGGTGGGCGAAGGCGTGGGCGAGCGGTTTCGGGTGGTGGCCGCGCGCGGTCGCCTCGGCGCCGATGTCGGCGCCGGGATCCGTTCGGTGGCAGCAGTATCCGCGCAACCGGAATGTTGGCAACGGCTGGCGGTCTGCTGGGAGCTGGCGCAGTCGCACGGTCTGGCCATCGCCACGCTGATGCGGGCCGCGCACCACGACATCGTCGAGCGGGAGCGATTCCGGGTCCGCGTCGACGCCGGGCTGGCCGGGGCGAGGACGACAGCCGCGGTGCTGGCCGGGATGCCGGTGCTGGGCATTGCGCTGGGCCAGGCGATCGGTGCCGACCCGCTGGCATTTCTGTTCTCCGGCGGGGCCGGCGGTGTTCTGCTGGTCATCGGGATCACGCTGTCCTGCCTGGGCCTGCTGTGGTCGGACCGCATCGTCACGGGATTGCCCACATGAGTTGGGCCGCACTGCTGCTCGCCGCCGCCCTGCTGGTGGGTGCCGGTCCTGGCCGGATCCGGGTGAGCGCCGCCGGTGACGACGCATCACCCGGACAGCGGGACGATCCGTTGGCGGCGGCCTCCTGTTTCGACGTGCTGGCGGCATGTCTGACCGCGGGGATGGCGACGGCCGCGGCCACCGCCGCGGCCGCGGCTCTCGCGCCACCGGGACTGGCCGACCAACTGACCCGGGCCGCGCACCTGCTCGCGCTCGGCGCCGGATCCGACCGTGCCTGGTCGGATCCGGGCACTGCGGGCGACCGGCACGGCGCGGTGCTGGCGCGGCTGGCAAGGCGGTCGGCGAGTTCGGGCGCCGCCCTGGCCGGCAGTGTGACCGAACTGGCCGACCAGGTTCGCGTCGACGCCGGGGCCGCCGCCGATGCCGCCGCGGAGCGGGCGTCGGTCCTCATCGCCGGTCCGCTCGGACTCTGTTACCTGCCGGCGTTCATCTGCCTGGGGATCGTCCCCGTGGTCGCCGGACTGGCCGGCGACCTGATGTGGTCAGGACTGTGGTGAAAGGGAAAGGCGAACATGATCAACATGATTCGGGAGTTGCAGGCGAGGCTCACGGTGGCGGCGGTCGACGAGTCCGGGATGAGCACCGTCGAATACGCCATCGGCACGATTGCCGCGGCGGCCTTCGGTGCGATCCTCTACACGGTGGTGACGGGCGACTCCATCGTCGGCGCGCTGTCCAACATCATCACCCGCGCACTGAACACCAGCGTCTGAGCGATGACACCGGTGCCGTCACCGTCGAGGCCGCGTTCGCGATCGCCGCGCTGGTTACGGTGCTGGTGGTCTGCCTGGCCGGGCTCAATGCGGCGGTGTTGCAGATCCGGTGTGTCGATGCCGCCCGGGAGGCGGCCCGGCTCGCCGCCCGCGGCGACGACGGCGTCGCGGCCGCGCGACGGGTCGGTCCGGCCGGGGCGGTGGTCTCGTTACACCGCGAAGGAGACCTGCTGGTGGCCAGGATCAGCACGAAATCTCCTCTGCTGCCCGGGATCACGATCGCGGCCGAGGCCGTATCGGCGGCCGAGCAGGGCCGCTGAGGACACCGGATCGGCGAGCCTGGTTGCGCTGGCGATGGTCCTGGTGCTGCTGGCGGTGACGGCAGGGGTGGCGGTGCTGGGCTCGGTGGTGATCGCCCGGCACCGAGCCCAGTCCGCGGCCGATCTGGCCGCGCTCTCGGCGGCGGCCGGGCTCGCCTCCGGGCAACAGAACGCCTGCGCGCGGGCGATATCGGTGGCCGCCGCGATGCGTGCCGCGGTGACCGACTGCGCGGTACAGGGACTGGACACCGTCGTCACCGTGGTGGCCGATGCGGGCGTTCCGGGTTGGCGGGCGTCCGCGCAGGCCCGCGCCGGCCCCGGCGAACCGGATAGCTAGCGGGCCGAATCCGCCGACTTGCCAATGCGCAGTATCGATTTCAGGCCGGTACGTACGGCGGGCTCGGCGTCGTCGGCCACGGTGGCGCTGTGCTGTGACGCGGCGAGCTCCTCGTCGGTGGGCAGCCGCATCGACAGCAGGGCCGCGTAGGTGTCGTCGTCGAGTTCCACCTTGTTGGCGGTCACGTGGATGGGGGTGTACCCGCCTCCGATGGCCGGCAACCGGAGCACGCGTGCGGCCGGACCGTGCACGAAGTCCTGCATCATGGACGTGACGACGTGTTCGTCCGCCGGGTCGATCGCCGGTTCGCCGCGTTCGCGGGCACGCCAGTCATAGTGTGGGCTCGGCCGGTCCAGCCATTTGAGCAGCCGCCAGTGCCTCATGTCGACCAGCGCCCGGTGCACTCCGGGCGCGGCCAGTCCGTTGAGAATGCGCTGCGCCAGATCGTCGGGACGTACCACCGGGCCCTCGCGGACGCTGCGCCAGTTCATCGCCCGGCAGATCAGCTGCTCGCTGCCGTCTTCCTGTTCCTCCTGGACCGCGCGGGCGACGAACCCGACGGTGATCGGCTGCCCCTGGTAGTCGGTGACATTCCAGGTGCTGCACAACGTCATGCCCGGTTTTCCCTTGATGACCATGGACAGCACCTTGGACTCACTGGGGTTGAGCGCGCGGGCGGGCAGATCCTCGGCGAACGCGCGGCCGTGGGTGGCCTCGATGGCGATATCGCGGCCGGCGTTGGTCAACGATTCCGGGGTGTCGGTCGCCACCCCGGACGTCAGATCCCATTTGAGCGGGCCCGGGATGGGGCGCTGCGGAGGTTCGGCGTCGGGCGGCCCGATCCACAGGTGCACACCGTGGATCACCCCGTCGGACATGTGCACCACCTCGGTGCGGATCACGCGGTCGTGTTTGGGCGTGATGATGCTCAGCGCGTGGCCGGCGCGCACGGTTTCCCCGATGGCCGACTGGATGGCCATCAGATGCGGATTGCGTCGCAGGAAGCTGCTGGTCGGTACCAGGTTCTTGGTGCGGGAGCCCTGCGCGACGACGGCGGGCTCGTCCCCGAGTGTCTCCACGAGCAACCAGTCGTGGTCCATGGGGGCAGTTTAGCTGGCGGGTGGCGCACCACCCGCGGTTTTTCGGGCTGCGGAATCAGTCGATGGTGGCGGCCGGCGGTCCGCTGCGAGGGCGATTCGGGTATCCGCGCGTACCGATTCTGAGTTGCAGATACCCGTGATCAAAAGGTACTTTGCCCTCTGCGCCCGGATCTCCGGGGTTGAAAACGGATCGCGTTGTCCGACCGTTTATCGCGAAGCCTGTGTGCTCGGCGTCGCTGGTGCCGGCACATTGCTGGACGTGGCGGTCGGCGAGGGGTGGACCGCTGCGCGGTTTCAGTGCCGCGCCAGCGCGTCGAGCACCAGGCGCAGCACCCGCACGGCCCCGGCCTTGTCCAGCGGATCGTTGCCGTTACCGCACTTCGGTGACTGGACACACGACGGGCAGCCGGCCGGGCAGTCGCAGGCCTCGATGGCCGCCGCGGTCGCTGACCACCACGTCTCGATCTGCCGGTAGCCGCGGTCGGCGAAGCCGGCGCCGCCCGGATAACCGTCGTAGACGAAAATCGTCGGCAGCCCGGCCAGCTCACCCGGTCCGGGTCCGGCGGCCGTCGACACCCCGCCGATGTCACCGCGGTCGCAGCTGGCCACCAGCGGCAGCAGCCCGATCGCCGCGTGCTCGGCGGCATGCAGGGCGCCGGGCACCGACAGCGCCTCGACACCGTTGTCCGACAACGCTTCCGGCGTGATCGTGCACATCACCGCGACGGTGTCCAGGGTGCGGGTAGGCATCTCGAGTTCGACGAAATCGATCACCTCGCCGTCGAGGGCGCGCCGCAGATAGCCCGTCACGGTGTTGGAGACCGACACCGGCACCACCCCGACGGTCACCGGCCCGTGGCTGTGCAGCTCGCCGTCGCCGGTGACCGCGATATCGGTGAGCTCGCGGGCCGAGGTGGTGTAACCCGGGTCCCCGGCGTGCACCAGGGCGATACCGTCCTCGAAATCCAGGGCGTCGACGACATAGGTCTCGCCCTGATGCAGGTAGACCGCCCCGGGATGCACCGAGGCCGGGGCCTGCCCGGTCCCGGTGGTGCCCAGAACCCGGCCGGTCCCGGTCTCCAGGATGGCGATCTGGCCACCCGATGAGCCGCGGATGTCCACCGCGGGGTGCGGATCGACGCCCGGAGCCGGGAAGTAGCCGCCCGGCCTGCGGCGCAGCAGACCGTCGTCGATCAGCGCGGCCGCCACCGACTCGGCATCCCAGGTCCGCACCTCGGCATCGGTGAGTGGCAGTTCGGTGGCCGCGCACAGCAGCTGCGGGCCCAGCACATAGGGATTGCGTGGGTCGATCACCACCCGTTCGATCGGTTTGTTCAACAACGCCTGCGGGTGGTGCACCAGATAGGTGTCCAGCGGGTCGTCGCGGGCGATCAGCACGATCAGCGCGCTCTGCCCGCGCCGCCCCGAGCGGCCCGCCTGCTGCCAGAACGAGGTGACGGTGCCCGGGAAGCCGGCCAGCACCACCGCGTCCAGTCCGGCGATGTCGACCCCGAGTTCCAGGGCGTTGGTGGTGGCCAGACCGCGCAGGTCGCCGTCGGACAGCGCCCGCTCCAGTGTCCGGCGATCCTCGGCGAGATAGCCGGCCCGGTAGGAGGCGACTTTCTCGGTCAGCTCCGGGGCGACCTGTTCGAGGCGGGTCCGGGCGCCGAGCGCGGTCAACTCGGCGCCGCGGCGGGACCGCACGAAGGTCAGGGTGCGTGCCCCCTCGGCCATCAGATCCGCCATCACCCGGGCGGCCTCCGCGCCGGCCGAGCGCCGCACCGGTGCGCCGTTCTCGCCGACCAGGTCTTCGAGCAGCGCCGGTTCCCACAACGCCACCGTGCGGCCGCCCTGCGGCGAGCCGTCCTCGGTCACCGCGGTGACGGTCTGCCCGATCAGCTCGGATGCGGTCTCGGCAGGTGCGGCGGTGGTGGCGCTGGCGAAGAACACCGTCGGCGATCCCGAATACCGCTCACACAGGCGCAACAGGCGACGCAGCACCATTGCCACATTGGAGCCGAAAATGCCTCGGTAGTAATGGCATTCGTCGACGACGATGAACTGCAGATTGCGCAGGAAGACCGCCCACCTGGCGTGGTTGCGCAGCAGGGACAGATGGATCATGTCCGGGTTGGAGAAGATCCACCGCGACCGTTCCCGGGCGAACCGGCGCAGATCGGTGGTCGCGTCGCCGTCGTAGGCGCTGGGCGCCACATCGCGCAGGTTCGGTACGGCATCGGTCAGCGCCTGCGCAGCGCGCAGCTGGTCGTGGCCGAGGGCCTTGGTGGGGGACAGGTACAGCGCCCGGGCCCGCGGGTCGGCGGCCAGCGCGGTGAGGATCGGCAGCTGGTATCCCAGGGACTTTCCCGATGCCGTGCCGGTGGACAGCACCACATGCCGTCCCGCATGGGCCAGATCGGCCGCGGCCGCCTGGTGTGACCACGGTGTGCTGACGCCGCGGTCGGCGAATGCCGCGACGACGTCCGGATCGGCCCAGTGCGGCCAGTCCCGGCTGTCGCTGCGGCGCGGTGGCAGGTCCTCGACATGGCGCACCGGATGCTCGTCGGGGGCGGTGCCCTCGATCGCGCGCGACAGCAGGTCCCGGCCGAAATCGGACCCGGAATCTGCCGCGGAACCAGACAACTGTCGCCTCTCGAGATCTTTTTGATGTGTACCCAGGTGAATTGTTAACTACATGATCATTTCCGAGACTGTCGCTGGCGCGTTGAACGTGGTTGACTGAACGTGGTCGCAGCTTCTGTGTTCGTGTTTCAGCACCCGCAGGATCGAACGTTGCGATCGCGGTTCCTGCGAGGTTGTAGGTCGGGTCGAGTTCCGGCGACACACGCGTTGGTATGGCGGTCGGAACGGGCCCGGTACACCGGAAGTCGGTGAACCGCACCCGGTAAGAGAAGGAATGTACGAGAGATGCCACAGGGAACTGTGAAGTGGTTCAACGCGGAGAAGGGCTTCGGCTTCATCGCCCCCGAGGACGGCTCCGCTGACGTGTTTGTCCACTACACGGA